>Ga0136601_1000018_pt1 | contig 88189 bp, 85 predicted proteins | sample AntRauMFilla2699_FD_181020 | JGI IMG/M metagenome (GOLD analysis project Ga0136601, IMG submission 181020) | Saline lake microbial communities from Rauer Islands, Antarctica - Metagenome Filla 2 #699 | ecosystem: Environmental > Aquatic > Non-marine Saline and Alkaline > Saline | place...
GTTTTTAATTTAATTAAAGCCCTACTTTATTCTCAAATTGCTCACGCAAACGCGCTTTGGTTGCGTTGCTCAGTTGGTTAATCCGCAGATATAATGTCTGCAAGCTGGAGAGCTGACCAATCGACTCAGGCAGCGGCGTTGGATTTGATACGAGGCAAGAAATGAATTTAAAGCCATACTTTATTTCCAAATTGCTGGCGTAGACGCTCTTCAGTTGCTTCAGGCAAGCGGTTATCCCCCAAGGCTAAATATTGCAATTTAGACAATCGAAAAAGTGAATCAGGTACTGACACGAGCTCGTTTTCAAACAATATTAATCGCTGCAAGTTGGTCAATTGACCAATAGACTCGGGAAGTGCTGTCAACTGATTAAAACTTAACCATAATACTTGAAGATTTGAAAGTTGCGTAATTGAATTTGGAATACTATTCAAGGAATTTTCAGAGCAATCCAGCCCGCGCAAGTTTGAAAGTTGACCAATAGTTTCGGGTAATGCAATAAGGTAATTATTAACAAAATCCAATTCCTCCAATTTTGAAAGTTCCATAACAACTTCTGGTATTTCTTGAAATTGATTACTTTGTAGTTCAAGAATACGCAAGTTTTTCAAATTTCCAAATGATTCGGGTAAAGTCGATAGCAAATTATTAGTAAGAAAAAGTTTTTCTAAATTTGTTAGCTTGGAAATGGATTCAGAAAGTTCAATTAGCCCAGAATTGGGTTCAATACCTCCAAAAGAAAATGTTTGCAAATTGGATAAATTTGTAATGCTTTCAGGCAATGTCACTTGAGTATCCAATACTCCAGCGTCCAATACCTCCAGACTGTCAATTTGCGTAAGACTATTCCAGTCTAATCCACTATGATCTATGTGGTCCGCATCAATCAAAACATCTTTCAATGCGCTATTGTGTTGTGCGCGCGATAACCAAAGCGCTAATCGTCCACCACTTTCAGTATCATCCACCTTGGTAATAAAGGGTGCTAATTCGGGTCTGAATTGTGCAAAAGACGCTTGTGTCAATCTCACTCTAAATCTTGAAAAATATGCACGTCGTATTCGCTGTTCAATCTCGCGCGAGGCCAATCGTAAATTCTTTAAATCGTCTGCGCTTAGCCAAGGCTGGATAAGGCCCCACAAATCGCGCAGTTGATCTAAATCAATAAATTGTTCCTCTTCGCGGCTTCTTTTCATCCCTGTCCCTACACACGCATGTGCCGTTTGACAATTTTGCCCGCAGTATGCGACTTGAAAACAGCCAGAACAAACGTAACGTGCAGGATGCTCACACCCCCGCACGGGTTGCGCGACATGTAGTATCTTGAATATGATGCAAGAGAATCTCCATTTTTTACTTTTAAAACTTTTTCCAGCTTTTATATTGATCTTTCAGTAATTCCACTTCGGTGCGTCTTTTACGATGCTTCTTCTTGCCAATCTTGGACGTTTTGCCGTAACTTGCAAGAAACCAGCGGTCGAATTGCATTTCTTGTGCGCGCGTCAACCCCATTGTTAGTTTTTTTTTTTAATTTTTATTGATTAGTAGCCGCACTTGAAATGAGACACCATAATGTCGAGCGTCTGTGTGGATTTGGCATTTCCCATGGCTTTTCCAATGACGCGCGAGGCCTTGGTGTGCCAGCCACCCGCAATGGCTCCGCAGAGCATGTCAAACAGGTGATCGGCGTAAAACTTGTACTCGCCCACCTTGAGTTTGGTGTAATCGGCCTGCAGATTGCCAATGGCCGCGGTATTCTCGCCAGGCGTCACGTTGCGCAGAAAGAGGGCATTCAAAATGTTGCGCGCTTCCGCAGAGAGTTCGCCGTCAGTCAGTATGCCGCTGTTTCGCGCCCATGCTTCGCCGTCTCTATCTGTAACGTCGCGTGCGCGTGCGTACGACATGAGCAATCCGCACTTGTAGCCCAGTGCTTCTTCCTGTAGGGAGGACAGGTTGCTCTTGTCACTAAAGAGAGCCGCGCAGCCCAAATCACTTACGCCGCCTTGGGCACTGGGCTTGTCAAACAGGGCGTACGCTCCCGCCAGCTGAAAGCTAAAGTCGCTGGGGTCAAAGCGCTCAATTTGCACGAGTGGCTTGCCATAGGGCGTTCCGGTGCGATTGTACGAGACGCGCGGGTTGAGCCCAGTGTCCAGAGTGCGTCCAGAGCTGGCGCTGCCCTGAGTGCGCGGGTCTCCGCCTCGCACGGGGGGCAAGCGCCACGCAATCGGGTCTCCAGCGTATATGTCCTGCGGAGAGTTGTTGTTGATGCTCATGCTTCCAGCGCGCAAAAAGCCAAAGCCATGGTCCATGGGGTCAGTGCCATACAAATTGTCGCCACCATGCTGATATTCGCCCTTGGCCACTCCCAAAAAGTAAAAGCTGCGCATCAGACCCTCTACAGAGCCGGCGTCACCATAGTTCATGCCCGCCACGGACGAAAAGCCCGCCTCTTGCGAACGCGCGTGGAAAGAAGCGTGACCTACGCGCTTGCGGTGCCCAATGACGAGCTCACCGGGCATAATGGAAAAATCGTCTCCGGCGTACGCGCGCTCCATGTACTGAGCATCGCCAGACTGTGCCTTGCGACGGGCAAATTCCCACAAATCGGGCTGGGCTTTGCCGGTAATTTCGGCCTGAGAAACGAGCGGAGAGTAACGCGCAGAAAGCATATTTTTTTTTGACTATTGAGTAGATTTATAAAAATTAAATAGTGGGCTTTGGTTAATGTGGTTTCCAGTAATCTTTATTATTTTTTTCTAAATCTAAATCCAATCACTCGCTTACGCTCGGGATTGGATTTAGATTCCAATTTGCACTTGAATGCTGGGCAGCGATCCAAACGCTTCGTACGCCTGTTCAGTGGATCCCATGATTCCCATTGCCATTTCAATCTGTCCGTGCGCTGGTTCGCGCTCCATATTTTCCGAGCAAACGCCCACATACTGCACGTACGAGCGGCACGTGCGGCCCGATTCGTCGCGATAACTGAGCAAATGCTTGGGCGGGTAGTCTCGCGTGCACGTGGCATACGGCACCCACTGGAACATGCCATAGGTGCCGTCGGCCTTTTCAACGCGTCGCAAAATCAGAAAGAGTTTGGCGCCTGGTTTGACGTGTTGGCGCGTGCCCCAAATGTTGCCTACGCGGGCTCGTTCTCCGAGCACGCATCCCACCACGTAACAAATATCCGTGTCGCTGTGCATATCCAAATACGCATTGGGTGCCTGTGATTCTCCCTTGCTGAGCACGCTGCCAGTAAAGTTCCAGTGCGACAAGATGCCAAACTTGGTCAAGTAGCGATACTCGTCTTTGCGGGCCATGTTGTAAAAACGCTTCAAATCTCCCGTACAGCTTTCGCTGTTGCGATGGCAGTGTTCCAAGCCCGCCTCGCCGTACAGTTCCAAGAGTTGCTTAAACTCGGCCAACTCCAAGTCTCCATCCGCCTCAAAAGGATTGTTGGCTTTGACGTAGTGATTGCGCGCCTCAATGTTCAATTTCCACACGGGGGCCATGTTGTACAGCTTAAACTTTTGGTTCATGTGCTTGCTGGTAAAGACGAGCATGCCTTGCTGAATGTACTGGTGCGTCTTATCCATCCACGGGTAAATGCTGTACGAATACGTAATGCTCACATTGGCCATGAATTCGCCTACTTCCGAGTAATCGGACGGTTCTCCGTAATTGGTGTACGCGGCGGCATTTTGCACCCAATTGGGATTCTGCGGGTCGAGCGGGGCGCCCAAATTGGGCATTGCCGACAGTGACTGCGGAATGTCCGTGTATCCTGGGTTGGGTACCTGTGCGGAAAGAATGCTGCTACTACTCATGAATATATTTTTTTAACCCTACGAATGGTTTTTACTATTTATAATTAGCTTTTGTTGTTCCAGAAATCAATCAAATTTTTGCCTGAATAACAAATGGGTCCCTCGCTGGCTGCCTTCATGTCAATGTGATTGCCGCCCGAATAATACAATTTTTTGCTGGGATCACTCTTGTACAGCGTTTCCGTCTGTTTCACCAAATCCATGTACAATTTCGCTTGTTTGTCGTCCAGTTGCATTGCGCCCGTCTCGGGATCCACCACTACCATAGAGTTCAGTGCAATCTGCTGCAACTCTTGAAATTCCGTGATACGATGCCACGTCTGCAACTCTGGATCGGTATTGTGGTTGCGCAAATGATCCAAAATGGTGGCGGCCGTCCAGTCTGGCAAAGGCTTTTCATTGGGCATGAGCGCGTCATTTACATCCGCTTGAATTTGTTCGTAGCGTTCCGCCAAATAAATGGCTAAATTCACTGGATCCGTCTTGCTAATGGTTTTACGAATGATATTCATGAGCGCTTCAATGTCCTGCGAAGACGTTGCACCTGCCTCGCGCTCGCCGTTGAACCAACAGCCAAAACAAATGGCTCGCGTGTCAGGCACGCCCAATTCATTAAATTCCTGTTGACGACTGGGCAAGCCACACTGTTTAAACTGTGGCTTTGTGTTTGTCTTGGCGCGTTTGTTGCCCGCCGTTGCGTTGTCATCGGCACTATTGTCATTATTATTATTTACAGTGGCCATAATGTTTTTGTAGCTAAACATGTCATCGGTATTGACCCAACCACCAGAAGTAGTAGTAGTCTCCATTTTTTTTTTGTCTTTTGTCTTTTTTAAACTTATAATGGAAAAAACTTATAGTGCGCATGACATCACAACACATGTGCGCGGTGAGCGATACATGCTTGTTGAGTTGCATCGCACACTCAATTCATGGGGTAAAACCAATGCGCGCGTATTAAAAGCCCTGCCGAAACCGCTGGTAACCGTCAATGATTTAAACGTCTTGCACGCCAAGTGGTTGGAGCAAATGATTGTTGACTACTACTACTTTGGCAGTATGCGCACATTTGGCAATATTCGCACGTGCCCGGCCGTGCAGATATTTACAGAGTTGTCGCGTACGCACTTTATTTTAATGTATCCGCACATTGTGCAAGAAAACGAGCAAGTGGCCAAAAGCGGCGAGTATACGGATGACTTGTTGATTTCATTTCGCTTGGAGCTGTGCAATTTCATGGGCGAAGACAGCAATTGGAAGACGCCCGTCATGATGTACACGCAACAAGACGTCATGAATGCACTGCTCATGCTGACGGAAAAGCTAGATCAACTGCCCATGGCGGCCGTGGATGAATTAAAGCACGTCTTACGCGTGCTATACACACGTAACAGTGTCTTTTTGTGTGAGACGAGCACGGAACAAATTTTAAATGTACCCAATATGCGCACGGCAGAAAACAATATGCCCAATCGCGATTACTTGACGTTTTGTACCATTTACTTTCATGCCATTCAACGTCGCATCTTTTACTATGAGCACGTGCAAAAATCGGATCGCTTGCCCGCAGAAGTGGACGAGGCCATGGTGGAGCGCGTGCGCCTCTGGGTTGCCGACGTGGTGGACAGTTTAGGCCAAGAAGGCTTTGAAGACTGTTACGCCAAGGCGTGTGAAGAAGCCTACAATTTCCCGGGTGATCGCGAGTGGTTCAAGTATCGCTATCCTAATTTACCAGCACAAACGGGCCCCATTTTGGATTGTTTTCGCAAAAAGTACGCCGAGCGCTACTACATGGACTACCGGGCCAGCAAAGACAGCGTGTTGGGCGTCATTGATCAGGCCTCGCACTCTGGCAGTGCCGCGCGCATCTTTGTCTTGAATGCCGTAGATCAATACATGAAGACACAATTCAGTATTCCGTGGCGCGACGGTTTGGTCATTGACAACAATGCGCTGGAAGGCAATCAAGTCAAGCTGTATCGCAGCAAGGCGCCTTACTTGTTGCAAGTGTTTTCGCGACACTGGGTGTACGACAAGGCCGCCGTGTATCCGTGTGACAGTCTGTATCAGTCATTGGCCATTTGGATGTATTTGTTAAAATATCGCTACCGCTCAACCGTGTTTGGTGTTTCGTTGGACCGTTTGGTCAAAAAAATTGTAGACAATGCACAGAAAAAATCCTTTACAGCCATTTTCTGAAACGCGCCTCAAAAAGGACGAGGAGGACGATTGCTGGGACATGCTGGACAAAATTCCCATGCTCATGATTTCACACGACACCTTTGTCAGTATGGTGCTCAGCTGTCCTGCTAAAATTGAATTGAGCACACTCAACTGGGAAATGACGGATGAACTGCAGTTTTTAATGATTAATTTTTGGTTGCCCACACAGCAAACGTGTTACACGTGGCTCAAAGCCGTCGGCTACTGCCCGTGGTACTGGGAAAGCGTGCGCGGCACAGAACACCGCATTCCCGTCGTATGTCCGCGCAATTCTGGCTATTGCACGACCTACTTGGACACCAAACACCGCCAACAGTTTGCGTGGCACTGGAATGACGCTAAAACCATGGAGGCCGACAAGAATGTGCACATTATTACCGCGCGCCATGCGCCCGGTTTGGACGGATCGATTCGGTCGCCCATTGCGTCCCTACTCTATGAATGGCGCACGACGCGCATTGTCCGCACATCTACGGAAATTGCCACGGATCAGCAGGCGCATCAGCAGCACGTGTTTGAGTTTCATCCAGCGAAAACGGGCAATGGCGACGACAACTTGCAGACGCTCGAGTCCTTTGGCGACAAGATTGCTGGCACAGTACTGTCACAACAAGAGAGTTTGTACGCTGCCAAGAGCAGTATGCGCGTGGCCGACTTGCATCATTCGCTCGCTTCTGCCGCCGCTTACAATCGCGGCATGCGTCGTTCGTCGGCCGTGTTGCGCTCAGAATCACAGTCTGATCAATGGGAGCGCGAGAATGCCAACATTTTAGAGCGTGGCGTGCCGCTCAAACCAGATTTCAATTACAAACCCGTGCCGCCGCCGCGCATCACCACCAGCTTGCCAGAGTTGTCACTACGCTTGGAAAAGTTGGCGAGCGCCATAATGGACATTCCCTACCAGTTGATTGAATCGAGCGGAGGGCGCACGTCGGCCAGTGTGCAAGGGAGTTTTCGGTTTGTCAATGAGCGCTTAAAAGACTGGAATGCATTTTTTGAGCGACTCACCAAAAAGTGGTTTCTCATGGCATATGGCGAGACCATTCAAGAGGGATTGGACGATGAGAACCGCAAACGGCGCGCGTTACCGCTAGATGTGCAGGAACCACACAAGATGCTCAAGTTGTACGCCGACACGGAAGTCAATGTGTACATGTCGTGCACGCCCATTGCCAACGCGCAAGACATTGCCAACTTGCACTTGTCGGGCTACATGAAAAAAAAGACGGCAGCCGAACATACATTTAGTATTTTGGGATTGTCACACGCTGACATTAGTATTTCTGATTATCCGGATCGCATGCCGCAACCGCCGCCACCAGCACAAAAGAAGCGAAAGACTATCGCGGCCGACGACGTGCCGCTTGTTTGACCATTTTCACCGTTAATAAAGGTTCCGCTTGACTTCGCACTCTGTGATATTCAGCAATGGCCTCTGCGTGCGTATCAAACGGTCCAATGGCGCTCGGTGTCGTAGATACAGTAAATGGATGCACGGGCAACATGTACCACCCCATTTTTTTTTTCACACGTACAATTTTTCAATTCGGACGCACTTGTGCCACTTGCGCTTTAAACACACGTCTGAACAAAAGACAAACTTGCAGCGCTTACACGCCACTTCCGCGGTATCGCCGCACACCTTGCACGTATTGACCAGTGGCGAAATAATGTCCAATTTTACGCGATAAAATTGGGCCATCAATTCGTCAATACGGTTGCGATACAGCAGACCGCGCTCCTTGACCAAATGGCACGTTTCGTCGTCACATGCGGGTTTGTCACATACGACACAATCGCTCAGGTTGCGCAGGCAGGCCTCGTCAATAATGGGCTGCAAAACGCTACCGACGTGAATAATGGGAAAGGCGCACGGCACGTCAGGCGTCTTCTTTTTGTAGTGTGCGTGACACACAATGCGCACGCCCCAGCGCACCGCAGAAAAATAGAGGCACAAGTAACCCGTGGCCTCTGGCACGGGCTCGTTGCACTTGGCGCACACGCAGTAAATGTAATCATCGGCTGGATCCAAAATGACGGATGGGTGCATGGGTTGCACGACAATGGGCACAATAATTAATTTTTCCACAAGTATAGGCCGTTGGACCGTGCCCGTTTGCCATTCTCGGCCGTCACTGTCGACCAGTAGAGTTTGTTCTTCCATACTACAAATTAATAATACGTCGCGTTCAGACAAAAAAAAAAATGAGCGATTACGAAAAATACCGTGAGCTGTCTGTGTACTACTTGCAAACCAAACAACGCTTGTCAGCCTTGGCGGATTACAGGCGTATTGAACAAATACGCTTGGAAAAATATTACCAAAAAACGCAAGATGAAAATATTGTCACGCAAATTAGAGCAATTGAGCAAGAACGACAGGAGCGTATTGATGTCGTTCAGAAAGACCTGAATAATTTAATTAAGGCAATGGCAACTAGTGATTATCAGACACGGCACTTTTTAAAGACGCCAATGCAGCAGGCCCTCTTTGCACACAATTTGAAATAAATAAAACTATATAATACTTGAGCACATACGACAAAAAAAAGAGAAAAAATATAATGGCGACTTTTGACTGGAGTATTGAACAACCCAACGTGATCAATGTGCCCGAACCCAACATGACGGTGTTGACCACACCCGAAGATGGTGCATGTATTGTGCGCTACGTCAATCCCAAGGGTATTATCGAACAGCGAACTGTGGAACACCCCGCGCAGCGAAGCGTAGAATGTTCCACAGAAATCTCCGAAGATTTGACGTACGACATGACAGTCAGTCTCAACGACGAGCCACCCGTAGCACTGGGTGACACGTTAAATGTGCACGACCATTCCATTTGGCACGGCGCGCAAGGCATTGCCAGCAAGCTACACACGTCTGGCGATGACGCATTTACGCTTTGGCCGGGCAATCACGCCGTAGAATCGCACAAGCTGACTGTGGCTGCCAATGAGGCCGGCACGCTCAAAATTAACGTCAAGCTTTCCGATGGACGCAACACCTCGCTGCATGCCGTGTATCCCGAGATGTGCCAGCCTGCAGGAAACCGCCAGCTCACTGGCGATCAGATTGATTTTCAGAAAAAGTTTCGTCGCGGAGATGCGCGCGCCTCTTCCATGCTGCCCAACATTCACGCTTTGTGCGGCGAGGACGTGTCTGGCAATGCCGTCAAGCTTATTTGGCACGTGCGCGACAACCAAACTGCGCAGCTGGTAGACATTGAATACCCGTTGCACAACATTTCTGGTTCCTCTTACGCCAATGTGCAGAAAATCAACTTTAGATGCGATCCCATGGACTTGGACCAAGTGACGGGACTGGTCATGGCGCTCGAGGACAAGATGGCTGCTGGCGCTTTGGAAGGACCCGTCATTCAGCAGGCGTTTGACACGATTGACACGCACCGCAAGGCCTTGGAGACAGATGAGGCAATGAGCGCCTCACCCAAGGTGAATGCCGCCGTCAAGGAAGCGACTGACGCTCTGTGGCAAACGATTGACGGACGCGCACGCGAACGTAAGTATCAGGACAAGCTGATGCGAGGTGGTGGTGAGATGGCAATCAAACTTGCGACAGATTTGAAAAATCGCATGCTAAAGGCGCGTTTATATGGTAAAGACAAACGAGGCCCAAAAAAGTGGATTTCGTCGAGCCGTAAAAAAACGATTAGGGATGAACTTCGCGATTTGGAGACGGCAATTAATCTTATGATTCGATCGAGGGGAGGAGTTTCAGACGATGAGCTAGTGGCTTACCAACAAGCCAAAGAGATTATTGGTCAAGCTCTCGATCCCAATTTTACTTCTGAGACTACTTCAATGTAAAAAGTCTTGTAATTTGAAATAAAAAAAAAATGAAACAACACCCTTTGTATTTAAAACACCCCAAAAACAAGATAATCTTCATTGTGCACATTGTCAATACGTCTGGTCAGTGGGACCTGCGCGACATTGCCAGTGAAGACTTGTCGCCGTGCATTCAGCGCGCACCGCTCGGGTCCATCAATAGCGTGCACGTCAGGGAAGACGTCTATGTCATACACGCGTACGCCGCGCGCCTTGTACGCAGTAAAGACACGTTGCATCCCATTTGTTATCCCTTTTTGGGCAAATGTATTATGCAGATGCGCGATTTGAATGGACTAAACTGTGACGTTTACTTGTCGCGCAAGTCGTGTCGCTTGCATGGGGCCAGCCCCAGCACAGTAAAGGAAATGATGGGTGTGGTACTGAAAGATACGGAAATTAAAGAATTTTAAAAGTCATGAAGAGGGGCCGACAATCGTACACTCTGTACGATCATCAGGTAGAAGGCGTAGAAAGTATTCTGAAAGCTTTGCAACATGGGCACGTGGGTGGTGTTGCCACGCGTGCGTTCCTTCTGCACGATGAGATGGGACTGGGCAAGACTATTCAGGCTATTGAATCGGCCAGGCAATTGAACATGTCGCTGCCCGTGTTGGTCGTGTGTCCAGCATCTTGCGAGCGCATTTGGCTCTCGGAAAATCCGTCTGACCACTTTCAACCAGTGGCTTACAGCCACAAGAGTTTTTCCAAGTTGCATTTGACGCCGCAAACCATGGTGATTATTTCTTACGATTTACTGCGCAATTTGTACAAGTATTACATTGAAGACAAGTTTGCGCAAGGCGCGCTCACCAATGACGAGTTGATTCGTTTTTGCAAGGTGCACGGCAAACAAATTGAGAACCGCACGCAATTTTTGCGCGGTGATGATTTGCGCCGCGAACTCTTGGACATTTCGCGCACCATTAAGCAAGACAGCGTGAAAGTGCGCCCTTATTCACCGGCACTAATGCGCCAACAGTGGGGCATGGTCATTTTGGATGAGGTGCACCGCATTCGCAGTCCTGGCAGTACGGCGACCAAGGCAGTGGGTTTTTTGAATGCCACGTATCGTTTGGGTCTGTCGGGTACGCCCATTGTTAATACGGGCAATGATTTATTGACCATTTGGAAGTATGGGCTGGGTCTGTTTGACTTGAACTGGGCAAGCATTAAAGCCAATCCTAGTTCGGACTATTGCAAGGACATTATCGATACCGTGTCGCTGGGTCGTCGCAAAGAAAACATTCAGGGCTTAGCATTACCCAAACGCAACAAGGCTGAAGAAGACGTCGTGTTTGCGTGGGATCGCGATGTGGATCAAAAGCGCACCTATTTACAAATCAAGACGGACAATATTGCCTTTTTGAAAAAGTATGAAAACTTGCAGCGCCTGCCCGGTGAGTCGGATCAAGATTACCATCGGCGCCGACTGTCCATGCAGCAAACATTCTTGGGCAAGATGCAAAAGTTGCGCCAAGTCTGCCTGCATCCGCGACTACCGCACATTATGAAAACCGGTCAGTATGACAGCAATAATCTGCATTGGACGCCCGCATCTCACGCGTCCTTCCCGGGATTTACGCGCGCGTGCGTGTTTGCCTTGCTCTGCGGACTGCACAGAGCTGGCATTTGTCTGAAAGAAGTGCGCGCCATGATTGTCCGTGAATATGTCAATTACAACCAAGCCATTGTCCCGTCACCCAAGATGATTTACGTGTGGGACATGCTGCGCGCTTATCCCACCCAAAAAGTGGTAGTGTTTTGCACGTTTCGCGTCTTTTTAGAGCAAGTGATGCGCAAGTGGCTCAAGCAAATTGGCATACAGAGCATGCTCTTTGCGGGTGGCAGCAAATCACTGCAACGCAAGGCACTGGAAGAATTTGAAGAGCGCAGCGACGTGCGCGTTTTGCTCATTGTCAAGGGCGCGGGCAGCGAGGGACTAAATTTACAGTGTGCCAACATTTGTGTCATTATGGACCCACACTTTAACTTGGCCATGGACGAACAGGCCGCCCAGCGCATTGATCGCATTGGACAAAAGCACGACGAAGTGCTCATTCGCCGCCTCTACATGGAAGGCTCCATTGACATGGCCATGAAGATGCTACAAGAAGACAAGGTGGGTAATATGCAAGGATGGTCTAAGAATAGCAGCAATTATAGCGTGCGTTCGCTCAAGGCGCAAGGGCTCTTTTTGGAAAAGCGCGATACAGTTCAATAAATGCAATGTATAAAAAAAAAAAGGGCGCTTGAATAAGGATTAAAAAAAACAATGGAGATTCTCTTGCAACATATTCGCAATACGTCAGGTCGTGCAACTCCTGCCGGCTGTGCCCATACCGCGCGTCATGTGTGTGTGCGTTGTTTTCAAGTCGCATACTGTGGACAAGACTGTCAATCGGCGCACTGGGCGCAAAACCATCAATATGAGTGTATTGGACCACCCGTAAAGAGGGCGCGAGATGATGATGAAGAACAATTGATTGATTTATCACAACTGCGCGATTTGTGGGGCATTATTCAGCCGTGGCTTAGCGCAGACGACTTGAAGAATTTGAGACTGGCCTCTCGTGAGGTTGAACAGCATATACGGCGCGCATACTTTTCAAGATTTAGAGTGCGACTGACGCAAGTCTCCTTTGCGCAGGTTGGACTCGAATTGGCGTCTTTTATTACTGCAGTGGACGATTCTGAAAGTGGTGGGACAATGGCGCTTGAGTTGTCACATGCACAGAAAAATAACGCACTGAAAGACGTAAGGATTCACAATAACTCAGACATTGACTGGGTTAGCTTGACACAACTACAACAATTGGAAGAACTCAACTTATCTGGTAATGGACTCTATGAAATTCCAGAATCCATTGGTCAACTTGTAAATTTACAGAGATTATCTCTATTTGACAACCGCTTAAAATTTCTGCCAGAATCTATCGGAAATCTCCGTAATTTGCAAATTCTAAATTTATTTTATAATCAGTTAAAGGTACTACCTGAATCAATTGGTCAGTTGTCTAACTTGCGCAGTTTATCCGTCTTTTGGAACCATCTGACGGAACTGCCGGAATCCATAGGTCAATTGTCCAACTTGCACAAATTATACATGTCGTATAACAAGTTGACGGAGCTACCCGATTCTATTGGTCAGTTGGTCAATTTGCGCAAATTATATCTTAAAGAAAATAGTCTGACTCAACTACCAGAGTCCATAGGTCAATTATCTAATTTGCGCAAATTGGATATTTCGTATAATCAGTTGACGGAAGACGCAAAAGAACGCTTATTCCGTCAATTTGGAGATGTAGTAATCCTTTAATTAATTGTTTCTATATAAAAATGACACATGTTACAAACACACAAAAATGCATTGTTTCGCCTGTCTTGAACCACGTGCGGAATTCACAGATGCCAACATTTGTGCCGCCTTTTGCGACGTTTCCTGTCAGGAACGCTTTTACATTGGAGGCGCTTATGTAGAAATGTTGAGTCGTCCAACGTGGAACAAGGATGTTTTTGTCAAGATTATACAAGAAACCACAACACCATTCTATCCGTACCATCTTTCATTTATTGACGGATTGCTAGCGGACGCAAATGAGGCACAGCGCGAGACTATTTTTCATTGGATGCTCGATGACGATAATGTACGAGCACTCGTATTTAGGCCAGGCGTTGAAAAATATCGCACTATTGTATATTTGTTTCAACGCGCAATTGAAAACGACTTGCGAAATCTGCTATATTATGTACCCATTGATACGCTTGAAGATAAGCGAAACTATGCGTTACAATTTTTAAGGCAGGCCGCAAGAAAAGGCAACGTAGATTTCATTAGAATATTGCACTTGCGGTTCACGTACAGTGTCAATGAGTTTGTCAATGATGCAATTGCGTATGCTAGCCCAAATCTCGAACCACGAGAAGCCATTGAATTCTTAAAAATGTTTGGATCGCTTGTCAATGATGAAGGAAAGCGCATGGTACAGCAATTTGTAAATTTATTGCGCGTTGGTGAAAGAGACATGGACACACGCACTATTCAGTTTACTCGGGATATTTTAAAGGCATTTGAAATCTTTATCATGGGCGTTAACATACCCATTGAACCAGATACAAATGTTAAAAAATTGAAAAAGAAATAAACATATTATTTTGCTCTCTTGCTGTACAACTGCTCTTTGGTGGGCGCGCGCTCTGCCAACTTGTAGTGCTTGCCACAAAAATATAAGTGCTGAAACTTGTCGGGTGCCAGCGGATCGACAATGGGGCCGTATGTTTTGTTGGCTGGTAACCCGCATACGGTGCACGTGCGACAAATGACGCGTTTGCCGTGGCATTCAGTGCACGCGTAATTGGCACCATGGTAGCCCGTCCACTGGAAGCGATGGAACGCCGCGCACTGTGGACAGTGCATGTATCGATCCGTCTTATTGTAAATGAGCATGAATCCGCGAAGCGGAATACACAGCACAGGGTTGTCATTGCATGGAATGTGATTAAACGTTTTGCGGTGTTGGCGCGCTTGCTTGCGTTCCGATTCATAATCTTCGTCGTCGTCGTCAATTATTTGCTTCTTGTGGCTCTTGGCACACACGTAGACATTGCGCTCCATGTCGTAGGCAATGTCGCGATGACCATACTCATTGACACCACACAGCGTTTTGATCTTGCCACAACACAGCGTAAAGAATACGCTGTACGCGTGCGTAGGCAATTGTTGCCCTGGAAAAAGTGTGTAACGTTCCGCCATTGCCCCTTCAATTTGCACAACTTGCTGAAAGGTAAGCGCCTGAAATTCGATGCGATTGAGCAGATGGACCACGTGAAAATACCAACACACCACTTTAAAGTCAGGCACGTGAAACTCGTCCAAAATACGCTCAAAATCCTTGGGCTTTGCGCTATCGTAATACACGTGCATCATGTCCAACACGAGCTGTATGCTCGACGCGCGCACCCCGCCGTATTCCGGAATGTGCATAATGCTCAAGCAGCGCGGCGTGAGCCAGTCCTGCCGAGGCGCGCGGATGAGCGCATTCATCACATTGGTCTTGATGCTGGCGTCCAATGTGGTATCAATGCGCCTGAGTAATGCCGGGTGGTGGTGCTCTTGTGACTTTAAAAACTCAATAGACTTGTAAATGTCTTTTTCCAAGCAATCCGTCATTTTTTCCAGCAAAGTGTCCACCAGCGCCGATTTGCGATAGCGATACACTTTCATCTTGTGCTGATTGGCCACGTCGCGCGCTCCGGCAAATACGTCATTGCCGAAAATGTCGGCCGCTTTGCGAATTTCGTGCGCCATGGCCACTGTCTGCGTGGTAAAAGCACCCCAATCAATCACTTGGTCGCGAAAATGGGCTTGATTATCCGTCATGAGTGCAATCCACATACGAAACGCCGTAAACACAATAAAACAGCCCTTGTCATTCTCTCGCGCCGAATTTTGCGTGAGCGCCTCGCGCATAATGTGCTTTTCAGAGGCAATTTGCTTCATGCGCAACAAGCGATTAACGTCCCAACAGCGACTACCGGCGACAGACAAGTGCTCTGGGTACATGTCCGTCAGCATGCAATAGAAAATGGCGGAAAAGACGCGCCAAAAGGCCTCATTCGTGGCAATCAGCTTGTCTGTGTGGCTAATGAGCGTGCGGCGCGCACCGGCAAAGGGCAGCGATTTCTGAATAAACTTGCCCAGCGGAAAACCGGGCGCACACTGCTCGCCCCACAGCGGTATTTGCGTCAGCACGTGAAAGGCAGACGGCAAGTCGTACGCGGTAAACGCGCGATTGTCAAAAGGATACAGTTCGACGGGCATGTACGTTTCATACTCGTCGCGATAATTGTACAGATAGTCCAGAAAGCACGCGTGATAAAACCACAGCGCGTCGCGCACTTGTTGAGTTTGCGCGCACTTTTCATGGTATTCTTGACACTGTGCCATGACGTGCAGACACGCATTGCGCACCGTGCGTTCCAATTTGCGCTTTAGCACCTCTTCAAAGGTCCACGGCGCATTGGGAAATTCTGCGCGAATCACTTGCAACGGGTAGGGTCGCGTCTGATGCACGGTTTGCGACTCAATTTCAATAGCGTTGCGATCTTCGTCATAGTGCGTTTTGCCCAGTGGTGTGTAAGGTAGCGGCAGTTCCAAACACGCGTCGCGCGGGTCTTCCAGTGCGTCCAAGTAACGCAACACTGGAATGTGCGCATTGACAAATTCCTTAATTTTGGGACTGCTACCCAGCGCAGACGCGCAATTGACACGCAAATACACGGTAATGTAATAGGAATACTCTGCAAGTGACGACGCAAAGCGCGTGCGTCCCGACCATGCGGGCGGCACGCTTTCTTGATTAGACACGTGCGGTGGACACGGTGTGCGTTCATACAGTACGTCCTGTATTTCGACACGCGACTGCTGGCAGAGTCGAAAGCACGTGTAATGATTAAAGGTGGGCAATTGGATCCATGGCAGCAAACGCTGGCGCGACTCTTCAATGGATTCGTGAAAAATATGCGAGGCCATTTGCTTGTGCATGCGACTCTTGCCTCGTGTGTATTCCCCAAACAACGCCTCCTCAATCACTGGAATGCGGAAGACGGTGCTGCTAAATCGGTAGGGCTGGATGGGCGCAAGGCGCTCGCCTTCTCCGTGTTGGAGGAGGACCCGGTCCGATTTAATGGCGGCGCTGTTTGGGAAAGCCGAAAAACCAGTACGTCACTTTCAGCCCAGCCACGCACGCGACCATACGTCGTTTGCGTGTAATTGTGACAATTGTAAATGGGGAAAGGTCCATACAGACCTTCCACATTCTTTTCGCCCTGCAGCGTCATGTCCAAGCGATACTCGCCTGGTTCGTCGACACGCACGCAAAAGTAGTGAAGGCAAAAGACTTTTCCGTTGTCTTCCTTGCGATTGAGCGACTCAAAATACAGACGATTCGTGTAAAACAAGTGACACAAGTAACACCAATTGTGCATTTTTTGGCCGGGCGTGTAGAGCGCGCGCAGGCGAAACCTACCCAGTCGCTCGCTCTCGCACTGTGGGTGATTACAAAGCGGCTCTTGAGGATTGAGCGGCTCGCGCAGAAAGTCCCGAATGTAGTCACGCGTCAACACGTCCATGTCGGGATAGGTGAGCGCGTTACTGTTGACAATGCTCTCTTGACTCTGCAAGAACCACGCCGGTTGTTTGTCCATCTTGGCAATGTACGAAAGAACTTCAGTGAGTGGCGGTAAATTCTTGGCCGTGGCGGACTTGCCACTCTCTTCTAAGCGGCGCGCAAACACGACATCCTGCTGACCCTGCGCGTCTAGCGCGTAATCTTGAAGCGAATTGAGGGGTTGCGATGACGGGCGTTCTTTGCGTTTGCGTCGTCTAGAAACTTTGGGTGGTTCTTGTTTCCAAGAATTTTTTTCCATGACAGAGCTGCAAAATTTTCTCTATAGTCTGCTGGGAAAACGAAAACGCAGACTGCTCATTTTGACCCGATGGCACAGCACGAAATGCGTGGCGGGCGACACGACTGAGCAAGTCATGCTGAATTTTTGCAAGTGCATCCTGTACGAACCGCTCGAGTTGTCGCTGCATACGGATCACTTGAAGCTCTTTGCAACCACGCAAGGACTGCGTATTCCGTACGATTGGCTGTTGCCCAATGAACGGAAGTATGTGCTGCACGTCTTTGTCAATCGGTACGATTATTTCAAGCAGGAAAAACACTTTTATTTAAATGGAAACTTTACGCTCCAGGCCATTCGCGGAGAGCTGCCCGAGCACTACCGCCGCGAAATAATACGCGATTTCGTGTGGATGTGCATGTCAAGTAAACATCAGCCCGTGGGCGCTATTCTCTTTGTGCGCATTTGCCAAAAATTGCTGTTGGAACGACCGACGGATCGCTTTGTGCGAGAAATGCACGAAGCACTGCAGGGTCGCTGCAAATTGAAAGACGTTCTGTGCGTATGGTGAAAAAAAGAACATGGGTGCTGAGTGCCCTATTTGCCATCCTTTTCATTTTTGCAGTGGCGCTCATTTCAGTAGGGGCTACGATGCGCAACCAACGCGTCAAGACGACATTCACTCTCCGCGAGACGACGTGCACAATCAAGAGTGCCGCGGTGTGCAAGAGCAACAACCAATTCGTTGCCACATGGAATGACGGTGCCGTCGTTGTCGATGTGTATGGGGCGCGCGACACGCACGAACTGGCGCAAGGCATGACGAATAATTATCGCGCGGGCAAGACGTATCCGTGCATGTGCCACACGCATCCTACTACTACAAGGAATGCAACCGCGTGCTCGGATTTGTATCAAGATTCCTACTGCTACTTGAATATGGAAAGCACGCGCGCCGTGCTCCAGACGCAAATGATTTACAAGTATGGATCAGACGCCATGATTAGCGTGGGTAGCTTGATTTTCCTAAGCATGGTGCTAGTAATTGCAATTTTATTGTATCGAAGCCGCAAAGCTAGCGATTTTGTCATTCCACTTGAAGAATAAAGTTTACTGTATCATACCGCGGATGCGTTGTCAATTTTGAATTGGTCAGACTTTTCATACGCCCAAATAGCATTTTTTTTCCATGCACAACAAGGCTAGCTCGTCTTGTACGTCGGGTGAAGAGTAACGGTCGCGCTTCTTGGCAGGGGGAAACGAAGAATGTTAAACACCTGTTCCATTCCGTCGCGTATGTCTTGGTCCTTACTGACAACGAGTTCACCACCTTCTTCAAAAAGGTGGCGTTGAAACGTTTCCCGCTTGCGCACATCGAGCATCTTGGCCACATGGTTCAGGGAATGAGTTCATTGTCGAAAATTAAAATGTCAGCCTTAACAAACGGTGCGTGCGTTGTAACGTAATCACCCATTAGTGAATTTTTAGTATTTGATAATTTACTGCGCACGCGCAGTAAATTAAATAACACTCAACCGGTTTTATTATGGAAACCATTTACAAGGGACCCGCGCTCTCGACAGACGCTGAGCAGCTGGCCATTTCGGCCATTGTGAAAAACTATCCCAATGACCAAATCAAGCAGATTCGCGCCTATCACACGGCCGACTTTACGGATACGGAAGACATTCCAGGTGGCATCATGATGGTGCATCCCATGAACGCCAAGGTGCACGTGGACTCGCTGCCTCTGAATGCCTTTACCTATCTGGCCATTGTGCCCGTGTTGGGCGAACACGCCGACGCCGAGTTCAAGGGCAAGGAGGATCGTATTCACGAGGCGTGCCCGCAGTACTCTAGCAAGCCGCCCTCGCTTCGCTGCCAAGCCGTCGATACGCCGCTCGATGGCAAGACGTGGAATGCCGAACTGGGTGAAGACGAAAATGCCTTTGCGGGCGTATTCAAGCAAACGCGCGGACGCGACACGCGCTACTTTATTGCCGTGCAGGCCGGTGCACCCATGGCCGCCCGCCAGCTCCGCGACCGTCTCCTGAAAAAGGACTTGACCTTTGAGCAGCTGCTGGTGGATAAGGACTACAATTACGCCCAATACTTGAGCCAGCGCAACTGCGAGAGATTGGCCTACAATATGGCCCGCGCGCTCAAGATGCCCATTCGCAGCATGACGGACATGGGATCGCACGTGGAGCACGAATACTCGGCCAAGCCCAAGCGCGCCGTGCCGCTCTACACGCAGGCCGTGTCTACCATTGCACCCGTCGTAGACGAAGGACACCGCGCCGTTGCCGTCTTTAGCCGATTGACACCCGTCAATGGCAAAGCGACGCCTCTGCAGTTTATCTACGAAGGACCGTACATGGGCATTGCCGTGTACAACATGACGGGCAGCAAGGGCCGCGGACACGCACTCCCGTCGCACTCGGGCAAAGTGGCTAATGCGCAATCGCTCCCACCGCAAGAAATAGACAAGCGCTGCCGCGACGTCATTGTGGAAGGCGCCGACATTCGCGCGCATCCCGACATGGTGGCCGACAACTTTCGTGAAGCCGACGCCGACGAGTTTTTGGCAGAAATGCAAGAGCTGGGCTGGAAACAACAGAAAACCATGAATAATTTAGTGCCTGTCGTGGTCAAAGTCTTTGATCCTACAGTGCATCGGAAATAAACTGGGCAATTCGCTTTGCTACCGCCTCGTCGTCTCGGTAATTTTGTTCGCCATCCACCACAATGCACGGCACGCGCGACCCATCCGGCAACAGCACAGGGTTTCCGTTACAAAAGACGCGCTCATGCTCGGCAATCAACTTTGCCTGATATTCACGCGGCACGCCACTCTCAGCGTCGCGATTGCGTTCGGCCATGCGCTTCATGCACGTGTCGACCGACGTTTTCAGATAGATAAAGAGCGTAGGACGGCGCATGGGCAAGAGCTGTTGCCACTCTTGCCACATGTCCATGTAGGCTTGGTGCAACTCGGCGTCGTCGTTACAGTTGACATTCCAAAAGAGCTTGTCGGAAAAGGGAGAGCGCTCGGAGATGTGGAGGGGAATCCTTCAAAAAGAGACCCATGAGCGAAGCGAAATGGGGTTTGTTTTTGAAGGATAAAATAATTCACCTAGGATTGTACTTTTCTCGAAACTTGCGGATACGGCTATTGGAAAAGATTAGAATAATACATCGACTCAGTAAGGTCTGGGGTAGTAATCACCTCGTAAAAAACACACACTGCGCGGCAAACTTGAAATTCGGGTCCGTATACGACCGCTTCAAAATACCGCTATTTTCCCACTCTTCCACGGGCTCTGGCACAACTTGGTAAGGCGTATCCAAGTGACAGAGCACCTTTTCCATAAATGTCGTCTTGCCGCCCGCAACACCGCCTTCCAAAGAAACCCACATTAGGATTTTAATTTCTTTATTCACTAACCACCCAGTCACCGTCAACGTACTTTAAATGAAGTCCGTCCTTGAGATCTTTGTAGAGGACACAGTATGTTCCTGCTTCGACGTCAATGCCGTTAACGGTTCCGCGACCGTAGTGCCTTTACTGCGAATTTTATTTTGAAACATAATATTCCATTTGGTGAAGATTTTACAAAAATTTGTGATGCGATATACAAAGACAAACAAGAAATCAGCGTGTCTTTTGATGACGACAAAACGTCTACAGTTATCAATTTTGCAAGTTTTAATCAATTATTATTTAGCAAAATTAGTATTGACGAATTAATTATGCTTTTAGGCCAATATCCCGATCAATTTAAAGAAGAATATCGTGACGCATTTTTGCTAAACGTTTCTAATAGCATCGTTGGGTCTATTTCTGATTTGCAAAAAATTATCAAAAGTTGTCTCTGACCTAACAGCAGCGCGATATTTACCATTTTAATTTCTTTAGTTTTGGTTCTTCCAATTCAATAAAAGCCTGCACTTGTTCATCAAAATAAAAATTAGACCCCAGTTTGTCGAGAATATCATATAGCAGAGGCTCATAATCTTCATCTTTGGGCATAATTGGCAATACTTCCACGTCTATTTTGTTTGTATATACAATACACACCAGAGGACCGTTGTAATTCAAGTTGTACTCATTTACATTCAGCAATTGATCCAACCATCCGACTCCTCTCTCTCTTGCTTGATGTTCAATAATGTCAAAAAAGTAAATCCTTACGTCTTCTCTGGCCTTTTTCAAGTCGTAACGGTTGGTCAATCTGATCATTGCCGACATTACGGGCGTCGATTTAAATGTGGCTAACTTCTTTTCAATCCGTTGCACGTTTTCCTCATTGGCATTAATTAGCGTTTGACATGCCTTGAGATAATCAGCGTAAATCCAATTGAATTTACGTTGATAATACTCGGGAAACATGGTCCATTTGCAGTGTATACCAGTTGAAATTTCGTATCGCTTGATTTGCAATTCGTTGCATACAATTGAATTGATGCGCAAAACAACTTCATCAACAAACGCCTCTTCCATTTCGCGGTCTTTTTCTTTCGCTTTTTGTTGCCGACGATCAAACTCTGGAAAGGAGCGACAATGTTCCATGCACCCATATTTTCTAAGCGTATTTTTGATGCACGTGAACAAATTGTATTTACCGCTATTGTGCAATACGCGAAACGGATTCCACTCACACCACAGGGCCATGGGTGTACCACCTCTTCCATATGCTTGTTGCGCCCGATTCATGAGTACAATGTGCGCGCGCGCCTGCAACTGCTTGCATGTCAGCATGACGTGCCAGAGCGCGACATTTGTTAAAAAGGGGAAAATGTAATGTTCCCACACATTGAGCGGAATGCCCAAACAGCCCATACCTGGCACTGGTGGAAATCGCGTATACTCGGGCAACCCGCACTCCTTTAAATAATTGCGCGACCGAACAACGGGTCTGTCCTCGCAATACTGCTGCCATCGCCATTGCATCACGCGCTTGCAACCCGTAGATTGGATTAAATTAACCGCCAACAGCGCGATCAACTTGGTGGCTGGCAATTTTGTGTAATCGTGCTGTTTGGCATACTCTGTGAGCTGTGCGTGGTACTGCTTCTTGGCAGCATCGTACGCCTCTAAGCGTTGCACGCGTTCGTCACAGGATAAACCAGGCTCATATGCTTTATAGTCAATAAAGCGTGGCGGTTGTGGAAACGAGCAGCCCCTCTTTGACATTTTTTTTATTAATGATTCAATGGGTTCCCAATCAGCTTGAACAGCTCGCGTGGCGGCAATGTGCGCCACCGTGTCTACCGCCCGAGTTGGTTGAGTATGTGGCAAACTACTTGTGCGACGCGTATTACGAGTATTCCGTGTTGGAAAAACGTTACTTTGATTGCCTGCGCTGGATGAGTGGTACAAAGCGCCTGACGCAACGTGTGGACCAAGTGGTAAAGGCGCGCCGGCTGCCGCCAGAGCGAGTGGCGCAAGAAGTGTTGCAGTTGTATCTGACGCACCCAATGGATATTTTACTCAATACACAAGAACAAGTGATGTGCTGGTTTAATCAAATTACGAGAAAGTATAAAGAATTGAAATAGTTTTTTTTTGTATATAAGTGCGCAACAACAACTTTTAAAAAAGAAAAGATGCAGTGTAAACACTGTGGCACTAACGCTACCTTCAAATGCAGCTCCTGTCATTCTGCATTGTATTGTTCATCTCAATGTCAGCGCAGTGACTGGATCAATGGACATGACGTTCATTGTGATTTGATTAAAGTCAAACATGGAAGAGAGGAACCCGAGTCATACTTTATGAACAAGGGAAAATATCAAAATCTTCTCAATTTCATGCTTCGTGCACTTGCAGACCTTGCCGCGGAAGACCCAGAATGGCATACGCGCACCAAAAACAAGGTTATGAAATTTTTGAATGCCATGGTCGGTATTTACTACGCTCGATACAATGACGGCGATGACATTCAGGACGCCATTGAGAATAACCGAGCACACGGTATTTACAACATTCGTAATTTAATGATCCTGGCGGTTCACATTAACGCACCCGCTGAGGTGCTCCGTTTTATTGCTAGTGCAAACCGCACAGATGAAGATTATGAGCGTGCTATAGAGGAAACCATTCTGTTTGTTGATAGACAGGCCTTTAAAAACAAGAACCGCATGATGTTGGAACAAACGTTGCGACAATTGGGATTGGGTCCCAGTGCTGCAAAGTCTTTGGCGGATTTTCATTCGAGAATTTAAAAAAACTAAAATATGGGTCGTTTTAGTCTTCCTCTTCGCAAACGCTATCGTTTCTACTTGCAGCCCGGTGCGCTCGTTGAGCTCAAGTTGGGCAAGCTGCTGCCCCGCCAAGGCTTTCACACGGCGCGCGCCAATTACATTGTGACAAAAGTCAGAAAAGACGGTTCGTGTAAAGTGCGCGCAGACATGCAGAGCATACCAGGGATTACGTATGAAGAGTGCTGCAAACACCCCGCAGATGTGTTCAAAGCAACCAGTCTTGTGATTGCTACATTTGCCAGCGCAATCCAGGCAATGGCTATCAGTCGTGGTTCAAAAGAACAGACGACGGCGATGACCTGATTTGCTGTGCCTGCTACCAAGAAGATCGCCTTCACAACGGCCAGCCCCGAGAAGACTTCTTACCTGACCATGCTGATGGCAGTTACGCGATCAAAGGCGACTTTTACGACGACTCTGATCTCGAGCAGGCAGGCTACTCCAAAGTTCCCGAATTCCATCATGTCCAAATCTCTGGACGCTCCGGCATTTCTGCGGCCGACTACTGCCAACACGCCGAAGACCTCATCCAGAATGCCGCCGTCATCACACAATATCGCAGCCTCTCACTCTTTGGTGATCAGGGATACGTCACCCTGAAAAGTTAGTAACCTATTTACAACATCGTCTAGATCCGTTAGATGGAATTGAATTACTCACCAAATTGTGGGACAGTGGACACCAATTTAAGTTTTATCTTCCTCGTGGCTCTTTTAGGCGCAGGGGGTATCCAGATTACATTTTAAAAAGAATTGACGAATCCAACAAGGCATATTTGGAGAAGAACCCCCACCCTTAAGAAGAAAAGTCAATGAAAATCTTTACATGATATCAAAACCACACACACAACGAGATTTTGACGCTTCCCATTCAACAACTTGAGGTCCCTTCCAAGATCGTGCGACGCTGGCCAATGCCAATGTTCGATCTTTGATGGCATCAGTTTCACAAGACCCACAAAATGAATCGATTGACCTCTTAGCAAGTCAGATTTCTGTGACCAAGCAGGCAGAGCTCATTTCCGACAAGGGCGAAGCGCGCCGTCAAATCATTGGCTGGTTGAATCAACTGTATTTCACCCAGCTCGAAACTTCATTTCCTCTTCAGCTGCAAAAATTGCTTGTTGTCAGCATGGTGTTGGAGGGTAACAACCTTCGTTCTTTTGGGGCTACCCTGTCCAATGGTGTCGGCATTATTGACCCGTCCTACCGCGGTGAACTCTTGGTGTCCATGTTTTGGTTGAGTGCCCATTCAAGGCTCCCCCTACCCGCGCGCGTGGCTCAACTCATCATCAAACAACGCACCTTTTTGGGCACACTGCGTTTGGAGCAGGGCTTGTGGGAAGAGCATCGACATCGATACGTCACGGAAAGAGGAGAAGGTGGATTTGGATCCACGGACGCGAAACCTGAAACTCAAGAAAAACAAGAAGAACACGAATAAAAACCACGCCGCTACAAATGCTTTATTGTGACTTGGATGGCAGGTTGGATGACCGTTTCACACCCACAATAGTCCTCTACGTTACCCCAAGATTCTTGAAACGGGTGTCCACTAAGCGACTTGAACTCGGCAGTCGAACCATAGTGTGCTTGAAGTCGAGCCAAAATGCGACTGAAATTCGGTTTTTTCAAATAGGTTTCGCATTGGATTGGCATCTCCGGCAGAACACCGGCTTCAGCATACGATCGCTTGATAAACTCGACACAATCCTGCTTTTTCTGGTCAATCACCTTGGTGGCCTTTTGAAATTCTTCATCCTCCAGCTCGCGTTCTCGTGCAAGGCAAGCACGGCGTGCGTCGTACAATTTTTGCGTTTCAAACGTATCGGGAACCCACATGTGCAATTTTTTTTTCTCGTTCTGGTGACTGTGTGAAAATTTTGTGTGCTTCGATTTTCAGGTGATTTTCTGCGGCGGTTTCTTTAAAGTCTTTGCGTGTTTCGTTGAATCGCCTTGAGCGTGTCCATCATTTCTTGGTGTCGCACGCGTGGTACTGCTTCTTGGCAGCATCGTACGCCTCTAAGCGTTGCACGCGTTCGTCACAGGATAAACCAGGCTCATATGCTTTATAGTCAATAAAGCGTGGCGGTTGTGGAAACGAGCAGCTCCTCTTTGACATTTTTTTTATTAATGATTCAATGGGTTCCCAATCAGCTTGAACAGCTCGCGTGGCGGCAATGTGCGCCACCGTGTCTACCGCCCGAGTTGGTTGAGTATGTGGCAAACTACTTGTGCGACGCGTATTACGAGTATTCCGTGTTGGAAAAACGTTACTTTGATTGCCTGCGCTGGATGAGTGGTACAAAGCGCCTGACGCAACGTGTGGACCAAGTGGTAAAGGCGCGCCGGCTGCCGCCAGAGCGAGTGGCGCAAGAAGTGTTGCAGTTGTATCTGACGCACCCAATGGATATTTTACTCAATACGCAAGAAGAAGTGATGCACTGGTTTAATCAAATTACAAGAAAATATGAGGAATTAAAATAATAGTAAAACCCCGTGCATTTATTACACACGCTAATGCACTTGTATTGCAGCAAACATGCATCGCACGATATCCCCGCCGTGATACAACTATATTTACAATTGACCCATCCACACATGTATGCAGCACCATAACACTCTGCACAGGCGGCAGATAGACCGACTTCCGATTGTATGCGGGAAACGTATGCGTCTTTACCAACAGTCAACCCACCAAAGCTACGAAACAACGCGGGAAAGGAGTTTCCTTTGCGAGCAAAAACAGCTTTATCTTCTTGATTACATGCAACGCCAAACCCCCAAAAAAATAGCAACAGCAGCATTTTTCCGTTGTTCTCGTTAAAAAAAATTGATTTTTTTTTATATACGAAATCTTTAGTAAATGATTTGATTTAATTGTTTAAAAATCTTTCCACCCTCTGGCGAGAGTTCATAATCTTCTGTTTGCGTAACAATCCACGAGTTTGGCTGATATACACACTCTGGCGGGTTGTTTCTCATTTTCAATTGCGAATCATCAAAAATTAGTGTGTTGTGCCTGTTGTACTCGGGGAATTCTTTCCACACGCGCTTCAACGGTTTTTCAAACAAAGGCTTTCTTTCGCTTGGATCAGGATGCGGTTCCACTGCATCACATTTGGTTTGATCCCATTCAAATACTAGGCGTGATCGTTGTTCCGGTGTAAAGATAAAATCACATAGTTTGTCTACATTTTCACGCCAAGCAGATGACCATATGGCAATGTCATAGTGTTGAAACGCGTACTCTAGAAAAGCATCCAGATACGGACGTTTCCACGTGTAGTGCTGACCTAACAAGGTAGCATCTTTAATGTAACCCACATGGGAAGGAAATTCATCTTGCATCTTGGGCTTAAAAGCGCGGCACACTAACAGTTTGTTTATGTCCAAAATGAGAAGTGGTTTTCTTGTTTTTTCTAAACACGTTGCCAAAAAAAGGAAGAATGACCAGACTGCTATAACCAACCAAAACCATTGTTCAACGGCAACCCCTTCCATTTTTTTTTTAAAAAAAAGTTAAAGCAAGATAATTTCTTTAATAGTAACTGGTTTTCTAACATCCACAAGAAAATCTTCCAAGTCGGCTAGCGACATTTTCCCCAACCGAGTCTGTTCCAAGTAAGTCCAACCGCCGTTATCAGACTGCAGCTTTTCCATCTGTTCTGCAAGATAAAAACCAGACAATTGAGTGCCTCCTGGTCGGTATGTGACCACCTCCGCCAAATTCGCGCGCAATCGCTTCAACGTTTGGACCGTGTGTGTCATTTGATCTTAGCGATATAAAGAATGGTCCAGTCACTTGTTTGTTCCAAATGACAGCAATGGTTGTTTCGGAAAGTTCTTTGCAAATCATAGCACCCAAATCGCCAATCCACGGAAAGGGCACGTTTGCAATGGCCATTCGATAACCACGCCATGAAGTGTATTCCACTTTTCCCATCATGGTCTTAAGTACAGACTGCTGATAGTTGTGGATGACACGACCATTGTTAATGGTTTCAATTCTGTCCTGATACACATCTTGAATCAATGCCTGCCATTTTTCCAATGTTTCGGGGCGAACAAAGGCTGTCATGTAATAGAACGCTTTCTCATTTTTTTCATGCTGCCATACATCCTTCAACCCAATGTAATCCAGTGTGCGGGGAATAGGTTGCTCGTGGTGGACATACTCCCATGCCAAATGCACACCAGCCCTGCCCATGACAAACACGGCGTGCACATTGGGAATACACAATTCGTCCAATGTCTTTTGATTGGTTACATGATGATCCAAAATAAGAATGCCGCGGGCACGTTTGGCAGCTTCTTCAATGACATTGGCAGAAAACGCAATGTCCACCATAACTACGTGTTTACCGGCAATGAGTGATATATCGAGCACATCTTTCGGATGCATTCCAATAAATGTAATGTCTTTGCTCACTCCGTGATACAAAACAGCTGCGGCGGCATGACCGTCGTTGCATGGGCTGTGATAAATGACTACATCAATGGCGTCAAGAGGCATAAAATTACGAGCTGAATTCATTTTAAGAAAGACCCTTTTTACTAAAAATAAAAAATGCTCTGTAGCTTTCACAATACGCGGGTTTGTCGTATTGTACGTCCCAGCCATTTTCTCGGTACGCTTCCTCCACGTCCAACCACTCAATGGGCGGATTTTCAGTAGTTTTTGCAATTTCTGCGACAACATCTTTCTGATACACTTGTGCCCGACCATTTGTGTATGTTTTGGTAATGCATGTATTAAATGCATCAAACACGTGTCCTGGTATCGCAAGGTTTTTTGCCTCGGCAATCTGCTCCGGACGCATTGGTTTTCCAGTAGTCGACCCCTCCATAATGTTTTTTTAATTTTCATAATTAGTAATGAATTTTGCTGTTTTTATTTATTTTTTTTTTGTGAAGCCAACTTTATCAAATTGTCAATCGTATTCTGAATAATGCTCAGAACATATGGAAATTCCCTATATACAGATACATCATGCGAGTGCCCACAATCAAATCCCAACGTGCTACCATTTTGATACGTACATTCAGAACGAACAAAACACTTCAGATAATGATCTTGTAGCGCATCATCATAATCAGGGACGCAAATGTAAGCACACCAATGGTGGATTGGTGCCGTCTTCATGTTCCATCTCTTCGGTGTAGGCAAAATACCACCGTAGCAGCGAGATGCTTCCCACCTTACACCCTTGTATTCGCCAGTTTGAGAATCCCCATAGAGAGATTGATCATCAATAACGCGCTGTCTTTTTTCAGAGACCTTCATACTTTTTTTAAATTTTTAGTAATAAATCTTACTGTTTTTTATTTTGTGAGAAACTCATCGCTTCGCGGCGAGTTTCTCACTCCCCGAGCACGTATTTAAGTTCGACCTCAACGGCGGCGTTAAATGGCGTATTGAGCTTGGCTTCCGTCTCAAAGGCGGACGAATCCGTGCCAAAGACAGTCGAGTCCTTGACCAGTCCGTTAATGCTGTTCCACGCCTCGCCATTGGCGGGCGTAAACTTGGGGCGCCAGTTGTCAAAGTCCACGTAGGCCTTTTCAATCTCCTTGAGCGGCTTAGCAATTGAATCGTAGACGAGCTTGGCCACGTCGTAAGGCACCTGAGCGAGCTGAGCATTGACTGGGTCGGGATTGGTCATAATGTGCTCATTCTTGGCGCAAATGGCGTCGTAAGCACCGGCAATCTGGCTCTCAGGGTCGACCATGTTGTTCAAGAGCACCTTCCAGCCCACGCCGTGCGTGTTCATCACAGCGTACTGCTTCTGGGGGTCCATGTCAAAGCGAATCTGCTGGTCAAGCGTCTTCAGGTCGCACTTTTGGTTGTGCTCGTACATGTAGCGCGTAAAGTAATTGTCGGGCTCAAAGATGCTCTGCTTGACGACCGTGTTGCCGCAGTTGGCAGGCACCACAAAGTTGTGACGACCGGTATTGGTGTACACGGTAGGCACGAGTCCGGGAATGTCGAGCGCCAAATTCTTGGGGCAGTCCGAGTTGTACGAAATGACATTGGCACCCACAAAGAGGGCCTTGTTAAGCGATCCGTCCAGGTCCTTTGCAGACACGAGCGAGCGGTTCTGGCTCTTGTTCACCTGACGCAGCAGCTGCTTCATCTCTTGTGGAATCTCCCAGTTGACGCCATTCTTGGCATTGGCCGCCAGTTTCTCCAGCGTAGCGCCCTCGGGCGTCGTAATAAAGAAGCGCTTGGTCTGCACTCCCCACAGGTCTTCGGCCTGCAAATGGCCCTCGGGGTCAATAGCACCCGACACGAGCGCCTCGGAAGGAGAAAACTGCACGGGGGCATAGTCGTCCTGAATGTCGTCGCCCTCGAGCTCGTAGTAAGAATCACCGATAATCTGCTGATGCTGCATAGTTTTTTTCAAATTGTGTGCTTTGTGCAATTTGTACAAAAATAGATATACTCGCATTTTTTTAATTGTGTCGTAAAATGCGCTCGGCATACGTGTCGCGCTGCGCCTCCAATTCTTTCAACTCGTGCTTGGCGCGTTCAATTTGCGCCTGTTTGGCTTCTGTGCGCGGCAACTCATTTTGCAAGTTTGTCAGTTTCGTCTGCTTGTCGGCAATCTGAGCGTCCAAATCAGTGGCCTTGACGGGATTTGCGCTATAGTAGACGTCTTTAAACCACAACTTGCAGCCCATGAGCCACTTGGTGTTAGCCATGACGGACGTATTGAATCCAGAGCTCACGCGATACACGGATTGACCGCCTTGCACGCCCGCCGCATACGCATTAGTCTTGGGGGAAATAAATTTCTTGGCGCAATACTGGGCAAACATGTAATTTGTGTGCGGGCTGTAAATCAAGTCCTTGAGCGGAAAGCCCAGCTCATTGGCCGCCAACTGCATAGCGCCGTAATCTTGCGCATTTAGGAGAAAGCGAAAGACGGGACTGTCCATTTGCGCCCAAAACCAGTCGGGATACAAAATGCTATAGTCGCGAATGTTGTAATTGTAGCCAATGAGCGCCTGCTCCAACTTGACGCGTTCGCGCTTAAATTCGGGCTTGACGTCTTTTTGCGGGGTCTCTAGCTCTTGTTTAAAGAGATGCGACTTTAAGCGAGTTGAAAGATGCGGGTTGTTTGCGCTAAATTCTTCTGGTGACTCTGACCCATAGTTAATGGGTACGCGCTGGTCTTCGCGTCGAGCGCCCGGCAAGTAACGATAGTAAATGGTTTTACCACTTTCCGCCTCGAGCATGCCTACAAATTGATAGAGCGGTGCCAGCGCGTCTTCCAGCACTTGCGTCGCGTGCTCTTCAAATACAGTAGGCATTATACTTACAGTCATTTTGGCGCGCTTTTTAATGGGCGAGAGAGGCGGAACAAAGGGTTGCTGTTCTTTTTTTTCCTCTTCATTATCGCGCGGCGTCGTGTCGTCTGGTGGGTCCACAGCAATTAAGAAATTGGGGTTGCCGGGTTGTGGCACCCAGTGTGTCTTTTCAGATGACGGCGGTTTCAGCATACTTTTTTTAAAAATGCAAATTTTTTTACGTGTTTAATAGATCACTTTTTCAAAAAGTCCATGAGATTGGGGCAGTCGTCCACCCAAATGGGTTCGCACAAATCGGCCACGCTAGGCACTTCGAGCGGCTCGCGCGTGTGCTTCATGTGCGCAATAGGAATCAGAGGAGGCATGCTCTGATCAATAGGAATGAGCTCGGGCAGCATCTGACTGTTCATCTTGCGCGTCTTGCCCTTTTTGTCCTTTTTCTTGTCCTTTTTCGCGGAGCACGCGCCGCACTCGATAGGAATGAGCTCGGGTAAAGCCGAAGATGAGGATTGAATGGGAACAAGTTCAGGCAGCGATGAGGAGTGCATATCGTTACTAATTGGAATCAACTCGGGCATGGATGAACGCGCACCACTGTACTGCTCCGCATAAGCCACAGCCTGTGCCAGTGGAATCAACTTGGAGGAAGTGACGTGCTCTTCTTGGGGCGCTACGTTCTGTACGGCGCGTCCGCTAAACAAGTTAAACATGTCGACTGCACGCTCGGCGTCTCCCGGATATTCGGCGTCAACCGATGCAGGCTTGTTGAGCGCGGCAATACGGTGACCTGGTAGCTTACCGTGCACCTCGTAATGGTAATCCGAGTAATATGCGTTGATGGGATGACCCATTTTGCTGCTTCTCTTCTTCTTCTTCTTCTTATGTTTCCTCTTACTGTGACGTCCGTCCACAGTGCGCGTGCCATACAAGACGGCGTGTACCATTTCCTGACCGACGAGCGGGTGGTACATGGCGTCTTCAATGACGTCGCGGTACAGCGTAAAGTCGTCCTTGTAGCGCGAAGCGGGCGCACTGCGCTGATTTTTCCAGAGGGCCGCCTCGCTGCCGACGGACGCGTGATGCGTGCGAATCTGCGTTTCGTTGGCAACCAAACTCTGGCGCACGGCATCGAGCAGCTTGTTGGACATGGCCTGAGCGCTCGTGCTGCCCGAATTGCCATAGGCGGCCAGAAACTTGTCCCACTGCAAGTCGTGTAGAGTGTTTTGGCACAAATACGACTCAATCGTCTGCTGTACGGGCCCATTGGCAATGGTCGCTTGGGCAATTTCCGCCATGGTCATGCCCTTGAGCTGCACGGCAATCTTTTCGGCCAAAACAGAGCGCTGGTTGTTCCACCACTCTTTCAGCTCGGCCTGCTTGTTGGTCGACAAGTGCAGCGGGGGCGGCACGACACTGGCCAGACGAATGGGTGCATCCAGCGCCTCGCTCTGCACGCAATCGCACTCGCCCACTGCCATGAGCTGCTCGGGCGTCATGTCCTTGATGGGCTGGCCCAAGTAGGAAACCACTTGCAAGTCGCGCTTGCCCGTCATTTCGCACAGTGCACTGGTCAAGTCGGCGTACCAGTTGGACTGGGTGGGCATGACCGACAGACGGACGGCGCCATTCGAGTCGTTGAGACTGCCGGCAATTTTAACGTGCAGCGGCACGGGACTGTAAATGTCCTCTTCGTTGCGAAATTGCGGCAAACGGCGCCCAATGGCCTTGGCCCACACGTTGATGGGCAGCGACGACTTGGAAGATTTGTAAGCGTGAACAAAAGCAGGCTTGTACATTATGAATGTTTTGTGTGTAAACTATTGCACATTATATATAATTTTAAATTTCTAACTAATTTCAAACACAACAATAAATCTTCAATCGTTCGCCACAGCACCAAGCGCTCTTCTGGATAATCGTCCACAAAGTTCCATTCGTCAATATACTCCATAACCAGCCGCATGTGTTCCTTTTCTAGCGTTCCTTCAAATATGCCATCATAATCTGGCGGAAACGGCTGGTTATAGAGCACGGGCAGCATGCACTCTGAGTCATATTTACAATTGGTCAATATCGTGCCAAACACCATGGTCACTTGCAACGTAGAGGCCTGCACGAAATTCTCGCACGTAGAACAGTGAAATAACTCTATACACAACCACTGCTCGACGTACTCTACCAATTCTGGCATCAATTTGCTCCACACGCTACTCTTGCTTACGACCCATTGCCACAGACGCACGTCTTGCTCATTTTTCTTCCATAAAATCATGGAGCCCCAACTCGCCGTAATCTATTTTGGATGCATTACTTTTATTGTGCTCATTGCCGTCGTCATGCTCTATGGTGATAGACAACGCAATAAAAAATCATTCTGAGCTCTTCTTTTGTCGTTTTGTTTCGCGCTCGCTCGCTTCTTGCACACTGGGCGCCGTTGTTGCTCCTTCCGGGTCGTACTTGAGCTGCAAGGCTTGCGCGTCCCGATCGGTAATGCAGTAAATGCCCGCCACGCCCAGGGATTCATACATGAAGCGATTGTTCTTGTCTTCCAGTAGTTCGCGCGTAATGTCCACCTTTTGCTCTGGGTAGGCTTCTTGGACGTGCCGAAAGACCTTTTGCACAAAGAGCTCCACGTCAAGTGGCGTGCAGAAATCGCACGATACGGCCAACCAATCCAAATCGTCGTCGGTGAGCTTCATTTCCGATTGCGTCCAGTACGCTTTCCACTCGTCAAAGTAAAACTGCATGAGCTTGCGATGATACTGCTGATTGGGCAAGCCCGTCGCTTGCACCACTTCAAACTGCTCGTAAAAGGGGTGCTCCCGGTCGGGAATCTCTTCACCCGTCACAATGACAAAGAGGTTGCGTTTCACCGTTTCGGCCAACTCTAGCGATTGCAAAAAGAGCTCGCGATGGTATTGTAGCACGTGTCCCTTGCGAATCCACAGCACGGGCACTTTGGGCACGTCTTCGCGGGCGGCCAGCTCAAACGCGCGGCGAATGGGTGCCGGATCGCGCGTAGCGGTAAACTCGTCAAACCGAATGTCGTACTCTTTGAGTAGGCTGTGTACGGCGTCGTCCAAGCCACTGCCAGGCTGGCCGTAAAAGCAAAACAGTCGGTGCATGGGCAGCAGCTCGGGGTGAAAGAGATTGGGACGCATGAGCGCACGCGCAATTTGTCGCTCAAAGATGCGACGCACGCGAGAATCGATAAATGGTTGCATAAGTTTTTAGCCCTTTACTTAATTTTCAATCTGGTTGGCGCAACAAAACTCTGCGGTTCTTCGCCCATGACCATAAAGGGCGATGCAATAAACTCGCGCGTTGGAACGTAGAAATACAGCGTCTGTCCATCCGTCATGGTGCGCTCCAATTCAAACCACGAAATGTTCATGTTGGTCACGCGCCCTTCCATGGGCGTGCGCAAGAATTTCACGTACATGTCATTGACCACTTTAGCTGTGAAAATTACCTGAATGTATGCGCCCAAGTTTTGCAGTGATACACCAAACACTTGCCCAATAAAGAGCGTCACAATACCATAACTGAAAATAATGTTCCAAAACGACACGCCAAATGTGGTGGCCGCAATCCAAAACCCACCCGCTGCAATCACCGAAGACAACAATAAAAACCCGACGCGTCCCAGCGATTGCACCCACGAGTGCGATTGGCGCGCTCGCACGCGACGCATACGGTCGCGCTTGGAGCGACAGCAGCATTCACCTAGCGCAATAAACAAAAAGACTACAAAGCACGTGCCCAGCACAATGGCCAGCGCAATCATGGCCCATGGCAGATTCTCACGAAACTGCTCTACCGATTCATTCCACGCCAAGCGCAGCGCGTGCCTGGTGCTTTGAACAATCATACTACTTTTTGTCTATTTAAATTTTTTTACGCAATAAATAGCCAAAAAAAAATCATGTTGACGCCCGACGCCATTGTTAGCTTGCTTGGAATTGGTGGATTTGTATTGATTCTTTGTATTCACGTCTACATGACTAAAGATGCTTGACGGCCACGCGGCCATCGGGATACATAACGACAATTTCAGACGCGTCGTCACTGACCCACACGCCGTCCTTGTAGTAGCGCAAAATACCATTCAAATTGCACGTCACGCCCTCTGGCGGCGGATAAAAGCTGTTGGCCCCCATGAAACATAGCGAAATGACGCCATACTTGCTGAGCGTCACGACCATGGTGCCTTTGACGGCGCTAGCAAGCGGACGACCAATATTCAAGAGTCGCGTGTCAAACGTCACGTCGTTAATGGTTTGCACAATGTACTTGTTGTCACCACCACTGGTCTTAATGTTGAGCACGGCCAGCGGGTCACGCGTCTTAATAAAGGTCATTTGCGTCACATTGTACACGTGCCCGGCAAACGTGCCCAAGTACAAGTCGCCATTCTGCGCGCGCGACACGCTTGTAATAATCATATCCTCTTCAATCCAATGCTTGCGGCCGCACTTTTCGTACACCACGTGCCCGTCAGTCACTACGTCCACGTCGCACGTAAGTGGACCACGCATGCCCGTTTCTTCCGTGTACCACGTATCGACCACCTTTTGCGTGTCGTCAAAGTGCATCACTTTTACCGCGTGTTCCGTTACGTAGTAAGCGACATACAAGTGATTGTCGGCCGTCAAATGCGCCGTAGGCAACGTGTCGTATTGACACTTAAAAATCATGGCCAATTTCCAAGTAGCCGCTGTCTCGTCACGATAGTCGAGCGTGTACAGCGCCACCTTTTGCGTTTGCTCGTCTTCTGGCGGTCCCGCAAGACCCGTGTACTCTGCGCTCTGGTAGCGTCCGTCATGTCGTGCAGCAATAGCATTGTCCAAGCCTTGTTCTTGTTCGTCGTCGCTCTTTTCTGTCGGTAGTTTATCGCGAAACTCCAAGACTTGCGCGCATCGCAAAACCATTTCAGCCGCCATTTTGAGCGAGGGATCCTTTTTGACCATGCCTAAGAAGCGCTCGTGTATGGCTTGATACTGCTGGCGGTAACGCGTGCGTAGTAACGTATTGATCCACACCTTGGCAAACTGATCTTGCTCCAAGAGCATGCTACGCTGGCGATGAGCGGGTGCTAGCGACGTTCCAAAGCCCATGGCCATCTTGCCGCTTACTCCAATAGGAATCCACTTTTCGGGCGTCTTAAAAGGCGGTGGCGTTACGTAGTCTTTGGCGAGATCGGCCTGCAGCGCCCACGCCTGTTCATTTTGCGTAAAGGCCGCACGTGCAGGTGTGGGAATGTCCCCGTGGAATTCACAGTGCTGAGAAAATGCGACCCTGCTCATAAGAAAAAAAACTCGAGGAGGAGGTTTTTTTATAAACTAAATCACCACAAACAAAATGACGCGCTTAATCATTTCGCGCATTTCCATGAGCGTCGAAACGAGCAATGGAATCTTCTTTTTGCCACCGCTCAGCTTGGCAATGGGCTTGTCGTAAAACTCTTCCGTCATTACGTGTTTCCACGTGTCGGCAAAGTCCATGCGCTTAGTGTGCTCCCATTCTTTGTTGCTAATGCACTTGAGCACCTTGGTCACCATGTAGTCTTCAAAGTGAATCAGTGAGTGCAGACTGCGAAACATATTTTCCCATTCTTGCGTCACCACAATACTAAAGGGCTCGGGCACATTGTAGGTGCCCTTTTGTTTTTCAATTTCAATCATAATTTGATGATCTTTGCCGCCTTCTTTGGGATCGACTTTTTCATAGTCATAGTCAGACGGCAACGGATTGATGATGAGTGAACGCCACGACTTGTGGTTGGGATTTTCAAAGTCATACAGCTCGCCCGTCACTGCATTATACGTTGGACGAATCTCATCGGCACGCGACCGCGCTACGCCGGGATCCGTCTTCAAGTGACGACAGTGCAGTTCTTTGTGGCGCTCAATGGCCTCCAAGAAGAACAAGAGTGGATGATCATCGACTGTGTGCAAGTGTTCCTCCATCTTGTCAAACACGTCATTGTAAAACGTGGTAGCAATGCTGTCAATGACGCCCTTGAATTTCTGATAGCAATATTGATAGCCTTCCAAGTAAATCTTTTCGACCGACACAGCGTCCGAGTCGCGCAATGGGTCAGGCACGCCCAACTCGCCATTATACTTGCAGTAGGCGACAATGTACTGCACGCTGTGGTAGAAAAGCACGGGAATGCCCTCGTCGTACGCGTCAGGAATCTCTTCTTCAAAATAGTGCACAATGGGCTGTCGGATGGCCGCAATTTCGTCTACGCGCTGCAAAAAGAGGTCTTCTTCGGGCATCTCTTCTTCTTCTTCTTCTGCCTCTTCCGAGGCAGAAGAAGAATCCAACTCCGACGAGTCGAAAATCTCTCGCAAGACACTGTCTGATTCTTCAGAGTTTGACATGGCGAAAAAACGCGTGGAACAACCCCTCTTGTATTTTAAATGTCAATGTATTTTAGAAGACGGGCTCGGCGTGCTGGACCAGCATTTGAGCAAGACGCGCCAGATTTTAGATACGGGCACGTATAACACGGACGCCGAATTTGCGCGCATCTTAAAGTCGCAACAAAAGTCGCTCGATGAGCTAAAGCGCCTGCAAGCGCTGCACTTAAAGTTTAGGGTGGAATATGCGCGCGAAATGGTCGATCTGGTCAAAGAGCAGGCCATTAATGTTGGTCCGCGCCAACAACACTTGCAGACTGTGCCGTATGTGACGGGCCGCGAGCGCCTCGAGGAATTGGAAAATGCCCGGCCCGACAAACGCCGCAAAAAATAGCGGTTTTGGACTATAAATTATTTTAACAAATTTATTTGATTAGAGCTAAAAAAAAAAAGACGATGGATACTTCTCTTCCAGTCAGCCAACTTGACCCCATTGGCGCCGGTGTTTACACGGGCGTGGGCGACCTTTATTCGGCCTATCTTGGGCCCCTGCCTATTTTGCAACGCACCGATTCTTACGCCAAGCGCAACGTGCAGACTTGGGAGATGCCCGAGGCCTACAAGGGCCAAAACTTGTACCTGCGCGACACTGTCGAAGATTTGATGTTTACATCCAATCAGACGTACTTGACGCAGCGCATTCTGCCACTCTTTGCCACTGATCAGGTGAACATGCAGTGGGAGCACTTTGAGGCCAATGCCCACTTGATGGACTTGACGCCTTACCAGACCACTTCGCACGCCGTCACTCAAAAGCGACAGATCCGCCGCGCCCAGCTGGTGCGCCACGGTATCATGGCCGAGTTTGAGAATGATTTCCTGCGCACGGCCATGGGACGCACGCGCTTCTTGGCCGCCCTCGGCCAGATTTCTCGCAGTGTCATTGAAACGATGAACGCCGAGATTGTGCGCGCGCTAGTAACGAGCCATCGCTACCAGCAGCAGTTTGTGCGCGAAGCTGGCATGCCTCAGGATCAGCAGCTCAAGTACTTTCTGGAGCAGGATCGCGAACGCTTTGCCATTGCCCAAAAGACCAAGAATGGCTTGGAGAAACTCAACTTGCTCATCAACAAGGAAATGTCGTCGTACCGCGGCGAGGCCGACTGCTTCTTGATTCCCGAAGAGATTAGCATCTTTACGCAGATTGTCCGTCCCGAAAAGACGGACTACTACTTGGCCGGCCAGCTCGGCCCCGACCGCGTCAACAATGCGCCCGGATCGCGCGGCACGCTCGCTTCTGGCAACACACAGGGCGCTCTCGAGCGCATTGAGCCTCGCCACATGATTCAGGACGTGCCCGTTTACATTGTCAAAAACCTTCAGGTCGAAAATGTGAGCGAAGCCGAGTCGCAAATGCTCACGCGCGTCCGTCAGATTGGAGAGTACACGACCATGATTGACGATTGTCCGGATTACAGCCAGTACCGCACAGACCATCGTTCCATCTTGATGTACAATCAGGACATTGACGACATGACCAAGATTACGCTCGAAAATGCCATTGAGAACTGCGGACTCTGGGACGAAAATGGAGAGGTGCGCCCGCTCCAGCCCAAGCCCAAAGCCACGAGTCTTCAGCGCCAAGACGAAGATCAGGACTTTATGACGTACTTGCGCCCCGCCACAGGTGGAACACAGACCAAGAGATCTGTTGTTGATTATATTTTTGACATTGCTCCAGAGTATTTGAGCGCTAAAAAGGTTGTCAATGGTGGTGAATCGCTGAAACAGGCTATTTTCTCGCAAATTGGACTAGAGTTTAAATCCGCTTTTGAAAAAAAGGTATCTACGGCAAAAACATTTGTAGATACTTGGAGCCAGATTGTAGCTGACAAAGAGGAAGGAGAAATCGCATTTGCAGATGCTTTGATTGAAATTGCCAACAGTTTCAAGGAAATTACAGGAGGAAAATCTGCATTTTTTGATTTTGCTCCAAAAGGCGAATCTGATGCCGAAACACTTTACAAGCATTTTTTTATTCCTGGCAGAGTTCCAGTCGAGAAAACCAAAGCTAGATCTGAGTTTGTAGAGTCTCGTGTTTCCGGTGATGTAGACAATGCATTTTTTCAAACGCTCATGTCTCAGGTACCTGCTTCCAAAAAAGCAGAAGTACAGGCCGCAGTAGATAATCATGTTGGTTCGACGCTTCAAAAAGGAGAGATTATCCGCAACAAGATCTTGGAATTCCTTGGGGAAAATGTTGCTGGCTTGAAATTTAAGGATGAAGCTCCAGTGCACAAATGGTTTGGAGACCGTGTCAAGCAGTACAACGAACTTTCTGACGCTTCCCCGGTTCAGTCTGGACAATCTACTGCAACCGGCGATGATATTGCCGGGTACGCTTTTCCTGGACAAGATTTGTCTAGTCTCGGTTACAAATATGTACACGAGTCATCTCTTCGACCAAATGAGGATGAACTTGACTCGAAGACTGGTTTTAGATCACTTTTTGATTTGGAAGAAAGCATGGCTCGGCCACAAACCATGTCTACATCTGCAATGCAGCAGCAGGGAACTGGCCTTGCTGGTATTGGCGCATTCGTTCGTAACCCTGTCATCCGTCAACAAGAGAGACGCGGCGAGAATACTAAGTCGCGTATGTCAACTTACGAGGCCCAACTGCGCAATTTGGAAAAGTCAGGCGCATCTTTTGCGACCAAAATTTTCTCGAAAATGTTTCTGCTTACTCGCGTCACTCGCGAAAACATGCTGTCCTTTTGCAACAACAACGTCATGGTGCCCATGAATTTCTTGCTCTTCCGCCCGCACATGCAGTATCGCACACGCGCAATCATCAAGTGTAAGCAGGACGGAGGCAGTGGCATCACCGCCGTGGGCCACAGCAACTTGGGCATTGCCAGCGAGTCGGCCGGCCGCAAGGTGTCGCAGATGCACTACACGACACACTTTCGTTCCGTCATTGTGTACCCCAAGAATGTGTACGTCCAGCCCGACGTGTACGTCCAAGAGGCCGAGGGCGGCGCTGGCGTGCGCTTTTACAACCCCGACACGTATGCTCAGATTGATTTGGACAACTTGGAGGCATCGCTCATTTGTGCCGCCGTGCCCATTACGGAGACGCACTTTCCCTCGCCGCTTGATCTCTCGGGACGCTTCTACACTGAGTTCAACATGGGCATGGCCGCGCGCTCTCAGTACGAGAATCTGCATTACTCGTCGGCTGCGCGCTACAATGCGCTCTACAACTTTATGACGGCCGCCCGCCAAGGCACGGACGTGCCGCACTTGGCGCCCGGAAGATCGCACCGCAACCGCGTTTGCTACCAGGGCCATCAGCAAAATTATAATGCCAAGACGGGCGATTTTAACCGCATCACCGTCAACAAGGGCCACTGGACCAAGAATGTGGCGGCCGGAAACGGAGGCATTCGTCACGGAGCCATGGAAACGCTCGAGACTATTGACTACTCGACGAGAAATGCTAACTGATTAACTCGAGCGTAAGCGAAGAGTTAATCAATCAATAAAAGAGGGGAATTTTATAAATTCAAACTCTTTAACAATTCCATGACGCGCTCAAAGTGCAGTGCCTCCTCGTCGTCTTCTTCACTGTCTTCCCACTCCTCGCCAATACTTTTGCGTCTGCGGTGGCGTTTGCGAGCGGCGTCAATCAGGCGCTGATTGTCCAGTTTGTCAGATGGGCGTCTCACCGCAAACTCCTCCTCCTCTTGTTTCACTACCAAGACGTGCTTCCACGCCTTGCACAGTGCTTTCGTTTCAAACTTTAGCGTCCACGCGCCCATGCGCAGCACATTATCGGTGCGCTCCGTCTCTTGTATCCTGATTTCACCTAGCGGTTCTTCTCTCTTCCTTTCATCTGCATAATACTGCAATACGCCAATATCTGCACAATAGCGCAAATACACAAGGTCCCACCACTCATCTTGCACTTGTTTCTTTGCCCACGACTGAGCATTTGCGCTCTTGGTGGGCGTCACCTGCCACAGCGGCACTTGGCGGATGTATGCAATCCATTTGGGTAGTTCTGATAACCAATCGTATGGCACGCGCATGGTAATGTAACCGCCGCCAATCATGAGTAGCGTAATTACATTTTCTTGCATGTATTTCACGTGCGCACAGCGTTTCAATGCAATGTGCTTGTTCATGTGATCGTAATAAAGCCGATCGTCAATCAATTCCGCATGCGTCACTTTGAATTGCACCATACAAAAGAGCATGTCGCAGCGCCCACACAATTCGTTGCCTGGTTTATTTGTAATCATAGCGGTCCTTTATCCGTTCCCAATCTTTCACACCAAGCGGTTCGTTTTCACTCTGCTCACAAATGTAAATACATCCGCTCGGCACTTGCCAGTCATAAGAAGTTGCATACTTTTGCGCCTTGGCGTGACACTGACTGACGTACACAATACATCCCGTAGTGGGCCATGCGCCCGGTACGTAAGATCGAATCACAAAAAACAGTGAGCCCATTGCAATAGAGACAAAATCTTGACAGAATGGAAAATACAGGCCATAAAGTGCCATAAAAAATTGGGTCGAAAATTTGCTACGGTAATGTCCATATATGGACATTACCGTAGCAGATTTTGAGGGTCCCAATTTTTCAAAACCAAAATTTTTTTTTTCGAAAAATTTTTTCAAAAAAAAAATTTTTATTTTCAGATTTTCCTACCCTCAAAATCTGTCACGGTAATGTCCATATATGGACATTACCGTAGCAAATTTTCGACCCAATTTTTTATGGCGTTTTATGGCCTCTATTTTCCATTCTGTGAACACTTGACAACAGTGAGCTCTCGCTAGATTGCAAAATACAGGCCATAAAATGCCATAAAAATAGGGTCGAAAATTTGCTACGGTAATGTCCATATATGGACATTACCGTGACAGATTTTGAGGGTCCCAATTTTTCAAAACCAAAATTTTTTTTTTCGAAAAATTTTTTCAAAAAAAAAAATTTTATTTTCAGATTTTCCTACCCTCAAAATTTGCTACGGTAATGTCCATATATGGACATTACCGTGACAGATTTTTGACCCAATTTTTTATGGCGTTTTATGGCCTCTATTTTGCAATCCAGCGAGACTTTGCCTCTTTAATTTAAAAAAAAGTCGTAAGGGTGTAAAAAAAAATGCCAAGTCGTCTTGCAGAAGCCAAACAAAAGAAGAAACGCGCCGGAAAGTCGCGCTTGCGTCCATCTACTCAGTCAAAACGCCGCCAAAAGTACTACAAGACTGGCGAGGGAAGCGTAGGGTTGCTGGTTCGCCGTCCGCGCGTGGTGCGCTTTATTCGCAAAATTCGCGAGACACAAAATGAACGCATTGCCAAAATCACGGGAAGTGGTACGTCCACTAGCAAGAAGAATGTCATTTCGCGCGGGTGCGTAGACGTGATGATGGGTGCGCTCGATGCGAGAGCCAACCAACTCATGGATCAAGCCTTTCAATTTGCCAAGCACCGCAAAAAGAAGGGAGGCCTAAAGATTCGCCGTGCGGATTTGGAGCTTGCTCGCAGTAACATTGCCAAAATTAAGAGACAATAAAAAAAAACACGCATGTTTCTTGCACTTTTGCTGGCCTGTCTAGTCTTTTTAGTGGGGCAAAATGAGCACGTGCGTTACAAACACGCGTATGCCGAGTGTTCTAAACGGCGGCAAGCCGACGAAGAGTTGTTGCGTCGTGACGTATGTTTTAATTTTGATGATCGTTTGCTCTTTAAAGACGCTGTAGACTGTGAAGGCGCCGAGCGCCGTTTACGCTTGAGTGTCGTCATGTGCGCCATACATACGTGGGGCCGCGAAAGTAGTGTCGCAGACATGTATCACATGCTCACTGGGTCATATTTGGCATTGTTTTGCACACTTATGACGCCTCTCTTGTTTGCAATGTATTTATGGAAAGCGCGGTCCACAGAATTGGCCATTTTTGACCGTTTTGAGCGTTACAGCAAAAGGAGACAAAAGAAGAAACCAAAACATCTGCCTTCAGTGGAAGGCCGAGCCGTGTGTTATAAATATTAAAAGGCATACTCTCGATGACAGTACTCGTCGCAGAATATTTGATTGTCAATTCCACGATACAATGGCACGTTGACAATACCACACTGTGCGCATTTCTTGTGACGTTTGTTTGCGTCGTAGTTCATCCAGTATTGCGAGAGTCCCGGCGTATTTACCACCAAATCATACGTTTCAAAGCCATATTGTTCTGCAAACTCTTCAGGCAAACTCATAAAATCAAAATCCGTCTTGATTCTGGCCAATACGACTTTTGTATCAAACAGGGCTTGCATGTTAATGAATGCAATGGGCGCACCCAACACTGCCGTTGCCGAATCAATAATGAGGGACAGCGCTTTGGCCCCAATGGATTCTCGCGTCTGGCCTTGCTTTACATAGTCATACAAGAAGCCACGTGACCAATACGATAGTTCCATCACGTAAGAATCGTTCAGGTTGACTGGTTTGATTTTGTATAAAAAATGCAACATTGGATAGTCATCTGTTGAGTAGATGCATCCATAATGGTAGTCTTTGCCATTGCTAACCATTTCGCGATACATTTGCAAAAGAATGTTTTTCTGCGTCAAAACCTTGTTGGCCTTTAGGGACTGCACGAGATATCTTTTAAACTGTTCATGTTGCACAAACACTGGCCGTTCGATCCATTCTTCAACCACTTGCGATACAGTCTTATTGAGACGTTCTGTAAATTCGTCTGATAATTTGCGCAAATGTACGGCCTCTTCAATTTCAGAGATATCCGCGACGCTTTCGTATGACCTTCTGGCAAATGCCGTGCGCGCCGTTTTCAGCACACCCAGCGTATTATGAATTGCCAGTGCAATGTCAGAGTCGGTTTTGATTGCAAACCAATCGTCGTTGACATTGGGTGATTGGTAAATGATTAGTTTCCCCATTTCAATTGCGTCCAAATTAAATTCATACACATTTTCATACTGCAAAGACACGCGCAATTGAGGTATGTAACCATCCATTGCATTCTGCAGCAACTTGTCTTCATTGAAATCCGTATATTCCTTTGGCTTGTCATTTTTAAACGACGGCAACGGTTCGTCCGCGTATTTAGAGACGTCTAATAGTTCGAGTTTTTGAATTGCCCGCATATTTTTTTTATATTGTGTGCACGACCGCATATATATATATATATATATAACTCAAACTACCCATTTATTTGGGGTATATTTTAATGCAATCGTCGTGACAAGTAAATATATGGTTGCCTTTCGCAAGCGTGTTGCGTACTAAAATATCCAAAAAAGAGCGCGTGAGAACATTTCTAATCCATGTGACGCTGCAATTAGAACTTTGCACGGACTCAATCAGCGTTATAATGGTGTCTTTGCATCTTTCCCATCTGCTCGGAAGATTGATATATAAAATCTCTAAAATTTGCGAATCAATCACACTGGGTTTCCATTTTAGCAATGCCTTTTCCGGTTTTGTTGTATCCGTGTCGTCGGCATTTATAAAACGCGTCGTAATGGATGAAATATTTTTGGTAAACGCATGCTTAAACAAGCGCCCAATTTTGGCAAACTTTGGCCCCTTTGCATATTCGGCAGTTCCACCTTGTCTTTTCAAAGCAAAAACACTCCCTACAGTCTTCTCAATAACTTGATTGGCCCGTTGTATAGCAGCGTTTCATGCATTTCATCCTCTTGTCGCGCCCTCTTTTGCTCCTTTACATATTCAGGGTATGTCTTGGCGTAATCTATGCATGAATACCCTCTTATTGCGGCTTTGATTGCATCGTCAGCGTCTCGGTTTGGCAAAATGTGCGCACTCCACACATTGAGCGGAATGTGCAAGACGTGCGTTGACGGAAACACAATGCAAGGCTCACTGGGTAACAGTAGGTACTTGGGAATTTGTCTAGATTTTAAAAACTCAGTCGTTCGGCGCACTGGTTTCCCTTTTACAAATTGTTCCCAGCGCCACTGCAAAATGCGCTTGCCGCCTTTGCTCGGCCAAGCAATCACGTATCCGATTCTGCGGAATATTCTTGGTTCCGTGCGCATTCAAGTATTCCTTCATGTCCTGCATGTAGGTAGCATGCAGTGCCTTAAATTCTGTCATGGCGCTAATGCGTTCCTCTACTGACGCAGTAGAATAATAGCTTGGATAAAACCATTCAATTGAGATTGGCGGACGTTTCGGCAAGAGACCCTTTCCCATAATTTAAAAATTTTTGCAAAAGAGTTACAAAAATGAAGGAATACATTCGGCAAATGAGCAATGCCTTCACGTGGAAGTTTATTGCGCTGCTTTTTATTACACAGTGTTTCATCAAAGGCATAGTGTTTGTCATTTATACGGCAGGCGTCTTCCCGTTGCTCAAGTCGCTCGGTATTGATGCGGTGCAAGTGCAACTGTATGGCGCGCTCAGTATGTCGCCGTGGACCGTCAAGCCGCTCATGGGTATCATTAGTGACTTGGTGGCCATTATGGGGTATCACAAGCGCTTTTGGATGCTAATGTCGGTGGCAGTGGGCGTTTCGGGCATTACTGTCATGACGTTTGGACCTACTGTGCCAATTTTGATTGTGACCATGGTGACCATGGCGCACTTTGAGATTGCCGTGTGCGATTTGCTCATGGAAGGCCAGTACGCTGAGCTCATGCGCGAGAATCCGCAGACTGGGAGCAACATTGTCACGCTGGCCAATGGCTTTCAACAGGTGGGATTTATTATTGCCATGGGATTCATGGGACCACTGGCCGACGCGCAACTCTTTCGCGTGTCGCACATTATTGCACTGGCTCTGTGCTGTACGCCCATTGTACCGCTCTTGTTGAATTTTATGCCTGAGAAACGCCGACAAAATGCACCCATCGTCCTCTTGGACACGCTGCGGTTGCGCAAACAGTGGAAGATTGTGCTGGTGGTCATATTGACTGGTTTGTCCGCGCCTGCCATGGCTGCCATTTCTGCGCTGGCCAGCAAGTACTTGGGGTTGCTCTTTTCAGTCATTGTGCTCGGGTTGGCGTGTTTGGGAGGCATTTTCGCGTTTGAGCAAAGTATTATTTGGCGTGTTGTGCTGTATCAAGTGCTCACGCAAGTGAGTCGCGTTTCTTTTGGCAGCGCGTTGGACTTTTTCTTTACGGCCGACGAAGCGTGCCTGCCGAATGGCCCGCAGTTTTCATACAATTTCTACATTACCACCACGGGCATTGCACGCGGCGTGGCTTCCGTGGCGACGGTGTTTGTCTATCAATTTCTCTTTTCGCGCTGGAAGTATCGTAACGTGTTGCTCTTTACTACGATTCTGTCGGGCGTGGGTGGTATTTTTGATTTTATCATTGTCAGCCGATGGAATTTGGCGTGGGGAATTTCCGATCGCATCTTTTTTTTAATTGGCGACGACGTGATTCACAGCTGCGTGGACATTTTAAACTGGATTCCCAGCAGTTCCATTATTGGCAAGGTGTGTCCAGAAAACATGGAAAGTTCCACCTATGCATTCATTGCCGGCATCAGCAACTTTGGCAGCATGGTGGCCGTGATTGGCGGCGCGCTCATTACAGAATGGGCAGGCGTCGTCAGTAGCGGGACGGAATGCAACTGGAAACCGCTGCCTTGGCTCATTTTGTTTGGTCACATTACGCTCATGCTCGTCGTCAGCATCCCCGCCTGCTTTTTAATTCCAAACGTTCCGCAAGACGCCGACTTGCTGCACGCCGCAGAACCCATTAACATGCAAGAAACCGCCCTGACGCCAGATACACTCAGTGATTTTGCAGCATTGGAATACGACGAAGAACTTTAAAAAAAAACAGATGGAGGGGGAGCAGACTGTCAGTATTTATTGCAGTGTTGTATGTGTTGATTTAGCTGCCAAATGGTTGCACCTGCAAGTTCACTTGGAACGCTTTATTTCATCGTATGACAGTGTATCGTTTACAGACTACACGGGAATTACTGTACCCAAGAAATACATGAAACACATTGCAGGTATCATCAAGGCGGCCACGGGTTTAAACGTGTTGTATGCTACGGATCGCAGCGTGTATACGGTAGATACGCGTCATTTTATTTTGAGTGCGCTTCCTGAAATGTGTCCGTGCGGGCGGCCTCGTAAGAAAAGTCCGGGAAATATCCAATTGTCTCGCTAAAGTGACGTTTCAATAAATCTTGTCCGCGTTCGCGCGGGTTCCAACTCAATAATTGTCGCAGCAAATCCCTTTGAAACGGATTGACCAGTATGCCATACGTGGGGATCTTATCGAGCACGGCTTTTTGCACACAGGGCGAATACACAGTGTCTCGCAAGTATGCTGGCGGCTCTGGCATTTCGCCCGGTTCGTAAATACCGCGCACCAGTACGTAAGCGCCCAACAAGCGCATCAATGACATACCCAACCACTCATTCTTTGCAATGGCCGCCTTAAACTTACTAGGCGGCTGGCAGTATTGCTGAACCCAAATCATTTCCGCATAGTCGGCGTAAAAGGGTGCCACCCACTTGTCAATCGCCACGCCCACCCAATAATCAAAGAGCACCACGCCCAAACTCCACCAATCGTCATAGTGCGCCATACGCTCATAATTTCCGCGGCCGCCCATGACTAGATGGAGCGTCTGCCACAGCCCTTCGGGCGGAACGCTAACGGGCGTGCCCAGTCGACTATTTGCTTCTTGTTCACCGTGCAGCGAGGCAAAGTCATAGTCAATAATGACGGGCACCTTTGTAAACTCATACGAGTACGTGTATCGATTATTGTATCGAAAGGTAAAGCGCTGCGGTGGATCATACGTGCGAAACACAATGTTTCCGCGCTTTAAATCACCGTGCCGAAAGCCAAAGTGCTGGCGGGCCACGTGCAAAAACCACACGAGCGGAAACGCTTGCGCCTCGCGCGAATCGCGATTGGTAGGACGCTGACCGCCCTCCAAATATTCAATGGTGTGCACGTAGAATGGCCCTGGACTTTGCGCCACACTGGGACACACAAAGGGTAGCGTCTTTTGTGGCAGCTTGTCGCTGTAAAACCCCGTGCGCGTTTCGCGCAGCAGCGCGGGTCCCAGCATGCGTGCATATTGTGCAAACAAGTGCACAATGGCTGCGCCGCGCGGAATGGCGCGTAATGTCCAGGCGTCCACATTGTCAAGTGCGGCAATGCGCACCACTTGGCGACTGCCATCATCGTCTTCTACAAGCACGGCACAATTAAAGGATCCTTGACCTACCACAATAACGCGCGCACCTAGCAAGTCGTTTTGAGGCGAGACAATGTAAAATTGGTCGTCTTCTTCCAGTTGCGCGCGTTGTCCCGCTTTGCGCACCAAGTACAAGATGCGCGGTTCTTTCAAATTCTTGGTGACCAGCATACCTACGTCCTTGTATTCGCGCGCGACGCTCTCTTCTTTTAAGAGCTGCAGCTCTTGTCTGTCCTTGCTGACCCGCAGCGGTTTGCCCGCCAGCGCGGCTTGCATGTCTTTGCGTTGCAAATCGACCCACGCATCAAGCGTGTCTGGCTTTTCCGTCACTTGTCCCATCTGGTCTACGTAAATGGGTGTGCGATTGTTCCATTCTTCCATAAAGAGCGGAAACACGGCGTACTCTGCGTACTTGGCGGGATTCAGCGTCTCGCCCGTCAACTGCTTGTAGCGCGGAATCCAAATGGCGTTGCGTCTGCCAATATCATTCCATTTCTTGTTGACGTAAATGGCGCTGGCAAACAGCGTGATAGTGGGCGTCTGCTTGATAATTTGCTCAATGAGCTCGTCGGGCAAATCGGGCAAGGGTTGCGCGGAGGACAGGTAGTTGCCCATGATTACTTTTTAATGTATAAACCTTTTTTTTTTTATATAGACTAATTTCCAAGAGTTTTTATGGTTACTCCCGTGACTGTGTGATTAAGCGTTCGAGCGTAATCTGAAAACACAAAAGAGTTTAGGATCATGCCAGCATTGTACAGTCTTACGCTTAAAGATGCAATTCCAAAAATAGCCCCACCCGTTTTGTACCAATCGTATTTCTTTTTGCCGCCAGTGATGCCACCACCAAAATATTTTGCTGACGGCAAGGATTTGCGATAACTTGCGTATTGCAAATATGGCGTTAGCAATATTTTTCTTAAAGTACCATTGTAGGCCATAATTAGAATCATTCCCACGCCCCAAAATGCAAGGGACGGTAGTTTTGTCGATAACAAAACACCTTGCCATGATCTAGTGCCATAATATGCATAACCAATTGCTTCAGCAATTAAGGCAGCAACACTCAAAATAGAACTTGCAATTGAAAATTTTACCCCGGAATCAGCAAACATCTTAAAAAGGGCCGTAGCACCACCAGCTAAAATTTCGCCGCTTCGACTTAATGTGGCAATAAAGGCACATACGGTGAATCCTAGCGATGAAAAAAACCCAGAAGACTTTGAAATTTCGTGAATTTGCAATGTTAAAGTCTGTGTCAGATCACCAGGAACAGAGACATCTGTGCATTGTTGTGCCAGATATATAAAAATATCCGAAATTTGGCCAAATGCCCAAGCGCCACCCGCGGCTGCCAGTTCCGCTATTCTAAATCCTCCACGCAAAACAAACAACGAATAAAGAGACGTAAACGACATTGAAATTATTTGAGCAATATAATTATTACCAAAAAAAATACTGCCAGCTAACAATGATTGAACGTCAGGCCTTCTTATTGTTTCCCAAAGAGTAGTTAACATGCCCGAATCAGCATCAAATAAACTCTCGCCTATTCTCTGCAAGGTGCTAGGAACAGTCGGATCACTAATTTCTTTTTCTGGTAATTCAAAACGACCCTTTGTCATTCCCGACTTGAGAATACCTGCGGCTTGATCCATGGTTGTTCCTAAATGTGCAGCTATCGATTCTTGCGCTACCGACTCAAGTTGTTTGTGTAACTTTTGAGAAGTTTCATCCATGGCATTGAATTTTCCAATAATATGCCCCAATCGTTCTTCCACATGGCCGAGATAGCGCTGTAAACCAGGATTGAAAATTTCGGCATTATGTTGTAAATTGATTGCCAGTGTTTTAAATGCAGGACGAAGAGACTCTAGAGATTGGCCCGAATCAACTGCCGTTTTCAGTTTTTCCCATGGCTGTAAGACATCTTCAGCCAATTTTAAAAAATCTTCCGGTTCATCTTTCAAACCATCCGCGAGGCGTTTTTTCAATTCTTCATACGAAGAACCTAAAAAGCGCGACACCTCATTGACGTAGGCCATTGGACCGTCAATCTGCGTAACCGCATATTCTACATCCTTGTTTAGCAGAAATCCCCCATTTTCAACTGTTTTTGGATCTAATAATATTCTTTGTGCCGTTTTTGCCTTTCCAACGTCTTCTTTCAAACTAATCATTTCCCGCATATTTGCAGAAAATTGTTTTCTAACAAAACTGGATGTTGACAAGGCCTCTGCTTCTTTTTCGGCACTATTTCTAATAGCATCCTGAAGATTTTTTACAGTCTTCTCATTATCCGCAGTTTGATAAGTACTGTATGCATAATACCCGGTTCCAATCGCCGCCGTAATCATGAGCAATCCAGTATAGAGGGCCCTTTTAGTGAACCCTTCGCGTTCTTGTTCTTCTGGTGTAGCGTTAAAGGGATCAACTGGTTGTGTGTAGAACATGGCTTTTAAAGCACCATTATAGATACTTTTGACAACATTTCCCACTTTTTCAGATGCACCGCAAATAATGAGCATAACCAATTGTTTCCACTGATTTTGATGCTCTTTGCGCTTCTTATTTGCAACTCTACGATCGGCTGGCATCTTACCCTGATCATCACGTAGTCGCTGTATCTCTCGCATACGGTCTTCAGTCATCTTTCGCACAAAAGTGTACGTTTTAGTGCTTCGGTAAAGCAAATCCGGATTCTCTCTAAATTGCTCGCGTAAATTTAACCCAGCTCTTACAATATCGTCGTCTTCTTCTTCAAATGCTGGTTCATCGCCAGTTTCGTCACAAAATCCATCAATAGAAGCAAATTTGTGCTGTGCAAGAAGTTTCATGTCTTCATCGCTAATCAGCCACGGCAAAAATTCTTGTTCGGTAACCTCCGTTTGATCCGCAATTTCAAATTGCACATTGGGTTCAAACCCATAGGAGCGCGTTTCTTCGTCATCCTTGTAAAAATTATCATTTGGAAAAATATCCATAAATGTGTGTGATTGATGCGCCAAAACGTCGCAAAGTTCAACAATGTCTGATTTTGTGTTGCTGATTTGCATCTTCCACGTGGGGTCTTCTTGCTTAGAACCAATGAGCGCTTCCAGCATCAAATCAAATTTGCGAATTAAGATTTGCATCTTTGCGGGTTTGTCAAGGGTTGCATTGGTTGCGTAATCAGTGTAAGTTTCCTCAAATTCACTTCTAAGCGACATTAAAGTCTTGATAGATGCTTCATCAACACCCCTTTCCCTCAAAGAGTTTGCAAACACGTCTTCAATAATGCTTTCCAACCATTTTGCCTTACGAAGACGCTGCACATGCCGTACTTCAGCGTCGCTTTTCAATTTGGCGCGCACAGATGACGGCATAGGAGGAACCGCATCAATTTGTTTCTTTGTTGGTATCCATGAGGGAAGAACGTTTTCTTGCCGACGTTCAAATGACTTGGGTACGGCGCGTCGTTTCTCCACCATCACATCACAAATCATATGATGTTTGTTATTCCAGTCTCTTGTTTGGCAATCTTTACCACAATACGCAACTGTATTGCAATTGCCGCATACGGCGAGAGTGGCATTTTTCTTGCAAATTTCGCAATGCATCCTTTTTTTTTTTGTGTCGTAATTAGGTAAACCCAAAATTAAAATAGATTTATTTTGTTAATTTTTTTTTTTGGAGTGTGTGCGTCACGGGCTTATTGCTCAAAATTTGCATCATAATCTTAATCAATATTTCGTAACCTTTCTGTAGTTCTCTTTCCGTGTATTCATTATAAGGGACGGTCGTTCCATCTGGCATTTGAAATACAGGAACAAAATCACTTGTGTTGTCGGGATCGACCGTATCGGAAGCAATGCCAGTTGTAAAGATTAATTCTCCGTGGTACAATTTTACAAGTCCATAATGAATCATTTGTTCTTGTGATACATGTTCTTTAAACTCTTTAAAAAAGTTGGGAGATTCTCTAATTTTTCGAAATAATGCAAAAACGCTTGTTGCGCCTTGGTGTTCTGAAACGACCGCATCCAACAATCGCGTCTGCTGAATTTCTTGCCTTTTTGTATCATCTTCCTTGATGTCTTGCGTCCCAACAAAAGTGTCGTTTGCGCTAAAAAAATTCTTTTCCATTGTAAACCCAATTTGTTGCAATTTCTGTAAAATTTGTTCAATTCCATCACCTCTGCCAATTGCAACCAGTGCTTGCACAAGATATGCCCATGCTTCCGACAATTGGCGAATAGGCAATACGTGAAACTGGGTTTTGCCTTTTGCCAAAATGTCCAAATTCTTGGTTGGAGTATCATTAATGTTATCTTTGCCGGCCCAACCCTCAACAAATGCATTGTTTTTGTAGGCACCTACAATTTTTGAGACTGTAATCAAATCCTGTCGTTGTTGCAAGTTGAGTTTTGGAAAGACATTTTGAATATCATTCAAGATTCTACCAACACAACCGTTTTTACGATGATTCAACGCATTTAAAAGCGTTTTTCGTGGCCAAGCTTTGTCAGTACCAACATTAAACAATGTAATTGTACTAGGAACACTGTCAACCAACATGCGAAACTTTAAAACGCAATCATCATCATCGCCAGACAGATTAAATAAAAATTCTTCTGCCTGCGGTTCACTCGACACATCAACTTGTGGTGGTGCAGTTGGCTCAATTACGCTATATGGAGCACTATATAGATTTTCAATAAAAAGTTGTGATTCTTTCAACTCCATAATATGTCTCTTATACAAATTGTCCAAAATTTGAATAACCTTGTCGTTAGCCCGTTCGATATAAACATTCTCACTGGTAATATCCAACAAAAATTTAGAAAATGCAATCATTTTGTTTGCCTCTATCAACTGTGTTTTCATGTCTGCAATATACAAGTTTTCTGCATTGGCTTTTGAAACATCATCGACCCAATTAACAATATAAACACTTTTGTTGTTTACATTTACAATATAATCTATAAAAGCTGCAAATTGAAACATATATTCAATTTGTAAACGTGACATCTCAATTTGAAATTTCTCATCAGCTTTCGGTTCGGCACGAACGCTCAATGTTTGCCATCGAACAAGATTACGCAAGGCCCGCAATGCAGGAATCAAATCGATATAAAATTCAGTAAACGGAATAGGCGGCTGTTTCAATAAAATGTAAAACGTTGGCAAAATTCCTCTAAAATTAAAATTACTCAGTTTAACACCTCGTTCAAAAAACATTTGAAATACGTCACTTGAAAAATATAATTTAGCGCGATCGTCATCGTATTGAAGCTTGCTCCAAATTGTTTCCGCCTTGTCCTGCATGCGCCGCCTCAAATTGGTTGCCGCGTCACGCGTGGGTTGTGCACTCATAATTTGTTTTGCCAGCATTAACCACTGTTTGTAATCGGGAAAAAAATCCAGCGTTTGCGTTCCGCCAATATCGGCAGGCACTGGAACGGGGAAAAAAGGTGTATACTGATTCTCAGGCGGTTCCGAAAAGATGCGCCACTCATAAATGGAACCACCAGGACCACCCATGCCCAACGCTACGTAAGTTTCAATCAACTGCTGGCGACGTTTTGTATCTTGCACTGATGAAACATAATCGCGGATGCTTTGAATGCACGTCTGATTCCAAATTTCAAGAGTCTGTTCCAAAGTGTCCACAGTTCCCAACCAATTGAGACTGTCAAATGTCTTGAGACAATTCACCGTACCCGCGTATTTTGGGCGCATCCAGTCGCTCAAAAGCCGTTCGGCTCGCTCAAATTCACCTGCATATCGAGCAAGTAAATATTGAGACGCTTTTACGTAGCGCACAATAAACCGTGCTACGTTTAAATCTTCTTCGTCAGGCGAAATAAACTCGTCCTCATTATCAAATTTGCCTTTTTCTTCTGAACCAGGATCATGAATAATTTGAAAAGACCGCAAGATGCCAGGAATAAACGAAGACGACTCAAATTGTAACTGTTTGTAAATATCTTGTACATCCCCAATTGTAGCTTCTACCGCCTCGACAGTGGCTTCTTCCGTTTCCGCAGGAAGCCGTGCCAAATGATGCAAGATAATGGCATATTTACCCCGCTCAAACGTGCTTTCAAAAATAACTTGCGGTGCAAGTCTGTAACCTTGTTGAAACAGACGAAAACTAAATTCGGTAGTGGTAAATTCCACTCCTTCTGATACACGGACAAATTGACCATTTTCATAAATGCCTAAAAGCTCCAACAATAATTGAGCTTCACGAGAAATTTGCAGATTGGCGGCATTCAATTGCATAATCAACGTTTGCACGCGCGACTCGTCTTCCCAATTGTCTGCAATGTCTTGAAACAATTGGCGCACATCTTCCACCTCTTCCGTCTCTTCTTCTTCCTTTTCTTTGGGCGGTTTAACCAGTGCTTTTGCCTCTTGCACAGATTGTCCATTTTGCAAGGCTTGCAGGGCTTGCCTGTAGCGAGTGTAGTCAACGTTGGGTGAGAGTGTAATCATAATTTTTTTGTTGTATTGTGTAAATGTGTTTTTTTCCTTAAATACTTTTATCTTTATAATCTTCTTCCCACATGCACGCGCGACTGCAATACATGACATCACCGCACGCGTCGCACACGTATTTGGCGCGCGAGTTGCAAACGGCGCACAAGCGGGTTTCCAACAAGTCATTTTTGGGTGTAATGGTGTAAAACGGCAGTTGTTTCACTTGAATGGGTTGTCCCACTTCGCGTATGAGTAAAAAGAGCTCAGGACGCTGATGATTTGTAGTTACGAGTAATTTGACAGGTTTCCAAGGCAACACAAACACACCATTGGTTGGTTCTACTTGACCATTTTCAATGCGTACGTGATTCAATTCCAATAAGACGGATTTTTGTTGCGCGGGGTCAACCGTATCAATCCATTCAGTCTCTTGGGCCACGTCTGTTACCTTGCCAGTCTTGTCCAACCAAATACCCGTATATTTCATCCATTGCTGTAAAAAGAGCGGAAACACTTCATACTCTTGAAAGTCTTGCGGGTCCAACGCAATGCCCGTAAGTTGCTTGTAGCGCGGTAACCAAATGACGTTGCGACGCCCAATTTCGTTCCATTTCTTGTTGACGTACAGGGCACTGTCTAAAATGGCAGACGTAGAGGTCTGCGCAATAATGGCTTGAATGGCGTCTGCTGGCAAATTGGGAGGAGGCAAAGAAGAAGAAGTGAATTGGCCCATTTTTTTTTTAATGTCTGTGTGTTTCACAATAACTTATACTGCAATCCGTGCAAATGTAGCGCGCTTCCGCGTCGCAAATGTCGCATCGCGTGCCCGTGTAGCGCTCAATGGCGCGCTTCCAGTTGCCGCGCTTGATGATGCGGTATTGTCTGTATTGTTCCGTCGTTAGCATGCGTCGTTCCACAATTTCTTTCAAATCAACGACGCGCTGATAGGCTCGCACGAGACGAGGATCCTCTGGCAGACCATAGCGCCGCACGCACCAACGGCGCACAATCTCGCGCTCAGTGGGCAGCATGGCAATACCTGCTTCTGCAAAAATGCGTCGATACAACGCACTGCTCTTGTCTAAATCATACAAGTTTTTCCAGTCTGCGCGACGCAGTTTATACTGGAATTCACAGTAAATCAAACGCGTGTGAATACGTTCTTCGTAGCCCATGTATGCAATGTCTGTGCCCATGCGTCTAAAAATCTCGCGCATTTCCTGTCGCTCTTCCGGTTCAATGCCAATTTCACCCAATTCCAAAAAACGACGAATTTCCTTGGCAATCTCGCGGTATCCGTACGTGCCGACATAGACGCGCAGCACTTCCCACTTGTCCGTAAGATTGACGAGAACTGGTGGCTTTGGCTCGTCCTCAAAGCGCGTATCTCTGCGGACGCCGCGCTTGGGTATGTCCAGCCGTTTCTCGTAAAAATCTTGCAGTGCCAATTCCGCGTTGGACAGCAGGTCAACGTCGCTATCCGGTAAAACGGGCAGACCGAGCATTTTTCGCATAAAATCCGCACCAAACAGATACTGCAACAAGTCAAAGTCCGCAGCCAACTTGCTAACTTTGCCATTGTAGAAATTACGCAACAGATAATCGTCCAGTAGCGCTTGTTGCACTGGCAGCACTTGATCAAACATGTTGACGGGCATGTTTTTTATGCGCGCCTCAATGGCGCCCAATGAGGGCGGTGCGATTTTAACCAACTCTAAGAAATCCATTTTACTACTACTACTTACTGAATACATTTTATACATATAAATTTCCAAATATCCGCAGGCAACTGAAACATACGATGCGCTTGGCGTTTCCAGCGTTCGCGCACCAAGAGCATGGTCTGCAAGACTTGACAGCGCTTGCAGAGAAGCCCAGTGTCGGACGCGCACTGCAGACACGTTAATCTACGACATGGGCCATTGCAGGGTATGACATAATCCACGCGACGATGCCAATGAAGGTAATTTGCATTCAAGTAACGCACTACGTCGGCTTTGCTTCGTCGGGCCTTTTTAGGAATTCGCAAAACATCTGAGTAATCTTGACAGAAACACCCCTTGTATTTAATCATTTTTTTTTAATTTAATGCATCTTTAAAAAGCTCTAAAACATTGTTAAAAACAGTGCGTCTCACACTGCCTCCTCGAGATGCTAATCTATTTAGAATTTCCTCCAATCTGTCGGCATTTTGCAAATTCTTACTGATTTCTTCATAGAGCGCGTTAAAAAGACATTTTTCTACGTCTTTGGTGTCGGGGATTTCGTCTCGGTACTTGCCTTCTGCAATCTTTAAATACTCGGCAAACTCGACGTAACATGCACGAGTCGGTCCGTCATATCCAGTGATATTGAGCATTAGCTCATACAATTGTGGGAAACGTCGCTTGTTTGCACTGTCTTCAATCTTCAAAGCAAAAGCGCTCACGTAATCTTGTAATTGTTCTTGTGTCATATTTTTTGGTTGCATAACATCAATGGCAACCAACTCTTCCTTTTTGGCTGCGCGTATTTCTGCGTCTTTTTGATACAACCATATAAATGTCCACGTATTGTCTAATCGATCCAAACAACGTGTAAAAGAGGAATAATCTTCGGCATTAACTTCTACCATGGTTTTGTCTTCAATGTTTTGCAATACTTCAATGAATTCATCATTGCACGCATCAGATTCACCTTTAAGATAACGATCGTATTTCGTGGCATAATTTGAATCGCGCAGTGTCTGTGCAAACTCAATAAAATTCCCATATGCTTGGTATTCGGCATCCAGTGTTTGTGACAAGAATTGTTTGATAATCTCCTTGTAATTTTTCTGTTTGTCATCCAAGAGCGCCTTGCCCTTGAAATTCCACACAACTCCATATTCAGGAACAAGATTAAAACATGCACCATCTTCAATGAGCTTTTCAATGCTAACATAGACATCTCTGTGATTTTCAGGTAAAATCCCTCGTACGTTTGCTTTTAAAGCTGCTGTAAGAAATTCCACTTGTTTACCCGGGAATTGTATAACGGCGGCGACAAACAATTTCCAACACGTGCGATAGTCGTCCGCATTAATCGGCTCATCCTTTCGATCTCGCGGTAAAAGAACTTTACAATACTCACGGAGCAGGTCGTCCAGCTCTGATGATCCTGACGATTCGGGAATGGAATTGCAAAATGATTGAAAATTCCGCCATGAATACTCTACAGGAGGTTGCATGGCTGGTTCTATTGGAAACAATTGTGGCAATTTTGCCGCCAATCTGTCAAATTCAGCCTTTGCATCCTTGACGTCTTGAGTCGTCAATTTTGGTCTGTTGCGCACGCGCCACAAGTCCTTTAACTCTTCATCAGTGTACCCGCTCTGTTCCAATCTTTCCAGACGCTCCGTCAATTCCTTTGTAAAATCCCGCACATTTTCAAATTGTTTTGCTACTTGAATAAACGATCTCTGTGTTACAATGGAACTTGCCGAATTGCGAATCCATTCATACACTTGCGTGTCATTTTGATTGTCAATATCGACAATGAGTTCCTGTTTGTCCGCTTTTTTGACAGTTTGGTCTACAATTTGCTTGTGAAAATCCACCAGACGTTGCAAAAAGTCTTTTGCTGGGCGGTAACGATTCGCCTGCAAAAGTGCAGTGTACGTTGCCTCAAAATCATCCACATATTTAGATTGCACGTATTCCGATGCTTCTGACCGCAATTGGAATGCTTGTTGTAATGCGTCGTTGAGAAATGCTTCCAATAATTCCTCATAGCGCACTTTCAATTCCCCATATATACGACGCGCGTCAGCCAATTTCTCATTTTGCACCAATTCAAAGAATATGTCAAAACGCTTATCGCCAAACTGCGAGTCTTCTGGCCAATCTGACTGCCAAATTCTAATTCTTTTGATAAACAACGTCGGCAACAGTATGAAATGCTTCTCAATTTCATCCAGCTCTTCTACTGTTTTTGCTCGACTCGCGCGGTCAATCCACTCTTGTGGCGCTTGTTCGTCATTGCGCAAGAAATTAACCACCATTGCAATTTGAGCATCGGTTGGAATCACCTTTAAGCGGTCAATCTGTTCTTGTAAAGCATCGCGCACGCCTTCCAGATTGTCAGGCGTTTCTGGAATTTCTGGCATGGACACTCCTCGCCTTTCTTGCAATAACACTTGTTTTTGCTGTTGAAGCGCGCGTACTTGCGCAGTCAATGATTCTCTTGTGCTCTTGAAATCTGCATACACTTCGCTGGCATTTAGAATGGACTCCTCCACCTTATTTTGCGCAGCAATAAATTCCGCATAAGTGCCATTATCGCGCGCGTCCTTCATGGTTTGCACGCGGGCGTCAAATGTGGAAATATAGTCATTATTGCCAATTTCCTGCAACTGAATGCGAGTTTCATCCACGTCCACCAGTGTCGGTTCCATGAGTCGCGCCTTTTCCGCTTGAACGTATTGCAATTGCTTGGCGTCTGCCTCTTGCACGGCGCGCAAATCTTCATCGGTAGCGGCATCGCCCAACAGTGCGTAAATCAAATACTGATTTCGCAAGTCTTGCGGATAACGCGACAAGCCTTCCGAACGACGCAATCCTTCAAATTGTGCCGGTATTGCCACATTTGCATCTTGCAGATTAAGAAATGCATTTACGCGCATCTTTGTATAATTGCTAATTGTGTCGGCAAAGGCAGGAATTGCAGTTGCGTCAAAGGATTTACGACCTATAATGACGTCATTCATGTATGCTCGCAGTACAGGGTCGCCAATAACGCGTGTTTTGCGTAGCGGTTCAAACTGCGGCAGCCGTTGCAATTCTGCAGGCACGGCCGCCAGTCGTTCATCCAAAGTCTGTTGCTGTTGCACAAATGTGCGATATGCGTCAAACATTTGCGCTGGTGCTTGTGGATGTGCTTGTTGAACCACGTCAATCTCGTAGAATTCGGCGTCATAAGTTCGATTCGCTTGCGTCGTATTAAATAGCGAGAGGCGCCGCGCAAAGATGCGATTGCCTTCGTCAAGATTAAACAAATCATACGTGTCTTTGCATTGCACCGAATTCCACGCGTTTTGCAGTGCCAACAGCGAATCCAATGTGGCGCGATCCAAAGGCTGCAACTTTTTCATGGGATTCAGGTCCGCGCCATTGGTAGCTCGTTCAATCTGTAACACTTCTACAATGGCGTCAGACAGGGATGCCTTGCCAACACGAATGCGTCTGTCCCATTCGTCATATTTTGCTTCGTGCAGCCACATGCTACCCTTGCGCGGCTCGCGCTCCCACAAGAGGCGCACGCTATTCCAGTCTTGGCGGACCACGTAGGGCCACACATTGTCTCCAAAGCTGGGCGCCATGTCATACGGCACCAATTCATACTTGGTTGTGCCCGTCCAGCAGCCGGGGTGCGACAGCTCCTTGCCGCAGCACGCGTGCGTTTCGCTTACAGTTTGCAGCGAGTCTCCAAAAAGCGCATTAATTTGCGTAATGCCGTAATTGTGCGATGGATCGCGCACAGGCAGTCGAAAGTTTTGCACATTCTCTGCATAACTGTGCAGTGTCCAAATTTTGCCGGGAATGCCGTTGCAATCGGGACCAAATTCATTGGGAATGATGCGATCCCACGTCCAACCTGCGGAAACGGCGCGTTGCAACTCTTCCACGGTGGCGACGCGCACAAAGAGCGTCACGTAACGCATAAAGAGCGGCGGCTCCTCGCCATTGTACTGTTGGCGGTAGCGATACGTTAATTCCGTAAAGGATTGCTCTGGTACATAGTCTTTTTTAGTCAAAAAAGCGACAAACTCGTCCAGTCGCTGGCGTAGTTTAGGAGTGGCCTGAGCATACGGTGCGGCAAGTTGAATGCGCGTGTACTCTTTAAACTTGGGCTCCAGTTGTGGAGGTGGTGTGTGCCATTGAACCAACTTCATAATTTTTTTTTTTCGTGCGCGCGCGGCACAAAATGTCAATATATACGTTTAATTACTTGTTTGGCAAATGCCGGATATCCCTCGCCCTGCCCGTGCAAGCGAGAAGTGCCTTCCGTCACATAGTCCATGACAAAGCAGTAATCTTCGTCATTCAGTGTCTTTAAGATGTCCAAAATCTTTTCCACAATTTTCTCGTGATTGCTCACTTGCACGTCGGGCAAACGCGCGCTATGGTCTGTACAGTAGCGATTGCGAATGCGCGTCTTGAAGCGCTTAATGAGCTGCACGCGCTCGTCTTCAGTTTTGCACTGTTCGTGCCAATTGCGACAACATTCTTGGTCTTCTTGCCAATGTTTGTAGCACGTGTCGCATTGCAACAAATGGTCATCCATGGCTTCTGTAATGTCCTCGACATATTCAAAAATCTCCTTGAGCGTATTCATTGGAGCGGCCTCGGTATTCTTCAAGAGCCCCAGTGCCTCTTCTTGAAAAGAGGCGTCCCGATCTAAGAAAAGCGCCGTCACCGACACGTGCACGTGCTGGTCCATGTCAAAAAGCTCGGCCACGTAGAGCTCGGGCGACGCCCAAAAAAGAAACGGGATTGGAGGGTCTGCTTCTTGCACGCACAAACAGCGCACCTGTTGAATTGCACCCCTCATTAATGAATTCAAAATTTATCATGCCCGTCCGCGCCGACATTTGTCGCGAAATTAGCAAGCGCCGCGTGTACAGTCACCGCAAGGACGAAGACACGGGCAAGGTCAAAAAGCGCAAGAACCCCAACGGCACGAGCAGCCCATTTGGCTGGGGCACCGTGACGGATTCTTTCATGCTCAATGTGAAAATATGGGATGCCGTGCGGCGCAACGTTGACTTGTATGTCAAGCAAATTACGACGGACAGTTACTTGGAGCAGGCGGTGCCCGCCACCACAAGCAAAAAACGCATTGAGCAACCATTACCGTCGTCTCCAAAACCCACAAAAAAGGCACGTGTGGCACCACCCTTGATGGAGGCGTGGTACGCGCAGTGTGAACAGCACTTGCAGGCCGGCAGCGTTGGCTTGGTTCCCGACTACTTGGCCGACTGCGACCACATGCCACCACTGGAAGAGCTCATGGTCACGCAAGTTGGTCAAACGCTACTACATTACAGTCGCTTTATAAAACAAAACTTTTAAGCATGCAAAAATTTGACCGACTTTTCAATGCCCGCCTCCACGAAATTGTCCTGGATGCGCCGCCGCTGGGTCACGCGTGCGCCGCCCACTATTGCGATCCGCAAAATGAGCAGGCGCTGGTGCGACGCGGACTCTTGCAAGGCCCGTGCGTGCTGCCCGAACACGTGTACGTCTGCAAATACGGTCAAACGCACGTATGCAACGAAAATGAATGCATGGCCGACGGTGCGTGCCTTGTATCTGGCGCAACCATGGGTCTGGTGCACGAGTACAGCTCCTACAATCCGCAAGACGCGCGCACGTGGGAGTGCACAAAAGACTCGGCGGCGACGACGAATGGTCCCGCCGTCAAACGACGCAAGCTGTACACTCAGTTGGAGCACTTGATTGACACGCTCTTTTATTCACCCAAACGCAAAGACATTGTTGCACACTGGAATCGTCAAAAGAGTCGACAAGCAAAAAAGTACAAGGATGCCTACGTCAAGGCCTGTGAAACCAAGCGCAAACCCGTCAATCTGATCCAGTTGAGCATGATTGAGCGGCAATACAATTTGCCGTGTCCCATTGAGTCACATCCAGAGCGCAATCTCGAGCGGTTAGAACAATACATTGGCATGACGTTACAGCTCGTGGATTACATTCGCGTGCACAATGCCGCCGCAGACGCGCTGTGCGCCGATTCCGTCTGTTTGGGCATGTTGTACAAGATGCAACACGGCATTTGTATGAATGACGTGCAGGTGCTGCCCGCTGACCCGTGGTTGGTGCGCGTCTTGCCGCCCATGAACGACTTGGCCAAGTTGGGCGTCGACAAGAAAAAGATTAATCGTGGTGAACGACTGATATTGGGCATGTATGAAAGTGTGCAACGACAAGGCTTGAGTTTATTGGAAGTGACGGTAAAATAAATATGGAAAAAATACATGAAAATCTCCATGATACCATGGACACGATGCGTTCGTCACTGGTGAAACTGTCGTATCGCGGCACGCAACTGGATGATATTGGCATTCTTTCCGATCGTTTATTGGCCAGCAGCGACTTGTTTGTCACTCGAACTCTGCCATGGTATCAAAGATGTTGGCGATTTTTCTGCGTTTGTCCTTCTTGGTGGTTTTCCCGCCGTACTCATCGTCGTCATCCTTCTGATACACTGGAACCGCAGCGCAGTCCTTGGGTAATAGTGTAGTAATGTCGTCCGTATCCAAGAGTTGCACCTGCTCAAAGGGATGCGTCACTTTCAAATGATCGGCCGTGTCGCGCTCCAACATGTAGTTGAGTAGCGTCTTGCGTCGATTTGCTTGACGCGACACGAGTGCTTGCAAGTCTTGCAAGTTGTTTACCATGAGATGGCAGTGTTTCTTGGCGCGCGAGACGGCCACGTAGGCATGTTCGCGCGAAAACATGTGATGATTGTCACACACCCAAAATATAATGTGCTTCCATTCCGAGCCTTGCGACTTGTTGCACGTCGTTGCGTAGCCCGGGCAAATGTCTTGAATGTCTTTCACCGCGACCGTTTTGCCATTGGTGAGTGTGATGCGCACTGGATTGTTTGCAATACTGGCAATTTCGCCCAGCTCGCCATTCTTGTAGCCTCCTTCGGGTGCATTGTTGTTTTGAGTAAACATGATTTTCTTGCCGGGAAAATACTCGTGCGCGCCCAATTTGATTGCGTTGCGCTTGTACGGCAACAGCCCGCTGTTGATGAGATACTCTTCGGCCCACTCATTGAGCATGGTGCGGCTCTTGTTTGTGAGCGTCACAATTTGCACGTCCATCACAGAGTGCCGATAGCACGCAAAGACTTGTTCAAACATGTCGCGCGTGCGATTTTCATGCAATTGCAGCGCTTCTTGGTCAAAATGCTCTGGCAGTTCTCCGCGGTTCAACATGGCAGACACGTCGGCCAGCACGCGCGCGTCGGGATCCACGCGCTTGTTTTCATTCAACACAAAACAGTGCTGCGGAAAGCCATGAATCAAATCGTAAAACGGTGCACCCGGATTAATGGGGAAAATCTGCCCTAAATCACCCACAATCACCAGTCGCTTAATGTGACGCATGTGATGCAAGAGACGCGCCATGAGACGTGCGTCCACATTGCTTCCCTCGTCAATAATGAGCACGTCAAACTCTTGCAGCCACTCTGCGCCCCGCTCGCGATTAAACTCACTCACGCAACACACGTGATGAATAGTGTGTGCCGTCTCTTCGCGCTGGCCGAAACGCTCTTGTAGCGCACATACCATGCGACCGCCAAACGTGACCACCAGTGGCGTGGCAAAATGTGCCATGAGCGCCACCAATCCCTCAGTCTTGCCCGTACCAGGCGGACCTTGCAGCAAGGTAATGGAATTCTCAAACACGTGCTGCACAAACTGGCGCTGGCGATCCGTCAGTTGCGCGGAAGGTTTGCAGGGCACCTCGTCTACGTCTCGCACGCGCGGTCTTCCACGTTTTGTAATGCCGTTTAGTGCCGACATGAGCGTCAAATTGGACCGCAGGTCGTGTCTAAAGGCCAAATTATCTTCCAAGCCCACGTCGTTTAGGCCTTGTGCCAATAAAAAGCGCATGCTATTTTCAAATTCTTCCTCAGTGCACGCTTGATTGTTGCGCAAAAACTCGTGATACAGTCCCCTCTTGGGAAACATGTCGTGTCCGAAACGCGTGCGCAATTGCTTCAAAAAGTTGTAGATTCGAAATGCGCGCGTATACATGACGGGCAATGGCTGCAGGCGCGGATAGGCCTTTAAGTAGGCATTGTAGCCCTGTTGTGTCATTTCTTTCAGACCCAACGGTCGCGTGTAACGATCAAACCACAGTTTCCAAATCAAGCCATCCAGCAGACTGACAGTGGTGCGCAACTCTGGCGCCTTCATGTCCCGAATTTCCGTGTGTTGCTTGGGAAACGCTACCAACAGTTTCATCTCGTATTCAGCGCGAAAGAAATCGCACAGCGTTTCCATCTTGAGGCTCTCAAATTGCGGCAATTGCTTAAAGACACTCACAGAACAGGGCACCGCGTCAAAGAGCGCCTTGCGATCAGCTTCCGTCTTTTTCGTGTTGAGTTCCATCTGCCGCACCATGTAATTAACGTCGTGTCGGTCCACCTTGCCAGGATTCTTGTACTTGTACGTGTACTTTTCACCGTACACAGTGCGCAATACAATGCCATTCTTGAGCGTTTCTCGCTTGAAACGACCACTAATAATAAAACTGGGACATCGGGTGACGGGTTGTCCAATCAAGCGGCATTGACGCATGCTGCCTCCACTGTGCGGATCTTTAAACTTGACTTTGAAATTTCCGTAACCTTGCTCCATATATTTCTCCACCGTCAAGGGGCTTGCCATTTCGACAATCTGCAAGTATGAAATGCTGGATAGACTCATTGCTCTTTAGCGCCCCTAAAGCGTCGATAAAAGAAATGGAGAACTGTGATTTAATAGTCAATCTGAAACCCAAGACGGAAAAGTCGCACCGGTACGAACAAGTGGTGTGTGGCGTAAACTTTGTATCGCTGGAAATACCGCCGGGCAGCGTCAAGGAAGACACGGGCCGTGCAGTGAAAGACAAGAGCCTTTCCACCAAGCTCACCTGTCGAAAAATAGTGGATGCACTCCATGAAAACCAGCGAGTCTTGCTCATTTGTCGCGATGGCACGAGCACTTGCGGTTTCATTGCAGTGGCTTGTCGTGCATGGTACGAAGACCCGCGCAACGCAAACGCAGCCGCTTTGGTGCAAGACCTGCGCGACGCAGGAGACTTTCGCACGGCCAAGGCTAAAGAACAACGAGCACAAATGGACCAAATATTGGAATACGCTCGAGAAATTTACAATTGTCCCTTTATCAAGCGCAAGAAAACGTAAAAAAAGTAGGGTCGAAAATTTGCTACGGTAATGTCCATATATGGACATTACCGTAACAGATTTTGAGGGTAGGAAAATCTGAAAATAAAAATTTTTTTTTTGAAAAAATTTTTCGAAAAAAAAATTTTTGGTTTTGAAAAATCAGGACCCTCAAAATCTGTCACGGTAATGTCCATATATGGACATTACCGTAGCAGATTTTCGACCAAATTTTTTATGGTACTTTATGACCTGTATTTTCAAATCTACCGAGAGCTGACTGTTGTCAAGTGTTGACAGAATGGAAAGTTGGAACCATAAAGTGCCATAAAAAGTAGGGTCGAAAATCTGTCACGGTAATGTCCATATATGGACATTACCGTAGCAGATTTTGAGGGTAGGAAAATCTGAAAATAAAAATTTTTTTTTTCGAAAAATTTTTTGAAAAAAAAATTTTTGGTTTTGAAAAATCAGGACCCTTAGGTGTGAAATCCCTCAAAATTATTTCCCATAGAAGGGCTGAGGTGAGTCCCACTTGAGTTTTTTTGGGCCCGGTTGACTGGGCTTGTCGTTGGTCTTGTTAATTTTGTGTTGCTCGTTTTGTTTTTTGTGTGATTTTTTCTTTTGGTCTGTGCTGGCCTCCTCTCCCTGGATTTTGCTCTTTGGATCGCCCTGCGTAGTGTGGGGCTGCCCTTATCTTTGACTGAAGCTCGTATTACTCGTTTACCTCGTGTTCTGAAGTGTGAAGCACGTTTTCTCTGCTAACTTTCCCTACAGACAGCGAACGATCATGTCTCTACAGACAACTATCTATCAGCCGAGAGTTACGCGCAATCAAGCCAATGTTCTGAAAGAGCTGAGAAGGAATTTGGGCGCTTTCCAGCGTGAAATGGACCATCAGACGCACTGGATCAAAGCCCTTACCTCTTATTGGGGCCAACGCGTCGAGCATATTTCGTCGGAAGGCGTTGCTTCTGATGCGTTGGTCCGCTTCTTGTTGTCCAAGGACGAGCAGACCCGTGCTGGAATGCCTAGTGTTTTAACCCTCTTTGAATTCAAGCACCAAGCGAAGAAACAGTCTCTTCCTCTTTGCGCGAAGGCTCTTCTTCAGTGCTTGATTTATCGTCGCAAGTATATTTCTAGTAGTGAGCAGTCGCGACAGGAGCTGGGGAGTGAACTCAGTGTGTTTCTTGTTGTGACTGAGAAACGTGCTTGGTGGTTTCCTGTTCGCGAAGTGGAGCAGTTTGAATCTGCTGTCCTTGATTGGACCTGCCAACCGAGCAATGCTTTTCAGAAGAACAAGGATGCCTATGAAAAGATAACTGCTGCCTTTGGGAAAAAGGGTCCTCTTTATGCGTACTACTCGAATAACGTGGACCTTTCGGATGATGTGTTTTCCCTTGAAAGTATGAGACAGCACATAATTGCTTGTGCACGGTCTCAGCGCTTTCGTGCCCCGGTTGATTCCGGCAATGCCCATTTGTGGCTTTCGAAATTCCGTGACTATGTCATTGGCGACGAAAGTGCTCTGGAGCCTTCCTTTGGTCCACCTCCGGCAGGCAGTTCTGAAGAAGTCAAACGAAAGCTGAAAGACTGGCAAAAGAAGCTACGCGAGTGGGAATCTACAGTAAGGCGGCAAATTCAAGCTTTTGTAGCTTGTGTTGGATGTTCGGGAGAATCTAGCACCACTTTTAATGAGCTATATCAGCTTCGTGGTGGGAAGCACTATATTTTAATAAGCCGAGCCAATTCGGATGATCTTGCGTCGATCCAAATTTTGTCGAAAGGACGACTTGCATCTTTTGTGAATTCGATCAGGCGAGTTGACTCCGAAAGGCGGAAAGCTATTATTCGTGATGCAGATCAGCTTTTGGGCAGTGACAATTTGTCTCGACTCTATAGGGGTGACTTTTACACTCCTTTAGTGTGGGTCGATCATGCACAGAGCCTTTTGGACGAGCATTTGCCTGAATGGGAATCTGGATATATTTGGGATGCATCATGTGGAACCGGAAATTTAACTGGTGGGCGGAAGCTCCCTCGTCTTGTTCAAACCACTTTGTTCGAAGAGGATGTTGTACTGCTTAATCAAAGAGGAACCAACCCAGAGCGCTTGGCGCGTGAACAGCTGGACTTTCTCAAAAAGCTGGGAGCCCCTGCGACTAGTTGGAGTGACGAGTTTGCTAACCGGAAAAATGCGCCTCTTGTTTTTTTTAATAATCCGCCTTGGAAAACGCCTGCGACGCTGGATTCTAATGGGAAGAAGGCGAGAGCAGTCAAAGCCTCAGAAACTGGAGTGAAAGTTGCAATGGGGAAAGCCAAGGAAGGGCGGCAATATCATTCTGGCAAATCGAAGGCGGCCGGCTTTCGAGCTGATAATTTGTACTTTCAGTTCTTGTTCAAAATCACAAACCTTGCATCTCTTTGGAATGATGGTGGTGGTGATATCTATAATGCTATTTTTCTGCCCACGAACGCATTTTGTGGGAGTCAGAATTACAAGTTTCAGAAATACTATTTTGATCATTGGGAGTTTGTGGATGGGTTCGTGTTTCCTCATTCAGACTTCAAGGGGACTTCTGGTACAGAGGAGAGCGTATGTTTCACGTTGTGGAAGTTTGGAGCAAAAACCACAAGTCGGTCCCTTGCGCTCCCGCTCTTGAAGCACAAAAAAGGTGTTGTTACCTCTCTGGGACATGTATCGACCTTTTTTTCTGAACCCGAAGGACTCTTGAATATGTGGTGGAAGGAAGGGATTCCCAGTAATCCAAAAACTGTTCCTTGTCTGCCACTTTCCAGTGCTATGGGGGTGAGTAAGAGCATTGAGAAAGGTGTCAGAACTCTACCCAAGGATGCATTTGGATACTTTGTGTGTAGCACCGATGCTGTGAAGCAGAATGCACAGCAGGTCTATTTGCTTGCTAGTGCTCGTCTGAACGGGCATGGTGCTCCCTTGGTGCCGACTTCATCTTTGCATTCGCCGCACTGGGGGTTGCTAAAAGCCTTTGCCGCTTTTTTCAGCCGGCGCGCGATTCTGCCAAGCTCTTCCATGTGGAAGGTGTGGCACTATGATTATCGAAAACCTAATTTGACGGCTGGTAACATGGACTCTTTTGTTAAGTGGGCCACCAACTGTGCTGTCTTTGCGTGTTTTGACAAGAAATCTTCCCAAGCATCAATGAGGAAGTCGCAAGATGTCCCTTTGGATATGCTTAACCATCTTTTCTGGGAGTCGCCGCGATTTATGAAGAAATTGGCTCAAACACACGGGTTTGACAAAATGCTGTATGATTTGGACGGAAATGGAGCTTCCCGTCGCTTGCGAGAGCTGCTTAAATCCAACGAAAAGGTTCTCTCGAAGGAGGCTAAGGACGTCCTGGTGCGTGCACGCCACCTCCTTGAAACCACTTTCCCGCATCGGCTGAAGTCGCCTCCTGAATATTTTCTTCATTGTTGGGACGCTGGGTTTTATCAATTGCAGAAACTTGTTGGCATGGATGATGCGAAGAAGAAGCTCATTGCTGAGTTTGAACAGTTGCATGGCAGCGTGAAGATCCTTAGAGACAAATTGCTGCCTGGGATTTTTGATTTTGGCTTCTTGCCTCGCGACATCCTCCTGCATTTGAAGAAAGGTCAGGGCGGCAATGATGATGATGATGATGACGGAGAGAACGACTCTGCTGATGAGTATGGTGGGAAACACTGGAGCCCCGCGAAAATTCCTTTTACTTCCAATCATCAGAGTCTCTTTCAGGTTCCCGGTGGAGTCGATGAGTTTTTGAAGAGCGATCTGCCCGCTTTTGAACGCCTGGAAGTTCCTGGTGATAATTCATGCTTCTTCACCTCTGGAGCCATTGGCTTGAAGCGCTCGGGACTGTCGGATATGCGTCAAGATCTCGTTGAATGGATGAGGTTGAATTGGAAAACTCATGATGTGTTGCAGTCTGCAATTGTTACAGATCGGTACCATCCAGGAGAGCAGTATTTTAATTGGCTTGAGCAACCAAGCTCGTGGGGCGGTGATCCCGAGAGAATCGCTCTTTCTTTGAAAGAAGGGGTTATTTTGAAAGTAGTTGAGCCAATTGATGCGGAGCAGGAGCCGCAATCGTGTCATATTTCGTGCTATCCCGAGCAAGAGGACCCTGCTGCAGATGGAGAAAACATCATCTGGATGGCGTACAATGGCGTGAATCACTTCGACCCGCTCATTCGTCGGACCAAAGACAGCCGCTCTGCTGCGCAGCAACGCTTAAAAGAGCTGGAGCGAGAACTTGATGATTGGGCAAAGGCAGTGGAGCTTTCATTGCGTCCCGAAGAGGCACAGCCAGGAGTGGATGAGAAAGAAAAGAGCTCAAAGGACGGCAAAGCGAGTAAGAAGCCAAAGGTGAAGTCCGCCTACGAGATATTCAAGAAGGCAAAAATGCCATCAATTGCAGAAGCTATTCCCAAGTTCAATTATTCTCAGAGATCCAAGGAGGCGAAGAGAATGTGGAAAGCTGCGAGCGTGGAAGAAAAGAAGCAGTATGAGGCCAAACATACGCACATGAGTCGGGTTCAAACTGTCACACAGGAATCGCCAACAAAGCGAGACCGTGAGTCAAGAGAAATTGCGAAATCTGATGAGAAGAAGCCCAAGATTGCTGCTGCGGGGGGAGAGTCGCCTCCTCGTCCTGGAGCCCTTTCATTGGGCAAGGGTCATGCCTCGGACACTCCAAAGGAGGGCAAAGGCAAGGTGGTGAAACGTGACCGAGAAGATGCGTTGGATTCTCGTGTGACGATCACCGAACATGATGCAAAGAAGAAGAACGAGGAGGGCAAGAAGGGCAAGAAGACTCACTCGCCATCAGCAACTCTCGGAACGTATCCTGCGTCTCTGGGTCTCGAATAAATTACGTGAGTTTGACTTCCTATCTGTCCTGGACGTTGCAAGCCTGATCTGCGATGTCTTGATTTCAACTTGAATACTACTTCCCAGATGCTGGACTGCCAACACCGCCATGTGCATGGGTCATTTCCCCCATTGACCTTGACTGCGGGGATCATTTTCACGAGTGTGCCTCTTTGCACTGCCATCATGGCCAGCACGAAATCTTCACAAAAGCAAAGACGGTGATCATAGTTCAGGCCTATCTCTTGAAGGACCTTTAGATTGAGCAACACAAGGACCTGTGGTGTTTGGTCCCACGGCACGTCGGGGTTCTTGGTGTTACCACCGACAGTCTTGGTGCCACCAACAAGCGCAATCTTGCCATTATCGACTCTGATCTCTGTGTTTGTCCTCCCGGCTATGGATTCAAGCTGGGCGTTTGCAAATTGTGCTCCAACACTGAGTACAAAGAAGCGCAATCAAATTCCCTGTGTACACCGTGTCCGGAGAACTCTCAAAATCTGTCACGGTAATGTCCATATATGGACATTACCGTAGCAGATTTTCGACCAAATTTTTTATGCTACTTTATGACCTGTATTTTCAAATCTACCGAGAGCTGACTGTTGTCAAGTGTTGACAGAATCGAAAATACAAGCAATAAAGTGCCATAAAAAGTAGGGTCGAAAATCTGTCACGGTAATGTCCATATATGGACATTACCGTAGCAGATTTTGAGGGTAGGAAAATCTGAAAATAAAAATTTTTTTTTTCGAAAAATTTTTTGAAAAAAAAAATTTTGGTTTTGAAAAATCAGGACCCTCAAAATCTGTCACGGTAATGTCCATATATGGACATTACCGTAGCAGATTTTCGACCCCACTTTTTATGCTACTTTATGACCTGTATTTTCAAATCTACCGAGAGCTGACTGTTGTCAAGTGTTGACAGAATCGAAAATACAAGCAATAAAGGGGCATAATAAATTTGGTCGAAAATCTGCTACGGTAATGTCCATATATGGACATTACCGTAACAGATTTTGAGGGTAGGAAAATCTGAAAATAAAAATTTTTTTTTTCAAAAAATTTTTCGAAAAAAAAAATTTTGGTTTTGGAAAATCGGGACCCTCAAAATCTGCTACGGTAATGTCCATATATGGACATTACCGTAGCAGATTTTCGACCCCATTTTTTATGCCACTTTATGGCCTCTATTTTCAAATCTGCAGGAAGTTCACTGTTGTCAAGTGTTGACAGAATGGAAAGTTGGGATTGAAAAATTTTTTTTTATTATAAGGGGGTGCTGCTCATGCTTGTGAACGAGCCAACCTACTTGGATTTGACGATTGCTTCGTATCCTACCGAGTTGTATGCCTTTAAAGATCGGTACGACTGTCACACGTTTTTGAAAGCCTTGCAGAGTCCGCAAGTTGTCACATATTTGGAGCGGCCGCGTGAAGTTTTTCCTCCGCCAGAACTGGCACGCTTGGTGAGTCCCTCGTCAGATTTGGAAAGCGTAGCCTTGGCTCGGCGCTTGATTTATACGCAAAAATTTGTGCCAGAAGATGACGAGCAACGCGAGATGCTGGCGTCTTGGAATGCCAGGAAGGACGGCATACTGGCGCGTGGTCAATTCTTTATGCGCGTGCTGCGCAAAGACATGCGCAAGTGCCAGACGGTGCCGTACTGTTTTTATCCCATGATCCGACAGATTAAGCCCGAGGGCGTAGTCTATCAGATGCTGGACATTTTGCCGCACATTAGAGGTGAGACGGAGCGGCTGTTTTTTGCGCTGCTCTTCAAGTTTGCTGGACGCAGCGAAAAGACATTTGTGTACGAAAAGACCATTCTGCTGGACTGGCACACAGTTGCAAAGCGCAATCGTGAAGATCCAAACTACGATTTGTACTTTGTGGCTGCCGATGCGCTGTGGGATTTCATCTATTACTTGCGAGAGGGTGATCACAAGATCAAGTACAAAAACAAGGACCAGCTGTGCACACAGTGGGAGGCGTGGATGCGCGAAAAAGGCTGTTACACGCTGTTTCTCAATGCGTGTTTTGATTTCAAGGAAAAACGCTGCAAGTTTGAGAGGCAGCTCATGATATGGAAGCGATTCATCTTTGAGTATCACTACAAATCAATAAGAAAACCAATGTTATTTTGCTAAAAGGCGATACATCTTGGTCACATTGTCTTGATGTGTCTTGACAAGCACGTGTTCATTGTTAAATACGCAGTAAGTGTTGGCCAGCGTGTAGACTTTGGGCCGCACTTTAATAAATCCTAGGGTAGCCAAGCGCTGTGCCGCGCGCTGGGGATTTTGCATTTGCATGGTGAAGCCAATGTAGCACTTGTCCCACGAAATAATTTGACAACAAGAGGCCCTACTCATGGTACGCAAATTGAAAACTCCAAGCTCCAAATGTGCGCCACGCTCGTCACCAAAAACCCACCCAGCGCCAAGGCTAAAAAAATCTCGCTCACCAGCAAGCTCTTTTCATAATTAGAGAGGGCGCGCAACACAATGTACGCAATACTGGCCAGGGCGTACACAAAACAGCACAGCTTGCTCACCACAAGAATCTTGTGCTTGTTGTCAATGCGATGACGATAAAAACTCTTGAGTGCGGCCAGCAACGTTAACATCCACAAATTTAAACTGAGTAAAATGGTCACATTGGCATAATTGCGGTCCCAATCGGTAAACGGAAAGACAAAGAGCGTAATGACGACTGACACGTACACCATGATGGACGTCAACATGAGCAGTCGGCTCCAGTGCGGTGCTTTGTGCTGCGTCTTGTAGTAAATGCCCGCCGAGATGAAGAGCTGCAAACTGAGCAGTGCGTTCATACTGGTAATTAGAAAGGGTGCGACAAAGGTAGAGTGCAGCAAGTTGTTCAAGGTGGGAATACGCGCGCGACACTGCGTATTAGTACCACACACGACAATGGTGGAAATAAAGAGCGCACCAATCAGCAGCGAAATACTGACGAGAATGCGCCACAGCGGAATGGCGTGTCGAGCCGCGGGTAGCGCCGTGCCGTCCGAGGCATTGAGAATATTTAACTCCATTATTTATTTCGTTTTTTCTTGCTAAACGTACTCTTGCTGACGCGAATAATCTTGACAGAAACACCGTCGTCCGTCGTGGGAATGGTGCCCGTGCTCAAGATGCGATCAAACGTCGTCTCGCGGTTCTGTTTGTCCAGAAAGTTGTCGTACCACGCCTCGTCATTAATCTCAGAGTTCCAGCCCTTGAGCGCAATATTGTAGTGATCGCCCGCATCGTAAATGTCCACATTGAGCTTGGGCATGGGATTGTGGAAATTCAGCACACGCACGAGAATATCGCGCACATATACGCGGTCGCTGCCGTGCACCTTTGAAAAATCAATGGATTTAGCAAAGCGAATGCCTTCCAAGTCGTCGGCCATTATATTTTTTTGTCTTTTAGTAGTTTTGCGTAATAAGATTTCGGCAAGATTGTGCAATTCGTGTAAAAATGCCAGTGCTCCTTGTTTGATACGATAAAAATTAACAATATTGTCTTCTTGTAAACTAATTTCAATTACATTGTTATATGTATAAAAAAGTCCACCCGCATGTTTAACGCGCGCTTTAATAATATACACATTGTAATCTTTAACATATTGTTCATCTACTTCTTCTATAGGAATATAAAATTCATCATTACGCACTAATAATTGCCCATTTCTTCTATTTTTCAACCACATTTCATCAACACTAAAAAATAATTTGTCGTAACTCTTTGAGCAGGTAATATTTGTTGACAGAATACGCATTACATTTGATAAATTGATATTTCAAAATACTTGGATATGTAATCTCTCCTCCATATCGCTTCTCTATGCATACTTTGAAAAGTACACATTGGCCAAATGCTGCTTCTTTTCGCCACACCCTCCAGTGCACCGAAAGGTGCTTTTCGTTGGCACAAATGGATGACGGTGCATACGCATGTATTTGCGCACATACATAAAGGGATTGGTCTTTTTGTAGTCCCACCCAAAGCGCTCACGCACCAAACGGCGCATATCCACGACATCTACGCATGTGAGCGTCGGCCAGTCGTGATACATGCGCTTGTTGAGTATACTCAGCGCAAACAAGTCCTCAATACTGAGGTATTGGGCCAAGTGCGCCATGATTGGTTTGTAAAAAAAGAGCTCCTCAAACATGATTTAATAATATTGCATTTGACACTCTCTACTGCAAAATACGGCAGGCTGCTGTCGATGCACCGAATAGTATTGAGCTTCTTGAGCATTGCACACTTGGCACGAAATGGTCAGGTTCAAAGCGCTTTCGGGAATGGTCACAATGCCAACATGAAAAGAACCGCAAGATACGGCAACGATTTTTGGAATATTTTCAATTTTTGTAGGAAGGCCGCGGTTGTGATCAGTTATGTCATCATCTCCCAAATTTCCATAATTTCCCTTTCCAAACATGTATACGTCTCCATGCACTGTAATAATACTAGTGTGAATAAAGCCACAAGATAGGACAAGTGCTTTAGGAATATTTTGAATCTTTTTAGGAATTCCAATGTTGTGATCACTAGTGTCGCCATCACCTAATCTTCCAAAATATCCACGCCCAAACATGTAAACGTTTCCATCCACTGTAAGAATACCAGTGTGCAAATCACCGCAAGATATGGATGCAATTTTTGGGATATGTAAAATTTTTGTAGGAACGTCAATATCGTGGGGACGAGTGTCGCCGTCTCCCAATACTCCATATGTTCCCTTTCCAAACATGTAAACGTCTCCATCCACTGTAACAATGCCACTGTGCGTATTGCCACAAGATATGGTGGTAGCTTTGGGAATATTCTGAATTTTTGTAGGAATTCCGACGTTATGGTCACTAGTGTCGTTATCTCCTAAAACTCCATAGGGACCATCTCCAAACATGCAAACGTCTCCATCTATCGTAACGATACCAGTGTGAAGAAAACCACAAGATAGGACAAGTACTTTAGGAATATTTTCAATTTTTGTAGGAATTCCGACGCTATGATCACTAGTGTCGCCGTTTCCCAATGTTCCAAAATTTCCATGTCCAAACATATAAACTTCTCCGTCAACTGTAAGAATACCAGTATGTTCACTACCACAAGATACGGCGACCGCTTTGGGAATACCTTGGATTTTTTTAGGAATTTCGACGCTATGATCACTCGTGTCATTGTCTCCCAAAACTCCATAGATACCATTTCCAAACATGTACACGTCTCCGTCTACTGTAACAATACCAGTGTGATCGTAACCACAAGATACGCTGACAACATTGGGAATATTTTGAATTTTTCTAGGAATTCCAATGTCATGATTAGTGGTGTTTCCGTCCCCTAATCTACCATCCCCTCCATTTCCAAACATGAAAACAGCACTGGTATCTAGTCGTTCCAGCATTTGATATTTCTGGCACACATTGAAAATGGCTTTGGAGGCACGACACATCAATAATAGGTCCGGCTTTTCCAGTTTGTACAGTATTTTTGCCAAAAGTGCGCCACCGCTAAAGGTGGCTAATCCTTCCAACCATGAAATACTGTCAATATTCAAGCGCGCTAAAATTTGTCGAATCTCCAAGAGCTCGCTCTCGCTTAGATAGGAGTCATCATTATCACTAAAACCTCGCTTCATCGGTGTTTTTTTTTTAAACAGTAATCTACACACACTCTATATATAGTTTTTTTTTTATTTTCCCATAATGTAGCGCCATTCGCTCCATTCCGTTTTCCACACGGCCACCAACAGCAGCAGCATGTAAAGAAACACGTAAAACATGAGCACATTGGTACTGGGCGGACCGCCACCATGGCGATGGCTTTGGCTGTGATGGTGATGTCTTTTGGCCTCTTCACCCTTGAACGAAATGTGCGCTACGTAAATTAAATTGCCCGTCTGAAAGTCTTCCCTAGTGTCCAAAAAAGCGCTATCGTCAAACTGTTCCACCAGTGTGTAGAGTTTCTTGTTGCCGCGGTCCACGTTTTCCAGCCGCAAGTCCATGTGCGTTACGCCCGACCGTCCCATCAAGTCAAACTCACGCACGGAAATGTTGGGATTGTCGCGCGTGCGCATCTTGTCGCGCACATAGTCGGCAAAGCGATCGTACACTTCGGCTTTGCGTTCGTGATCAGACTGCTCGTCGTCGTGTCGCCCCATTTACTAAATTTAAACTGTGTCGTTTTTTACTTTTTGGCCTTTTTAGATGAGCTAGGAAATGACTCGTCGTCAGCGGCAGTGCTCTTTTTTGCCTTTTTTGTTGATTTAGCGCCTTCTTCTTCTTCTTCGGCACGCTGGATCTTGTCGCCCACGGCCGCGTGCTCATAATCGGCAATGGCATGTTCGCCAGGAATGGGCAGGGCGAGCAGGGCGGCTTCGAGCTCGGGTGGGCAGTCCCCGTACATGTCGAGCGCAATGGGCGGTGCCTGAGAAGCGGCATGCTGTGTGATGCGAATGACGCGCACGACCCACGTGGCGCCAAAGGCCTTGCCGCCCACGCTGTACAGCGAGGTGAGTTCAATGGTCGCGTAGCCCTTGCACTGGCGCTTAATGTCGGATGGGGCCATCTCTTTGCCGTCCGTGTCGTACACTTCAACGTTGTAAAAGCCAGACTCTTCCGAGTGCTGCACCGTGGGCGAAAGGCGGGCTCCGTACTTGGCGGCCTTTTCCTTATTCTTGTCCACCTTGAGCGTGCTGTTCATGAGTTCCTTGCACACTTCGGCACTCTTCTTCTTCTTGGAATCGAAAAACATTTCCGAGTGCTCGGAAGCGTAGCCAGCCAGCCAGTTTTCAAAGTCTTCAAACTTTTTCTTGAGCTCGGCCTTGATGCCCGTCGGGTCTTCTCCGCTAAGCGAAATGGGCAGCGAGTACTTGAGGATTCTCTTTTCCACGTTGGGTTCACTCACACCAAAAGGAAACTGCAAGTTGGGCAGCTGGATGAGACAGGGCGACTCGGGCTTGCATGAAGAAAAGCCAGGCTGCTTGGGATTGGCCGTCAAGCCAGAAAACTTAATGGTCTCAGGTTTAAAGTTGCGAAAATTCATAACCCCCTTTGTCTTTTTTAAAAAAATTAATAATGGAGACAGAAAAGTCAGTTCCGCTTTTGGATGAACTGACTAAAAAAGACGAAGATCTCGTGGTAATTGAAAACTCGTTTCTAGGCACCATTATCGAGACGCACTTGGACGTCGGGTACGACATGGACGACGACGAAGAAGAAGAACCCCTCACCTTGGAAATACTCAGTATTCCCATGCGCATTATACGTCACGTATTAATCATCAACATTGCCATTGCCTTTTTGTACACTGTGTTTGGCTTGGTGCCTTATGGCTTACTGCAAGAAGCGCCGCGTTTTGTCCCATGGGTACTGTTTGCCGTGTCGAGCGTCTCGTCCATTGCGTGCGCCACGCTCATGCATCGGTATCGTCGCAAACAATGGGCACTGGCGCTCTCATTGTACGTCATGTGGGTGTTAATTACATTTGTGGTTGTGTGCACGTTGGCAGCGAGTTTGCGCAGTTTTGCCCCGTTTCAGGCGTGCACCATGTTTTTCATGCAATGCATTGTAGGCCTTCTCTATTGTCTATATGCTGGCAAAGACAATGTCAACGCGTGGTGGGCGGCAGGTTTAATGATGTTTGCGGGCTTGTGTGTGTGGTCCATGGGTTTGTATAGTTTTGTGCGCGAACAAGATTGGATAACGTCGGGTGTGCTTTTTGTAGTGTGCGTGCTTTTTTGGCCGCTGTACACGGCGTACGAGTTGCACTTGATTGACAAACGCTACACACTCGAAGAATTGACAATGGCCAACATTGAGTTTGTAACGGACGTGTTTATTCTGCCTTTTGAGCGAATTCGGCGGCCGCCAGCTTTGGCAGAATCCCAATAGACGGATGGTTTTGGAGCTCATCGACGAGCGCGGCAATCGGGTGGAATGTTCCATTAATCAAACGCTCCATTTTCCAATTGTCTTCCGAGTGCACCACATACTGCTGCTCATTGCCTGGCTGCTTTACTGTGATAATAAAGAATGGCAGGTTTTGTTGCATCTTGACTTGATCATTTTCCACGCGCATTTGTTTCGTGCACCGCACAATGTCTTTGGCGCGCACATAGTTGGCGCTCGTAAACGATAGCGGTCGACCCAGCGCGTAGTCGACCCTAATCATTAATAAAAAAAATGCATATAAAAAGTGCGTGCAAGCTGTGCAGCATACACACAAAAAACCATGACGAGTCAGTATTACAAAGAATACGGTCGGGTTATGAACATTCGCAGCAATCGCGAGTCTTTTGCACAGTTGGTGGGCGAGCACGCCTGCCGTATGTCAGAGCTGACCAAAGCAGAAGGCGGCAACAGTAAACGCGGCCTCATGGCCAGCTGGGTCAATATTCACAAGCTCAATGGGGAATGGGCAGGACTGGTGACGCGCGGTGAACGCAACGATGAGACGGAATTTTCGCGCGTCACCCATCAACTGATTGAAATGTACTCGGAAGCACTGGGTGACTACGTGCTGGACAAGGTGTCGGCCGAAAAGATTGACAAACTGGTAACAATGGAACAACGCTTCTTTGAGGCACTTGGCGGCAATGTGGGCTGCACGCAATCTTGGGCTGCCTACACGGCCAGCGTGATGGACATGGTTAATACAATGGATCGATATGGACACGACAGTGAATCCTTTCACGACGCGGCCACCAATTGCATACGCAACGGAGTGCTACTTGGAAGTTATTTGGATTACAGTTTAAAACGTATAAAATAGATTTGTGTGTGTGTGTGTGTATTGACAAACATGTTTCGCACCAATGCAGACGCCCGTGCATTTCTGGCCCCCTTTGCCGGTCTTCCCAAAGACGTGTGGGTGCAAATACTGACGAAATACACGCAATTGAGCGTTAGCGACATTGAGCGCATGTGTCGCGTTAATGCCAGTTTTGCAGAGCTTTGCAAAGACAAGGATATTTGGCGGCGTGTGTTGGACAATGAAATCAATCCCAATCAGCCAGTGTACGACTTGCTGCAAGAACTGTTTCCCAATGCCCCCAAGGCACAAGTCATTGCCAATCGCATCTTGAAAACGCCCAGGTTGCAAGAAAACAGACGCGCCTATTTTTTTGCAGACAAGACGAAAATACTCTTTGTCAAGGACGAAGTCAGCGGTTTTTTACGCAAGGGCGAAGCATTGCAAATAGTAGATGATCAAGAGGATGCCTTTATCAAAAACTTGTCAGTCAACACTGAAATATTTCGCGTAGCCAATTTGTCCCCTACGCAACAGCTGCGCGTGGTGCTAAAGTATATCCGTTTGAAAATGCGGCAAGGCGTTGCATACAACAAGTGCGATGAAGCATTGTGCAATAACTTGCTCTGTGCGCAAATTGCGCGTTATCAGTGTAAGACACACACGTATTGTTCTCATGCGTGCGCGCAGCAAGACTACTTTTTTCGATATTAAAATGTGGGTCACATTCTTAATTGCACTCGACATTTTCCTTGCGTGGTATTTGACGCACTTGATCCTCTTTCCCTTTGCGCCCGTCTTTCAATACGCGCAGTATGTGCTATCCTGCGCGCTCCCTGCAGAACTGGTACAAATCATCCTCTTGGCTCCCAATGTGCTGCTGGTGGCGCTCTACTACATGTTGCCGCGCCTGTCCAAGAATGACGCCTTTAAAAATCTCCAAGTGTGGTCGTATTTTCGGCGCAATTTTCAAGTGGAGCACGTGCACCGCAAAGTCAAATCGGGCGAGCAAGTCATTTATGCCGTGTGTCCGCACGGTATGCACGGGGAGGCAGCCATCTTGCACTTTGTGTTGAATCCGCTCTACAATCACGTGGTGCCCGTGGCGACGTCGCTGCTCTTTTACATTCCCATTGTGCGCGAGTTTGCGTCGCTGGCGGGCGCCGTGCCTGCCAATTCGGCCGACATTTCGTGCCTGTTGGATCACGGCGAGAGTGTCTTGTTGCTTCCAGAAGGCTTGCGCTCTGTGCTGTACGCCGAGCAAGACTTGCGCGTGCTCAAGGGTGAAACCAATGGCGATTCTGCGCCGCGCAAAGGATTCATTCGAGTGGCGCGCACGAGCAAGAATCACAAGACGCTCAAGATTGTGCCCGTGTGGATGCATGGCGTGGACAGCATGTACACTGTGTACCGTCCGCTCGTGTGGCTGCAGCGCTTAGTGTTGCGCACGTATCGCTACCCTTGGCCCATTGTAGATTTTGGCAATGCGTTGGGCTTTTGGCCCCGAACGGATGAGCAGATTACAGTTTATTTTGGCAAACCCATTGCGGTTGGCACACGCGAGGTGGACGACGTGTTTGCCGAATTTGTGGAGTCTATAGAGTATCTACGCGCCAAGGGCTTAGCGGACAATCGTAATAGTGCGCAAAGTCCCCCTTGAAACACTTTTGGCAAAAGCTCGGGTCTTGCATGCGCGCGTGAATCTCTCGGGGCGTCAGAGCGGCCGGACTGACATAAATAAAATGAGCGCTATACGGCGACTTGCGTTGCACTTGGCCCTTGAAAAATTCACGCGACAAAGCTTCTAGAGGGTCTTGTACGCACGACTCACGCAAGAGTTGCTGAAACAGCGCCCCTTCTATGATTGCACTCATTTGCGGCGGAATGTGGTCGGGTAAAACCACGGAACTTTTCCGGCGTTTGCGACGCGCCCAACACGCCGGACAGCGCACGGTGCTCTACAAGTACAGCAAGGACGTGCGATACGGTCGACGCGACATGGCCAGTTCGCACGACAATATTCACGAAGCGGCCATCCCTGTGTCGCACTTGGACACTGAGTGCATTGTACCCAACACGGTGATTGGCATTGACGAAGGTCAGTTTATGGGCAATTTGGTGCCCTTTTGCGAGGCAGCCGCCAATCAAGGGTGCACAGTGATTGTAGCGGCGTTGGATTCCGATTTTAAGCGAGAAGGTTTCCCTAATATTCAAGAATTGTTTCCAAAATGCGAAAAGGTGGACAAGTTGCACGCCGTGTGTTTCAAGTGCAAGGGCGAGGCCAGCTTTACTAAACGGCGCGACGCGAGCGTTGGCATTGTAGAAGACATTGGTGCGGACGACAAGTACTTGGCAGTTTGTAGAAAATGTCATAAATAGTGTTTTTTTTTATTGGCAATGACCTTTAGTCCAATCTTTTTGTTGACACTGTATGCCACAATAGCTCGTAATCATGCATTTGGAGCATACTCCAGCTGCCGGCTTTGTACATATCGTACACTCATGAGACAAATATATATTCTCGCGTTCATCGTGATGTTCTACAACCTTTTTCTTGTAAGTCACCTCCACAACTTTCGTATGTTGTCCAGATCTTCGAATGATACGCCATAATCGTGGGTTCTTATTCTCTACTGTTGTCAGTAGTGTTATGGCGGGATCGCCATACCATTCGACAAAAAATTGAAGCGCACGCACACTCCCATTGTCCTCTACAATAATTTTAGGCGGAGGTGGGGGGTTGGAATTCGCCTTGTTCGTTACAGAAAGAGCCTGGAAAAAGTTCCCGTGCCAATGAATTCTTAATTTGTTTATCCCGACCATCAACGACATTAATCCAAGCCACGTTGTCGGAAGTCTTGTAGACTTTTCCGTCGTTTAAATAGACGTGGTTTGCGCGTTTCCATTCTTTAAAAAACATTTGGTATACCTCGCCTTGGTGGTAATCTTTGGGATTTAAAGTTACTCGCGTTAATGCCTTGTATCTGGGTATCCAAATGACATTGCGCTGACCAATTTCACGCCATTTCTTATTGACTAAATTTGCATTCTTAATGATAACGGTGCTGGGCAAACGCTCAATAATTGTTTGAATAATGTCGGCGCCAAATTGTGGCGTGTCTTCGGATGGTTGTTCTGCAATACTCTGCCAAGCTCCCATATTTAATAAAAAACAACTATTAATGGACTGCTGTTTTATTATATATATAAAAAAAACCAACTAATTAATGAAACGTTCTTCGGAAGAGGTTGACCCCGTCCAAGTGAATCGCCTGCGCGAGCTATTTTCGCGTTTACCACCCGATGCCATTGAAAACGTGCTGGCCAATTTAGACGTAGAGACGCTGTACCTCATTACGCACAAAATTCCCGATTTGCCCATTGTGAGCGATTTGCTCAATGCGCCCAATGCATTCAGGCGCCTGTACGACATTCGCAAAACGTTGCAACCACGCAGCAGTGTCTCGTACTTGGAGGAAGATTTGGTTGCATACTTGCCCACGCCCATCAATTATTGGCACGTGTTTCTGTGTGCTACTATCGCGCTTCAAGACATTATGCCCTCATTGGCGGACAAGGCGGGTACCATTAGAGTCTTTCTTAGTGGTCAGCTGCTCGACGTGGATCAGGCGACAGCCGCTCATCAGTTTGAAGTGCGCATGAAACACTATCAGCTTGCACCAGACTTGCAGACTCTCTATGACGGTGCGTATGCAAAGTATGCACCTCCCGCCCGCAAGTACCAGCTCATTTTGCAAAACATTTTGGGTATGATTGCGCGGCCACCCGCGCGCTATGCACGAATGGGCAACCAAATGGTGATTGAAGGCATTTTTCGCGTAGCTGGCCTGCGCTTGGGCGACTTTACGATGGATACGTTTGGCGAAACGCTGACGCTCCATAATGACGCGTTTCGACCGGAAAACCTGTTGCGTTCTGAAGGCTTGTATGCCTTGTTTAATCAACTACAGAATCAGTACAATGTGCTACACAATGTGGCCATGGGCGCGGACCGTATTGAAAAAGCCAAACAAATTGTTCCTGCGTTTCAGCGCTACTTTAATGCGGTGGTATCGTATTTAGTGCTTGACAAGGACGCCCAGACATTTTTGGAAATGAGCGCCTTTCGTAGCGTTTCTGGCATTCGCGCGTGTATTGCGTGTAACGACGAAAACGCACAATACCGCGATACACAACAACGCACGTTTTGTTCAAAAGACTGTCAAGAAATGTGGTATAATAATGAAAATTTTACTCAGTAGTCGTAACTTTGGCTTCCTTGTTTTTTTTTCTATTGTAGCGAGACTTGGCCAACTTGCATCCCTTGCACACAGTGTGCAGTTTGTTGTCGTGCCGAATGCGCGTTTTCTGACGGGAGCTACTGCCACCAATGCACGGCAGACTTTCCCATAAACGACCCTCGCACGTCCAATCTTCTTCTTCTTCTTGTTCTTCTGCGGGTTTGGGTACTTTCGCTGGCGTGCGCGAAACCTCTTCTTCTTCTTCTTGCGGTCGCTTGCGCTTGACGGGTTCGTTCTCAGTGTAAAACCTGGCCAGTTTACGGTGAATCTTGACGAGTTTCTTCACTTCTCTCGTAGTAGCTTCAAATTGCGTGTCTAATTCTGCCAAAAGTGCATCCGTCATTTTTTTTTTTTTTTTGTGCCCCGTTTATTTTATAAAATTATAATATTCTTGCGCCAACTGACGGCTCAAAAAATTCTTGTAAAGATTGCCTTCTCTCAGGCAAATGGGAAGCGTAAAGTAATTGACTTTGATAAACTCTTCGCCTTCTGGCAGTGCCTTTTCCATGCGCACGTTGCGAATTTCTTGCTTGGTGGCAAAGTAGTGCGTAAGAAGCGCAGGAATGGCGCTGGCGTCTTGTACGGTAACCGCGTCGTCCGTGGGCGTCAAACAGTGGTCCAGAGGCACTTGCAAGTCAAACATGTCGTGCACGCACTCTTCATACGTGTGAATGCGATAATACGTCGTGCGTTCCATAATGACTATAAACTCGTCCAAGTCCTTGCACGCCTCAATGTCCTTGTGCATCTGTTCTTCCATGGCAATGGTCTTGTCTAGCAGGACTTGCTGTGCCTTTAAGATGCGTTCGTTGCGCAGGTATGGATTGAGCGCAAAACACTGCACAATAATGCGCAGCATGGACAGCGTCTTGAATGAATCCGTGTAACGCTCAAACAGCGGGCGATTGTGCATAATCATACAGAGCAGCGGACTGGCAGGGACGGGCATGGGCAAAAAGTCTCTGCTGTGCATGTACATGCTGTGATCGCGCTTAAACGCTTCGTCGCTCATAAAGCCATTGAGCACTTGTGGGGTGACGGGTGTTTTCAGTTTAAAGGCTGGATTTAATGAGACTGCCTTGCCCGTAGCATGCAACGAAAGCACCTTTTGAAATTGAGACGGTGGATACATCATGAGGCCCTTTACGCAAATCGCGGTTTTTTCCTCCCAATGGGTTTGGAATGCAGCATTTCAATGAGTTTTGTCTGTTTTTGAAGTTTTTCGGTGAGCGCCTTAATCTCTGCCATGAGCATCTTCATGTGGACGGAGCGTGCAATGATGCGAATCTCATAGTCATTTACAATGCCGCCGCCACTCTTGTGCCGGTCATATCCGTACAAATCGTCAATGACATTGTGCATCAGAAGGCGCTCTTCGTCCATTTCGGGATTGAGCGACGAGTACACGGCATGCACGCTCTTAATCATACGGCGCAACTGGCGGTACTTGCCCGACAGGTACAGATGATCCAGTAGGCACAAATCGTTGCAGCTATTGTTGCACGTTTTGCACGACGGATACATGGACAGCGGTGACGGCTCGACGCCTGGCGCAAATCGTTCCGCTACAATGTGCGCGCATTCCAAGCCCACTCGGTGCGTGGGACACTTTATGACGCGTTCGCCGCACAATGGGCACGTCGCCTCTTTGTGTTCTATGCCTATATGACAATTCCAAATTTGGCGTTGCTGTTCAATTGTAACTGTCTTGCGCATTAGACCCTCTGCACAATGAAAGTAACATACCGTGGTTACGGGCCGACCCCAGAGGACGCTTGTTCTGACTTTAGGTTGTTCAAAATGGGGTCGTTTTGCGGCCAACTTTTTCCGTAAAATCACAGTCGCTCACTCACCATACCACCAATGGAGATGCGGGAAAACGACAGCGCTGCGTTGGCTTCTAGCTTTTTTTTTTTTCATTTTCATTTTCTTTTTTTCTTTTCTGGTACGACCAACGGTGCTTTGTAGCACTCTCCAGCTGCTCCACAAAGCACTTCTTCCTTCTTGTACTTGGTCTTAGGGAGAAGCCGCTGGTCTTGGAGGCAAGCTAGGTGAAAGAATCGAAGGCATCCAGTGCACTGTACCATCTTCAAATTACGCTTCCCACGCCGCCTTGACGGGCACTTGCCTTCCTCATCATCAAAGCACACAGAGCTGTGAGTGACTTCCACCTCCTTGGCAAACAATGCAGTCGCATTTCTTGGCTTTTGCTTCGTCTTCCTCTGTTCCAGGCTTTTGGCGACTCCAGCCTTTGCGGCGGAAGAAGATTTGCCTCTTGGCTTGTGATACTGATCCCTGCGCTTCTGAGCGTTGGATTTGGCACGACCTAGCACGTCATCATCTGGAGAGAGAGACAAAAACTGTATCGCTGACTCTGCAGCTACAGATTTGGCGTGTGAAACTGTAGGTGTCGTAAAGTAAACCTTTTCTCCACCGTCATTCAGAGCGTCAAAGTATTCTTGGGTCGCTTGAGACCGCTTCTCCAAGAATCTAGCCCTGGTCTTCAACAACGCATCAAGCAAATCTGGAGCATTGATGCAGCCTTGCTTCTCCGACGGCTTGAGCTTGCCACCCAAATTGTGTGACTTCATCACGTAGTCGACAGCGGCAAATACTGACTCTACAGACTGCGTGTGAATGGGGCTGGGCAGCACCTCCCGGCGCAACCAATGGACACAAATGTTGTCATTGTCTCTTGAAAGTAGCCAGTTCGCAAAATCGTCCACATTCTCACGGCTGTGACATTCGTCGCGCAGCTGCAGGATTCCCTCCAAAAAACCATCAATATCGAGAAGCTCTTCGACATGATCATCCAAAATGCCTTGAGCAATCATGTCCATGGCATCATTTGGCTGGGCTGGAGCCTCGTCATGCTCAAGTGCAATCAAAAGCGCCCCTGTTACTGCAGCCACAATAGATCTGGAGCCGCTCCCCAAAGCGCCCAAAGCATGGACACCTGAATACGCCATCGAAAAGTACTTTTCGTGGCACTCCTGAGCAGTGACACTAATTGCGTTGAGCGCTTGTTTTGCTGATTCTTCCCCAAAAGCTTCCACAAACGCTGTGTACGCATCCGAGCACTCCAGTTCCCCAGTCATGCCCTGAATAGTGTCACGACGTTCCAAATAGAGCGACAGCATCCAGAACGCGCCGAAATCTGAAGAGTGACCCATGGGCGTCTCATTGCAGACTTCAAGCCACCAATGCTTCCAAAATTTTGTCACGTACTCATTCGCTAGCAAATATTGCGCGCGAACCTTTTCAGATTGATTCCAATTGAGCCATTCACCAATTAGCTCGTGAAACGTTCCAGCCTTGCCGAACGTCCAGATTTCCAGGCATGCAATCTCAAAGAGAGGTCGCCAGCGATTGAGCCAGTCAAAAACAGCACAAATGCTCCCCCAGCGAAAGTCTTTGGGTTGAGGACATTTCTTCAGGGCCGCTGCAGCAGTTTTCCATGACCGCACAGAATCAAACGCTTCTTTGAGTGCAGAACGAAAGCTTGGGTCGTCATTCCAGCACTTCTCAATGTTGTCCAGCATGAGAGCTTCCAAATCAGACCACTTTTTTTACATCAATTTTTTTTTACTTTTGAACGAGCTATCTTTACTTGCGAAGATTTTGAAGGCGAGCGGCCAAATCATCGTCCACTGCATCCACAGCCTGAGGCTGAGGAGCATTCGATTGAGCTACTGGAACGTTCGAAGGTGCATCCTAAAAAAGAAAAGAAGGAAGAAAAAAAAGAAAGAAAAAAAGAAAAAAAAGAAACAAACCTTGAGGTTTTCGGCCAAGTTGATTCCGATTTCATCAAGCACTTGGTTCAGAAGCTCTTCTTCTTCCTCTTCCGCACCTTCCTGGGCCATCACATCATCAATCGTGTCATCCATCAACTCCTAACACAAAAAAAAGGGGTTTGTTTTCTTTTCTGTTTTTTTGTGTCTTTTTTCGCTTACCTGTTTCATCTCCATCATATCTCCTTCCTTTTCAAACTTCATCATCACCCGCTGCATCGCCGGAAGATCAACCTAAACAAAAGAGAAGAAAGGAAAAAAAAAGGAAAAAAAAAAAAGAAAAAAAACCTCCGCACCTGTTTGTTCATGACATACATGGCTTTGGTGGCGCCTTTCATGGCATCAGCCATGGAGGCAGTGCTGCTCATCGTTTGAATGCGAATACTGGTAGCTTGAAGCTGAGCTCTCATCTGATGAAACTTGCTAATCGCCTGTCGAGTCCGCACCAAATCCTTGGCCATAATCTTAGCTGCTCCCATCTGACCTACAAGAGAGAGAAAGAAAAAAAAAGAAGAAAACAAACAAATCAAGGGGAGGAAAA
>Ga0136601_1000019_pt1 | contig 88189 bp, 83 predicted proteins | sample AntRauMFilla2699_FD_181020 | JGI IMG/M metagenome (GOLD analysis project Ga0136601, IMG submission 181020) | Saline lake microbial communities from Rauer Islands, Antarctica - Metagenome Filla 2 #699 | ecosystem: Environmental > Aquatic > Non-marine Saline and Alkaline > Saline | place...
ATCTAAGTCATATTGAACCAAGGCCGTGTAGATTGTTTTCATATCAGAGAGGCGTTTAGCATCTCGTGCACGTTCTCTAGCGCTCGAGAGACTTGATAGTACTACGGTTGCGAGGATACCTATGATAGCTACGACTACGAGGAGTTCTATGAGGGTGAATCCACTCTTTTTGTGGAGAGAGTATGCCCTGGGGTAGAGGGTGAATCCTTTTGATTTGGTATTCATGGGTTTAGTATAGCAAAAGGTAAAAATGGGTGCAACTGTTTCTTTAAGGATTCAATATTTACATAGGCTTTTGTTTTGAATGATTTTTATATATTACCTACCGAGTGAAAAGTCAGGTCATTATTTTGGATTATATTATGCGGTACTATTTGTAATTAAATATTTTTTTAATTCATCAACTGAATCAAGTATTGCTATTACGTCTTTACCTTGAAAATACTCTGAACCGTGAACACCCCACGTAACGGCAAGAGTAGGAATATGTAGTTCATTAGCCTCAAGAACATCTCCTAGGCTATCAGTAATAAAGACAAAATCAGTTACCTCTGATTCATACAAGCGAGATAATTCTCTAAATTTATCTACCTTTGACTGGGTAAAATCACGCGTTATTATATAATCAAAAAAATCTTTAATTTTTAATCTCTCTAGTAGACGAAAGGTATTTGCATCCGAGGCAGAAGTATTAATTGACAGGCGATAGCCATTTTCAACCAATAATACAATTAACTCTTTTATACCTGGGTACATTTCTACCGTAAGAGTCTTTCTCTCGGTATAAGCATTACGAAGATTTTCCTGCTCTTGCTGTGAAGAATTTGCGGTATTATATGTTTCTTTTAAATTATCTATTTGTTCGTGAATATTCCCCGTGAATAAGAGCTCTAGATCTTTTCTCGTTGAATCTGGAAAACGATTCTGATTAAGTTCGAGCATTAAATCGATAGAATTAATAATAACCCCGTCCATATCAAAAATAATAATCTTTTTATTATTTGCCATAATATTTTTCAATAAATTTTTTCTTAAACTCTTGGAAGGTATCATCATAGATACATGCTCTGATATCATCAACTAATTTCACAATAAAATAAAGATTATGAATAGAACCTAGTGTCTGCCCTAACATTTCTTTGGAACGTAATAAATGGTGAATATATCCTCGGGTATAATTTTGGCAGGTATAACATTCACATCCTTTTACTAATGGCGCCCAATCACACTTGAATTCTGCTTTTTTTATTGAAATTGGACCCTCGTAGGTATAAATTCGTCCATGACGAGCAACACGCGTTGGTGATACACAGTCAAATAAATCACAGCCATTTTCGACTCCTGAAAAAATATCCATGGGCTCTCCTATTCCTAACATATGACGTGGTTTTTCTTCGGGAAGAATACTATTTACCCAACCAACCGCCTCTGCCATATCGTCCTTATTAAACGAACCACCAATACCGTAGCCATCAAAATTCATATCGCCTAATATACGAGCTGATTCTTCTCGCAGGTCTTGGAATCGACCACCTTGGACGACTCCGAACAATGCCTGGATATTCTCTGGATCAAGTTCTTCGTGGCGTTGCAATGATCGCTCTGCCCACCTGTGTGTTCTATTCATGGCTTCTTTTTGATAAGAGTGGTCTGCCAAGGGGCTCGTACACTCATCAAAAGCAAAAATCATATCAGCTGCCAGATTCCATTGAATTTCCATTGACGACTCAGGAGTAAAACGATGTTTAGATCCATCAAGATACGACTTGAAGGTTACGCCATCTTCATCAATATGAGCAAATTTCTGAGATTTTTTATAACCTTTTCGTTCTGAAACGACAATATCTTCTCCGCTGGCTACCTTTGAGACACCGGTTCCAAAAGCTTCCCCTAATGAAAAGACTTGAAATCCTCCGCTGTCAGTCATAGTTGGTCCATGCCAATTCATCATCTTAGGAAATCCTCCAGCCTCGGCAACAACATCGTCGCCTGGTTGCAGATACAGATGATAGGTATTAGCCAATGCTACCTGTGAACCTAGGTCTTTGAGCATCTCTGGGGTTATTCCCTTTACGGTTGCCTTGGTTCCAACGGTGACAAATGTAGGCGTTTGAACGTCACCATGTGGTGTCGAGATAACTCCAGCGCGACCAAGTCCATTCATCTTTTTTTTAATTTCAAATGAGAATTTTTTCATAATCAAAGTATAGTACATTTTCTTTTTAATCACTAAAACATGACTTATTTCAAAAATTGAAATAAAATATTTTGACATAAAAACCCTACTCTGGTTGAGTAAGGGTTTTTTTAATTTCTACGATGTGGTGTTGTTTTAGATTTATGGGATACGTGAGATACACCGTTTTAAAAGGGTCTCGTGCATCAAATTCTACATATTGAACAATTCCTATAATATTACCTGGCTCAGCTAGGCTATAAAAAATATCACCCGCTGTAACCTCTATTTCTCGAGGAGTTTCAATAATGAAACTACCCCCACCATTTCCTATTGCGGTTAGGGTTTCATTATGAGGATGTAATATTCCATTAACGCGAGATTCATCATCTGAATATAATTTAACGCGCGCAGTGGTAGAATAGGTTTCTGATATATATCCAATTAAAACATTTTCTGCAATAAAGACCCGATCTCCAATATTCACGTTCTGTAATTGTCCCTTATTAATCACGACATGATCATATGAACCAAGAGAACCATAATCTATAATGGCTCCAAGAATATTATTTTCATTATCAAAAAATAATGTTGAATCTAAGGTATCAGCAAGATACTGTGTTCGTAGATTATCTACCTGCAAACGATCTATGTCTCGTTGTAATTTTTCATTTTTCTCAAGAATTATTTGTTTTGAAGCAAAGGCCTGAAAAAAGTTACTTGTTCCTGCATAGAGGTCCTGTTCATTCTTCCACGTTTGAACAATATAATTCTGGAAAAAACCAAAAAATATTCCATAAACAGGTGTAAAAAGGGCAAGAATCAAGAAAACTGATCCAAATATATATCCTACTCGCTTATTTTTTTTATCTCTATCGTAATGGTAGTTCATCATCTTCGTGAATTAATACTTGTTGATAATCATCTATTCTATCTAATACCAACCCAGTACCAACAACAACCGAATACAAAGGATCTTCACCTATATACACAGCAATATCTAGTTCGTCTTGAAGGAGCTCATTGAGTCCTCCAATCATAGCCCCACCACCAACAAGATGGATACCTTTTTGCATGACATCAGAGACAACCTCTGGTGGTGTTTTCTCAAGAACTTCTTTTACTCCTTCTACTAAAATAGAGATAGAGTGCGTAATTGCTTCTCGGATATCATGGTTATTAACCAATATCTGCCTTGGTAGACCTGTAATAATATCACGACCGCGCACTTCAGATTCTAGCTGCTCGTGATTGCTGATGGCTCCAATTTTAATTTTGATTTCTTCGGCAGTTTTTTCGCCTACCAAGATTTTGAACTCATCACGTAAGTACACAATAATATCTTGGTTTAATTTGTCACCTGCTATTTTTAAATTTTTAGATTGAACAACTCCAGCCAATGAAATAACAGCAATATCTGTTGTACCGCCCCCTATATCGATAATCATAGACCCTACAGGTTCTAAAACAGGTAAGCCAAGACCAATAGCCGCCGCCATAGGTTCTTCTATAATATACACCTCACGTGCACCCGCATTATGAGCAGCGTCATAAACAGCTCGATGTTCTACGTTGGTAATGCCCGAAGGAACTCCAACGATAACGCGTGGTCGGAAAAATTTCTTGGTTTGGGATTCTGCCTTGCGAATTAGGTACGACAACATTTCTTCTGTAACGTCGAAATCAGAAATGACACCATCAACTAATGGCCTGACAACACGTATATGTTTTGGATTTCTTCCTAACATTTCACGTGCGTCATTCCCAACAGCAACAACACGATTTGTTTTAGTGTTTAAGGCAACGACCGATGGTTCGTCAATAACAACCCCTTGACCTTTTACATAGACCAAAGTATTTGCCGTTCCTAAATCAATACCTATATCATTAGAGAATTTATTATAAATTTTTTGTAAAAAATTGTTCATAGTTTTTATCCTTCTGTGAAATAAGCTATCACACGAGCTGGATCAATATATTCAGTATCACCTGATACTCGTTTTGTTATTTCTACCCCTCCATTTTCGGCAGCCTTTTCTGATACAACAATTCGATACGGCATACCCATTAAATCAGCGTCGTTTAATTTTTTTCCCGGACCAGCATCACGATCGTCAAATAAAACCTCAATACCTGCATTTTTTAAATCGTAATACAAACCCTCGGCTTCTCTGAAAATATTTTCATTTTTTCCAAAGGTCAACAAATGTATGGTAAATGGTGCAATTTCTTCTGGCCACACAATACCATTTTCATCTGACATTTTTTCAACAATAACTCCCATTACGCGAGTAATACCCATACCATATGAACCTAGATGAACAGGAGAACGTTTTCCATTTTCATCATTGAAATACAAATCCATTTCTTCACATTTTTTTGTTCCAAAATTAAAAATATTTCCTGTTTCGGCAGTTACTACTTTTTCTAGCTCATCAGCATTAACATCAAGTTTTTTGAGCGTTTCTTCGCTATAGACCTCATTGTTAATTGCGATATTTTTCTCACGGTTGATATAAATTTCATCCTCACCTGCCTCACAGATAGTTTGAAATTCATGACTAAACTCAGTAAAAGCACCCCCGGCGGCAAATGTCACAAAGGTGTCTTTACCTATACCGAGGCGATTATAGCTGCGCATGTAAGCTTCTATTGTTTTTTGATAAAATTCTTCGTGTTGATCTGCATCCCTAGAAAAGGAGTACATATCTTTCATAATAAACTCACGCCCACGCATCATCCCAGATTTTGCTCGCAATTCGTTACGAAATTTATTCTGAAATTGATATACATAAATAGGTAATTCTTTGTATGATGACAAATGTCCTTTCATCATATTAGTAATTGGTTCTTCGTGTGACCATCCAAAACCTACCTCGCCACCTGCCTTTAGCTGTGATTTAAACCAAACATCAACAGCCTCATCATCCCATCGATTAGTATCAGTCCATGTTTCTTTTGATTGCAACGATGACATGATAAATTCTTGACCACCAATAGCATTCATTTCCTCTCGGACAATTTGTTTAATATTTTCTACAACCTTCATCCCAAGAGGAAGTAAGCTATATACTCCAGCAAGTTCCTTGTGGATATACCCTGCACGGATCAATAACTGAGCATTTTTTGAGACTTCGTCTGATGGTGCTTCTTTCCGCGACTTTGTGAATAACTGTGACTGTTTCATATATATGTATAGTACGTGAAAGCCGGGATATTTCAAATTTATTTTTTACTTGAAAAATAAACCAATAGCGGTAATATAGAAATTGTAAAAACTTGTGGAATTGAGTCTTTCAGATGTTGTCGACCACTCTCTTCCCTCACCGTCGAACGTGAGATTAAACGATGGCTATTTATTATTCAACCATAGCCATTGTGCGAGATTTTTCTAAATTATTTTAATATGGCAAAAGTAAACGAAGCCCTAGTGAACGAAATGTTCGAAGCTGGAGCACATGTAGGATATTCGAAAACACGACGTCATCCATCAGTGCGACCTTTCATTTTTGATTCTCGTCAGAAGAAAGACATTATTGATCTTGAGAAAACAACCCACCAACTAGAGAAAGCAATCGAATTCCTTAACGAACTAAAAGGGACTGACAAGCAAGTATTATTTGTTGGAACCAAGGCAGAAGCACGACGTTTAATGCGTGAATCAGCTGAATTAATCGATATGCCCTTTGTAACCGAACGATGGTTGGGAGGAACATTAACGAATGCAAAAGAAATTCGAGGTCGTGTTGATCGATTGATTATGTTACAAGACCAGTCAGAAAAAGGAGAGCTCATTGCAGCCAATAAAAAAGAACGACTAATGCTTGGGCGTGAAATAGAACGACTTGAAAAGAAATTTGGTGGACTCAAAACTATAAAAAAAGCTCCAGCTGCCTTATTTGTTATTGATTCTAAAAAAGAAGAAATTGCAGTGACTGAGGCACGACAAATGAATATTCCAGTTATATCACTGTCAAATACTGATTGTGATGTTGCTATTATTAATTACCCTATCGTTGCAAACGATACTAACGTTTCATCAATTGCTTTGTTTACTCAAAAAGTATCTGATGTTCTTAAATAATTATTATGGAAATTTCAGTAGATCAAATTAAAGCATTACGAGAAGAAACAGGCATTTCTATTGGTAAATGTAAAGAATCTCTTGTCGAAGCTGCAGGAGATATGGACAAGGCGCGTGCGTTATTGCGTGACATTTCCTCAAAGGCAACAGCAAAAAAAGCTGACCGTGAATTAGCTGCAGGAATAGTTGAATCATATATCCACCCAAATAAAAATATAGGCGTATTGATCAAACTTTCTTGCGAAACTGATTACGTTGCACGTAACGAGAACTTTATTTCACTTGCTAATGATATTGCCATGCATATTGCTGCCATGGGAACAGAAAATATCCAAGAACTGATGGAACAACCTTTTGTTAAAAATCCAGAGATCACTATTTCAAAAATTATTGAAGACGCAACATTAAAGATTGGTGAACGAATTGATGTAGCAGAATTCACTCGATTTTCAATTTAAGATATAACCTATAATGTTTATATACCTCTTTGTTATTTCGATAATTGGTATCGTTGTGGCTATTACTGTTGAGCGAAAAAGGACTCAAAAAACCTTGTTGCAGATTTTAAAGAGTTCGTGTAGTATCGATAGTGTCCAGTTTGAGAAACACGTCAGTGCTGCTCAAATTAAAACAAATACTTTCAAAAAATATGTTCATTCGATTTCACGGATAAGTTCCAAAAAAGCTTTTGAATATAATAATCTAGCATTGAAAAAAATAAAGTATTTTATCAGAAAGAAACTTCATCCTGATACCAAAAAAGAAATGCCTTCTGAATTCATATCAAAAATAAATTCAAAATAATCATTTCTCTACGTATATAAAAATAATTTTGTGTAGATGCAACATATTTAATCAATCGTGAAAACGTTATTGATTAAATATCAACACAAGTTCTTAAATTATCTATTTTACACAATCTAGAAATTCTAGATTGTGTCCGCCACCTTAGCTCAGTTGGTAGAGCAATTGTTTTGTAATCAATAGGTCATCAGTTCGAATCTGATAGGTGGCTCACTCAAGAAAATACTATAGCAAGGCTATAGTATTTTATTTTAAATTTATAAGTCTCAAGGCTTTTTCACACATACCTTATATCGAAAACGTAAAGTGTTTTATTCTGTATCAACAAAAGAATCAACAACTTCTCTGTCAATATTTATAATTTTTTCTCCTTCTTTATCAATAGACACTGTTCCTGTATCTTGATCATTAATGAGAAAAGAATATTCTTTTTCTGAAATCTTATTGACTGAAATATCTTCTTTCATCTCATTGGTATTTTTAATAATGAAATTGAAAATCTCATCTAATTCTTCAAGATCTTTTTTCCTCTCAAGGAGATCTGGGAATAATTCTTCAATATCTGAAATCCTTTGTAACCCTTGATATGAATTATCGCCTATAATGAGCGTTGGGTATACTTCACCAAAATCGTATAAACTGGTAAAGGTTTCAATAACAGAAAAATCAAGATCAGTATCAAACGAATAAATTCGTAATTCCGGATATCGATTTTTTAGCTGGGTAAGTACATATCCTTGTTTAGTACATTCTGAACAATCATTTCCATAGAAATAAAGAATTGAATCAATATCTACATCACACTTTTCAGATAACTCCTGCATAAGTAAATAATCTTTTACCTGAAGCAACGAATAATATTTTTTTAACTGGATAACGCTTGGATTATCCGCACCTTGATTAGTCTCAGCAAAGTCTAGTTTTTTTCCTAATTCTCCTAATTCACGTGAAAGAATTGTGTCTTTTATCGATCCACAAGGTGCTGTTTTTAATAAATCGAATTGTGTTTCATTGGCAATAAGATCAATGGTTACTTTTCGTTGCAGATCATCAAGACTCTCTAGTCTCTGATTGTTAAGAAAATTAACAAGACCAAAAACAATAATAAAAATTCCTATGGTTATCATTAAAACAAAAAGATACTTTTTTTTATCTGAATTCATAGTAGTAGTGTAGTTATTTTATGTAAAAACTCAAATAGGTATAGTTATTCAAAATTAACGCCAGGATGATTTTTTTGAAAGTAGCGCATTATATGAAGATTTGATTAACCATAAAGGCGCGATAAAGGTATACATAAATAACATATAGATAATATCAACAGTAAATTTTCTTTTGTCATTGATGAGCTCTCTTCCTATCCATAAAACCGCAAAAGAGAGAAGTAGACCAATAATAGCAAATAAATGAATTTGCGTGATATTCACAAAATACCAGTCTATACTTGTACCTATATTAAACGAGTAGCCAATAAGAGATATTTTCTCTATCCACCTAATAAGGGGTAGAATAATCAACCAGAGAGATAGAGGAAAAAGAACAACCGTAATAAAGACTCTAAAGATACCTAAAGGTAAAACAATCAACCCTAGTGCACGGTATTCTTTTTTGAATAACATATTTCTGTAATCGTAGATATTTCTTATAAACCCATATACCCAGCGAACTCTTTGTTTAATAAGCGGATGGAGTTTACAAGGACCGACGGTATAAACGATAGATTTTTCACTATAGGCTATTTTATAATGATGGCGCTGCATCCGTAAGGCAATTTCAGCATCTTCTGTATGGTGCGCTTCTTTGTATGGTCCTAAGGTATCAAAGACCTCTTTTCTAAAGACCGAAAATGGGCCAGGAGTAATATATATTGAATTTATATTTGCAAAGGCTTTTCTGGCAAAGAGTCCAATGTCATATTCAGCTTTTTGTGCTTTTTGTAATATTGATTTTGGCTTACCAATAACCATCGAAGGAATTGTTGCCATCACCTTATCATCAGCAAAAAATTCCATATAATATTTCAATGCTTGCGAATCAACCCACGAATCTGCATCTAAAACACCCACCAGTTCAGTCTCTATGTGTATAAGAGCAAAATTCAATGCAGCAAACTTTGAACCTTCATTTATTTTTTGCTGCAAAGATATTTGTGGATGGTTTTGATATTTTTGAACAACGTTCCATGTTGTATCTGTTGAGCCATCATCAACAATCATAATGGTCAGTTTTTCTTTTGGATAGTCTAATTCTAACAAAGATTCTATGGTTTTTTCAACCGTAGATTCCTCATTAAAACAAGGAACAATTATTGTTGTACTAAGGTATTTTATTGTACCTTCTTGCGATATTTCTTTTCCGTTTCCCTTTTTTTTCTCAAAAAAACTAACTAATAAGAATATTTGAAAATAGAGGGTAATAAATAAAGAGACATATAAAAAATATTCCATAACTATCATTATCCTACCTTAGTACTCTTTTTTTTCAAAGAAAGATCCTGTGGTTTTTTGTATTATTGAGTTAAAATTGAAATATATTATAAAAAAATGAAAGACTAGTCTTTCATTAATTTATTCATCTCTTCTTTGACTTCTTTTTTCCTTTTTGATGCAAAGGTTTCTCCACTATCTAATAGCTGATCAATTTTTTTATGAGCCGTGTCCCTAAGTTCATTTATTTTTTGGACGAATATTCTAGCACCCTTTTTAATAGCATAACTCGTTTCAATAATTTCCGTATCCATTTTATCAGCTTCTGTTTTTTCTTCTTCAGCGAGAGCCTGAGGAAAGATTCTCTTGAAAATAAGAACGGCAACAAATACATACATCATTCCAAAGATAATACGAGAAAGAAACCCCAAGACATGAGCGAAAACATGCATATTAAAACCTAATACGAGGCCAATACCAACACCAGCAATATCAATAGCTACAACCACCTTTATCCAATCAATCCATGTTTTTTCTTTTAGTTTTTTCCAATTCATAATTGTATTATATCAAAAATTATCAAAATAAGTTACTTTCGTACCAAGTTTTCTCAGTAAATCTAAAAATAATAATAGGTAATATCCATAGAAAAAGAATCCATAATTCAATAAAGAACCTCTATGTATAGAGGTTCTTTATTAACTAAGAGTAGTTACGTTTTCTTGAAGCTGATGAGCTCGTTATTCTATTTCGATGTTCCTGAAAGGTCTGGTGTAGTGAGAGAACCGTCCCCGTTCATTCCGACGGTAAATGCGTCACCATTAACACGTTTCTGGCCCATACAGGCTTTTACTCCATCATTATCTCCATTACCATTTTTTCCCTCTAAGTTGAAAACAAGATAATACGATCTACCATTACACCAATACGAATCATCGTACCCATGATAAGAATAAACGAAATTACCATCACCTGCAGCATTATCATCTATGCTGTCGGAGGTATTCAAGGGATCAACCGGAAGAGTTGTTCCTAGTATACTTTCTAGGTTTGCCCAAGAGCTGGTATTATGGCTTCCTAGATAACGAGAACGAGTCATAGGATACCTCCCATTATTATCATTAGCATACATCTCAAGTGCTGTTTGTATTGTTTTAATATCAGAGAGTCGTTTAGCATCTCGTGCACGTTCTCTGGCATTAGAGAGACTTGATAGTACTACGGTAGCGAGTATTCCTATGATGGCTACGACTACGAGGAGTTCTATTAAGGTGAATCCACTCTTTTTGTGGAGAGAGTATGCCCTGGGGTAGAGGGTGAATCCTTTTGATTTGATATTCATAAGTTTAGTATATCAAGGAATAAAAATGGGTGCAAATGTTTTTTAATAATCCTGAAGTTTTTTTATTTTTTCATTCATACGGATTTTTTCATGAACCTTTGCTTCAATCTGACGAATACGTTCTCGGGTAACATCAAATTTTCGCCCTACTTCTTCGAGGGTGTGGGAAATACCATCGTCCAATCCATAGCGCAATTCGATAATAGTTCGTTCTTTTTCTGTAAGCTCATCAAGAATTTCTTCTAGTTGGTCTTTGAGAATCTGTTTTGAAGAATCTCGATCAGGAGATGGAATTGTCTCGTCCGCGATGAATTCACCTCGCGTTGATTTCTCTTCACCATCTGAACCTACTGGTTCTTCCAGTGACATAGTCGTTTGATTGATCTTTCCGATCATGTGAATCTTTTCAACATCAAGCTCCATCTCCAAAGCAATTTCTTCGGGTAATGGTTCACGCCCCAAGTTTTGACTCATGCGTTTGAAAACCTGTTTATATTTTGAAATAGTTTCAACCATATGAACAGGAATACGAATCGTACGAGATTGATCAGCCAAGGCCCGCGTAATTGATTGACGAATCCACCAGGTTGCATAGGTAGAAAATTTATAACCCTTGCTCCAGTCAAATTTTTCAACAGCCTTAAACAAACCAATGTTTCCCTCTTGGATGAGGTCTAGTAATGTTAAATCTGGACTTCGTCCAACATATTTTTTTGCCAGAGAAACCACCAGACGTAAGTTTGCTTTTGCAAGGAGATTCTTTGCCTCGTCATCACCAGACTCTATTCGTTTTGCTAATGATACTTCTTCTGCTGCCTTGATTAGGGGGTATTTACCAATTTCTCGTAAATACATCTGAATTGAGTCTTTTGTTTCTGGTTGTTTTTTTATTGCAAAATCTTTTTCCATTAATTCTTCATCAGTCATATCCAGCATTCCACCACCACCAGAACTAGCTCCCCCTTCTACAATTTCAACCTCAGCATCACCTAGTCGACCATAGAGTTCGTCTAGAAAAAGAACATCTTCTTCGATATCTGGAAATACCTTGAGGATTTCAACATAGGTCAAAAAACGACGCTTTTTTCCTTTTTCAATCAGTTCTGCTGCAAGGGCATCTCGTGCTTCTACTGAACGCTGTTGTTCAATATGAGTTTTCACAGGGTCAACTTTTAGTTTTTTTATTTTTTTAGCTTTAGCCATAGTGGTTATAGTTTATTGGTTAAATCGGTTTTTAAATGAAGAAGTTTCTGTTGATTCTTCATGTGCTCTTTTATTTTTTCAGAATTTTTTTCAGATTCTGAGTGACGTAGCTTCTCAAGAATTGATAATAACTCCTTGTCAATTAAACGAATCTTTTTTTGAATCAAAAGGTGGTAAAGAGATATCTTTAAAATACTTTCGGTAGTATCTTTATTTTGTTCCTCAAGAATAAAGAGCTGTATATTTTTTATTTCTTGAGGAATATTTTTACTATCTTCGATTAATAATGTCCCAAAAATATCAAAGTAGAGTTCTGATTGTTCTTTGCTAATCTCGGTATCAATTTCAATTCCTTTTTCATCTAAATATAAGAACAAATACAGAATTTCTTGTTGATTCGTCACCGTATCAATAATAATTTCATGTGGTTTTTCAACACTCTTTGATTCAACATTCTCTTCGGGCACAAACTGTTTAAAATCATTTCGTACAGAATCAAGGCTGACTCCTAAAAATAATGATATTTTTTGTAGCATTCTATCTTGAACCATTGCGCTCTTGGTCAAGGCAACAAAGGTAAAGAGATCATTCTCAACAAGATTTTTTCTTTCTTCAAACGAATGTTCATTACGGTTAAAGAGCTCTAGTCGGTAATCAAGGTAATCCTGTGCATCAGATACACAGACATCCCATTGTGATTTCGATTTTAATAGAGTGTCGGCGGGGTCCATACCTTCTGGCATGATAATTACCTTAACATTACATCCATGTTTATAGGCACTAAGGACGCTACGCCGTGTTGCCTTAATACCTGCTTTATCTGAATCAAGCGCCAAAATGATTCTATCAGTAAAACGTTTTATCATGGTTACGTGGTCGTCAGTAAGTCCTGTACCCGATATCGCAACCGTGTGTGTGTACCCTGATTGTTGCGCCATCAATACATCAAACTGACCCTCTACGAGGATGCAGGCGTCTTTTTTGCTCATCTCTGATTTAGCGCTATGATATCCATAGAGAACTTTTGATTTATCAAAGAGTGGTCCTTCTGGGCTATTTACATATTTGGCGCCTTTTGTATCAGGGTCATCTGTAAAAATTCTTCCAGAAAAGCCTACGATACGACCACGCCCATCAAAAAGAGGAAACATAATACGTGACCTAAACCTGTCATAATATCCTCCTGAATCCTTTTTTATAATAAGTCCAACGGCCTCAATGTCAGCATCTAAATAATTACGGGATATTAGATATTCATATATATCTCTCCATGAATCCAGAGCAAATCCTATTCTAAATTTAACCATTGTTTCTTTGGTTAAACCTCTTTTTTCTAAATGATCAACAATCTTTGGGTTTTTACGCAAGTGAATTTCATACCATTTTGTCGCATCATCTAATATTTTATATTGTAATTGTGTGCGTGTTATTTGTTCTTTGTTTGTTTGTGAATTTTCAAGAGTAATACCCGCTTTTTCGGCAAGAATCTTGAGAGCTTCTCTGAATTCTACTCGTTCAATTTCTTGAATAAAAGTAAACATATCGCCACCCTTTCCACTAGAGAAACAATAGAAAAAACCCTTCTCTGGTGAAACAAAGAATGATGGGGTTTTTTCATTAGTAAAGGGTGATTTTCCTTTGTATGTCTTTCCTGCTTTTTCAAGCTTTACATATGATCCCACCACATCGACAATGTTTAATGTATCTTTGATGATATCGGTGTTTTGCATAATTTATATTCAAGCCTAAGCTGCGTCTTTATCTGATTCTAATTCCGCCTCGATTGTTTTTAATTCATTTGAAGCTTTGGCTGATGGCATTTGGTCAAATGGAATAAAGTCATTTCTAAACCCTGTTCCGGCTGGAATAAGATTACCAATAATAACATTTTCCTTGAGACCTCTTAACTCGTCTACTTCAGCAGCAGCAGCAGCAGAAACCAAAATTCGTGTTGTGTGCTGAAAAGATGCAGATGATAGCCATGATTTTGTTGATAAGGCCACTTCTGAAATTCCTTTTACGACAATGACTCCTTTTGCAGGGAGTTTACCTTCTGCCTCTACACGTTGATTTTCTTGAACAAGTTGAATATTCTCAACCGTATCTCCTGTTGAGAAATTAGTATCTCCTGGGTGAGTGATTTTACGTCGTGAGAACATTAATCGTGTAATGATTTCTATATGTTTTTTAGAAACGGGCGCAGAGTTTAATTCGTACACCTTGGCAACTTCTGTTACAACATAATTTTGTGCAACTTCAGCGCCAGCAATATCAAAGAGATCTAATATATTAGCAGAACCATCAGTAAGTAATGTTCCTACCTCAACACGATCTCCTTTTTTAACAGCAGACGTACGACGCTTGTCGAGTTCATATTCCAAAGATTTAACTTTGGCTGCCCCAACCATAATCTCTTCATCACAGAGAATATCAATATATTTCACACCTTCCTTGGTGCGTACATCAGAAACCATACCTTTTGATTTTGAGATAATAGCTGGTGACTTAATATTAGAGCGTTTCTCAAATAATTCTTCAATACGAGGAAGACCCGTTGTAATATCTTGTCCTGTAACCCCTCCAGCATGGAAGGTTCGTAATGTTAACTGTGTTCCTGGCTCACCAATTGATTGTGATGCAATTGTTCCAACAGCTTCTCCGACCTTTACCATAGCATTTCTTCCAAGATCAAATCCATAACACAGCTGACAAAGACCATGCAAGGCTTCACATTTTAGTGGTGTTCGTACCGCTACTTCTTTAACCCCAGCTTCAGCAATAGCCTGAGCATCAGATTTTTCAATAAGTTCATTTTTCTTGTAAATAGTTTTTCCATCTTGATCAACGACTTTTTGAAAAAGAACTCGTCCAAAAATATTATCCTCTAGTGGTTTGATAATCCCATCATAGTTTTCTTCGGTCACGATAACATGTTTTTTTGTTTTACAGTCCACCTCCGTAACAACAACATCTTGTGCCACATCATGGAGTCGACGTGTTAGATATCCAGCTGAAGCTGTTTTTAGAGCCGTGTCAGTAAGTCCCTTACGTGAGCCGTGAGTGGTAATAAAATATTCAATAGGTGTTAGTCCTTCTTTATATGAACTAAGGATTGGAAAATCAATAGCTCGTCCAGAAGCATTAACAATTACTCCCTTCATTCCTCCCATTTGCAGCATATTCGAGGTTGATCCTCGAGCTCCAGATGTAACCATGTCATAAATTGATTCTGATGCGTCAAGATTATCTCCAATAACTTTTTCGACATCAACTTTTACACTTTCCCATAGCTCAATCGTTTTTCGATATCGTTCTGGTTCAGAGATAAGACCCTCATCATATTGACCCTGAATATCAAGAGCAGATTTTCGGCCGTTTTCAATAATAGCGTGCTTTTCTTGTGGAATGATTGCATCTGAATATCCAAAAGTCGAACCTGAGAATGTTACATATTTAAATCCAAAATCCTTAATCTTGTCAACAATCGGTGCCGTTGCATTTGTTCCATATTTATGGATAACACGTGCAATAATTTCTGAAATATCTTTCTTTCTTATTTCCTGATTCAAATATCCAAAATCTTTTGGCATTATACTGTTAAACAGTAGCCTACCAACCGTCGTTTCAAATGGTTTACCGTCAAATTCTGCATAACGCTCTGACTCTGTTCCCATGACTTTTATTTTTGCCCGGAAATCTACTTTTCCAAAATCATACGTTGTAATAGCTTCGTTAGGTGAAGAGAAAATTTTACCTTCCCCTTTTGCATTTTTAATAGCTTTGGTCATCCAATATACTCCCAGAACCATGTCTTGAGTAGGAGCAACGGTAGGCTCACCAGAAGCTGGTCGTAACAAGTTTTTACTCGCAGTCATTAATTCTTGAGCTTCAAATTGTGCTTCTTCTGAAAGAGGTACGTGTACTGCCATCTGGTCTCCATCAAAATCTGCATTAAACCCATTTACAGAAAGTGGGTGTAATTGAATAGCCTTTCCTTCGATAAGAATCGGTTTATATGCCCTGATTGATAATCGGTGCAGTGTTGGTGCACGGTTCAAGAGAACGTATTTCCCTTCAATAACTTCTTCTAAAATATCCCAAATTTCGTCGGTCGGAGACTCTAACAATTTTCCTGCCCCTCTAACATTGAAGGCCATGTCTCGTGCTATGATTTTTGAAATAATAAATGGTCGAAATAACTCAAGCGCCATATTTTTCGGAATACCACATTGATCGATTCCTAATTTTGGACCGACTACGATAACAGAACGTCCAGAATAATCTACTCGTTTACCGAGAAGGTTCTGCCGAAACAATCCTTGTTTACCCTTGAGTTGGTCTGAAAGAGATTTAAGATTTCTTTTTTGTGATGATGATTTTGCAACCGTTCCAGAGTGTTTTCGAATCGTATTATCAATTAATGAATCACATGCTTCCTGAAGGATACGCTTTTCGTTTCTAAGAATTACATCAGGTGCTCCAATGGTCATCAGTTTTTTTAGACGATTATTTCGATTGATAACTCGCCTATATAAATCATTAACATCAGAAGTGGCATATCGCCCACCTTCAAGAGCCACCATTGGTCTCAATGCTGGAGGAATAACAGGAATAACCTCAAGGAACATCCATTCAGGACGTATTCCTTCTCTATTAAGAGATCGAATTAACGATAAACGTTTTTCAATTTTAGTTCTAACGGCAACTGATTTTGTTGTCGTTACATCAATATTTAATTGAGCTTCTATAGCGTCAAGATCAAACGATTTAAAAATACCATAGATAGCTTCTGCACCAATATTTGCTTCAAAAATTGAACCAAATTTCAGTGAGTAAATATTATACTCATCTTCAGAAATAACCTTGAAAGGAATAATATCTTGAATTTGTTTTTTAGTATTATCAAAAAGACCTTTAAGTTTTTCCTTGTCTTCTTCTGTTTTGAGTGTTTTTGATTTTGCCTTGTATTCACGTTGTAGCTCTTTCATTACTGATTCTTTGGTTTCTTCATAAACCTCAGTAATGATATAGCTTGCAAAATAGATAACTTTTTCCAGATGTGAGACAGGAATATTAAGAGCCAATCCCATTCGAGAAGGAATTCCTCGCAAGAACCAAATATGAGCAACCGGCGAGGCAAGATCAATATGACCCATTCGAGAACGTCGTACAATCGAACGTGTTACTTCAACACCACATTTTTCACATACGATATCTCTATATCGGATTCCTTTATATTTTCCACAATAACATTCGTAGTCTTTTTCGGGACCAAAAATTCGCTCATCAAACAATCCATTACGTTCTGAACGTCCTGTTCGATAATTTATAGTTTCAGGTTTTACTACTTCTCCAAATGACCATGACCGAATTATTTCCGGTGATGTCAATCGAATTGAGACGACTTTTTCTTGATTTATTTTTTGTATATTTGTATTCATAATTATTCTTCAATTACGTCTACTTCTGCTACTGCATCTTCTGCAATATCAATAAGTTTTTCTTTTTTAATAACTTCAAGATTTACGTCCAAGGCTAGTCCTCGTAGGTAATTAGTGAGAACTTCAAATGATGCTGGTGTATTTTGCTCTCTAATTTTTTGTCCCTTGATAATCGCATCAAAAGCAGCAGATCGTCCGATTACATCATCAGATTTAATTGTTAGCATTTCTCGTAAAGTATGTGCTGCTCCATATCCTTCGAGCGCCCATACCTCCATTTCACCAAAACGTTGCCCTCCTGATTGAGCCTTTCCCCCAAGAGGTTGCTGCGTGATCAGACTATAGGGTCCAATTGATCGTGCATGCATTTTGTCATCAATCATATGGTGCAGTTTCAAAATATACATATATCCAACCGCTACGTCTTGATCAAATTTTTGACCTGTTTGACCATCAAGAAGTCTCACCTTACCGGTCCCAGAGAATCCTGCTTTTTCAAGCTCTTGAGCAATTTCATCAGCCGTTGCTCCTGCAAATGGAGGAACAATAGCTTGGTATCCCAAAGTGTGTGCAGCAAGACCCAAGTGCATCTCAAGAATTTGACCCAGATTCATACGTGATGGAATTCCTAGCGGTGTCAGAATAACATCAACAGGTGTTCCGTCTTCCATATATGGCATATCTTCTTCAGGGAGGATAATTGAGATAACTCCCTTGTTCCCGTGACGCCCAGCAAGCTTGTCTCCAACCTTGATGTTCCTCAATTGTGCGACCTCAATATAGACTTTTTTGAGAACTCCTGATTCTAATTTATGTCCATTTTCTCGTGAAAAAATCTTTACACCAATGATTCGTCCTTTTTTACCATAACCAAGACGCAAGGAAGTGTCTTTTACGTCACGTGATTTTTCTCCGAAAATTGATCGCAGTAGTTTTTCTTCTGGGGTTAATTCTGTTTCACCTTTTGGTGTAACTTTTCCAACTAAAATATCATTTTCTCCAACAGAGGCTCCGACACGAATGATTCCGTCTTCGTCCATGTTAGCAAGTTTCGATTCCCCAACATTTGGAATATCAGTTGTTGTTTGTTCTTCTCCTAATTTAGTGTCACGAACAACACATTCGTATTCATCAATTCTAATTGATGAAAAAATTGAGTTTTTAACAAGTTTTTCTGAAAGAATAATCGCATCTTCAAAGTTATGGCCATTCCAACACATAAACGCCACAAGAACATTCTGTCCAATAGCTAATTGCCCTCTTTCTGTTGTTGATGTATCTGCTAAAACTTCTCCTTTTTTAACCTTTTGATTAAAAGAAACAATTGATCGTTGGTGGAAAAATGAGTTTGAGTTTGTTCGAATAAAATTAATCAGAGTATATTCCTCTAGATTTCCTTTTGAATCCTTAACAACAATGTGTTTACCATCAGACTCAACAACCGTTCCATTTGATCGTGAAATAACCACACGACCAGTATCAAGTGCAGCTTTTTCCTCCATCCCTGTTCCAACAAGAGGAGCCTGCGGAACAATCAATGGTACGGCTTGTTTCATCATGTTTGACCCCATCAATGAACGGTTTGCATCATCAGCCTCCAAAAATGGAATAAGAGATGTCGCTACGGAAAAGGCAGCATTAGTTGCAACGTCGATAAAATCAACGTCATCTCTATTACAAATACCTGGACGAGTTTTTAATCGTGCCTCTACAATCTCATTCGTAAATTTTCCATTTTTCTCGTACGGATTTGATGCATGCGCAATATTATACTTTTCTTCATCCATAGCATTAAGATAAACAATTTCACCTGTTACTTTTCCCTTCTCTACCTTTGCATGCGGAGCCTCAATCATTCCAAAATTATTTATTCGAGCATATACACTCAATCGCAGAATCAATCCAATATTTTGTCCTTCTGGGGTATGGATTGGACATACACGCCCATAGTGAGATGGGTGAACATCACGTACCTCAAAACCAGCACGCTCTCGCGTTAATCCTCCTGGTCCTAAGGCAGAGAGTGTTCGCAAGTGCGATATCTCCGATAGAGCATTCTCTTGATCCATATATTGTGACAATTGACTTGTCGCAAAAAACTCCTTAACACGAGCCTGAAATGGGCGTTGGTTGATGAGGTTAATTGCTGATTGAGTATCATTATCAACAGTCGACATTCGATCTTTGATATTTCGTTTCATTTGAGATAATGCCTGGCGAACTTTTTGTTCTAGTAATTCCCCAACAAATCGTACCCGTCGTGACCCAAGGTGGTCAATATCATCAGCCTTTGCATGTGGGTCAACATTAAGGTGAGAAATCTTTGTCATAATAATTACCAAATCTTCAATGGTAAGAACCTGACCATACGCACCACCTTTTTTTGGAATATCTTTATCAAATCGTTTATTGAAATGATATCGTCCAACTTCTGATAAATCATAGAGAGCCTCACCGAATACTGCTCCAAAATATTCAACAAGAGCATCTGCTGATGCGACTTCTCCATCTCTAATACGTCGGTATACGTCCGCATAAGCTTCTTGTGTGTTCGTTGACGTATCTTTTGCTAGGGTGTCTTTAATTTGTTTCAGAACAACCTCGTCATCTCCAAAGAGTGAAATTATATCCTCGTTTGATTCAAGTCCAAAAACACGCAAGAGCGCAGTTGCTGCGAATTTACGTTTTTTATCAATTCGAACATAAATGGCTCCGTCTTTGTTCGACTCGAATTCAATCCATGCTCCTCGAGATGGAATAATCTTTGCGCCGTAAAAAGGTCCCTTTATATGATCATCAACCGTAAAAAATACTCCATACGATCGCGCTAGCTGAGGTACAATAACTCGCTCAACACCATTAATGATAAATGTTCCATGAGGTGTCATAAAAGGAATCTCTGTTAAAAAAATTTCTTCTTCTTTTGTTGAATTGAGTGTTTTATTATGAAGCGAAACTTTTGCCTTCAGTCGTGCCTGAAAGGTTTGCCTGTTTGAACGAGCATGGTATTCGTCATTTTCTGGATATTCAAAGTCAAAACCGAGAAAGCTCAGTTCAAACTTTTTATCAGAATAATCAGTAATCGGTGAAAATTCCATAATGGCATCCTGAAGTCCGCCATTCATAAAAGTTTCAAAAGATTCGATTTGGTTTTCTACCAAATTAGGTATGTCCACCAAAGCATCTTTATATTTTGAAAAATATTTTTTTTCACGTGTTGTCATAATAGTAAAGAGAAAATCTCACCAAAAGCTAATTTGGTGATTATTGTGTTAATAGATTTTAGAAGCGAATAAATATATCATATTTAATATAGTGTTGACCCAAAATATCTGCCGGAACTCAATCGCTTATCAGGTAAAAACTATATTACGGATTTTCAAGTTTTTGTCAAAAAATAGAACCTTTTCCATACGATAATAAAAAAGACCCCATATACATATACATAGGGTCGGTTTATAAATTTAAGATTTAGAATCTTTAACTGAAGTTAATCAGCTGATGCATACCTCCTTTTTTATTAACAGGTTTGCATCATTTTTTTTTAAATGTTTTTCCATGGTTTAATTTTTTTAATTTTAAACAAGATCAGGTTGTTTACCAACTCTGGCATAAAAATACATTTGTGCGATTTGCAGTCAGGATTTTGCAAATGTATTTCTGTGACTTTTTTATTGTATCCTTACGTTCATTATATCAAAAATTTAACCCAAGACAAAATGTCTTGGGTTGTGTTGGTTAAGCCGCGTAGTGGTGCGGTACGAAAATTGTCCTGCATTTCTTGTCTTTAAAGTAAAAGACCTTCCTACCGCTCGCTCGATAAGCTCTTTTTGATTTCATTCTCTCTGAAATAGAAAAGAAATTAATTTCAATAGATGGTTCAGTATGGACCATAGAGAGTAATCTCTCGGGAACCTTACCAAAATGAACAACAATCATTTTTTCGCCATAAGGAATATCTACTTGAAATTCAGGGTGCGCTCTTTTGAACAAATTGGATAGTCTCGTAAAATTAAAATTTTTACCTATGGGTAAAAAAATATGTTTAATTTCATAATCCACAAACCTATTATCGAAAAATTTTTTATCTTTAATTTTTCCGTTTAAAGAAATTAAGAAATCATCGAAATGTGTAGGTTTTTTTCCCAAAAAAACAATGGTAAGTGTTTTTGACATATTCATATTATTTATATTTTAGATTTAATTTACTGTACCATAAAATAAATAATTTAAAACTACGCTGTATTAACTTCTCCAGAAAGGACTTGTACTACTTTTTTAGGTATTACAATTAAAACTCTTTTTATCTTCGTTTAAAATAACTAGTGATTTTTTCTCCATTCATCGATTAATTTATGATTCCCTTCTGTTAATACCCGTGGGACTGAATATGTTTTACCTTTATAGTTAAAATCTCCAGGGCGTGTATACATTTCATGAGATGAAATGCGTTCTTCCTCGCGCGAATCAGTATTTCCTAACACCCCATCTATCTGACGAGAGAATGAGTCAATCATAACCATCGCTGCTAATTCCCCACCCGTTAACACATAATTCCCTATCGAAACTTCTTCTACCTCATCACCAATAATTTGTGCAACGCGTGCATCGATGCCTTCATAACGTCCACATATAAATATAATATCAGTATGTTCATTCACTGATTTTTTAGCATATTCTGTTGTAAACTCTGTTCCACCAGGAGATAAAATAATCGTTTTGTATCGACGTTTTTTAGGAATGTTTCCTGTTTTAAAGAACTCACTCAGTACAGTTCGACCCTTATCGCGTGCATGTTCCCATGCTCGCATGATGGGGTCAACGGTCATAATCATTCCCGGACCACCACCATAAGGAATATCGTCGACCTTGTTGTGTTTGTTCTGTGTATAGTCTCGTGAGTTGTAAAATTGTACCGAGATTTTTCTCGATTCGATGGCTCGTTTCATTATTGAGTCTCCTAAATAGGAATCAAAGAGGTTGGGAAAAATTGTGATGACGTGGAATCTCATATCCTCAGTGTACTTAGATATCAACAATGTATCAAGATCTATTGTGATTTTTAATTAGATGCGTACACTGTATATGTTTATGTTAGGTAATCGCGCGACCTTGGGTTTACCCAAGGAGTGAGGAAAGTCCGGACATGTTTTCCTTTGTAATTTATTACAAAGGTCAAAAATGGTAGCAGGTAATTCCTGTCCGTGGTAACACGCGAGGTGCGAGCAGTGACGCCCGATTCGAAAGATGACGGCACCCTACTTTACTTGAAACCTTTTGGAGGGTGAATGTTATTGGTAACAATAATAGTGAAACGGCTAAATCCTTACCCACATGCAACGTCGTACTGAAATTTATTTCAGAGTGCCGCAAAGAATTATATGGCGACATATAATCAAGATAAATGATTACCCAAAACCCTTTAGGATGGGACAGAATCCGGCTTATCGACATAAACATATAAAAAATCACAGCTGATTGCTGTGATTTTTTCTTTAGGAAAGAATCTTTTTGGCTTTTAAATAGTTATTAATAATTACCAACGATCGATATTCATTCGCAGATAATGATGATTTAATCAATTCCGTAATCTTGAGATAATAAAAAAATTGGCGTTTTTAGCGTTTTTTATTACGTATTGGTATTCTACCAACTCATCTGATCACCGACAGCAATACTATTTTCTGACGCAAAACCAGCGACGGTTTCTAACACATATAAAGAATCATCATCAGGGCCATAGCTTTGAGGGTAATCAGCAGGGTCAGCATTTTCTTTGATTGATACAACTTCCTTATTTTCGTTTAACCAAATAATATCTATAGGAAATTTCATATTTCGCATCCAAAATGAATACAATCCTTTTTCTTCAAAAATAAACAACATCGACTCGTTCGGCCTCAAGCTATCATATTTAGATAAACCAACAGTACGCTCGTTGGTAGTTGACGATACGTCAGATTTCAGGCGAAGGTCATTATTAACGATAATAGTGAGCTCATTCTCAAAAGAATTACTTGAAGTAGGAGCCTTGATTGCGAGTGAAATAAAAAAAACCAAAGATATTAAACCGATAAACATTAATGGTTTGACAATTCGGTGCTGAACTTGGATTCTTTTTATTAATGGGTACATATGCTAGAATTGTATCATGAAACCAGAAAAATCACCCAAAAAGAGCTTTAAGCAAGAAGCTCTTGAACTCCTACGCTTTACCCTTATTGTTTTAGCTATTGTTATTCCTATTCGTGTGTTTATTGCCCAGCCTTTTATTGTTAATGGTGAATCTATGATTCCTACCCTTGAAAATGGTGATTACCTGATTATTGATCAGATTAGTTACACCCAAAGAGACCCAGAACGAGGTGAAGTCATCGTTTTTCGTTTTCCAACAAACCAGCGGCGATTCCTCATTAAGAGAATTATCGGTTTACCCGGAGAAATTATTTATATAAATGGATCAAAAATTACTGCAACACAAGAAAATGGCACAGTCATCCAACTAGAAGAAGATTATGTAAATGATAATTTTTCCAGTTATGGGGAATACAATCTAGGGCCAGATGAATATTTTGTTATGGGAGATAACCGGCAAAAGAGCTCTGATTCTCGCTCATGGGGTCCTCTTAAAAAAGATCTCATTGTTGGAAAAACTTTCCTAAGACTTTTCCCTCTTAACCATATTGATTATCAACCAGCAGAAGTACCGACCCATGAAATCGAACTAGCCCTTTAATATTTATGTCATCATCAAAAACAAACAAAGATATTTTACAATCACCGAAAGGAATGCGTGATTTTATTGGAGACCCTTTTTATTCAAAACAAGGTTTTTATGAAAAATCTCAAGAAATTGCCGAATACTACGGATTTTCTGGAATCGAAACACCAATATTGGAACACAGTGAAATATTTCTCAAAGGCCTTGATGCCCAAGATGATGCTATCAAGGAAATGTATAGCCTTAAGACAAAAGGTAATGATGTATTATCCTTACGACCAGAAGGAACGGCACCCATTATGCGTTCCTATATTGAACATGGAATGGGATCATTACCTCAGCCAGTTTTCCTCTATTATAATGGACCCTATTTTAGACATGAGCGACCTCAAAAGGGACGCTATCGTCAATTCTACCAATTTGGTCTAGAAATTATGGGATCAGAAAAGGCCGTGTTAGATGTTATCGTATTGCAAACTGGATATCAAATACTCAGGGAAACAGGACGAGAAATAACTATCAAAATAAACACTCTTGGAGACATGGAAGTTCGCAAAGAATATTTAAAAATATTAAAATCTTACTATAAAAAGAACTTCAAATCACTATCTCCAAAGGATCAAAAAAGATTTGAAACGAACCCCTTGAGAATATTAGATTCAAAACAGCCAGCAACTATTGAAATAAATAAAGATGCACCAACAATTATATCAATCCTCAATAAACCCAGTAAAAAACATTTCAAATCAGTATTAGAATATCTTGATGCTGCACATATTCCTTATGAAATAGATCATACCTTAGTAAGGGGCTTGGATTATTATACTCATACGGTTTTTGAATATAGCGTTATAGACGAAAATGGGAAATCATCTCTTGCACTTGGTGGAGGTGGACGTTACGACGGATTAGCAAAAACAATAGGGCACAACCAAGATGTTCCTGGTGTTGGGCTTGGGCTTGGGATTGACCGTATTATTGAAATTTCAAAAGAAGGAGCTTTTAATCCTAAGATTAGAAAGAAACCAAAATTCTTTTTTATTCAATTGGGCTATGAGGCAAAAGCAAAAGCTTTTGATATCATAGAAATTCTTCGTAAAAAGAACTACTCTATTAAACATTCTTTATCTAAAAATAATTTAGGGGCTCAATTAGGTACAGCAGAAACATTAAAAATTCCGTTCACTCTCATTTTTGGACAAAAAGAAGCCATTGATGGAACCGTTATTGTTCGAGACATGAAAACGCGTAAACAAAACGTTGTCTTGATTAGTGATCTTGCAGATCATCTAAAGAAACTAAAATAACAAACACCTCAAGGTGTTTGTTATTTGCATTCACCAAGTAATGTTTTAATATAAGAATATGAAAAATATTGTTCAAATGGGAAATAAAATACTACGCTTGAAGGCAGCGTATATAAAACCTCTAGAAATTAGCTCTCCAAAAATACAGAACCTGATACAGGAGATGAAAAGAGTCCTAGCTACACAAAACGATGGTGTAGCCATTGCAGCACCTCAAATTGGCGAATCATACCAAATATTCATAGTGGCGCCTTTTATTTTTGAAGAACCTGAAAAAGAGTATTTAGTATATATCAATCCCGTTATAGCTAGTCGTTCAAAGAAAACTAAATGGATGCACGAGGGATGCCTATCATGTAGATGGAAGGTTGGTGAGGTTGAACGATCAACATCAGCAACCGTCAAAGCCTATGATGAATTCGGTAATAGATTTACCCAATCGGCCGACAAATTATTAGCTCATATATTCCAGCATGAGATAGACCACCTTCATGGGATTCTTTTTATTGATAATGCACAAAAATTACGCGACATGACCCAAGAAGAAATAGATGATGTGATAAACGGTAAATAACAAAGATGCTATTTATTTTTTTTTATTTATACTAAAAGAATGAAAGACTTAAATTTTGTATATTTTGGAACTCCGGAATTTTCAACCATCGTACTGAATGAGTTGAAATCAGCTGGATACATTCCTTCTCTTATTATTACTGCACCTGATCGCTCTGTTGGACGAAAACATATTATGACAGCTCCAGCCGTAAAAATTTGGGCAGAAAAAAATAATATAGAATGTTGGCAGCCCGAAAGGCCACAACATGTTGTAGAAAAATTACAAGCAAGAAATGATGATCTCTATATTGTTGCTTCATATGGATATATTGTTTCTCAAAAACTATTAGATATACCGCGCCTAGGTGTATTGAATCTGCATACCTCATTACTGCCTAAATATCGAGGCGCTTCACCTATTGAATCAGCTATCCTTGGCGGTGATAGAGAAACAGGATCAACAATTATGCAAATGACACTAGGTATGGACGAGGGACCCATTATTACTCAGTCCCAATTTCCCCTGGAATCAGATGTATTAAAACCTGATTTATTTCATATGTTGGCATATGATGGAGGAAAATTACTGGCACAAATTTTACCGGAATATATTTCCGGTAACTGTATACCAATAGATCAAGATCATTCCGCAGCCACCTATTGTAAAAAAATTACAAAATCAGATGGAGATATCACTCATGACGATAATCAAGGTCGAGATAAAAAATATCGCGCCTATTATGGTTGGCCAGGTACTTTTATATTTGATGAAGATATTAGATTAAAAATTACCAATGCTTCATTTAATGGGAAAAGATTTATCATTCAAAGAGTTATTCCTGCAGGAAAAAATGAAATAAATTATTCAGATTATTTAAGAAAAAAGTAAGATGTTCTCAATTTTTATTTGGTCGCAAATCCTTGCTGCTATTGGTATGGGGATCAGTGTAACCTCGGCACAAATTAAAAATCCTGTAGTTATGAGGGTTATGTTTTTTATTTCTGCGTTATTTCGTGGAACGCATTTTATCCTTTTAGGTATCCCCCAAGCTGGAATCGTTACTTTTATTATAGGAAGTCGTTGGTTAAGCAGCATTTTTACCCATAAAAAATCAATAAAAGTTTTCTTTATTATTTTAATCATGGTTGCAGGTTGGTTTAATCATGCTGGTATTATCAGTGCCCTACCCGTTATTGCTGGTATTTTGGGTACCTTGGCAGCCTTTAGCGATAGTGATAGAAATATGAGAATATACTTGATAATTGCTATGATATTATGGGTGATTCACAATATTATAGTGTTTACTCCTATTGGAATCCTCTCTAGCGCATTCTTTTTGATGTCTAATTTTATTGGATATGAGAGATTTTATCATCATAATCATATTTATTTATTTCATGAACAACCTGTTCATGATAGAAAATAAAAAAAATATATTTTCAAGATATTTTCGCAGTATACAATCAAGAGGATACATTCTCATTTTTTTCAATAAAAAATACACCCTGCGGTGTATTTTATAATAGATACATATTACTTATTTTGAGATGGTAACTGATTCAATAACAACTGCCTCTACAGGTCGGTCATTAGGGAATTTTTCAACAGCTTCAATATCAGAGATTGTCTCCATTCCTGAAACTATTTTTCCAAAGACGGTGTGTTTTGTATCTAAGAAGTCATTATTTGCCGTATTAATAAAAAATTGTGAACCATTAGTATTAGGACCAGCATTTGCCATTGAAATTGTTCCTATAGCATTATTATTTTCTACATGAATTTCATCTTCAAAGGTATATCCTGGACCACCCGTTCCCCATCGATCAGACATTTCATCATCTTTGGTTAACGGATCTCCACCCTGAACCATAAAATCAGCGATAACACGATGAAATTTGATGCCATTATAGAAATCTGATTCAGCTAAGGTTACAAAATTTTCTACTGTTTTTGGTGCTAGATTGTTGAATAACTCAATTTCAAAGTTTCCCTTGTTTGTTGTAAATGTTGCTTTCATAATTTGTTCTGTATTAGTTAATAGTTCTTTTTGTATTGTTTCCCCTCTTGATTCCTCTGCTTGGTCTATTACATTTAGAATTGTTTCTGAATTATCTAATGATTGTGAAGCATTTTCTTGCTGAGATGTATTACTAGCAATTTCGAAATTAATAGGTGCTTCTGAGGTATTATTAATTACAAGAAAGGCGATGAATGCAGCAATTCCCACAATAAGAATAGCGACTGATGTAGTGATTTTTTTCATATATTAATAAGGTTTATTTTTAACGGCTCGGGAATATCTAGATCTTTTGTACGAAAAAAATATTCATACATTATTTTTTCTTAACGAATAATAATTGTATTATAGCACGAACAATTCCTGGATATCTATTCTTTTTTTTCTTATGAAAATGGTAAGCATTTGCATCTAGATAGTTGCTTATTGATACACGATGTAAATTTTGTAAGGTTGCAGGGTATCCAATACGTCTACCAAATTCTTCTCCCAAAGTACGAATATATGTCCCAGAACTAACCTCCACTCGTATTTTAACAACATGATAGATGCCTTTGTTGTATGAGTCTAGTATTTGAATGCTGAGAATATTCATTTCTTTCTCTGGTATATAGGGAGGAGTCTCTCCTCTGCGTGCATAAGTATAGAGGGCTTTTCCTTGGACTTTTATAGCTGAGTACAAGGGGACTTTCAAGGTATGAGAACCTTTCATCTGTAAGAGCTGATATTCCATCTCATCATTTCTAACGTCATTTTTCTCTACAAATTTATCTTCTATAATTTCACCCTCTAGGTCACCTGTGGTGGTTGATTTACCAATCAGGATTTCAGCAATATATGTTTTTGGTAATTTCAAATATTGAGTTAGTTTCTTTGTCCCTGTATCAATGCCTAATATCATCAATCCTGTAGCCAAAGGATCCAAGGTTCCTGCATGACCTATTTTTCGAGTCCCTAATATTGGACGCATTTGTCTAATGACATCAAAAGATGATAACCCTTTGGGCTTATGAACCAACAATATATCTGGCTCTATATAGTGTTTAGATTTGATAGGTGATTTCATATTATCCACATTATCACAGCTTCGTTATTTGACTAAATAGATATATTTATTCTATAATAGGAAAAATCAACGCACAATGGAAAAAGAAAAAATAATTAAGGAATTGTTTAGAACCATTTTTTCATCAAGATACAGAAAAATGGTTTCTTACCAAAAAAGTATTGCAAGATTCTCAAAATTGCGGAGAAAATTTAACCCTGAATTTGGTACGAATTTTTGGGCACATTATGAAAGAGTTGGTGAGTCTCACTCGTATAATCTTACCCGGATAACAGCAGCAAAAAAAGGTCCTTTATTGGCTAGAATAACTAATGGTAAAAAATGGGAAATCATAAAAGAAAACCTAGCTGTCATGAGCATAAAAACAAAAACTAAAGAAAGAAAAAAGAAAGGAACAACTCAAATGAGAATGGATTTATAACCCTTTCTTCAACACAATGTCCGAGAATAATATTCTCGGATTTTTTGTATATAGGTTTTTTGAGAATACTTCTGATTTATTGTAATAAAAATTAGCCACATATATGTGGCTAATTTCTAATAAGATCCAATAATGTCCATTTGACGCATTACCTGATCGGCATAATCAGGTACAATACTCGGTGGATTATAGGATTCTAAGATTCCTCGAATATCTTTATCTTTATAAAAATATTCAGTATTGGGGTTGTGTCCACCTAGATTCATTGAAATAACATCAATTGATTCAGCATATGAATCAAAATTAATATTACATGAACCCCATCCAAAGGCACTGTAATCGGCTGTTTGACATGAGAACTTGCCACCCGTAGATTCAATGAACCCAATAGCAGCAACAAGCCGCCAATCAATACCGTGTTCTTTGGCAGCGGTAATAAAATGCTCTGCTTCACCCTGAAGAGGAAGATTGTGACGAGCATAATATGATTCAATCTTTGTAATACGTTCAAGATGAAGTTTTTCAACATCTTCACGCATTTTTCGCTCAAGAGCAGCAGTATCATCAAACAATATTTGTCTGAATGACTCACCGCCAAGAGGTGCTTCAGCCGTGAGCACTAATGCTTGAGCTGAAAACGTAATATAGAGCGAATAAAATATAATAGAAGCTTTGTATACGAAATTTAATGTCGTATTTCGTAGTATTTTTTTAGATAATATAAATTTGGTCATAAAATGCGATATGTGCTCCGCGAAACTCCGTAACTAAAAAAGCTCTCAAGCTGAGAACTTAAAATACAATACAAGCAATCTATATAATGGTCAACGAGTTATCCACATGAATATAATATATTCTTAATTTGTCAAACTAAGAATGTATTCCCCAGAAAAGGCGAATTCTTTCTGCTGCTTTTGCTTGGACGGCTGCTTTTGCTTTTTGATTATATTTATATGGAGCTACTTCATTATTTTCCGATAGCATTTCTTCTAGTCCTGTTCTGTAAGCAACACGTAATTCAGTACTGATATGAATCACTGAAATTCCAGCCTTGATGACTTTTACGAAATCTTCGTCAGCGGAACCCGAACCACCATGCAAGACTAAGGGAACATTCGTTGACTCTAGTACGGATGTTACTCGTTCAGGATTAAGTGCTGGATTACCTGATTTCACCATTCCGTGAACATTTCCAACGGCAGGTGCGATCAAGTCGACACCTGTTTTTTCAACAAAGATGCGAGCAGCTTCGGGGTCAGTCATACTCTCTTCTGAAATACCTTCAGGTAGTTCATCTTTTAATCCTGAGCCAAGACCGATATTTCCAAATTCTGCTTCAACAAGACATTCTGAATTTAAAGCATTTCGGTAATCAACAACCTTTTTAGTGTTATCTACATTTTCTTCTTGGCTCACCTTATTGCCGTCATAGATCACCATATCGAAATCTAGATCAATAGCCTCACAGGTTCGCTCTACAGAAAAGGTATGATCTGCATTAATAAATAATGGATAGTCATACTGATCTTTTAGGCTTTTAACATAATTAACAGCCTGGGTCGTACCAAACTCATCACGCTCACCTTCTGAAACACCAATAATGATTGGGATTTTCTCTCCAAGCCTTTCTGATACCTCTTGTGCTGCTGCAAAAACTGACATCAGCATATCTGAATTAGAAACATTGAAGTGTGGAATAGCTTTTTTGTTTTCTTGTGCTTCTAGAATATATTTTTTGAGTGTTTTCATAATTATTGTGTTGTATTAATAGTAAAAATTGAACGCCAGTCTTCTGCAAATTTGGCTAGTCCTTTTTCTGTTAGTTCATGAGTAATATCAAATTCATTCCATTCTTTATTATCAGAAACCTCTGCAGGAATACGGTCAGCAGTTTCTGTGCTTAATAGATTTTGCATTTCTTTTTTTGTATAGAGAGAAAGTATCTTGTATGGAATAGTTAGTAAATCACAACCAAGAGCCATCGTATCAACAACATGGTCTTTGTTTCTTATACTTGCAGCTAAAACTTCTACATTACTATTTACCCCAGCAAATGAATTAAGGATATTCTCGATCAAATCAACACCAGATTCTCCAATATCATCAAGTCGCCCAATGAATGGTGAAACATAAACCTGTCCCTTGGTACAACCACGAGTTGCAGCATGAACGGCTAAAGCCTGATTAACACTAAAACAAAGTGTCATGTTTACATTTACGCCTTGGTTAACAAAATATTGTGCTGCTTGCAGCCCTGCTGAGGTGATAGGTAGTTTAATATGAGCATCTGGAATCCATGTATTCATTTCTGTTCCTTGCGTAATCATCTCCTTCGCCGTGGTATTTGCGTCGGCATATACCTCGATTGATACCGATTGACCTTGCGTAAATTGCATACGCAGTTCGGTTACAATGTCTTTATAAAATCCTAATAAATCTGATTCAGTACATTTTTTTTCTCCTGTTTTGCATTTTTGAACTTCTGGGTTTTTTACAATTAACGATGGGTTTGTAGTTTGCCCATCAAGAAATCCTAATTGATCCGAAATAATTTTTGTTTCAGCGGGATCACCACTGTCTAAGTAAATTTTTGTCATAGCTTTATTTTATCACAGAAATAATTTCTTTGAGGTCATCGTTGGTGATAACAAAATAATTCTCATTAATATGTTGAGTAAATTTTTCCGAAGCAACCCTTCGCACAACATCAGCAACTGTGTTAGTAATATCTTTGTACCTACTGAAATTATATCACGCATCAAATTTAGTCATATGGTATACTCTACTTATGAACAATAAAGAAAAAAATATCGATTTCTTGGCAATCGGTGACATCGTAATTGATGCATTTATTAAATTACAAGATGCCAAGGTAGAAACGGAAGATGGAGTTGATATGCTGGAAATGCGTTTCGGCGACAAAATTCCTTACGATAGCGTAAAGGTAGTCAAGGCTGTTGGTAATGGACCAAATGCTGCAGTTTCAGCAACACGTCTAGGATTAACCTCAGCAGTAATGACCCATGTTGGTAATGATGATTTTGGAAAAGAATGTCTGGATACATTAAAAGAAAACGGTGTTAACACTGATTATGTTACCGTTGAGGACGGAAAGACAACAAACTATCATTATGTGCTGTCCTTTATGGCGGATCGAACGATTTTAATTAAACACGAAGATTATACCTATGACCTAGCAAAACAGGCAGCAGGCATGATTCCAAAATGGTTATATTTTACCTCTGTTGGTGAAGATTCAATGCAATATCATGCAGACATTGCAGATTGGGTTAAGGATAATAATATCAAAATGGCATTCCAACCTGGAACATTTCAAATTTCGCTAGGAAAAGAAAAAATGAAAGACGTCTATGCGGCATCAGAGATTTCATTTTGTAATGTACAAGAAGCACAAAAGATTCTTGAAACGAAAACAACCGATGTTAAAGAATTACTAAAAGGTATACATGAATTGGGACCAAAAATTGTATGCATTACTGATGGACCAGATGGAGCCTATGCCTATGATTCATATCATGATGAATATTGGTTCCACCGAATTTATCCAGATCCACAACCGCCGGTAGAACGAACAGGTGCAGGAGATTCATTTTCTTCAGCCTTTACGATCGCATTAGGGCATGGAAAAACCGTTGCCGAGGCACTGTCATGGGCACCTATTAATTCTATGAATGTTGTTCAATATATTGGCGCACAAGAAGGATTATTAACCCAAGAACAACTAGAAGAATTTCTAGCAAAGGCACCAGAGAACTACAAACCAGAAAAGATCTAGTGTGGTTTCTCATGAAAATACCAACATTTTTGGTATTTTTTGTTATAATAAAAGTATGAATCTTGATCATCAATTTTTAAAGGCGCAAATAAATAATATTCAAAGAGAAAAAGAGTTAGCACAGGCTGCACTGAAAAAAATACAGATAACTGAATCAGAGCAATTTGAGATAGATAATGCCCTATGGAAAAAACTACAAGAACCCCTACGGGATTTTTCTCCAGAAGATCAGAAACATATTGAGAAATATTTTATACTCAATAATAAAATCAAGCTTTTGGAAAAAGAAGTTCAGAACAAGATAGAAAAAAATCTTGATGAAGGTATGTATAACTTGAAAATTAATGAGCTTGATAAACTACAGAAAGAAAGGGATGGGCTTGATGGACATTTTAAAATAAATCCTCATCTTTCAGACTATCTCAAATCACTTAACCAAATTAACCCCCAATTAAACTAATATGTCATCAGAAAAAAATCCCTTCGATCAACCTCTTTCTTCGCTTTCAAATATTTCTCAAATAAAAAAATCTCAGAAGGAAGAAGCAGGAATTGATATTGGAGATAAGAAAACAGCAGCTTTTCAAGAAAATATGGCTTGGCAGAAAAAATTAGAATCTGAGGACCCTGAATTCATGAAAGATGTCAAAATAAATCTATTAGAAAAAATCCCAATGGTTATTGATCATCTTGAAAATATTATTAATGATCCAGAAAGCAGTCCTTATGAAAAAGCAGAAGCCCAAGAAGAATTAGAAAAGCGAAAAGCTCAATACAATAGGCTGAATTACAAATATAAAAATAACGATTAATCGTTATTTTTATTACCCATTTCTTCTTTAAAAATTGTTTCAATTCTTGTATCGCTGTAATCTGGACGAACAGCATCAAATTCATCAGCGGGAACTTCTGAAAAAGAGTCTTGCCTCTCTATGAGTATGTACATAAAAGCAATAACCCCGAAAATAATAAACACTACCAAATACGCAATTTTTTTTATCATAATATTATTTTACACTCAAAATACTAAATTAAAAACAGATCAATTGATCTGTTTTTAATTATGATAACTGGCTTTTTATATGTTTAATAATTCCAGATTTTGTAAATCCAAAGTATTCTAGTAATTCATCGGGAGAACCCGATTCACCATAGCGATCTTGCATACCAATGAATGACATTTTTGTTGGTGCGCGCTGGACCAGAACTTCCGCAACCGCAGAGCCCATTCCTCCATGGATTTGGTGTTCTTCAGCTGTTACAATGTGATTCACCGATTGTGCAAATTCAGTTACCATTTTTTCATTCATAGGTTTAATAGTCGAGAGATTCATTACTGATACCTCTATTCCTTCTTTTTTTAATTCCTCGGCAGCAAGAATTGATTGATACACCAATGATCCACAAGCAATGATACCAATTTTAGGGTTTTCTGACCTATACACAACATGAGGAACACCAACGTCAAAAGGTGTTTCTGAAGTTGTGAAAACAGGTGTTTTAGCTCGTGCCAATCGAATATATGAAGGTTTATCATTTACGGCAATTGCCAATGTTGCCTTTCGAGCTTCCTCGGAATCTGCTGGGACAATGACAATCATATTAGGTAATACACGTGTTGTTGCGATATCTTCGAGGGCTTGATGTGTTGCTCCATCAGGACCAACAGAAACACCAGCATGAGCCCCTACAATCTTTACAGGAACATCATTCAACGCAACTGTTGATCTGATTTGTTCCCAATTTCGTCCTGGTGAAAATGCCGCATATGACATAGCAAAAGGGATTTTCCCATAATTTGCCAAACCACTAGCAACCGCCATCAGGTTTTGTTCAGCGACTCCTAATTCAACATACCGTTCTGGAAATTTTTCCTTGAACCAATGTGCCCGCGTTGATTCGGCCAAGTCAGCACATAGCGCCATCACCCGTTCATCTTTTTCACCAGCCTCTACCAAACCTTTTCCAAATCCATCACGTGTTGCTGCTGCATCTAATGCATCCAGGTTAAATACATCAGTATGTAATTTTAGTTCTATATTGATCATATTATTGCGAGTGAGTTGCCTCGATTTTACCTCGTAATGTTCGTAATTCTTTGAGAAAACGTTGCTCTTGTTCGGTCGTTGGTGGTTTGCCGTGCCATCCAAATTCATTTTCGATTTCTTTTATTCCCTTTCCTGGAATCGTATGGGCAATAATGCACGTAGGTTTATTTTGGATAGCCTTTGCTTGACTTACGGCATCAACAAATTGTTGAATATTATGCCCATCAATTTCAATGACATGCCAACCAAATGATGTCCATTTTCCAACGAGATCTTCTAACTGCATTACGTTTTCTGTCATACCATTAATTTGGATATTATTCCGATCAACAATTGCCGTTAAATTAGACAATCCATTATGTCCAGCGAACATGGCTGATTCCCAAATATTTCCACAGTTTAACTCTCCATCACCCGTCATACAAAAAACATGATTTTTCTTACCATCTAATCGCAACCCCGTTGCAACTCCCGTCGCCTGTCCTAAACCAGTTCCAAGTGGGCCTGCGGTGTGTTCAATCCCTGGTAAGGCATGCCGTTCTGGATGACCTTGCAAACGTGATCCAAATTTACGCAAGGTTAGTAATTCCTCAATCGGAAAATATCCCGCATGCGCCATTGCCGCATAGCGTACAGGAACCGTATGTCCATTTGAAAGGAACAGCCAATCACGTTCTATCCAATTCACATTTTTTGGATCGTGCCGCATAATCTCAAAATAAAGTGCAGCAAACATATCTGACATTCCCAATGGTCCTGCGGTGTGTCCGCTACCAGCGTCTTCAAGCATATCAATAATCGACATACGGATATCGTTGGCTTTTAATTCTAATTCGGTGATTCGTTCATCTGTCATGCTATTATTATAACAGATTAATAGATTGCTTCATCATAGGCAGTATCTTTACGAAAGAGACCAAAAGAAAATTTATTTATTTTTTCAAAATTAAAAACCACTACGATGAAGTAGCGGCTTTTTTAAATTTTAAATGCCAACCATAGGCAAAACCAAAAAATGGTATTGCACCTAACAAGGCATGTTTTTTTCTTATTTTTATATTAGATTCTTTACTGAGAAAATAAAGTATTGGAGTCTTAATTCCCCACTCTATACTCAGATAAAAAATATAAGATACAGTTGTCAGATTTCTAAAGAAAGCAAAGAACATATCAAATATAAAATAGAAAAACGAATCAACAAGATCCCATTCAACACGATACAATGTAAAGACAAAGGTTATTGACGCCGTTAAGGCATTAATTAATAAAATTAATGTTCCATCTTTTGTTTTTTTTCTCATACCTATAAGCATTAAATTAATATCAAGAATATTAAGGCAATTATTGTAAATGCCAAAATAAACCGTAATTGATGTTTTTTAATTATAAAAAACATTATTTCCATCTTTTCCTCTGGGGTCGTTTCTGTTTTTATTTTTTTAAAATACCCCACTATTGATTTTCGGTAAACAGGATTATTACGCAAAGTATTTGTGGTAATGACTCCTGAACCGAAATAAGGAATCACGACCAAAAACATAAGACCCAGAGACATGTCTCCATTCATTTTATTTCTCACGTAACAAAATTTTGCAATTATGTTAAGTATGAAGAAAATAACCGTTGGACCTGTTACACTCCAAAAATGTAAACCATAGCTAATGGTTAGATATCCAGCTACTAATCCCATAAGGAGATCAGCAGCCAAGCCAAAGATGCTCCAAATAAGGAGATCAATGCTCAGTTTGAAAACTTTTTTATTAAGCTTTTCTTCGTGGGCTTTGTTGATTTCTGATGCTAATTCGTCAGAATAGACATCCTTAACATAGTCTTTGAAACTTATTTTCTATTTTTTCATTTTATATTTTTTTTGATTGAACTATTTAAATTTATAATAGCATATAAAATATTAAAATCAATAGATAGATAAAAACAGCCTCTTGGGCTGCATTAATCCTTGGCAATAAGTGATTTCATCTGTTCAATATTTTCATCAGTACTTCCACCTCCATACACACCTGAGCCCGAAACAAAACGATTCACTCCTGCATCATATAAATCAGCAATAGTATCAAGTGACACTCCACCATCGACTGAAATAGTTATATCAGGATAACGTTCTCGTAGGTTTGAGATAATTTCCAGTGATTCTTCTTCAAAAGGTTCACCTTGATACCCTATTTGAGCAATTCCCATAACTTGAATAAAATCAACAACATTATCATCAATTAATGTGCAGATTGACTCAAAATCATCATGCAGGGTAATCGCAAGGCCCAATTCAATAAAGTTACGAACGCCTAGATCAATCTTTTTTATTTTTTCCCAGTCATGTATTGATGCGTAGTGAAAAATAACGCGTGATGCACCTATACCTAACCATGTGTCTAATCGCTCCTCTGGTCGTTCGACCATTAAATCTAATTCATAGTTCATATCTTCCCAAAAAGGCAGAGCGATGTCTTGTGCCTCCAAGGCAACAAGATCCCTATCCGTACCATAATTAAATGGCCATGTTGATTCAGGTGCATATTTACCATCCATGAGATCTAACTGTACCGTTTGAACTGAATACCTGACAAGGCTAGTCAAATCTTCGATGTCTTCAAATTTCTGAGGCATAATAGCCGGAATAATTTCTTTATCCATATATTCCCTATTGTATCAAAATTTCGCTATCATGAAACAAAAAAGAGTAACATGTTACAATAGTACCCATGGAACATACAAAAGCACCAACATTTTCATTACCAGATCAAAGGGGAAACAACAGAGCCTTGGCAGATTTTTTGGGACAAAATATTCTTTTATATTTTTATCCCAAAGACATGACACCAGGATGTACCACTGAAACAATAGGTTTTCAAGAAAATAAAGAAAACTTTGAAAAGATGAATACCCTCGTTATTGGTGTCTCAAAAGACAGCGTCAAAAGTCACGAAAAATTTTGTGAAAAACACAATCTTGATATTATTCTTCTTTCAGATGTAGAGGCTACTCTGATTAAAGAATATGGCGTTTTGCAAGAAAAATCTATGCTTGGGAAAAAATATATGGCAATCTCCCGCGAGTCTTTCTTGATTAATACCGATGGTATTATTGAAAAACACTGGGAGAAAGTAAACCCAGCTAAGCATCCACAGGAAGTCTTAGATTATTTACGCTCAAAATAAAAAACGTCTCTCTTTTGAGATACTTAAAAATAACATACCAAGGTCTGTTATTTTTTTTTCAACATATTGAGAATAAAACCTATTCCTTTTTTTCTGAGATATTTTATATAATAACCTAAACCACGCCGAAATTCTGGGTCATTTTTTAAGGTATTCCCTAGTAATAGCGTAAAACCTACATACTGAACACCTGTTATAAAGGCGAGTCCCAAGGAAACTTCCCTACGCATATAAAAATAGACAAAAGCCCATTTAACTAACCAATTCAATACTGAAAAAATAAGCGTTGGTAATAATTGAATCCAGGCTGGACCCGTTACAATCGCTGCTGTGACACCTCCCCCAATAATAAAAGAATCAATCGTTACACCAAAAACACTCCATATCAATAAAATTATACACATTTGAAATACTCTTTTATTAAAGGGTTTTTCAAAGGATCTCAGGGCTGCCTGTTGTTCATCTTCAGACATATGATCATCATCAGAATCAACGTATATTTTGAAATTTTTATAGAGACTATCGTAAAACATATTATTCTTCAAATCCTTCAAGCTCGATTTTTTCGATTCGTCGAGCATACCTTTCTTGATTTTGAAAAGGAATTTCTAACCAAAATAATACTGATTCCAGGACTTCCTCGTTGCTTAGAAAACGAGCACCTATTGAGAGTATATTTGCATTATTATGTTCACGTGAGACTTTAATAATTTTAGGGTCAAAGTGATAGTAGACAGTAGCACGAACATTTGGGTATCTGTTTGCAGCCATTGCTTCCCCCTGACCTGAACCACCAAAAATAATTCCACGGTCATCTGGTTTTTGAGAAATAACTGATGCAACCAGTGGAATGAAATCAGTGAAATCATCATCTGGATCATAGGTATCAGCACCGTGGTCTATCACATCATATCCTAATTCATCAAGAGCTGATTTAAGAAACTCCTTCATTTCAAAACCCGCATGATCTGTTGCTAAATGTATAGTGGCATTCATATAAATTAGTATAACAAAAAATCACAAAGAGTAGCTCTATTCTTTATGATTTTTTGTTATTTGATTAAGCACATAGAGAGTCGAATCTTTGACGTGCTTGAAACGGTCTGATTCTAATTTTATACCGCCATACCAACGAGTAACGCATACTACCGTATTTATCATATTTTTCTTTTGGAGAATTTGTAATATAACCTGCCCTGCACCGGTTTCACCATCGTCATTTTTTGATTCGTAAACCACACCCTCGTTTGATATTCGAACAGCCCAGCTGTGGTGTGTTGCCTTGTCATGATGTTTTAATTTCTTAGTTTTTTTAAGAAATCCTTTTATGGTGTCTTTGTTTTTTACCATAGCAATTGATACCGCATATACAGAACGACGATCAGTAATAATTTTTTCAAAATTTTGAAATGTGTGGATTGGAGTATTCCCGTCACCAAAATCCATAGAGCGTATTTTTTTAGACATGGTGATCTAAAAACTTATGCATAATATCTTTCGTCATAATCATACAAGTATTTTTTTTACCAAATAAGCGGTAACGATTTTTTACTACCCTCATGTATATCCAATCACGAATTGGTTTTGGCACTATCCAAAAAATAACAAGTAGCCGCCAAAGGTTTCCCATTGATGCTATTATTGAAAATACTGCTGACGTTTTTGTTTTATACGTAATATAATTATCAATCAAAATAACCGAATTCATTTTTGATATATCGATACTATATTCTTCTTGGATTTTTTTCCCCATCTCAGACTGCAAGGACGCGAAGCGGAAAATATCATTCGGATCATTTTTCAATAATAATTGAACCGACCAATCACATAGGTTGCATTCTCTATCGAATAATATTATTTTTTTATTGTGATTTAATAGATCTTTAATCATACTAATAGTATATCAAAATACGCTATACTATAAACAAGTCATCTCACCATGACCCTAAGATAAAATAACTATTATGATAAAAAAATTACTCGCCGAGGTCTTAGGAACGTTTGCCTTGGTATGTATTGTGATGATTGTTGTTGCCAGCGGAAGTATCGTTACGCCATTATTGGCAGGATTAACCTTGGGACTGTTTGTCTATACTATTGGTCATATTTCTGGAGCCCATATTAATCCAGGAGTTACCATCGGAGCATGGTCAATTGGAAAAATATCGATAAAAGAGGGGTTAGGATATATTGTTGCTCAATTTATTGGAGCAGGACTAGCCATATTAGTCGTTGGTGGATTTTTGCCAGAAGCCGCCAGTATTATCACATCAGCAATAAATTTAGAAAATACACCTGTCGTACTGGTGGCAGAAGCAATCGGTATGTTCTTTTTTACCTTTGGTGTCGCATCAGTAATTTATGGAAAAACTTCAGGAAATCTATCCGGAGTTGTTGTTGGGCTGTCATTGGTATTAGGAATTACCCTTGCCTCTGTTGCCTCTGTTGGAATATTAAATCCAGCCGTTGCCATGGGACTAGGAGCCTTTAATATTATGTATATTGTTGGTCCAATCATCGGTTCAATTCTAGGAATGAATGCGTACAAATATTTAATGAACACATGAGAAAATATAACCCTCAGTAGGGTTATTTTTCTTAGTATTTTTTAATATTTTTTTATTTCGTCTCCAAGTTTTTGATAGTTATCAAGTAATTGCTGATTAAGCTCTCCTGATGCTAAGGCGTTTTTTATCGCACATCCTGGTTCCTTGTTGTGATTGCAATTTCGATATTTGCATTGCCCTGCTAATTCCTCAATAATAGAAAAATTTTGATTTAAAATTTCATCATCAACTGTTAATCCAAATTCTCGTGTTCCAGGTGTATCAATAACAATCACTCCATTATCTAGGAGGAATAAACGGCGGGCTGTTGTTGTATGTTTTCCCTTACCGCTATAATCAGAAACTGTTCCTGTTTTTTGTTCCAATTTTTCATCTAACATGGTATTGATAATTGATGATTTTCCTACTCCTGAGGAACCAATAAAAATCACCGTTTCTCTGGGTTTCAAGAAATCATGAATAGTATCCAAGCCCTCTCCTGTTTCAAATGATGAATAAATAACAGAAACATCAGATGAGATTGATTTCATTTCAGCATGAATTTCTGAAATATTTTCAATCAAATCTATTTTGTTTAAGACAATCAAGGGTTTAATCCCTGTATCAGTCAATTGTACTAAAACCCGCTCTAAACGGTTAACATTAAAGTCTTGCACCAATGACTGAACAATCACCGCAGTATCAACGTTAGAGGCCATAATTTGAACCTCAATTTCGCTATGCGCACGTCTGCGTTCCAATATCGTTCGACGTTCTAGAATGTTTTCAATCAAATTTGCATTATTCCCCACACCCAATGATATTGCCAACCAATCTCCAACCACAGGTTTTGAATAGACGTCTTCGTCTTTGAGTCGGTTTCCCGATATTTCACCAATAATCATCCCATCCTCAGTCATGATTTCATACTGCGTTCGGTGTACCGAAATAACCCGACCAGAAACCAATTCTGGTTTTTCAAGAAGAAGACTTTTCAATTCCGTTTCAAGGTCAGAATTCCAACCGTATTTTTGTAAGTGTGTGAACATGTATAATTTGATTATACATTATGATGTTGAGTTAGGGTATTTATTAATAGTGATATGTAAATTAAATAAAATATGTTTTAATTACTAATATGAAAGAACTAATTAGAATTAAATTACCTTCTAATACTGAAAAAATGAATGAAGATGAAATAATAATCAAGAATTTAGAAGAATATATTATTAATAATTTTACTAATATAAATTTATCAATAGAAAAAATATATAGAGATAATAACTCAATAATTTTTATAATAAATATAGTAAGTGAGGATATAGAAAAAATAATAGAAGAGATTCTATTGGTCTTAAAAAATAATGAGAGAAGTACGCAGTTTGAACCATTAACTTATGAAAAAAATATAAATAACTTTAAAAAAAGATATAGATTTAGTGGAGAACATATCTTTCTGAATTTCTAACGACAAAAAGAGCGAAATTAATCGCTCTTTTCTTTTATAAAAATTACAAAGTCTTTAAAAATTAAATGAAGTACAAGGCAAAATAAAAAAGAGCAAATGAAAGGTATTTCAATACCTTGAATGCTCTTTGTTTATTTTAACGCAGTAATTCGTTAATATTTTATAGGCTTTTTGCTGTTTCGATAGTATGGCGAATTAACGTGTTGGTATACCCCATCTCATTATCGTACCAAGCCATCACCTTTACCAGGTTTCCTCCGACAACACGTGTCATTGGTAAATCAGCAATTGATGCGTGCGTATTTCCAATAATATCTGATGATACAATTGGTTCTTCGGTTACGGTAAAGATTCCAGCATAACGTGGATTTTTGGCTGCGTCACGCAGGATTTGGTTTACTTCTTCTACATTAGTATCACGCGTAGAGATAAAGGTAATATCTGCAATTGATCCTGAGACCACAGGAACGCGACACGCAATACCATCAAATTTTCCAACAAGGTCTGGAATTGCCAAGGTCACAGCAACGGCTGCCCCTGTTGAGGTTGGGATAATATTTTGTGCTGCGGCACGTCCCTTGCGGAAATCACCTCCACGAACGGGACCATCGACAATTGACTGTGTTGAGGTGTATCCATGCGTGGTATTTAATAATGCTTTTTCAATTCCAATTGAGTCTTTTAAAATCTGAGCCAAGGTTGAACTAGCATTGGTTGTACATGAGCCGTTTGAGGTAATTTGGCATGTTTTGATAACCTCGTCATTTACACCCATAATTCCTGTTGCTGCTGCTATTCCTGGTCGCGATTCCCCCTTGGCTGGACCAGAGATAATAACCTTTTTAGCACCAGCATCAAGATGCAATGCAGCCAAATCGTATTTAACAAAAAATCCTGTTGACTCAATCACCACGTCAACATTCATTTCTCCCCATGGTAGGTTTTGCGGTTCTCGCTCTGATAAAACACGAACATCTTTTCCATTTACAAACAGATGAGCTCCGTCATCTGATGTTGTAATTTCAAGTCCACTTGGGCCCTGTGCTGAATCATACTGTAATAAATAAGCTAGGTTTTTAATATCTCCCAAGTCGTTAATAGCAACAATATCAATGTTTGAATATTGTGCGTAGGCTAATCGCATGAAGGCTCGTCCAATTCGCCCGAATCCATTGATAGCTACTTTAATTTTTTTTGTATTTTCCATATGAAACATTATAACAGATTGATGTGGTAAAAGAAAAACCCAGTCATAATGACGAGTTATTCTTGGCAAATTAATTTAAAGTAAATTTAATTGTTCATAAGTTCTCGGTCCTCTAAGTACCTCTAGAAATTCCAATAATTCCTTGTTACCAGGGTCCTTATAGAAATCTCTTTCTAATAGTGTTCCCTCAAAAATTTGAGTTGCAAGTTCATTAATCTGGGCTCGAACCTCCTCTACGTCTGATTGATCAATTTGAAAATCAGCTCGTTCAAATTCACCTTTTGAATTTGGTTCAAGGAAATCAAAAATGGCTGTGTGAAAATTAAATTTTCCGTCAAAAGCATTTTGTAATAATAATTTATAAAATGCTGCCTGACGTTTGGTCTTTTCTTTTCGACCTTTATCCATATCTGAATACGCTCTTCCTGTTTTGTAATCCCATACCGTAATTTCGCCACTGTCATTAATAGTAATCTTATCCATGACTCCTGTCAGATTGATCACTTCGCCATTATCTAATTCAAATGGAATTGCAGAGATACGTTTTTCATTTTCAGCTGGAACATTAAATGTTTCATAATAGTTATCAAAATATGCAGAAATAATTTTCCAACCCAATTCGGCATGCTCGGCATACAAATGATTGTGTTCGATAACCTTGTCAAAGGATTGCTTCAAAATATCTTTATTTTGTATTTTCTGTAGTTTTATACATTCATCAAAATATTTCTCGAGAGTTTTGTGGAGCATATTACCTTTGTCCAAGAACGGAGATCGTGCCTCGGGCAAATAAACTAAATTTCTGAAATAGTATTTCAAAGGTGACTCCATGTAATTATTTAACGATGAAACAGATAATTTATTTTTAAGAAATCGTTCTTTGATATATTCTGTGTCAATTAACGACGTAATATGTTCATTTGATTCTGCAAAGAACATCGCCGTCTCTGTGGTATGTTGTTGTTCCCAATCTTTCATATCAACGACTTCGACGCCTTCCATCTCGTCAATATGTAGGGATCGAGTTTTTTCACGACCTTCTTCGTTAAATATGAAGGAACTAACTAAACAATTCTTTCGCGCCCGCGTAACCGCCACATAAAATAATCGTCGTTCATCTTCAATACCCCCTTCATCAAAATCAGGGAACGGTAATGATATTTCGCTGCCCATTTTTCGTTTCTTCAAAGCCTTGATCATATAAACCGTATCAAATTCAAGTCCTTTTGATCCATGAAAGGTACAAAGTGTTACTCCCTCAGAGAGACTATTAGTGATATTCATCGTGATGCCATGTTTTTTCATAGTTTGTAAATATTGTACAAAATCATGCAAGGTAAATTCATTTCGCGCTCCAGATTCTTTTTTGAGTTCATCAAAAAGTTTTTCAATTTTCTGTAATCCCAGAACTGACTGCGGTTGTGACAAAATATATTTCAAAAATCCAGATTCTCGAACAAAGCCTGAAAAAAAGCTAACCGCATCGATATCTTCTGAGAGCCGTTTTTGATTTTTTAACATTTCAACAAAATCTGAATATTTTTGAATAGTATCTTGTTGTATGCCAGCATCCAATAATCGCTCCCGACTTTCTAGAATAGTCATTATTGATGTATTGTATTCACCACGAGCATTTCGTGATTTTTGTAAAATACGCTGCGTGTCAAATACGTCAAATTCCAAAAAATCAATAAATAGAACCTTTGCTATGGCTTCATTATCGCCTGGATTATGAATGACTCGCAGTAGATAAAACAATTTCTGAATTTCTGGATCTTTAAGAATATTTTTCTTTGAGAAGTCTTTATATGAGACCCCTAAAATATCCAACAAACGCCGTACGTCATCTGCGTCTGCATTATTTCTATACAAGACGGCTATTTCACTTGGGTTCTCCCCTTTATCAATGCGGGCTTTGATATTCTGAGCTAACCAAATCATTTCCATTTTATGGTCATTAAATTCTCTATATTCAATAACCCCGGTATGGTCAAAAAATGCCTGAAGGGCACTTTCATCAGCGTGCACATCTGACTTTTTAATTAATGAATAGGAACTATCGAGGACTCTTTGGTGGGAACGATAGTTTTGTTCAAGATTAATAACCACCGGTTCAGTTAATGACCCTAAGAGTCGCGTGTACGATTCCTCGCTAGCTCCTGCAAAACGAAAGATCGCTTGTTTTGAATCTCCCACAACAAAAATATTAGGTTTTCCTTCTGATACAGGGTTATCAATCAAGGCATGTACAATTGTGTTTTGTGCATCATTAGTATCTTGATGTTCATCAACCAATAGATATTGAAATTGCTCCTGTAATTCAATCTTGAAAAGAGAATCCTCTGTATGCAATTCATGGATCATCCGAACAATCACATCTGAAAAATCATAGACTCCTAGGTTTTTTAATTCTGATTCATAGACTTCATAAATATCTGCAAGCTCAAGGTTTTTGTCACGACGTTGTTGCAGTTTTCGAAATTCAGCAGGTTTGATGTCGCCTGCATTAAATTCTTTGAATTTTCGTTTGTAACGAATGTCGTCGGATTCACTGTCGATATCAAATTGGGCGATAGCGTGTTTTCTAAATTCAACGGCCGTCATTCCCTCTCCTTTGATTTTTCCAAGTGAAAAGGCAATTGATCGTATGGTTGAATCACGTCGTCTGAATATTGAGAAATATTCTGTCTTTTGTGTATCGACTATTTTTTCTAATAGTTCTATTTGTTCAATCGGCGATATTAATCGAGTACCATATACATTTTTAAAGATATCTGAGTATTGTTTCATCATATCTTCCGCGAATGAATGAAAGGTAGATATATATACGCGGTGAGCTGCCTCTGGACCAACAACATCGGCCAAACGTTCGCGCATATTATATGCTGCCGCATTAGTAAAAGTAAGGGCTAGAATATTTTCTGGTTCAATATCAGTTTGTAAGAGAATATTTGCAATCCTAAGGGTCAGTATTTGTGTTTTTCCTGTTCCAGGACCAGCCATAACAAAGACCGGACCATCAACAGTGTCAACGGCTTGTTTTTGGGGTGGATTTAAACGACTATATAGTTCATCAAATTTTTTTTTCATATATCTATTATATCATGCAAAAAACAACAGGACCTTTTGACATATTATTATTAATTGATATTGTTGAAAAAACATTAAAAAATAGAAAAATGGCTAAATTATATTTTTTTTGGGATTGCGATGAGGTACTGGTTGAAACAGTAAATGCATTTAGAAAATTTGTTAACGACGAATTTAATGTTCTTCTTCCTAGGGACTTACATGATTTTGAAAGGATAGAAAATCAGCTTGAGGTAGAGCGCTCAACCGTAACACACTGGTGGTCAGTGTTTAACACATCAAATTATTTGACCAAAAAAGGATTTGGTCCTCACGGTGAATTATTAAATCTTATATTGGATTTACATCATAAGGGATACGAATCACATATTGTGACGAGTAAACCTGAAGATGAATGCAGAAACTCTACAGAAAAATGGAGAAATAAATACTTTGGAAAAAGTATTAAAACAATCCAATTCTGTAACAGTTATAGTAAAAATAAAAATCTAATTATCAGAAAAAAATCTTTGGCAATAAGTGAACTTATTACCAAAGAGGATTTCTTTATTTTTGCAGAGGACACGCATACACATGCTATTGACGTTGCTCGAGCTTTTCCAGATAATTCTCTGGTCTATTTGCTCGAAAAAACTTGGAATAGAAATCAGGATCTTCCAAAATTAAAAAATCTTGCAAGAGTCAAAGATGAATGTAAAATGGTCTTTAAAATTAGAGACTTTTTGGGGCGTTCACAATTTGTTTAAACAAAAAGCCTTATCGCAAGATAAGGTTTTTTTTTGTTTGTTTGATAAAGTTTTCTTTTTCTAGTTGATCAATTATTTTTTGATAACGTTCTGTTTCTGGATTCCCACCTTCGCGAGGATGAGATTCATAAATTTTTTGAAATATTTTTTCTTTAGAGATTTTTTTTGTTTCTAGGAGAATATCTAAAACCTTACCGCGGATTTGTCGATCCGAACCTTCAAATTTAGATTGTTTTGTATAATGTTTCGACTGAGTATTTGGATTATGCTTGATGATTTTTGGCAGCGTTGATCCATAATCCATTAATGCCGCATACCAAATACGTGGGTTTTCTATCTCACCCATATCATGCATAATTTCAAAGATCTCCGCATCAGAAACATCAGATTCATCAGCGAAAAAATGATGAATAAAAATCCGCCTGATATTGGTTTCAATCAATGGTGTATATTTATTAAACGCAAAGGCACGAATAGCTCCAGCCGTATAAGGACCAATTCCAGGAAGTCTCAGCAATGATTCGTAATTATTGGGTAGTCGTCCCTTATAGGTCTCTGTGATGAGGCGTGCGAGTTTTTGTAGACGCAGTGCGCGCGAATTATAACCCAAACCTTTCCATGCTCGCAAAACCTCTGACTGCGGTGCATCTGCCAATCTCTTCCAATTTGGAAATTGTTTCATCCAATTTTTAAAAAAAGGAATAACCCTGTCAACCTGCGTTTGTTGTAGCATTATTTCAGAAACGGTTACATAATACGGTGATTGCTGTGTTCGCCAAGGTAAATCATGGCGAGCATATTCACCGTAATGTTCCATAACTGTATTTTTGAATTGTTGATAATCTGGATTCATTAATGTTATTATAACAAAATAAAACCAATACTAGCTGTCTTGGTTTTTTGGTTTCAAGGTCAGCGCAACTGAATTTATGCAATAGCGTAATCCAGTCGTGTCTTGTGGTCCATCAGGAAATACATGCCCAAGGTGCCCATTACATTTAGCGCATACGACTTCTTCTCTTCTCATACCGTGACTCTCGTCAATGCGTATTTCAACCGCATCATTGTTTTGAATATCATCAAAGCTCGGCCAACCACATCCACTATGAAATTTGTTATCCGATGAAAATAATTGATTACCACATCCAGCGCACATATAGAGACCCTCGGTTGTTACCTCTGTGTATTCACCAATAAAAGCTCCTTCTGTTCCTGCCTGGCGCAATACCCTATATTCCTCGGGTGCCAGTTCCTTTTTCCATTCTTCGTTTGTTTTTTGTATTTTATTCATATATTTTCCATTCTTGTTTTTTAGATTCTTGTGATAACCATTTATCAATTAATTTCATCTTGATTTTATTATTCATAAAAATAGTGTAGCAAAAAACACCTTTCAGTGTTTTTACGCTTCACAAGTCTCACACACAAGGAGTTTTCTATTGAATTGCTGTGCGGCGTTCATGCTGTGTTGGTAATACAATGTTTTGATTCCTAATTTCCATGCCTCAACATACATCATGTTAATGTCTTTGACTGGTGTATCTGGGTGAATCATAATATTCAATGATTGACCTTGATCAATATATCGACCACGCGCAGCAGCTTGTTGAATAATATTCATTTGATTGATTTCTGGGAATGTTTTGAATACCTCACGTTCCTTGTCATCGAGAATATTAGTTAGATGTTGAACAGAACCATCATTATCTCGAATAGACTTCCAGACGTCTTGATTGTTGTGACCCTTTTGTTCTAGCAAGTTTTCCAGTAATGGATTTTTAATCGTTACCTTTAACTTAGCAATATCTTTTACATAACAGTTTGACCATATTGGTTCGATACCTTGTGATACCTGCCCAAGAATAAAGGCTGATGAAGTTGTTGGGGCAACCGCCATTGTGGTTGTATTGCGACGTCCATATCCTTTTAATATTGCTGGTTCGCCATAGATCTCTCCCATTTCAACTGATGCTGCTAGAGATTTGTCTCGAATTAATTTAAATATTTCTGTATTTAACTGTGTTGCTTCGATGGATTCGAATGGCAACATTTTTGATTGCAATAGTGAATGCCACCCCAAAACCCCTAGTCCCAAGGCTCGGTTTTCAATAGCAAAATTATAGGCTCGCTCCATGAATCGAAATTTATCTTGGTCTTTTCGTTTATCTGAATCACGGAATACCTCAAGCTTATTTATGAATTCTTGCATAACCGCATCGAGAAAATAGGTCATAGTTTCAACCGCATCGGTATCTTTCCAATCATCATAATATACAACGTTAATTGATGACAAGCAGCATACAAATGACCAGTCTTCTTTAGAGGGAAGCATAATCTCGCTACACATGTTACTGGCATAGATTTTTAGATTTTTGTCTTTATAAACATCTACCGTATTATTATTCGCATTATCAGAATACATAATATAGGGATACCCCATTTCGTTACGGGCCTGAATTACCTTTGCCCATAGTTTTCGTTTTTCAACATCTCCATCTACCATAGATTGCATCCATTCATCACCAACAGTAACTCCATGCGTTAGTTTTTGAATTGGGTGACCTTCGGTTCCAATCTTGAGAAATTCTTCTGCATCTGGATGCTCTAGAGGTAAATAGGGAGAAAGATGCCCACGACGTACAGAACCCTGTGATACAACACCAATTAAGGTCTCGAATAATTCCATAAAATGAACAGCTCCTGACGACTGACCATTATTCGTAATTTCTGCACCACGACCTCGCAATGCACCAAAATATGCCGATGAACCTCCACCCATTTTTGACATCATTCCAACCTCAGCCTGCGTGTAGAGAATATTTCCCATATCATCAGCCAAATATGAACCAAAACATGAAATTGGCAAACCTCTTTCATGACCAAAATTTGCCCACACAGGTGAAGAAAGAGAGTAATATCCCTTTGACATATAGTCGTAGAATTTATCTGCGAATCCTGGCTTATCAAGGATTCTTTCGGCGTGATTTGCTATTTCTCGGATACGTTCTTCAGGGGAAACCCCAGGCAAAAGATACCCACGTTCAAGGAATTTTCTACTGTTTTCGTTTAACCAATTCATGTAATGTATTTCTGTATATTAGATAGATAGAGAAATCTCTAAACGAGGTCTCTCTATGTAATAGGTGATTAATGCGTTTTTGTGAAGTATTTTAGAACAGATCGTCACTCGTAATAGATTTACTTCGTTTGTTATAATTAACTGATCGCTTGTCAAAAAAGTCTCCATGTTTTGTCCCAACAATTTCATCGTCAAACCAATCTGATTCCCGTAACAGTGTGTTATCAACCTCAAATACTGGAGTTATCCCAATAGATTTCAGTGACTTGTTAAACCGATTTTTTGTAAACTCTTTAACAACGGCAATCGGCAAGAAATCAATTTCTCCTGCGTGGAAAATCCAATCGATAATTTCCGCTTCTGATTCATATGCTTCTAAGCACATATCTCGAACCATATCATCATGTTCTTTGGTGAACCAGGTTGGATTTTCTGATTTAATAATATTAATTATATCAATTCCGAAATTTCCGTGAATTTGTTCTTCTTTTGAAGTAGCCTCAACAACATTTGAAATACCTTTTAACATATTCTTATGCTTGTTAAAGGCCATAATAATCAAGAACTGAGAAAATAATGACACATGCTCAATAAATAAAGAGAACAACATAACTGATTCAGCGTAATCCTTGTTATCTACCGATTTTGCATTTTTCAGTGCACTATTTAAATAGTTAACACGCCGCATAATAACAGGATTTTTTTTCAAATTCTTGAATTCACTATTGAGACCAAGAACTTCTAGCAGGTGAGAATAGGCGTCATGATGACGTACCTCTGATTCTGCAAAGGTGGCCCCAACGGCTCCAATCTCTGCTTTTGGCATTTTCTTTGAGATGTCTCCCCAAAAATCCTTTACCGCAACCTCAATTTGAGAAATCGCAAGCATGGCATTTTTAATAGCCGATTGTTCGACGTCATCTAGATTTACCTTAAAATCTTGAACATCACTGGTAAAATTAAACTCTGTATGAATCCAATATGAATGTCTAATAGCGTCAACATATTGACTTAATTGTGGATATTCATAGGGTTTCAAGGCTATACGCCTCTCGAACACGTTTGTTTTTCTTTCACCTGCTCGTGCCTGACGATAAATGATGTAGGCTCGTGCGACATCACGGTACCCAGAGAGCATCAATGCCTCTTCTACCAAATCCTGAATTTCTTCAATGTTTGGAATATAACTTGGGTTCATTTCACTTCGTTGTAGAAGCTCTTGATATACCATTTCAGCTACTTTTTCCGCGTCTGATCGCTCACCCGCATCAACCTCACGCATAGCATTGGTAATAGCCTTTATAATTTTTTGAATATCAAATGATTTGATATCACCATTTCGTTTTTGTACTTGCGTAATTTCCATAATATAAAGGTAAATTAGTATGAATAAAAACAACAACTACATAAATTCTTAAATCATAAAAGAGTTACCAATACCATAGAAAATAGTACGGGAATTCATGTAGCATTTGATTATAAATCTATTATACCAAGATCTGAGCAAAGTCGGAAATTTTTCAAGGAAAAAATAGAACTAAATAATTACTCTGAAATCACGTCAAGAATTTAACTTGTGAAACATAAGAAATATCAGGTTTTTAAAAAAGATAAATAAAAAAACAACAATATGTTGTTGTCTATATATCTTTTGATTTAGGCTAAATCGTTCATTTCTGGTCGATCTTTGAATCGCGCAGAAACAACGTTCCAATCTATAAGAGCCCAAATATTATTTAAATAGCTGGCACGTTCATTTTTATATTTCAAATAATATGCGTGTTCCCAAACATCAATTCCAATTAAAGGATATCCTGTTTTGATATCATTCATGAGAGGATTATCTTGATTATGAGTCGTGGTTATTTCAAGTTTTCCCTCATGTAGGACAAGCCAACACCATCCTGAACCAAAGACCCCCATGGCGGCTTTATTGAATTCAGTCTTGAAATCATCAATGCCTCCAAAGGTTTCATTAATTATTTTCATAAGTTCTGGTGCAGGCATAGCCATAGAATCATCTAGAATACTCCAAAAAATTGTATGATTATAGTGCCCACCAGCGTTATTACGAATTGCATTTGGGAATTCTGAAATATTTTCAAAAAGATCTTCAATGCGTTCTGTTGTTAATTCATTATCAACCATGGCTTGGTTAAGTTTTTTAACGTAGCCCGCATGATGTTTCGTATGGTGAATTTCCATAGTTTCAGCATCAACATAAGGTTGGTATGAAGAATAAGGGTTTCTAAGTTCTGGTAGTACAAACATAAGGTGTATTATATCAGTAAAACCATAATATCTAAAATTATGTATTAATATCTGTTATTCTTATACATAAAAGAATCCACATCTTTGTAATTCAAAATATTAAATTATGTTATCACTTTTCAAAAATGAAAATATTTTAAATTAATAAAACAACGAATTTTCCTTCCAAAATATAATGCTCAAGGTATACTAGCAATTATGAAAATACATCCTGAACACTATGATGTAATCGTTATTGGAGGTGGTTCATCAGGAATGATGGCTGCTGGGTTTGCTGCAAAAAATGGTAAAAAAGTTCTTGTCCTCGAGAAAAATGCTGATATGGGAGAGAAGTTAAAAATTACTGGTGGTGGTCGCTGTAACATTACAAATTATGAATTAGATAATCGGACACTCCTTTCGCACTATGGAGATGATGCGCCTTTTTTATATTCTCCATTCTCACAATTCTCGGTAAAAGATACCTTTACTTTTTTTGAAAAACGAAAACTACCATTGGTAACTCAGGCACGTAACCGCGTCTTTCCAAAGACAGAAAAAGCTTACGATGTCTACAAGGTCATGAAAGATTTTGTAAAAAATGAAGGTGTTACTGTTAAATTTAAAAGCCCTGTAAAAGATCTACAAATAAAATCTGGGAAAATTTCAGCTATTGATACCCAAAAATTCAGATATACTGCGGAGAAAGTAATTCTCTCTACAGGAGGTGTATCGTATCCAGAAACAGGGTCAACTGGTGATGGATTTAAATGGTCAGAAAAGCTAGGTCACAATGTTCATACACCAAGTCCTAACATTGTTCCTCTGCGAGCAAGTGACTTTTGGATTAAAAAGATATCGGGAACAACATTGTCATTTATGAAAATTACTTTTTTCTGTTCTGGTAAAAAATCATTTTCAAAAACAGGTAAAATATTATTTACCCATTTTGGACTCTCCTCGCCTTTGATTCTCAATAGCTCGAAACAAGTATCGGATCTCTTGAAAAAAGGAGCTGTCACAGCAGAAATCGATATGTTTCCTGATACCGAGAAAGGGTCATTAGAAAAAAGATTGTTGAAAATTTTTGAAGCCAATAAAAATAAAGATGTTCTCAATGCCCTAACAGAAATGTTACCAAAAAAAATGGCTGAGACTATTCATGATCTCGCACGACTGGAAGACCCAAAAATAAAAGTAAACAGTATCACCGCATCAGAACGAAAACGAATTCTTGATCTGATGAAACATTTACCTATTACTATTGATGGGTTAATGGGGTTAGACCGAGCAGTTATTGCCGATGGTGGAATTCCCTTATCAGAAATTGATACCAAAACTATGCAATCGAAAGTTATTTCGAATCTCTATATCATTGGAGATATGTTACATGTTAATAGACCAAGTGGTGGGTATTCGCTGCAGTTGTGTTGGACCACAGGCTATGTAGCCGGCATGTCCGTTTAATTTTTTAAAAAAGTTTATTTCTGCCTTAATTTCCTAATTATTTTTATCGCCGTAGTGAATTACATTTCAAAAAATAATTACTCAATGTCTTGAACTAAATCATATTTAAAAAATTAAATTAAATACAATAAAAACCAATCCTTATGATTGGTTTTTATTTACATAAATTTCTGGCATTCTTTCCAAAAACTAAAGAAATTTTTATAGTAGCCTTGAACTTCTGGAAATAATTCGTCCTGCATTTCTTTGGTTCCACTAAAATGCTCAACATTTTTATGGTATTGATAATAAATCCGAGCATCAAAACCGTGAACTAAATCGACGAACTCGCCAACATAAATTTGAATATCTGGAATATTTTTTTGTGCTAATCTAACAATAAAATTCATAACTTTTTCTGAAACAGGAAATTTTTTAAAATGACTTGGCTCAATGACGAGAACCTTTTGAAGGTCTTCACCTACATGATAGTTTGGATCTAAATTCCATGGATGAAATACAGCGAGGTCCTTTTCACTTAAAAATATTTCGTCACCTTGAGGTAAAAATACAGGTAGTTCAGGAATAATGGTTTCCTCTAATTCCTGTGGTAATTCCATATCTAATAAATCATCACGCGGAATATCTAGAAAGGTTCCCTGCTGCCTTTGTTGTGGTGGCGAACATGCATTCATTAATTCCTGATGGGCAACATATTGTTTTGATGAAAAAGTAGCACAGACCCATTGCCAAGAGAGACTATTTGACGCCAAATCTCCATCCAATAAATGATAATACATCCACCTTGATGGTTCCCAAAAGTGGCAAAGCGCAATATTTGTTACCAATGCCGCGTTCCACATGCGTGCATGATTGTGCATATATCCTGTTTCATATAAACCATTTATTGACTCATCAATAATAGTGATTCCCGTATCAGCATTAACAATTGATTTTGGTATTTCTCCACGTGTTTTTACATTTGGTTGCTCAAAACGCAGATCATCAAAAATAGCGCTACTTTTTTCTCTATACACTTTTTGAAAATATTCTCTCCAGGCCAGTTCTTGGATTAATTTAATAGCCTCGTTTTGTGAAAATCTCTCTAATACAATATCGCGAACCTGCGGCAAAGTAATAACGCCACGTGTTAGATAGGGTGATAAATAGGTCACAGCTCCCTCTAAATGATTACGTGATTGTGCATATTTATTGGCATTGATATTTTTAATACGTTCGATAATTTCTAGATACTGTGTTGGAAAATTCATTACACTACTATAGCAAACTAATAATCTAAAACAAAAACACTCTCTTGATCTCATAGAGAATAGAATGTTTTTTGATAAGGATATTGTTTTACATGGCTAAACTGAAATAATTTTTAACTCTGAGAGTTTTTGTGTCGTTAAAACCTTGCCTTCATTTAAATTTTTATACGAAATAACGTTACCTATAATAAGGTCATGGTCGCCGCCTGTTACAACCATTTCATCAAATTCAATAAGGCAGTAACTTAATGAATCACTCATAACAGCTAACCCTTGAGTTGTTATAATCGGATGTTTTTTATTCACTATTGAAACTTTCTTTCTAAGAAAACCACTCATTTTACCAAGATTCCTAACAACATCTGATTGATGTTCACCCAGAAGTTGTAATATCGCGGTTTTTGACCTTTTAATATTGGCGTGTGTTTTTGTCCCATGATACACCGCAATACAAAACTGTTTTGGTTTCATTGAGATAGCGGTTACGTAGGTGCAAATATTCATATTGTACATACCATCATTGTCATCCACAGTTGAAAGGCTCCATACTGGATAATTGGGTCTATTCCATGGTCGTTGCATACATTAATTATACCAAAAAATTATTATTATATAATATGTCTTATTAGATTATTCAGTTTTTTGGTCTAAATATCCTAAAAAGTAGTTTTAAGAATAAATGGATTCCAATAAAAATTAACAAAATCATGGAGATAAGGGAAGAGGATATCCATTGAATTCCCAATAAGATCCAAGAATAGATTGACCACATCCAGTACTGCCAACCAACGAGCCCATGATCATATTCAACCAAGGCATCAATATTTGTTTCTATTCCCTGTTGTAAAACTTTGTTTGTAATAGACTCTGGTTGTATCTTATCGATAACTTTTTTTCTTTCCGTAATGATTATTGGAATAATATTATTCTGAAAAGAATTTAAAGGGGTTGTTACTCTTTCAATCGCAGGGTAGGAATTTTCAATATTTTGAATAAAATTTGGTTTTTCTATTAAAAGTAACTCTCGGTCAACATCTGATAGAATTTCTGAATTATTTCCTAGTGATGTATTATTTTCAGATTTGAAAATTGCGAGAACATCATTAACAAAGGAATTTGAATCCAAATCACTTCTTGTTGTATTCATATCGATATTTTCTTGCAACGGGATACTATTTTTATCTAATGGGTCACTACCTTTTGTTATCTCTTCAATATCAGAAAAACCATCATTGTCGTCATCGAGATCTTCTGTATCGCCAATATTATCCCCGTCACTATCATTATCTACAATTATTGTATCACTAGACTTAATAGAGCGAGGGGTAATGGTTTTAGGAACCTCTCCTGATTTATTTATTTGTGCCTCGGTGAAAGTAACTGAATAATTATGCTGACCTTTGGTTACAGTAGTATCTAACCATACCTCAACAACGCGACTGTTTGGTGCCGTAAAATCTTTCTTTCCAATAGATATATCATTATCAAAAAATTCAACATCCCCTTCAATATCTTCACCACTATTATTCTGAACAGCTGTATAGATACGAATAGGGTCACCCGAGAAAAAGACATCTTCGGAAAACCAAATACCTGTGACAATTCCAATATTTGAAGATTGAGCAAACATTGTTACCGGCATAATACAAGCAAGGAATAAAAATAAAAATGATTTTTTCATATAACTCCTAGTATAAAACAAGTAATAAAAAAGAAAAACAATGCAAGCATTGTTTTTCTTTTTGTAAAGATTATACAGAGTATATTCTTTTACAAAATAATGTGATGCAAGCATCTCATTACCCTATATATACAACATATAAATATATCGTATTTTTGTGACCTAAGAGGTTTCCTTCTCAGATATAATAATTATACGGCACTATGCGTTTTGTTCAAATACTATCTGTGGAAAATCTGTGTATATCCTTAAGTAATATTATAACACAACGCCTTCAATTCTCAGTAACTCCTCTTTTGATTTGCCGAGTAGTCCATTATAGGGACCAATGGTTCCATTTGAACGAATAACGCGGTGACAGGGAACATCCAGTTTGGTATTTTTTGCCATAGTACTTCCAACAGCACGAAATGCTCTTGATGAACCAGCTTTTTCAGCGATTTGTTTATACGTCATTACTTTTCCTTTGGGGATTTTTTTGACGATATCGATAACTTTTTCAGTGAAAATCATAAATTAAATTATTTTTTGATAATTAAGCCAACTTCTTCATAAATTCTCATTCAAAATTCATATACTGAGTTCTTATATTTTTCTTAATTATAAGAGAAAAAAATAGAAACAAGGTAGATAATTATATGATTATGATTCAATGTTAAACCAGTTATCTCACTAAGTTTTTATCCAACAGCGTGGGATCCAAAGGTAATAAATTTTACAAGGAAAGCATACCCTATAACGTTCCTTGTTTGTTACTTCATAAAAAAATGAATGTTATATTTTTATCAATTACTCGCTCCAAAGAATAAAAAATAGCCAAAAGCTGAAGAAAAAGAAGCGAAGAATATCTATGTAAGGTGGGCATTCTTTTTCAGAAATCGACATAGATAATTTTAATTTTCTGGAGTGAGGTGAATGTGAGTTATCTCATTCACCGTTCCAAATCGCATCTTTGGACCCAATGTTCCTGTTCCCTGATTTACATACAAAAACATATCTCCAATTTCATAGAGACCTCCAACATATCTACTCCGTAAGGAAATTAACCATCCGACTGGCCAGATTTGACCATTATGCGTATGCCCAGAGAGCATCAGATCAGCACCGCGTTCTGAGGCTCTGATTACTTCATCAGTTTTTGGTTGATGATCCAGTAAAATAGTATATCTCTCTGATCGTATCCCACCCAAAGCATCCAGAGTATTATCAACGGTTGCTAATTCATTAACACCAATAATATCTAATTCTTCGTATTCGATTCGCATATCATCAATCAGTTGAATATCACTTTGGCTGATAACATTTTCAATAGTTCCTGACTCCAGGTAATATTCATGGTTTCCTGTAATCAAATAAATCGGCAGCGTTAAGTCATTAAAGGGTTCAATATCTGATGGTTTAACATAAAATTCATCAATAAAATCTCCAGTAATAACCATGAATTCTGCGTTCAAAGGTTTAATTTTATCTACAACACGTTGTGCGTGCCTCACATCTGTTGATCCTACATGCAGATCAGTAATATGTACAAAATTATATGCACGCGTTATATCATTCGCGGGCAGAAATAACTCCTTTACCAAAATACGCTGTCCGTTTATGAGTGAAATTAATCCAAATAATACTGTTACGCCGATTGTTAACCAAAAGGTTTTATTATTTGAAATTTTAAAGGCTTTTTGTATCAAAAAAATAATGATAGAAAATCCAAACAATGCCATTCCTAGGATTAACCAGTAAAAAGTAAGAGGTCTTATTATTTTAAATAGAGCTGTCATTTCGTAGGTCTCTAAAATTCTATTTAACCCAAACAAACCGATAAAAAAGACCGGAGGTGCAATCATCCACAATGGGTGTTTTAAACCCTTGAGTCGGATTAAATTCCATATAGGCAGACCAAAAATAACAACGGTTACAATCAATACAACAATTATAAAAACAATATTCATATAGGCAGTATATCTAAAAATCAAAAATTATCTATGCAGTTATTTTTTTGGAATTAACGTGATAACCGTGATTTCATTTTTTGTTCTCAACCTCATTTTTGGACCCCATGTACCTGTCCCTTGATTGACATAAATAGACATATTGCCTAATTGATAAAGACCTTTGAGGAATTTATACCGCGCTCGAACCATCAACGTAAAGGGGAAAATTTGACCATTATGCGTATGCCCAGAGAGCATCAGATCGATCCCTTGGCGTTTTGCCTTATCCATTTCTTTTGCATGAGGTTCGTGCATCAAACCAATAGCGTATTTTTGTGTATCCACAGCTAATTTGGTTAAGGTTTCTTCTGCGTCTGATTTTTCATCAATGCCGTAGAGATCCAATTCACCGAATGAGACTTTTTTGTCATTAATATCGTTAATATCAGTTTTTTTAATAAACTGTTTAAATGATGTATGTCTTAGATAATATTCGTGGTTTCCGGTAATATAATAGATTGGTGTCGTAATATTTGATAATGGCTCCAAGGCTTCGTAGGTTGCGTAATCCTCGTCAATGAGGTCACCTGTTATCACAACAAAGTCATAATCTATATGAGTTAACTTTTCTAGAATTCGTTCAACTTCATGTTTTCCATTAGATCCTATATGAATATCAGATAATTGAATAAAGGTATATTTTTTAGTAATCTTTGACGACGTCAGAGAAAAGCTATGAACAAAAACATATTTTGCATGATGATAAGAATACATGATCAGTATCGTTGCTATGACCAACCCTGAACTAAACATAATATACTGAGGAATCGCAAAAAATATATTTATAAATAATAAGCAGAGAATAGTGACAAACAGAATAAAACCACCTGCCAACCAATATCCTATTATTTTTTTAAAAAATTTTAATGTACGTTCAGATAATTCAAAAAGAGTTCCAAAAGCAAGAGCAAAGCATATTACAAAAACAAACCCTGGGACAATAATCCATAAGGGATGATATATATGAAAAACTTCTGTTGTTTGCCAAAATGGGAATGAGATTCCAAAAAGAAGAACGCAGAATTGAATAAAATAAAAAAAATTTCTTCGTGTAAATATTTTTTTTCTTAAACGAGATGTCATATTTATATGATACTCTTTTTTTTAAATAACTAAAAATATTTCATTGGTAAAATTCTTATTTTTTACTATCATGTATTTTATTGGAGAAGTGTCTGAGTGGTTTAAGGTGCATCCTTGGAAAGGATGTGTACAGTAATGTACCGCAGGTTCAAATCCTGTCTTCTCCGCCAAGAAATGCGCGTATCGCACTGACCTGAGAGCCTTATTTATAAGGCTTTTTTGTTTATCATTTTTTGCTAAAAATTTGAACTTAAGCGTGGTTCGAACTAGTGATATGTGTTGCTATTTTAGGATTGTAGTCAAAGGATAGTCTACCGAGTTTAATTACATATACTATCTAGGGTCAGAAATATAATTTAAAAAGTTTAAAATATGATGACATCCTTACTTGGAATTAATTTTCTTCAATTTAGTTTATAATAGAAATATGTCACAGAGAAAGAAAATTCTTATTATGGAAAATGATGAATTCTTGCGCGAGATTATTGGTAACCTTTTACATAAAAAAGGAGGATATGTTCTCAATGCATCAGACATTGAAGATGGTCTGAATGAAACATCGGGGGGAAATATTTCAACGGTGATCGTAGGAACCTCGTGCACTGAATTCACTGGAAAAGAAAGTATTCAGTATATTAAGAAAAAACTAGGCAATCCAAATACTCAATTCTTTATTATCAATCACCTCGAAAAAGAAATTCCAGGGGTTGCAAAAGAAAGACAAATGAAAATTGAGAATCTTTCAATACAGAAAATATTAAACGTTATAGAAATATAGCGTTTTTTATTATGATTAATAAGGATCCTTTATTTTTCTCCATTTGATATACTGGATACATGAAAGATATCACTCTTATAACACCTTTGGTTGGAAATTTTCGAACTGTTGATTCTCAGAAAAAGGCATTACAGCGACTGAATATAGAGACCGTCCGTGATCTCTTGTATCATTTTCCTACACGTTACTCTCACATGTCAGAAGTAACAACTATTTCAATGGCAGGGGCTGATGACCTGGTGACTATTTATGGGATTATCAATAATCCCAAAATAGGTAAAACCTATACTTCAAAAGTTCCTATGGCATCAGCTTCACTGACTGATATCAATAATGACTCAATAAAAATAACCTGGTTTAACCAGGCCTTTATTGCCAAAAAATTATCAGATGGACAAACCGTAAGGTTAACGGGAAAGGTTACTGAAACAAAAAATGGTAAGACCATGCTCAACCCAGAATTTGAAATGGTTGCTGATATGCCTATTGATACACACGATTCATTGTTCAAGAATCCATCATCCGAAGAAACTGCTTTTGGATATCCTATATACCGTGAGTCTCGAGGTATCAGTAGTAAATGGATGTACCATACTATGATAAAAATTATGTCTTCAGGGTTATTAGAGAATATTGAAGATCCCTTGCCTATCCATATACGAAATAAATATAATTTGCCGTCGCTGGCAACAGCATTAGTCTGGATTCATACACCAAAAAAACAGTCAAATGCCGATGCTGCAAAAAAACGTTTTGCCTTTGAAGAGATTTTCTTTATCCAATTACGTAATCAACAACGTAGGGCTCAACACCAAAAAATGTATGCGTATGATTTAGAAATCGACACCTTGAAAACTCAAAAATTTATTGATTCATTCCCTTTTACCCCAACGCAGGCACAATCCTCTGCGCTCTCTTCAATTATTGGTGATATAACCAGCGAGCGTCCGATGACGCGATTACTCGAGGGGGATGTTGGGTCCGGTAAAACATTTGTTGCGGCTGTTTCAGCCCATGCAGCTATTCAAAATCGACCTAAAAAGAAATCAGGGGGGACGTATAGTTTCGGAAGAATGCAAGTTGCCTACATGGCACCAACAGAGGTTCTTGCTACGCAGCTCTTTGAAAACTTTGTAGAATATTTTGAAGGTTCAGGTATTCAAATCGGATTGATGACGGGAGGTGGTTGCCGTAAATATCCCTCAAAAACACCAGGGCAATCGTGGACAAATATTTCAAAAACTCAATTATTAAAATGGATAAAAAATGGAGAAATACCTATTGTTATTGGGACTCATTCTTTGATTCAAAAAAAGGTTGAGTTTCAAGATCTTGCCTTGGTTATTATTGATGAACAACACCGATTTGGAACAAAACAGCGAATGAACCTCACCACAAAAGATACTCGTGTTCCTCACTATCTATCAATGACGGCAACGCCTATTCCTCGAACATTGGCATTAACTATTTATGGTGATTTAGATTTATCTGTTATTGATCAGATGCCTTCGGGGCGTAAAACCGTTATCACCGATATTGTTCCACCAAAACCAGAGGCGCGGTCTCAGGTATATGCTGATATAAGAGAAAGACTCGACGAGGGTCGTCAAGCCTATGTTATTTGCCCACGCATAGCAGAGCCTGATCCAGAAAAAGAAAATGCTCTCCAGTTAAAATCAGTCAAAGCCGAAGCACAGCGACTTGCCGCATCCGAATTCAAAGACTACCGCGTCGATATTATGCATAGCAAGATGAAGAAAATAGAAAAAGAAGAGGTCATGAAACAATTTTATGCACACGAAATTGATGTATTAGTTTCTACCTCTGTTGTTGAGGTTGGAGTGAATGTACCCAATGCTACGAGCATTATCATCGAAGGAGCAGAGCGTTTTGGATTGGCACAATTACACCAATTACGTGGACGTGTGATTCGATCGAATTATCAATCATATTGCTATCTCTTTGCTGATGCCAAGACCGATAAAACAATAGATAGATTAAAAGCTATCGTTCGAGCAAAAAACGGATTCGAACTCGCAGAGATTGATCTCGCATTACGTGGAGCTGGAGATTTAGCGGGAGTAAAACAATGGGGTATGTCAGACCTTGCCATGGAAGCTATAAAAAATATAAAAATGGTTGAATATGCGAGAGATGAAGCAAAAGAAATCATTGAAAACGATGGGACACTCGAAAATTTCCCTGAACTCAAGGCAATTATTAAAACCGACAATTATCATGTTCATTTTGAATAAATAAAAATAACGTAATTACGTTGTTTTTATTTTATTAAGAGTCTCTTCATAATGAGAAAAGAATTTTAAAATATACTTTATTATAAAAAAAATAAGTAATCTTTTTTAAAATTAGAATTGATTAATTTACCAACAAAAAATCCCAGAATAATCTGAGATATTTCGTGATTAAGCGTCTACTTTTGAAACGTTAACTGCTGATAGACCTTTTGGTCCGTCTTCAGTTTCGAATTCTACAGTATCACCTTCTCGTAAGTCATTGAAATCAAAATTTTGTAGTTCGTTCATGTGGAAGAATAGATCTTTTTCTTGTCCTTCAACACCAATAAATCCAAAACCTTTTTCCATCACTTTTTTGATAGTTCCTTTTTGCATATTTTTAGAAAATTAATTGCTTATAAATTTCAAACATAATTTAATTGCGAACTAATGTCCCTTCTTAAACACCTTTGATATTTACATACTAGACTAGTTATGAAATAAAGTCAATAAGTTATTGGTCGTTGAAAAATATTCTGATTAGGATATTGTAATAAGAGCACATTGTGCATTTGCGCCTATAGCTCAATTGGCTAGAGCGCCGAGCTTATTCCTCGGATGTTGGGGGTTCGAGTCCCTCTGGGCGTACTAAAAGAAAAACTATTCATATGAATAGTTTTTTATTAGATTAATGAGTCTTTATTCCATCCATACTTCGCAATAAATCAACGCGCATTTTAGCTGATGGGTGCGTCATAAATAATCTATTTACATAAGTGTCGGTTCTCTTCATCCCAAAGGGATTAGCAATAAACATATGGGCCGTTGCATGATTAGCGCTGCGCATTTTTGAACCATGGTTGTGAATTTTCTCAAGAGCACTCGCTAGTCCTTCTGGATAACGGGTCAGCATTGCACCCGTTGCATCGGCTAGTAATTCTCTCTTTCGTGAAATAGCAAAACGAATAAGCCCTCCAATAAGTGGCATTAACACGGCCAAGGCTAGTCCTATTACCAGAGACAAAGGATTACCTCCTCGGCGGTTTCCACGCTGAACACCAAACATTGTTCCTCGTAATAATATATCAGAAACCATGGTCACAACGCCAAGCAAAATAACAGCGACGGTTGAAATCAACATATCGTTATTCCCTATATGTGCCAATTCGTGAGCAATGACTCCCTCTAATTCTTCTTTCTTGAGAATTTCTAATAATCCAGTTGTAACCGCAATGACGGCATGTTCCTTATTGCGCCCTGTTGCAAAGGCATTTGGTGATTTGTCTTGGACAATATAGACTTTTGGTTTTGGTAAACCAGCCGTAATAGCTAGATTTTCTACAATTCTATGTAATTCTGGTGCATCTTTAAAAGAAACTTCTTTTGCCCCTGTCATTTTGATTACGGTCTTATGAGAAAACCAATAGGCCCATATATTCATCCCTATTGAGATAATAACTGCAAGATACAAGATCTGTGGGGAATTAAAATAGTAACTCAGGAAATATCCAAGACCTAAAATAATACCAAAAAAGAGTAACATAAGAAACCATGTTTTTAGTTTATTTCTGCGTTGATGTGTGTAAAAATTTTTCATAGCAATAGTATAGCATCTTCGCTCTTATCAAAATACAACAATAAATCGCGAGAATAGGAGGATGAAAACTAAATAATACAAACGAATGATTATTATCTATTATAAGAAAAAACCTAAAAATAGGCTTTTACTTGAATGAAACAGCAACAGGTTCTTTGGCGTCGGAATTGACCGCAATCTCGAAGAATTCACGAGACGAGAATCCAAAGGTTCCTGCAATAAGATTCGCTGGGAATGATTGAACAGAAATATTTAAATCTCGAACATTCGTATTATAAAACCGTCGTGCTGCTTGTATTTTATTTTCGGTATCGGTTAATTCATTTTGTAGATCCAAGAAATTCTCACTTGCCTTGAGGTCTGGATAATCCTCAGCAACAGCCATTAATTTCCCAAGAGCCCCAGAAATACCTGATTGCATTGTTGCAAATTGAGTCATCTGATCAGAGGTCACATTAGCAACATCAATATTCATTGATGTTGCCTTGGCGCGTGCCTCAAGGACTTCCTCGAGTGTCTCACGTTCGTGGCTCGCATAGCCCTTTACTGTTTCAACTAAATTTGGAATAAGATCATATCGACGTTTTAATTGAACATCAATATCAGCCCATGCCTCGTCAGTCCGAACACGTAGTTTTACAAGATTATTGTATAAACCAATAATGAATACGGCAATCACTGCTAAAATAATTAATCCAATGTACATATAAAATAATAAGTTAATCTTTTAATATAACCAGTATAACAAAAAACGCTCAGAAAGAACGCTTTATTTAAATACTATTTTATGATTTTTAATATTTCTATTTTGATCAAGATATATATTGATCTCATAAAACTCTTCTATTGAAGAATCAATTGGATCATACAATTTCTGGCAGTACGTCTTGAAAGTATTCTCATTTTTTAAAATATCGATACGATAATAATCTGTATGCAGGTTATTATTAGTTATCGAAGCATAGATACTGCCTCCATTTTCATTAAACGAAGAACTGATATCAAGAGAAAATATTGCATCTAATGATTCATGTAGACTTATTGGTGTTAATGCCTCCTTATTTAGGTTTTTTATTTCAATAACTTTTGTTCTTGATATAAAAAGCGTACTTCCCCTAAGGTTAAGGCTCTGAATTTTTCCATTATGATGACGTACATAAAATTCAAGATTTCCATTTGGCATCCAACGTCCTTGGGTAATAATTTTACCACTAACAAGAATTTCTTTTTTATAAGAATCATTTTCATTCACCGAACTTCCTAGTATGAAAACCAAGAAGCTCATAACCAGCATTTTTGTTTTCATAGTTTAAATTTTTAATTTACTAATATCATGACATGTTATTTTTTATAAATCAATGAATTAATTGTACAATTTAATAAACAAGAGTTTTCATAAAAAAAATACCTTTCGGTATCTTTATTTTAATTCTTTCTTTTTCTTTCCTACTAACATCGTCAACAATGGCGATGCCAAGAAAATTGATGAATACGTTCCTACCAAGGTTCCTAATAACAGAACCAGTGACAAGGTTTGCGTTGCCGCTGGCCCTCTGAAATAGAGAGCCAACAATACAACCAGTAAAGTCAACGAAGTAAAAATAGAACGAGTGATTGTTTGACCTATTGCGTTACCTACTGTTTTGGTAAATGATTCTTTTTTATTCTTTTCTTTATTGTCAGAGAGAGATTCTCTAATCCGGTCAAACACGACAATAGTATCATTCACCGATAAACCGAGAATGGACAAGAGTCCGACAACATACAAGGTATCTACCTCGGTTCCCAATAGGGTCAAAATTCCGATAGGAATAATAATATCATGCAACAACGCAATAACGGCAACTATTCCATATTTCCATGAAGAAATAGGGTATGTTACCTTTCTAAAAGCATAGGCAACAAAGAGAATAATTCCTAATGAAACGGCAATCAAAGCATAGAGTGATTTTGTTCGAAGTTCTCTTCCTACTGATGGACCAATTGAATTATAACGTTCTATGGACATTTCAGATCCCGCGATATTCATTGATGAAACTAAGGCTTTTCTATCTTCCTCTGAAATGGTTTGTGTTTTAACAACATACCCATCGTCTCCAAAGGGTTGAACTAATACATTTTCAAATCCAGCCTCAGAAAGGCTTGTCTTTACGATGTCTATTTCAGGTTTTTGCTCATAAGAAACTTCTAATACCGAACCTCCGGTAAATTCTATTCCATAGTCTAGACCAATTGCTCCGATAACAATACCACCTATTAAAACGAGTACTGCTGAAAAACTGATAAACCATTTTCTATATTTTGTAATAAACATATGACTATTTGTTAAAACCACTGTGGTATAAGAATCTCATAAATTTTGAACTCTTTCCTTTTTTCTTTGCCAAAGATAATAATAAGAATCGAGTAATCGTTACCGCCGTGAACATAGAGATCAATATTCCTAGTCCAAAGGTTAAGGCAAATCCCTTAATCAAGGCTGTTCCAAACCAAAACAAGAATACGGCTGAAATAATTGAGGAAATATTTGCATCTCTAATTGATGCCCATGCTCGCTTGAACCCCAGCTCAACAGCAGCATAGCTACTAGCACCTTTTTTCAACTCTTCTTTCATTCGTTCAAAAATCAAAATATTGGCGTCAACAGCAATACCTATAGAAATAATAAATCCAGTAATTCCCGCCGAGGTTAAGGTGATAGGAATGGATTTAAACATCCACAACATAATGGTTGTATAAATACCTAAAGCAATAACCGCAATCAATCCTGGTAATCGATACCAGAGAATGAGTACAATGCCCACCAGAATAAGACCCAGAACACCGGCAAAGACTCCTGCATTTACTGCATCTTGACCCAGCGTTGGTCCGATAGTGTTTGTTGAAATTAATTCAATTGGAATAGGGAGGGCTCCAGAGTTGAGTCTTCCTACTGTTTCTTTTGCTTCATCAATAGTAAAGGCCCCTTCAATAATCGCCTGCCCACCAGAGATTGATTGATTCACAACAGGAGCTGAAACAACAATTCCATCAAGGAGAATAGCAATTGTTTTCCCTACATTATCTCGCGTTAGTTCCTCAAAAAGTTGTGCTCCCTCCCGATCAAAAGAAAGTGCGATAATCGGTTGTGATTGCAGCGACCCACCAAATTGAACACCTGCTTGAGAAAATTGTAACTGAGCTTTTTCAAGATATTTACCCGTTAGAGGTGAGCTCACATACCGCTGTGATTCCAATGCCATAATGGCATTAATATCTACGTCTTGGGTTGAAACCAACTCACCTTCTTCGACGCTCAGAGTTGAAATCAATTCTTGTAATTCTTCATCAATGCGATTTTGTTCTTCAGGAGATGCCTCTGATTTGAATTCCAGTAGAGGTGTTTGTCCAATTAATTCAACAGCATCATCAAGGTCGGTGACACCTGGTAATTCAACGACCAAACGTTGTTCAGAACCGTCGACACCAAGACTATGCTTTTCGGTGTTAACATTTGGTTCGGCAATACCAAAAGCATTGATACGACGTTCTATGGTATCTCGCAAGGCATCCATCGAATCAGAGACTTCACTCTCGTCAATATCTGATATATCTGCACGATACACAAGGTAACTTCCTCCTGATAAATCTAAACCTAATTTAAAGGGTTGTGTGTCTTGGCTTTGGTAAATATACCCACCAAGAAATATCCCTAATGCAATAAAGGCAAACGCAATAAGTCTTATTTTCAACATATATTTATACTCTATATGTTTTGAGCTTTTTTTCAATATAAAAATTTAATGGTACCTTTTTAAGACTAAAAAAGATTAGCTAACTGTCTCTATTTTTTTATAAATATTATTAGTAGAAAAACAAAGATAGTGTACTTTTCATTTTCCCCTGCTTTTTTTAGTAACTATTATTTTATTTTATTAATAATAATTTTTTCAGGTTGAAACAGTTTAGGTTGTATCAGGTTGGTCTTAATATCAGCAGACTCAGGGCTGTATTCCCTAGATAGGTACACGATAAATTCACGATTGAACGTGACTATAATCTCACCATCATATTGGTGGTCAATATAATCAACAAGAGAAATAATATTTTCTCTATAAGGGTGAACTTGAATAGTATAGTCAGTACCATCAATTGTTAATCGAGCCTCAAAGGCTGCTAGTCCTTCAAGTATAAGTAAAGATTCAGGTTTAAGAGTATCTTCGAAACGAAAGGTCAGAGTGTGCACCCCTCTATCGACATCATCAAATGAATTAATTTCTGCATTTTTTTCCTCTGAATAGATAGTTATGATTTTAGGTTTATGGTACACCTCTGTGTTCAGAATATCTTTTCGGCTTTGATTTGAAATATGATTATTTTCAATTTCCCAATTATCAGGAACAAAGACTAAACTATTTTTACGTAAAATATCACCTGATATTTTATCTCTTTCTTCCTGCAAGAAAAATGCTGACGGGTCAGGAAAGAAAGGTTGAGGGTCAGGAATAATCGTTGGCGTATTAAGTATTTGATTTTGAATAATTCCACTATGAGTCTCATACTTAATAGAGAAAATATGGTCATGATTAAACTGCTCTCTTTGTATTTCAATCATTACAGAATCTCCTGGGCTGAGATCTTGATATGAAAAAAGCTCTCTATTATTCTTGTACAAGAAAATATTTTGTAACTTGTAATTCCTCGTATTTGTTAATTCAATGGCAATAACACGGTCATTAAATATATCAGTATTAAGATAGCGTACGTTAAAATCATTAAAGATTGAACGTACGGTCTGTGCAATAAATTTTTCACTGTTATCTCTGTTCCAGATACCGCGCATATCGTCTGCTTGCTCTGCAATAAAAGGATTATTAAAGCCTGTTATTATTGGTTGAGCCCAATTATCATGGGATTGAAAAATAATACCCCCTATACCTCCTAGGGATAAAAGTTTTTCCCAATGATCTATCAACCTTAAAGATCTTATTCTAGGATCAGTGAATTCATAAAATGCTGCAAAACCACCTAATTCAGTAGCGAGAAAGGGTCTCTTAGATCTGGATAAAATTGGTATTGCTTTATTCCAATAGACATCTCCTGTATCGAGCATATTCACACTGATAATATCTCCTGGGTAACGAAGGTGTGGTGAAAAGGTAGCGTATGTAGATAAATGAGACTTGGGGTCATTTTGAATTTCCGTAAGAATATTTTCTATTCTAGGTATATTTGCCGAATTTTGAATTTCAAGCTCGTTTCCTAGATTTACTGAAAAAGTATAGGGTTCATGCTCAAGTCGTTTGTCTAAGTCTCGAAATCTTTTTAATAGACCTGATGTTCCTAAATAACTAAAATCATTATCACCCCACGTCGAGAGCCGAGGTTGCATAATATGTAATAGCCCTTTCTCACTTGAAGATTCTATCAGCGATTCACTCATAGGATAATAAGATCTTACGAGGTTAGCATTCAAATCAGCTATCTGACCAAAACCCTCTTCCAAAGATAGATTAATATCTGGTTGCAAGAAATTAGAGACAACACCTTTTACTAAAAAAGGTTCATTGTTAATTAAAACCTTATTCCCCTTTATTTCTTTTAAGGTATCAGTGAAAATCAAATTCTTTGTACAGGAACTCTTGGGCGCTGATATTTGTACATGTTGTTGGTTAAACCCAAAGGGTACGGCTATCTGATGATTAAAGTAACCATTATTATCAACGACAATAAATTCCTCAGAATTATTTATAGTAAAGGTTAACTGGTCAACACTCTTTAACGCCAGTATTCCCGAAAAATTAACCAACAAAAGATTATCTGTTGGGTGAGATTTTTTTTCAATACCAACACTAAACTCTTTATTTTCTAGATTGAATAATCCTCCATCATTACATAGAGATTTTTTGTAAAAAAATAGTGAAAAGAGAGAACTTATTATAAATACAGTAACAAAAGCAAATAACAATATCTTTTTATTCAGCCAAGAATGAGTGTTTCTCTGTATCGGGCGCCATTTCTTAATGCCAAACAAATAATCGGAAAAACCAAGCATAGATGAATACAAGTCAATAAAAATAATAAGAGGGTAGCTGATCGTAATAATTGCAATTTGATATAGTTTAAACAATTTTACCTTCATGAAACCCACTAAAAGAATAATGAGAGGTAGAGAAAATAATACAATTTGTATATCACCAAAAGTGAAATTTAAAAAAGGAAAAACAAGAAGATAATAATAAAAATTAAAATCAAAAAATCTGAAAAAGAATAAACTAAAAAATACTACAAAAGGAAAAATGACTATAGATCCAAAGATGATATCTTTTATGATTACTCCATAAGATTTGCTCAATATAACGTTAATAAGGATAGATAAAAACACAGTAATACCCATAATAGCTATCTGAGGTAAGACTGGGAATTGAGAAAATATATATCCTTGAAAAAGAAAAACAAGAACCAATGCAATCAAAGGTATTAAATAAAATATTCCATGAAAAAAAAGAGAGGATTTATTGAGCATGGTTATTTTTTTTGAGGAAAAAATATTTCTTATATTTTCAAAAAAACTCTGATTATGACCATTGGCCCACCTTCTTCTTCGTGCAATATAATCAGTCAAGGTTGGTGAGACACTTTCAAATGAACCTACTGAATTATTATAAATAATTTTTTTTCCCTTAGATATCAACTGATAGCTAAGATACGTATCTTCGGTAATTGAATCAGGGATATAATTTTCCCTAAACTCGTTTGCTTTAAAAACAGCAGTAGTACCTGTGAAAAAAATACTTTGACCAGAACCTACCAAAATCAAATTCAACAATTCATTACCTACATGATTTTGAGCACTATCCCAAAGTTGAAAGAAATTTTTAATTGATTTTGGTTTTCTTCTGCTTTGAACACCACACACATTGGCATCATTATTTTTCTCTAATATATTATGACTTTTTTGTAACCAAGAATTCGCAGCAACATGGTCAGCATCCAAGAATGCAACATAGAAAGAAGATGTTTTCGGCAAATAAAAATTAAGCTTATCTTTTTTCTGTTGCCTCTCAGTCAAGATAATCTTTAGGTAGGTTTTATTCTTTAAAAGTATTGTTTGACTTAGATCTTTACCAAATTTTTTTTGTAAAAAAGGAATTGAATTATCGTTTAAATCTTTAAAAAGTAAATAAATATTTTTAATACCACTATAGGACTGATTTTCTATAGAAAATACAGTATCCAAAAGCTCCGCGCCTTCATTATGGCAAGGAATTAGAATATCAAAACTTTTATCAGTACTTTCACTGTTTTGAACATCTTTATTAAGAAGTCTCCTTCTGCCAAAAAAAATACTTGGAATAAGAATAGACATACCATACACGGATAAAACTCCCGTTAAAAAAAAGGCTATCCAGATAAACAGATTAATCATGTTTTTCAGATCTGCTGAAAAAATAATGAGCAAGAAAAATTGTACCAGCACCCAAAATACATCCAACTAAAATATCAATAGGGAAATGAACACCAGCGATAACACGTGCCAGAGCAATAAGAATAGCAATACATCCAAATAGTATTCCTATTTTTTTATGATAAATGTATAAGGCTGCAGCCAGTGCCGCAAAAAGCGTTGCATGCCCCGAAGGAAACGAGTTAAACCCACCATAAGGAAACAAGGGTAAGACCTCACTACTAAATCGAATAAACGGTCGTGGCATCATAAAGGTAATTTTCATAATGTATGAAATAGCCCAGGCACTGAGGACACTTACGGTAATAAATATTCCTTCTCTTAAAGACTCTCGAGAGAGTAATTCGGGTTTATTACCACTATGTTTATGTTGATGAATAGCCACAAAGAGAACACTGAAAAACACAATATAAATATCAATTTCCTCAGCGATAATATAAAGTAAAAATTTAAAATTTTCTGAACCTGAAGAAAAAGAATGTAACCAGAAAAAAATGTCGCTATGAATTTGTATGAATGTTTCGATCATAATCAGAATAGGCTGCATGCAGCAAGTTATTATATAAAATAGCGATAGTTAATGGTCCTATACCTCCAGGGACAGGTGTTACTAATGAAGCCTTTGCATACGCATCAGGGTCAACATCTCCTAAAATTTTTTTACCAGATTCGCTCGTACCAGCATCAAAGAGAACAACCCCCTCTTTTACAAAAAAATCTTTTATCATCTTTGGTTGCCCTGCACCAGAAATAATAATATCGGAATCATTCATCAACTGATGTACAACATAGAGATCTGTCTGTTTGTCTACCAAGGTGTAATTATATTTCTCACGCTCCATCCAGAGACGCGTTGGATGACCAACTAACATTCCATTTCCAAAAATTAGGGTTTTAGAGGACTTAAAATCAACATTATAGTGATGGGCAATATGAGCTATCGCACCGGTAACTGGTGGAAAAAAATGAGTTGTTTTCTGAGTAAACTCTTTGCATGTAGACTCGGCCAAAACATCTATGTCTTTTTTGGGATTCACTGCATTTAATAAAATATCTCTATCTAGGTGTTGAGGTAAGGGTAATTGTACGATAACACCATCAGCATCTTGTTGATGTTTTTCTAAATAGGCTACAGCTTTTTCCAAGGTAATATCTGCATCAAGTCGATGTGTTATTACCTGTGCTCCAACAAAAGCACCAAATCTTTCTTTATATTTTACAAAATTATCTATAACAGGATCAGAACCAATATAAATAATATGCAAAGAAGGAGAGGTTTCTTTATTATCTAAATACTCTTTTATGCTTGCCATCAGGTCGGCTGCAAGTTTTTTTCCATCTACAAAAATCGTCATATATAACACAAGTATACCTAGGTGGTCTTTTAATACAAATAAAAAAACAGTATGAACTGTTTTTAATTTAGGAAAATCTCAGGAGAATTATCTTTATATGCTGACCGCGACTGCCTATGCATTGACATTAATATTCCCAAGCCCAACCATTCAACAACCAAATGAGAACCACCATAGGACATAAAGGGTAACGTCACCCCTGTCACTGGCATCAGCCCAATATTCATACCTATATTAATAATAATATGGGTCATGAAATACAAAGCCAAACCAACAGCAAAGAGTAATTCAAAGTTACTATTCATTCGGTATCCTAATAGTAATATTCGAATGATCACAATTCCATAGAGCAGTAACACAATAACAGAACCAATAAATCCCCATTCTTCGGCTACCGCAGCGTAAATAAAATCTGTTTCGTATTCAGGAAGAAAATTGAGCCGTGATTGTGTTCCATATCCAACACCTTTACCCATTAATTGACCTGAACCCACCGCAATTGTTGATTGATAGGCATTATATCCAGCCCCTTGAATATCGGAAAGAGGATCAATAAATGTTCTCAAGCGGTCCTTTTGATAATCCCTAAGGGCAAAAGTCCACATAATCATAAAGAGTGCTAAACCACTTATAAATAGTATCAACAAATGTTTACGAGAGATTCCTGAAACAAGAATCATTCCAAACCAAATACCAAAAAGAATAATCGCTGAACCAAAGTCTGGCTGAATAAAGATGAGAAGAAATGGGATAACAAAATACATTCCTGTAATAATAATATGCCTTATTGCTCGTATTTCAACGTGTCGTCGCGCAAGATATTTTGCTAATACCAATATTAGCGCAAGTTTCATAAGATCAGAAGGCTGAAATGAAAATCCACCAAAATTAAACCAACTGGTTGCACCCTTATTCGTTGCACCCACAAAGATTAAGGCCAGTAGCATCGAAATACCAATGGCATACAATATTAAAATAATGCGGGATTGTTTTAAAAAAGAAACATCAAGAGAAGAAACAATCAAAAACAACGCAAGAGAGATACCCATCCATAATAATTGACGATAAACAAGAACTCCTCCTATATCAGAGAAGGAACTCAACGTAGCAAGAGAAAGTGCCATTAAGGGTAATAATGACACAACAATCCACCAGTCTATTTTTTTTAAGAGCGAGAATTTCATACGTTTATTGGTCTACAAGACCTCTGTTAATAAAGGGGTCGATGCGAGGAATGACTTCAATTCTCGAAACCGTATCATTAAATGGTTCTGGCCAAGAATAAAATACTTGAGTCGATTCGCCCTGAGAAAGACGGTCTATAAATGTTCGACTGGCTGCGATGGCATTATCTTTCTGATTATATAAAATAACAACAATAGGAATATCAGTGAAATCAAAAAAAGTTTTATTTTCTACAAGGGCACTCAGTTTCGGTGCTGTCTCTTGGTTACTCAATACAGGCTCGCCAACACTAAAGAGGTCAAAAGAGAAATCTTGAGGTACCTTATCCCATCTCTGGGTACTTAAAATTCTAAAAAATACATTATTGACTTCACTTTCACCGGTGATAATTCCTGAGGCAAAAACAGCAGATCGCTTGTTCGGTTCAATAAAGGTTGTTCCTTGGAAAGGTTGAGCAGCAAGAAGGTTATTCTCGTCATACAATCTAAACTCGTAGGTTATTTTTTCTAAGCCAGAATATAAATTCTGATTTTCGATATAGGCGACAGTATTATAAAGCCCATTAGCGACTCTAAAAGGTCTTTCCCACCAGACGATAAGATTTCGCGCCTCTTCCTGACATAAACGCAAGCAATCACCGCCACAATCAATTCCTGACTCGGTTCCATTTTGAATACCATCAACACAACTTGGCTCCTTGTTAGTGACTCTTGTAAAAATTAGAGATATTATCACTAAGAGAATAATACCTGCAACTATTAATATATTTCTTTTTCTTTTTTGAGCCCACTGTGACATAGGTTTATTATATATCAAAAAACAACTCATGCGAATTTTTCATTTCCATTTATCATACGAAAAGAGTGATTGTAAACGAACATAAGTATTTTTGATAATTTTCTCTATACTAGAATATTTCTCAACAAAAAAACACTATATAAAATAGTGTTTTTTGTTTTCAATACTGAGAACTGGCGATTGCCTACTTTCCCCACTAGGAGTATCATCGGCCCTCTAAAGCTTCACTTCTCTGTTCGGAATGGGAAGAGGTGTTTCCTTTATGGTAAACCACCAGATCTCAACATTGAAGACATACCACAAGGGTATAATTTATATTAATTTTGTACATTGACAAATAAAGACTCAGGAAACATTCATAAATCGAATGAATTAATTATGCGATTAGGTCTAAACAAGAATTTCATAATAAAATTCTGCTCTTATTCAGATTTCCTAATAGGTATGGGCAATTAGTATTTCTCAGCTCAACGCATTACTGCGCTTCCACTTAAAACCTATCAACCTAGTCATCTCCTAGGGCCCTATGATTCCTTATCTCGAAGTTGGCTTCCCACTTAGATGCTTTCAGTGGTTATCCATTCCCGACGTAGCTACTGGACGATGCTCCTGGCGGAACAGCCCATAGACCAGAGGTCAGTCCACCCCGGTCCTCTCGTACTAGGGGCAGATCTTCTCAAGAATCGACGCCTGCAGTAGATAGAGACCAACCTGTCTTACGACGGTCTGAACCCAGCTCGCGTGCCTTTTTAATTGGCGAACAGCCAAACCCTTGGGACCTTCTCCAGCCCCAGGATAAGACGAGCCGACATCGCTGTCGTTCGGGTTACATGTAATCCTGTATACATGCTCTCTATTGATTGGGTAGACGATACCCCATTCGTTTATCACCTCTCTTCTGAAGAGGCAAACTCATATTACTATGAGGATCGGACTATATCTTCACCCAATTAAATAATAATTGGGGCTTGGCGTGTAGTCTCTGAGGATACTCCATGTGTAAACACTTACGGAGTCTTTCCTGCTGATTGTCCCTCATACACCTGTTTTTAACCATTCAGCTTAAACTTTCGAATTACTGTTTAGGTAGGTGTACTATTTTGGCCGGGAGTTCCAGCATATAGCCAAGTTGATTGAAAAGTTTCTGTTTAATTAATTTTATAATTAATTAAAGGATTCTGTACTTAGAAGATTACTCTTCTAGGCACCCCGATGTAAATGTAACTTGCGTTCTATTTAAGTTAAGGTGCCGAACATCGCCGTCGATATGAACTCTTGGGCGATACTAGCCTGTTATCCCTAGGGTAGCTTTTATCCGTTAATCTCCAGCGCCGTCTAAAGGCCACTGTCGGTTCACTATGATCTGCTTTCGCATCTGCTTGAGATGTACCTCTCGCAGTTAAGCTCGTTTATGCCATTACACTACCAGCACGATTTCCATACGCGCCTAACGAACCTTTGTATGCTCCTCCGTTACTCTTTAGGAGGAAAGCGCCCCACTCAAACTACCCACCACACACTGTCTCTTCGCGTTTTTACCGCGAGGGTTAGAGCCCATAAAATTAAAGAGTGGTATTTCACTGACGACTCAACATTCCCCGAAAGGAATGCATCAAAGTCTCCCACCTATTCTACGCATTAAATCTATAGGCCCAATGTGAAGCTGTAGTAAAGCTCCTAGGGTCTTTTCGTCTAACTGCAGGTATCCGGCATCTTTACCGGAATTGCATTTTCACCGAGCAAGTCCTTGAGACAGTTCCCCAGTCGTTACGCCATTCGTGCACGTCTGAACTTACCAGACAAGGAATTTCGCTACCTTAGGACCGTTATAGTTACGGCCGACATTGATCAGGGCTTACACAGCCCAGCATAATAATTAAAAATCATTACACCATCCGTGTTTAACCTTCTGACATTGGTCAGGCGTCACCCCCTATACATCCTCTTACGAGTTCGCAGGGAGCTGTGTTTTTGATAAACAGTCGCCAGGGATCTTTCGCTGCGGCCCAAATGCGAATACAATATTCAACATCGTGACATCAGTCTAGATATTTGTCTCAATTCGTACTCCAATTATAAATAATTGTTGTATCGGATTAGCATCTCTGCGTCATCCTAGGCTCCTGAACTGTATATTAAAATATCTAGTTCAGGAGCTTGTTTTGATTTTAAAATCTTTCAGTGTATTAATTATCTTATATTTGGAATGATTGATTCATAATAACTAGACAATATGCCACAAATTCGTTTAGAGTTAAATACTCTATTCGCATTTGGGCGGGCCTTATTCCGAAGTTACGGCCGCTGTTTTGCCGAGTTCCTTAAGGACCTCTCACTCGTTCGCCTTGGTCTACTCGACCTGAATACCTGTGTCGGTTTGCGGTACGGTTACCACATGCTTAAGCTTAGAAGTTTTTCTCGATAGGCTCTTTACAAGAATTTCTCAACCCGAAGGTATCAATTTTGTCTATTTTGAAAGTATGTGTATCCCGGATTTTCCTAAGATACCTTTCTACCATCAACAACGGAAATCCAATAATCCGCTCTCATGTATGTCCTATGTCACTCCATCGCGGCATTTAGTAGTCATGGAATATTAACCATGTGTCCATCACCTTCGACGTTCGTCATTGGCTTAGGTCCGACTAACCCGTGGATGATCATCATAGCCACGGAAACCTTATTCTTTCGGCGCACGGGGATCTCACCCGTGTTGCGGTTACTTGTGCCAACATTCTCACTTCCTCACGCTCCACCATGGCTCACGCCTTTGGCTTCAACGCAGAGAGGAACGCTCTCCTACCGCTATAATAAATTATAGCCCTCAAATTCGGTAATACATTTAGCCCCGATTATTTGCGGCGCAGAATCTCTAGATCAGTGAGCTGTTACGCTATCTTTAAAGGATGGCTGCTTCTAAGCCAACCTCCTGATTGTCGAGGAAATTCTACCTCCTTAAGTGCACTTAATGTATATTTAGGGACCTTATTTTGAGATCTGGGCTGTTTCCCTTTTGACCACCGGACCTTCGCGCCCGGAGTCTAACTGCTATGTTCTTGACCAATTGGTATTCGGAGTTTGACAGGTCTGGCGCCCGTTAGGGCTATCCAAGATCCAATCAGTGCTCTACCCCCAATGGGAACACATAACGCTAACCCTAAAGCTATTTCGGAGAGAACCAGCTATTACCAAGTTCGATTAGCTTTTCACTGCTTTCCACACGTCATCCGATGGAATTGCACGACCACCCGGTTCGGGCCTCCCCTTTTCTTTCGAAAAGGTTCACCCTGCACATGGAAAGATCACTTGGTTTCGGGTCCTATAGACACAACATATATTTCGCGCTATTCACACTCGGTTTCCCTGTAGCTCCGGAACTTTACTCCCTTAGCTTGCTGCATATATAGACTCGTTGGCTCATTCTTCAATAGGCACGCTGTCGAGGTGCAAGCACCTCTCCAACTCCTTGTAAACACAGGGTTTCAGATCTATTTCACTCCCCTCCCGGGGTTCTTTTCACCTTTCCCTCACGGTACTTGTTCACTATCGGTGTGTAGAGATATTTAGCCTTACCAGTTAGTACTGGCGGATTCCCCCGAGATATTCATGTCTCGAGGTACTCAGGGACACTAACAAAAGAGGTGAATATATTTCGTCTACGGGATTTGCACCCTCTATGATTCTGCTTTCAATCAGATTCGACTATATATCTACTTTGTAACTCTTCTCTGTAAAGACGTTAGTACCCTACAACCCCACAATAAAAACTAAAAGTAATTACTCTGGTTTGGGCTCTTTCCGTTTCGCTCGCCGCTACTAAGAAAATAACTATTGTTCTCTGTTCCTAGGGGTACTGAGATGTTTCACTTCCCCCCGTTCGCTCCTTGACTTCTTGTTCAAGGTTTCTGATTAATATCAGAAGGGTTTCCCCATTCGGAAATTTCCGGGTCAAAGGTTGATAATCACCTCGCCGAAACATATCGCAGATTGTCCACGTCCTTCATCGCTCTCTACACCCAAGGCATCCACCCTGTGCTCTTAGATTCCTATTAGGAAATCTAAATAAGAACTACGTACGCTTTAAAAAATACGTAGGTCTAATACCTTGCATGGCGTTTAGTCATGCAAGGACTTTGTAACCGCATAATTAATTCTGATACATAATCACGTGAATGACTATGCTCGATTTAAAAATGCTCCTGAGTCTTTATTTGTCAATGTACTATTAAGAAAAGCCGATACAAAAAGCCACCTCAAGGGTGGCCCAATCAGATCTCGCGAAAGATAAGCTGAACAACCCTAATAGATAACTTTTATATCTGAACTTTTCATGACCAAAATATACTCGTAGGCGAAAAATAGTCAAGTATTTCATAGGGAGGTTCTCTAGTTTTCTCTCTCACCTTAATTTATAAGGAGCTTAATGAATAAAATAGTATTTAATAGAAATTAAAAAAACACTTTGTTTTTCAAAAGTGTTTCGATAATTACTTGTGCATTGCTTGTTTTGCGTCGTGTATTGCATCCTTTGCGGCTTCTTTACCACCGAGGCCAAATGCAAGACCTCCAGCAATAGCAATCATTGCTACAAATCCTGTAAATAATGTCTGGATAATTGAGGCACCGATACCTACTTGTTCCAATGCAATGATACATGCAAAGATAATTACAACCGTTCGCGTGAGATTTCCTAGCATTGCTGCAGATTTAAAGTTCACCATTTTGGTTGAACCTTTTACTAATTTTTTAGCAAAGTCTCCTAATACATATCCCGCAAACACTACAAAGGCTGCGATAATAACGCGAGGAATGTACAGAGCAATATAGGTCAGAAATGATTGTACTTGATCAAGTCCCAAAATATCAAGAGCAATAATCAAGGTTACAATAATAAAGAACCATTTTACAAGCCACCCAATAATATGACCGACACGTAATTTATATCCGGCTCGCTCTATCGCTCCAGCCAAGGGGAGAACCATCGCATCGACCTTTGAGCCCAAAGCCTTTACGATAAGTTTATAGAGCGTCTTTGCAATAATCATTCCTATTAAAAGAACGAGAATTGCGGCAATAAATTTTGGTACAAAAGTTGCGACTTGTGCCCAAATATCAACGAAAGGTTGGATAAACATTTCTGATGAAAACATAAATAATAAAATATAATTAATTTTTATAATTCGACTCCTCTAGTATATAACGGCTCTCAGAAAAAAACTATACAAAAGTATAGTTTTTTATAGCAAGCGAAAATATTTTCCCTACCCATAGATTTTTTATTGATTATCTAAAACGGTAATACGATCGTATTCCATGACATCTCGAACTAATTTGTCGTACATGCTGATGCGATACGTATATTCTTCTTGAGTGAAAAATGCATACCTGATTTCATGACCAATTTCTGATTCTATAATTGCCAATTCTTTTTCTAATATTTCTTTTTTAATTTTTTCACCAACAATTAACATATCCAGTTTCCTGTCGCTGTCTCGGGTAAAAAGACCAGAGAGAATTAACAATTTAATTGATCCTGATTTCTTGATACGTTTTAGGAGGTCTTTTTCTTTGATGAGTTCTGAGCCGACGAGTAATTGTTTCAGAGGTTTCATTAAATCAAATCGTGTGTTTAAGACCCACCCCGTTAATTTTACTTTTTTGTACGTTGGTTCACTATTTTTTTTAGCCGCCGTTTTAAGAATTTTTTTTGTGAAATTCTTTTTTTTCAAGAATCCTGCCTTTGTTAACATAGTTAGTTCTTTTCGTGCTTCTGGTTTTTTGACACGTGCACGATTAACAATATCGTCAATATCAAAAGGCGTTGATTCGTTAAACAAAAACAAACGCATTATTTTTACCCTTAATATTGATCCAAAAAATTTTCCAAGTGATTCCATATATCCAAATTATATATCATCGCGTAAATAAAAAAACCATGAGCAATGGTGATTAACAAAAGGTACTATCTTTGGCACAGGAACTATTAGCGAATTGAGTTTCATCCGTTGTGGTAACCAAGAGTTCATTGCCGTCAAAAAACATACGTCCCATGAGTACAACAAATATAATACCCAAAAACATGATGGCGGTTTTTATTGCGTTCTTGTTCATGTATTTATTATAACATATTTTTAGAATATATATAGTTATCAAGATAAAAAACCCAAAATATGGGTTTTTTATCTTGCAAAGTAAAGTATAGTCGTATCAAAGATACTCGTGAATTTACTTAAGTTCTACTTTTGCTCCAGCTTCTTCTAGTTTAGCCTTCATCTCTTCAGCATCAGCCGTCTTTACTCCCTCTTTCAAGGTAGCGGGTACGCCTTCAACTAATTCTTTGGCTTCTTTTAATCCTAGTCCAAGAAGTTCTTTAACGACTTTCATAACAGGGATTTTAGCTCCTCCGTCTGAGACAAGAATAACGTCAAATTCTGACTTTTCTTCCTCTTCTCCAGCGGCAGCTGGTCCAGCCGTAACGGCTGCTGCAGATACTCCCCATTTGTTTTCGATAACTTTTACCAATTCGTTAAGTTCAAGTACTGACATTTCTTCGACAGCATTGATCATATCAGCAAATTTTGCTGGTACTTCGACTTGTTTTGTTTCCTCTGCTTCTGGTGCAGATTCTTCTTTTGCTTCTTCTGTTACAGGTGCAGCAGCTTCTTCCTTTACGGGTGCAGCAGCTTCTTCTGTTACTTCGGGTGTTACTTCGGCAGCAACTTCGGGTGTTACTTCGGCAGCAACTTCGGGTGTTGTTTTTTCGTCTGACATAATAATGTTTGTTTAGTAATCAGAATGTTCCAGCAATTTTTTTTGTGTTTCCAAAAAATTGGGAACTTACCACAAGGGCATTTCCATTTCTATAGTCGCTAACGCTTCTTAGAAATCTGGTAAAATTCGAAATATAACCTGGGGTTATTTTCTCATTTACATTCTGACATAATAATGATTTTGTTTAAATTAAAATAAATGAAGCTTATGCTTCCTTGGTTTCTGCTACTTGATTCAAGACCACAGCAAATCGTGTTAGTGGTGAATTGATAACATTTGCAAACATTCCTCGTAAGGTATCCATTCCTGGAATGATTGCAATGTCCATCATTTCTTCTTGTGATTTGAATACACCATCAAATATTCCTCCAATAATTGAAATAGAATCTTTGTGTGTCTTTGAGAATTCAAATACTTCACGAGCTGGTGCCATTTCGTCTGTACCAAATGCCACCGCTACCATTCCTTGTCCTAGGTCTGGTTTTTCGCCCGTTGCGGTTGCAGCATCCATGGCTCGTTTAAGAAGAGTTTTCTTTACCACAAGATAATCTGAATCATTTTTTCTCAAGGCCTTTCGCAGAATATTATTCTTCACGACACCTAATGATGAAAATGATACGAATACCGATGTAGCTGAATCAGCCAAAGCAGATGAAACCTGTGTGTTGATTTCTTGTTTTTTTGCTTTTGTGATTGACATAATAATAAGTATGGTGAAACAACGGAATGTTGTTTCAATTAAAAAATCAGCCCTTATGGCCGAATGAGTGTAGAGCATTCATGTAAATCACGAACGCAACTACCTACGTAGGAAATTAAGCACATCATGTGCACCCACGGTCATCGGCTGATAGAATTAATATACTCTATGACTATTTTTTTGCAAGATCGTACCTGCGTCAAAAATTCATCCCTACCTCCATTAGGCGTATTGAGGTCGGCGGTTTTTGTTTGTTGGTTTTTGCGGTGGTCGTTGCCATCGAGATGTTACGCACAAGAGCCCAGAGCACCGCATGTGGGTGAATTGTGCCGTTGGGTGATTAATAGGCTCATGTGCAATCAATCTGTCTATCACAGCAACATCATTAAAATAATCTTAGGTATTAGGTATTCTTGTATTCCGTCCGCAAAGAGATGGCGTTCATACACGAGAAAAAGAAGTCAAAAATAAAGACTTCTTTTTCTCTATACGCTTATTCAAATTAATCGAATTTTCTCTATACCTTCGTACATTATCGTTTTTGCTTATTTATCCATAAGAATTTTTAGCTCAAAATGAATGAGCTAAAAATCTCCATACATTCACTATTGTCGTATTTTTTCAAAATACTCTGTAGTTCATGCAAAACAAAAAACCCAAAAGGATTTGTTTGTTTAACGTTTAATCAAAGTGATTAATTAGCATTATTGATAGTCTCTGTTCCTGATCGGTAATCTGGTGCTCCTAGTAATAGGCTTGCATCATCTCCAAGAAGGTTAGATTGCGTATCATACGTTACGTCATCAATTACAGCTCGTACAGATGCTACTCCAGCACTTGAACCTACTACAGTAATTTGAACCGTAAATGATTCAGTATTACCTTCATTGATTTCGTAAGCAAGTCCTCCGTTTACAAGGTCAGCTGATGTGCTTGAAATAGTTACATCAGTGATTGTTCCTGCGCCCAAAATACTTACTCCAAATCCGTTAGCTTCAGTTCCAGTTCCTTGATCATCTGCAATATAGAAAGTATCTTCTATTGCTTCAAGGTCAAGTTCGAAGGTAAATACTGCAATAGTATCGTCCCCTAGTTCTTGAGTATCTGAAGATTTATCTTCATTTGAATCGATAAGTCCTTCAGCAACAAGAGTGTGTGTATCTCCAGAAACTGATGTGTTGTCATCAACATCATCATCTCCTTCTCCATCTACAAAAACAGTAGATGCTTGAACAGTTGCTCCGTTTGAGTATCGAGCTCCGTCGTTAGTATCTTTGAATTCTAATTCAAGAGTTACATCGACTGAATCGTCTCCGTCAACACTGAAGTCTCCGTCAATATCGAATCGTAGAGTAGCCGCGGCTGTTCCTCCACTGATTACGTCAAAGTCGTCATATTCGTCTCCGTCAACAACAAGTCGTGCATCGTTAACGATGTCATTGTAGTTTCCACCTACTGTAGTAACTAGGATTTCAATGTCGTTAACTTCGATGTCGTTTTCTTCTGCTTCAAGTTCGAATACGAATACTCCCATAAAGTCTGATTCGTCATCGTTATCTACAACGAGTGTTGCTTCATCTGGATCATCTGATGATGAGCTGAATTCGATTGATTCATCTCCTCCTTCTTCATCAATATCAAATGTTACCAGTTGATCTTCGTCACCGATGTACTGTGTAATTCCAGCAGTATCAACTCCTCGGACTCCTTCGTCTTCTACGAAGATAGTCCATGCATCAGTTTCTCCAGCATCGTCTACTGAATCTGCAGTCGTTAAGAATACTTCAATTTCTACTGTGTCGTTATCTTCAACAACATAGTTGATTCCATTGATTCGGAATGAGTAAGCAGAATCATCAGCTTTATCATATACTCCGTCATCATTGTCATCAGTGTAGTCTTCTTCTTGCCAGTCGTCTTCGTCCTCAACGTCAACTTCGGCTACTTCGTCTCCATCAATCATAAGAGTGATAGTTTCAAATGTATCCCAAGGTTCATCTTCATCAAGTGTATCTGATGGGAAGAATGAAAGATCAAGTCGTTCCATTAGGAAGTCTCCGTCTTCAACATCGAATTCGATTGTTGCAACGTGAGTCATTTCTCCTTCTTCTGCATCATCTTCTGATGATAGGTCGAAATCTTCTAGTGAAGCTTCGTTACCTCCCGTTGCTGGGAATTCTGGATTTGATGATTCTGAAGATCCTTCAGAATCACATCGTTCTCCCGTTGTTACAGAGAATCCAGTTGTTGAAGTACATCCTGCGGGAAGAGTTCCTGCAACTGGTGCAGCAACCGTAACTGGACATGCAGCTTGGAAAGCTGGTGTCGTAGCTACTCCTACGATTCCGTCTACAACGAGACCTTGTGATGCTTGGAATGATCGTACTCCAGCAGCAGTTAATGGTCCGAATACTCCGTCAGGAGTTCCTGTTGAGAATCCAGCCGTATTCATACATGTTTGTAGTTCCAACACTCGTGGTGATAGAACTCCTACCTGTAGGTTTACGCCATCGTGGTCTGATAATAGTGATTCACCTGTTGCAACAACTGGTGTTTCTGATTCTAAGAGTGCCATTACTGTTAGGATTTGCGATTGCGTAAATCCTAGGGCCTCAAGAACTTCTGCTTGTGATTGAGCTTTTGACTCCTGTACGTTGGCAGTAAATACCAATGTAAGTGCAAGTGCTCCTATCATTAAGAATTTCTTCATAATAAGTTTGTTTGTTTATTAAATAAATTTTTATAAAAATTTATTTAGAGATTATCGAATCATTAATACGTAATAAAATGAATAACTAATAACTCAATAAATTTTCTAAATAAGTTTGTTTGCTGGGTAGGAGGTTTTCGACAGCCTGTATTCCACCCTAGCCAGGAATTAACGCGCATTAGTTCCTGTTTGTGCCGCAATTTTCGACGCAGCACTGAAATGTAACAACCGAGGCAATGCCTCGGCGTCGTAGATATTCTAGCACATCTTTTTCAAAACATGCAAATATCTACGACCATTACATTAAAGACCCATAGAATGGGCTTCACCTTATATAACGAACGACAATCAATAATATTACAGTGTCACCAGCACAACGACATACTATTTATTATTAGTCAATAATTGTGATGTCATCCTCAGCTTGACTGGGGATCCAGAATTTTACAAATTATTTATTGTTTTTTATGTATTCCTCTGGATTCCCTTTTTCAAGGGAATGACAGGGTGTGAAGGTAATGACAAAACGTTATGGTAATGACAGAGTGTGACGGGAATGACAGGGTGCAATGGGAATGACAAAACGTTACGGTAATGACAAGGTGCAATGTTTGGTTTTAAAAGACATACTCTATATAGTATGTCTTTTATCTCTGCCCTGATGTTGTCTTTAGGCAACGCTGTAGGTGCTCCATCTGCGTGAGCCTTGTTTGCTGACCTTTTCTTCGTCTATCAGTTCAATCAAATCTCGCTGGATTGTTTTTGAACTACAATCCTTGAATTGATCGCAGATGTCGTTAATAGATCCCTTATCAATAGATTTTAGAATACTGATAATCATTTCTTTGCGTTCATTTTTGACGTGGTTGACCTTTGGTTTATGGACGGTTTTTTTGCGGATAGGAACTGCATTCTTTTTAACAGACAATGAACGTAGTGCCTTTTTGAAATCAATTTTTTCTGCAATTCTGGGTGCTGTGTTCTTTACTCTGATGGTTGGGTCGATGTCTTTTTCTGTGGTTGGTGTGTCTAGGTTCTGGGTTGGTGTTTCGTTTGGTTCAGATTTTTTTGTACTAAAGGCAGTGTGTTGAGATGTTCTCTGTCTCTGCATCAATGATTGATTGAATAACGATTCAAAATTATCCACGTGGTGAGTATGTTTCTTTTTCTGCGTAGTGGTTTGTATATACCCCGCTAGGCTCTCGGCAAAAGAAACCAATTCATTATTAATCACCGAATAATTCATCTCTGAAAAGAAACGACTACGATAGGCAATATCTAGATACGAGCTTAATTCCTCGAGATTCTGATACGCAAGGGTCAATGGTAGATGTCTTTTATCAGCACCGTAGAGTGCATCATTAAGAGACGCCAACATATCAGCACCTTTTTTTCGCAAGAGATTACGCAATGAATCACCAGACTCGATAAAGTCCGTCAGCATATAGAGAGCCGTTAGAATCTTTTCGCCACGTGTCCTATAGACGCGCAGTTCGTTATCAATAGTACTAGTCTGTAACGCTGGTATCGTTGATGTCTTTTTAGATTCAGTAATCTGGGTATCTTTTTTTTGTTGGTCGTAGTTCATATGTCTTTGAAAGGTTCTGTATAAAAAGTCTTATTTTGAAAAATATTACGGCGTCCTTTATAGAATTGATTATACATAAAATTATTATAAAGACAAGAAATCTAGATGGCTGTCTGTTTAGATTTGTGTCTTTGAAAAAGTGGCAAAAATAATCATACATATATATCTATAATCTTTTTTGTTCAAATATAATTTAAGAGAGAATGTGTGCCTTATTTGATTTAGTGGATATGGTAAAATAGGCATATACTTTTTAACGACAGATAATCTATTATGACCAAACGAAAAACAAAAAACAAAAAAACACCTACCCCAACGAAAAAAACACCTTTCACATTCCCAAAAATTTCCTTACGACCTAAAAATAAATATGTAACAGGAATGCTCTGTATTGTATTGGCAGTATTCTTTACGATGAGTGCCTTTGGATCAGCCGGAACTATTGGGCAATTTTTTCATATTAAAATAGTAACCTACAGTATTGGTTATGGATTCATATTGATACCTTTGTTGTTATCAATTTGTGCCTATCGAACGATCCAAGAGATTCATATGAGGACCCAAGATATTATTTCATTTTTTGTAAT
>Ga0136601_1000021_pt1 | contig 86447 bp, 85 predicted proteins | sample AntRauMFilla2699_FD_181020 | JGI IMG/M metagenome (GOLD analysis project Ga0136601, IMG submission 181020) | Saline lake microbial communities from Rauer Islands, Antarctica - Metagenome Filla 2 #699 | ecosystem: Environmental > Aquatic > Non-marine Saline and Alkaline > Saline | place...
CCAAAAATAACTGGGATTTACCAAGAAATAAAACAGGTACCGAAGGTACTGAAAAGTGCATGTTTCTCTATCGTAGACACCATTCCAACAGATTGAAGGATATGGGTCTCATTTCAGTGTGTCACATCTGGCTGGGGCGGCAGGATTCGAACCTGCGAATGCATGGACCAAAACCATGTGCCTTACCACTTGGCCACGCCCCAATATGTCACTACTAGAGTGACTCGCCTCATTATACCCTAATCTCTGTTACTTTTTAACAGTAGTGTGAGATTTGTGCGGTTTGCTATGAGGTTTCTTGAAGTAAGAGCGTATTTCAAATAGCAACCAAGCACCGATTGCAAAGAATACAGCAATAAACACTAGGCTAAATATTACACTAAACACGTTGTAGCTTATCAAGGTTGTTATCACTGACGACACCGCACCAACCAAGAAAGCTAAAAAGATATAGTCCCAACCTTTTTTTGACAAACCTCTTAGCGGCTTAATAGCTGCTAGGCTAATTGCCACAACAACCACCATAAATACTATCTGAATAAGGGTTCTCACAGTCCAAAGACCCGATCCCGACCAAGTTCCATAATAATTACCTAGGTACAAAGAACTTACAAACAGCCCGTTGAGCATTGTTAAGATTGATATCGCAGAAAGCCCAGCACCAATTGCTACCAACCACCAAGCGTTTTTTGCTAGCCACTTTTGGGCTTCTTTTGGCAGGTGGGGTGCACCTTTAAGCCAGCCTTCTACCTTGGCCTCTACTTTATTGCTCCACTTCATAGCTTCTTTTGTTTGCTTTTCCATATTATTTCTTCTCCTTCTTGCCCTTTTTGGGTTTTAACGGCCACATTCCCCAACTAGCCCAAGCTGCCAAGTTTGCTAACGCCGCGCTCATAAATATTGCCCACCATCCAGGTACTAGTGTAACCATTGCACCGAAAAATCCAAAGTTTTCTATTGGCCCCTCCACAAAGTTCGCTACAAATGATAGGTATAGCCACAAAGCTGGCACCAACCAACCCATCACCATACTGCCTAGTCGCATAGCCGGGCTCAGGCGCAAGCCAAGCAAAAACGGCAAGGCAAACACTTCGGCTACTACTATCAAGCTTGCAAACAAGTGCGCACCAGAATCACTGCCTACAAATCCAAAGCTCTGTATAATCTCTATAAACTCCTCAAACTTAAATAGTTGGGAAACAGCAAAAACTGTCAAAAGTCCCGCATACATATAGGCTGCACTCTGGGCATTCTTGGTCTTCGGTTTAGGCGCTTCTGTAGTTTTTGCAAACATATTCATATTGATGTCAGTATAACATAAGGGACATAGACTGGCATTAAGTGTTGTTATTTTTTAAATAATGCTTGCGCTTTTGGCTAGGCTAATATAAAGTAACCAACAAGCGAAAGTTACAAAAACAAACACACCACAAAAATGTGACCGATCGCTCTACGATATCCACCACAACAAAAAGAGACCCGCTAGGGTCTCTTTGCTTTTTTACTATCTAATCTTCAGCTTGCTGGGAATTCTCTTGCCGCCACTTGTCTATCTCGGCGTGATTACCACTTAGCAGCACTTCTGGTACCTTCATACCCTCAAAATCTTCTGGACGTGTATACTGCGAAAACTCCAGGGTTTCTCCGTCGCTAAAGCTTTCTATCTCGGCACTGTTTTCTCCGCCCAAAACTCCCGGCAAAAGCCGTACAATACTATCAGCTATTGTCATAGCCGGCAGCTCTCCACCTGTAAGCACGTAGTCGCCCACACTAAGCTGTTCGTCCACCACGCTAGTTATTCGCTCGTCATAGCCCTCATAACGGCCACAAATCATGGTAATACCCGCCTCATCATCGGCCCAAGTCTTGGCCTCCGCTTGCTTCCAGCGCTTGCCTCTTGGCGTCATCAATAGCACCTTTGTCTTAGGATCGTACTCTTTGGCATCTTTAACAGCTGCAAACAGTGGCCCAGGCATCAACAGCATGCCGTCTCCGCCACCATATGGCGTATCGTCGACTTGTTTGCGTGGGCCATTACCAAAGTCTCGTAGGTTAATCAGCCGAAACTCCACAGCACCAGCCTTTTGGGCCTTCCACATCATAGAAGTATCCAACACGCCGTCGAACATTTCCGGAAACAAGGTAATAATTTGAATTTTCTTCATCTCTGTAAGCTTACTTTATATTGACGTGATTGTCTATATATGCTATCGTAGCTGAGCTTTAGCACCTACAACAACAGGGAGAAAAAATGCCATCTGACGAGCAAATCAGCGAAGGCCAGAAAGTGGTTGATGAGCTGGCGGAGAAATACCAACTTGCGTTGCATTGTGGTAGAGACATTGGTCAACCTAAGACCAGTATGGACTATCTTGAAGATCTCGAAAAGCTCGAAGTCTTCATTGACGTCACCAACCACAAAATTGACCTTGAGTACCAAGCCGCTAGGGATTCCGGGGGCCTGCGAGCTCTTCTTGCTCGTGACAGCTTTGAGCTAAGAGCTCGAATCGAGATCAAGCGCATGGTTACTACTCTAGAGAGGAGACTTTCTAACTTCGAAAACCAGATCATGGCTACACAAGGCAAGATGGGTATTTTCTACCGCCAGAACCACGCAATGGTGGTGAGCTAAAGCCGCCCGAGACCCGCTTCGCGAACAAAGTTGTTCGCTCGAGGCATCAAGTCTCGGGCAACAACCAGAGTTATTTATCTATAAATATTTCTGGCTGTTTACCTTGAACACAAAAACCGCCCAATTGCTTGGACGGTTATTGTCTCACATAAATCTCTCAGCGTAGCAAGATGCTTGCTGAATCTCTCGCAGTTCTTTTTGGAACTATCTAGATTATATATCTAAATCGTCTAGTTCTGCAAGCTCTTGGCGAGCCTTTCTTGAATAATCACTAGCGTTATCCACAGGCTCATCTGTTGAGTTTTTCACAGGCTCTTCCTCGGAGGTATCTTTTGCTGTCTCCATTGGTTCTTCTGACTTTTCTTCCGACTGCTCTTCTGCTGGTTTTTCTTGGCGTACTGGACGCTCATAACCTTCGTCGTTATTAACGATTTTGAGGTTATACCTAGCATCATTCTTGGTTCCAAGTGCCCGTAAAAGTGTTCGTAAGCTCTGTGCAGTCACACCACGTTTACCAATTACACGGCCAAGGTCTTCTGGGTTAACAGTTAGGCTCAGCAGAACACCCTTTTCGTCAATTAAGCGCTCTACTACTACATCATCTGGATTCTCTACCAAAGACTTTACTATGAATTCTATAAATTGCTGATCAATTGTCGGCATAAACCCTCCTCGACTTACGGTCAATATTTACAAGTTAATTGTAGCACAGGCATTGTTTTGCAAGCTAGGTTGTCTGGTTTGACAATTCAATTGACTTTTACATATTTTTATGTTACAATAAAAGCATGAACAAATTTGCAGAGTTTTTACCTCAAATACCAAACAAAGACCAGCGAGCTGAGATTTCAGCAGACGCTCAGGTCGCCCTTTGGGACAAAGAGTTGCCTCGCGACCACGTCGTTGACTCCATAACGGAGCTGGCGCTTAGACAATATGCTTTGCTAGATCCTGAGGAGGGTCAAAGTCTAGCCGACCTAACAGCACGGGCTGTTTTGAAGAGATTTGGTCTCAAGAAGCGCAGAGTCATGGCAGACAAACTTTGTAGCGGCATTGAAGAGGCATTCTCCTTAATAAATGAGGTCACTCCTTGTGAGGAGCAACCTTCTATGCAATATGGGGCCGATGATGAGTATTCAGAGCTAGAGAGTATTCCTACTCTTTAGTTTCTTCGGCTGGCTTTTCAGCTTCAGGTTCAGGTTCCTCTGCAGGCTCTTCTGGAGCTTCTTCTACAACTTCTTCTTTTGTCTGGTTCTTGCGAAGTTTTTCTGGGTTGCGAATAGCTTTATTGCCAGCAGCAGGATCTTTGACCCAAGATGGCATCTTTACACCAGCATCCCTAAGAAGCTTAACTACACGAGGTGACGGTTGCGCGCCGTTGTCTAGATATTTTTGCGCCAACTCAGCCTGAATACGAGATTCTTTGCTGTGGGGGTTGTATGTGCCGACATAGGCAACAATACGGCCACTTGATGGGTGACGCTGAGATTCTTGGACAGCCACACGGTAAACTGGGTAACCGCTGCGACCAACACGTTGTAATCTAATTGCTAACATAACTTTAGTGATACTACACCACTACAGATACAAAGTCAACTATTTCGAGCTTTTATAATACTCCAAAGCAGACTTGGCGGCTTCTTGCTGGGCGGCTTGTTTGCTGTGTCCGCTGCCCTTGCCTACTAGCTTACTTCCTACATAAACGCCAAGCTCAAACATTTTGTCGTGGTCAGGGCCTTGTTCGTCTATTACTCTATATTTTGGAGTGTGACCATCGATTCGTTGCGAAACCTCTTGCAAGTGCGATTTTGGATCGCGCCAACTGCCAGACGCCAAAATACCTTCTAGCCGACTGATGATATTAGCAGCCACAAATTCTGCCGCCGCCTCGTAGCCACGTTCGACATAAACAGCGCCAATTACTGCCTCAAAAGAGTTAGCTAATATCTGGTAGCGTGCTCTTTCGCTGCCCTGCTTCTCTCCTCGGCTCATACGTATCAAAGACTCGTAACCCAAGTCCTGCCCAGCCTCGGCAATGCTCTCGGTTCGTACCAAAGCAGATCTCCAACTAGTCAAAATACCTTCTGGTTCGTCATAATTGCGGTACAAATAATCTGTAACTACTAGTTCTAGTACGGCGTCACCCAAAAATTCCAACCTCTCGTTGTGCACTTCTGTACTTTTGCGATGTTCGTTGAGATAGCTCCTGTGAGTTAAAGCTGTCACCAAAAGGTCTATGTTTTCAAACTCAAAACCAATTTTTTCTCTAGCAAAATCTTGATACGGTGCAGTTTGTATTCCGCTCATAATTTCTCCTGTCTTATTCGTTTCATACCCAGTAGCATCAACTTACCAATATCTTCGTACTCTATAGCATCTAATGCATCCGCAAAACTAAACCATTTAATACCATTCATCCATTCCTCTTTTTGGATAGAATCAGTGTCACCCTCGGCTCGCACTAGATAAATTTGAGTGGTCATAAGTACTAGTTTGTCGAGACGACGATAGCGAAAATGGATCTTGCCAAGCCAGCCTAATATGTCGACTTTGTCGAGACCGGCCTCTTCGCCGATCTCTCGCCTAGCTGCCGCTTCAGCTGTCTCGCCCTCTTCGATATGCCCTTTTGGTATGGTCCAACGGTCTTTGGCATCCTGAATTAACAGCATCTCAACACCGCCCTCTTTGTTGCGACGAAAAACAATCCCACCAGCGGTCGGTTCGCGTACTACTTCCTGAATTTGTTGTTTTTTACGGTTAAAGTACTTCTTAAACTTATTTTCTGGTGGTTTCTTCATCGTTATCTACCTCAATCAGCGTGCGGTAAGTCGTACCCAACACGCCGTTTACAAATTTACTAGAGTTGTCTGAGCCAAACGCTTTGGCAAGTTCTACGGCCTCGTTTATAGCAACCTTGGGCGGCACGACATCCTGTTTGTTAAGCAGTTCAAATACGCCTATTCTCAATATGTTGCGGTCAATCCGTGCAATCTGATCAATCGGCCACTCTGGTGCAATTGGCTGAATAGTCTTATCAAGATCTGTCTGGCCCTCGATTACACCGTCTACCAAAGATTTCACAAAGTTTTTGTCGTCAATGGCTGAATCATATCTCTTTAGATTACGAGATAATATTTCTTCTATAGAAACCGAATCGTCTTCCGATTGTTTACGAAATTCATACTCATACAGTGTCTGTAGAGCGACGATTCGACCGAGGTGACGGTTAGATGCCATAACGTTTTTCCTCTTTTACTTAATGTACTATTTTATTATTTTGCAGATTTTTTGAGTTGGCTGCGCTTTGTCGCCACCTTAACAGGTGATTTAGCGTTTACACGCTTTGCCAGACTAAGGCGCAAGTGACTGCGTCGTAAGCCGGTTTTGCGCGGACTGGTCTGTTTCTTTGGTTGTCCCATGTAAAGAGCTCCTTTTTTTCAGGTTATTTATTAAAACTTAGTTGCAATTATACCTAAAACACGCCAAAACCTCAATAGGCCCTAGGTGTTGACAATATTAAGCATTAGTGCTATGATGACGGCTATGAGTAATTCACCACAATCACCACAATTTTTTGATCACAGTCCCGACCCTACAGAACAAGCCTTAGAATTGGGTATGGGTGACGAACGCACTTCTGAGGCAGCCAAAAGGGTTGTCGGTGATAAAGACACTAGCCAGGAAAGGCTATCTAAAAAAGAGAATAAATGGGTACGGCGCTCCCTGGCCACAGCAGCCTTGGCGGGTTTAATGGTATTTGTGTATGAATCTCAAGGCGACTCACCAGAGTTTTCTGAAGAATTAAGCACCATCACAGTAATCGAAGGTGAGGGCCTAACTACCGTAGCTCATCAGGTAGAAGATCACGATAACTACGAAATAGGCACTACCATTAACTACATAGAGAATATGCCAGAGAACGAAGAAACGTTAAGCGATGGCCTACAGGCAGGCGAACAAGTTTACTACCCTCACAGCGTAGAGTAGCCCTAAGCTACTACGTTGACCAACCGGCCAGGAACATAAATCACCTTGGTCGGTTTTTTGTTGCCTAGGTGTTTGGCTACATTTTCTTGAGCGAGTGCCGCAGATTTCACTTCTTCTTCGCTAGCATCTGCAGCAACTTCTATCTCACCACGCAATTTACCATTTACTTGCACCGCAATAGTTACAGTGTCTTGTTCTAGATACTTTTCGTCCCATTTCGGCCAATTGTCTACATTTACTGAAGTTTCGTGATCCAAATCTTGCCATAGTTCTTCAGCCATATGTGGAGCAAATGGAGCTACCATCATAACCAAAGATTCAACCGCAAACCGCCAGTCAGTTTTGTCGCCAAAGCCCTTGGTTTTAAGGCTATATAGGTCGTTGGTCACTTCCATCAAAGCAGCTATCGCTGTGTTATATTTTTGGTCTTCAATATCTTTTGTGACCTTCAATATCACGGGGTGAATTGTTTTTAACACGTTCTCAATGTTGCCTTCTGTAGCTTCTGCATCCAAAAAGTCTTGGGTTAAGTTCCATACCCGACTCAAGAAACGATAAGTTCCAGGCACACCTTTGGTATTCCATTTCATCCAAACCTCAAGTGGTGCGGCAAACATCATATAAGTTCGCAGAGCATCTGCCCCATAGCCTTGGTTAATTATCTCGAGCGGGTCTACACCATTGCCAAGTCTTTTACTAAACATCTCGCCACTCGCGGCTGTTACTTTACCGTTATATAAGAACTTTTTGAACGGCTCTGGGTTTTCTAGCAAGCCAAGTTTATGCAAGAACCTTGTAACAAACCGAGCATAAATCATATGGGCAGTAGCGTGATCGCCACCGTTATAAAAGTCTATTGGCGTCCACTTGTTGGCAACGTCAGTATCAAAAATCTGATCTTCGTTGGCTGGGTCAAAGTAGCGCAGCATGTACCAACTACTACAAATATAAGTATCGAGCGTGTCGGTTTCTCGCTCAGCCTGTCCGCCACATTCCGGACAATCTGTCTTTACCCAATCGGTAGCCCTAGCTAGAGCGCTACGCCCGTCACCACTTGGCGCGTAGTCGTCAAGTTCTGGCAATACAACTGGTAGTTGGTTTTCTGGTACCAAGACTGGCCCACATTTGACACAGTTAACAATAGGAATAGGAGCTCCCCAATAACGCTGTCGGCTCACCGACCAGTCACGAATCTTGTAGATAGTTTTACCTTCTCCGACATTTTGTTCTTCAAGCCAAGCTACTACTTGCTCTCTGGCGTCTTCGCTCCGAGTGCCATCAAACACATCGCTGTTTACCAACACTCCCTCGCCGTGATAAGGCCCAGGTTCGTGTTCGTTCTCTGGCTTTTCTACTACAGCTACTATTGATAGATCGTACTTCTCGGCAAACTCAAAGTCTCTTTCGTCGTGTGCTGGTACAGCCATTACAGCACCGGTACCATAGCCAGCTAGTACATAATCTGCCACCCAAATCGGAATCTTCTGGCCATTGGCAGGGTTAATAACGTAAGCTCCGGTAAACATACCAGTTTTTTCTTTAGCCGACTGACGTTCTACTTCAGTCTTCTTAGAGATTTCTTTGACATAAGCTGCTACGGCCTCACGGCAATCGTCAGTGCTAATCTTCTCTACCAAATCGTGCTCTGGCGCTAGCACCATAAACGTCGCTCCAAACATAGTGTCCGGGCGAGTAGTAAACACTGTAATAGAGTCGTCGGTGTCTGGAATCTCAAACTTAACCTCAGCGCCTACCGACTTACCAATCCAGTTCTTTTGCGCAGTCTTTACAGACTCCGTCCAATCTAGTGCATCTGTTGCCTCCAAAAGCTCGTCGGCATACTCGGTTACCTTAAAGAACCATTGTTTTGCTTCTCGCTTAGAAACCTCTGGGTCTTCTGCCGAATCATGTCGCCAACATTTTCCGTCAATAATTTGTTCGTTGGCCAGCACTGTCTGACATTTGTCACACCACCACTGCAAACGAGAGTCTTGATAGGCCAGGCCGTTTTTGTACATCTGAGCAAACAGCCATTGAGTCCATTTGTAATAACCAGGTTCGTGGGTGGCAATTTCTTTGCTCCAGTCGTTGCTCCAACCCATGGCTTTGTATTGTTTGTGATAGTCCGGGATAATCTTGGCCATGCTTTCTTGGGGAGATATGCCACTCTTGATAGCAAAGTTCTCGGCGGGCAATCCAAAAGCATCCCAACCCACTGGATGATAGCTCTCAAACCCTTGTTGTCTACGAAAGCGAGCCATAACGTCACTAATTGTATAATTCATAGCGTGACCAATATGAATACCAGCCCCGCTCGGGTAATTAAACATGCTCATAGCAATATATTTGGGCTTGTCGCTAGTTAGATCGGCTTTGTAAGTTTGCCTCTCGTCCCAAAGTTGTTGCCACTTCGGCTCAATTTCAGATGGATTATATCTTTTCACTACTGTTTAGTATAGCAAAACTTTGTAAGATGTCATCTAGGGAAGAGGTGAGACTAAAACTGGAGCGCTTTGCTGGGTGGTCAAGTTATTGCCTAGACGACCCTGTTCCCCATCCCCCCAGCAGTAGGATTTACTATCAGCAATGGCGCAGGTATAACTATTTCCTGCTGAAGCAACTTTCACCGTGCCAGACATTAATGAAGTATCTACAGATAAGGGGTTGCTATTACCCGTAGCCGAGCCGTCACCAAGCTCACCAGAAGAGCCACGCCCCCAGCAATACGCTTGACCGGAGGCTACAGCACAAGTGTGATTGTTGCCAGTTGATATGCTTGACAACGTACTGGACATATTAGAGGTGTCGGCTGCAACAGGTGTGTTTCGATATCCTACTGTCTGGCCATTACCGAGTTGGCCAGAAGAAGCAACCCCCCAGCAATACGCTTGACCGGAGGCTACAGCACAAGTGTGCGCTATACCGGTTGCAATATATGAGACCGTTCCGGACATAGTAGATGTGTCGACTAAAACAGGCGTACTCCGTAAGTTTGTTGAACCATCGCCGAGCTGCCCAGTGGAATTGCTGCCCCAGCAATACGCTTGACCGGATGCTACAGCACAAGTGTGACGATCCTTGCTGGCTGAAATAGATGTCACCGTGCCAGACATTAATGAAGTATCGACGGCTACAGGAGTGTGCTGTTGATCTGTTGAGTCATTTCCAAGTTGACTGGCAGAGCCACGCCCCCAGCAATAGGCCTGGCCGTCGGCAATGGCACAGGTGTGGTCATCACCGGCTGAAATAGATGTCACCGTGCCAGACATTAATGAAGTATCGACGGCTACAGGAGTGTGTCGGTTTACAGTCGAGCCATTACCAAGTCGACCGTAGCCATTATTCCCCCAGCAGTAGGCTTTGCCGTCGGCAATGGCACAGGTGTGGCTGTTGTTGCCGGCTGAAATAGACGTGACAACGCCCGACATAGTAGTGTCATCAACCGAAACAGGTGTGTTGTTTTGGTCAAAGGAAGAACCGTTGCCATTTTGGCCATAGTAGTTACCACCCCAGCAGTAGACTTTGCCGTCGGCAATGGCACAGGTGTGGCTGTTACCGGCCGAAATAGCCTCAAATTCTAATGTATCTACACCGCTCTCGACAAACCCATCATGCCCATCACACGGCCCTTCTTCTATTACGTTTCCCTCAGTAACATAAAATGCTGTTCCTGCTCTTTCGGAAGAAGCGGTTAGGCAAAAGGTTTCTCCTTCTGATGTATATTCTAATGTTGTGTCATCACTGGCTTGAATTTCATTGACGTAGGCGTCATCTGGATAGCTGCCTTGTTCTATTTGGGCTACATCTAGTTGCCTAGAAGCACCACGTAGGTCTGATTTTAATGTGGCTTCGGCAGCCGAGCGTTGTATACCGCCGTAGGCTACAAAAGTTATAGTAGCGAGGATGGCGATAACTACGATTACTATGAGAAGTTCTACTATTGTGAAGCCAGATTGTTTATTTTTGATAGACATAACTTGCCTACAATTTTAACATAAAGCTTAAGCTTGTTGCTTTTTAGCCAGCCACTCTGGTGTTTGTCGCACCAATTTGCGCTCATCGTCTGTAGAATGCAACACTTGTTTAACAGCTTCTTCTAAGAATATTCCGCCTTCAGAACCCTTAAACAGTAATACTGCTCCTGAATGCATCACGCTTGATACAAAACTACCTGCCTCTACAGCATTTTTACAGATTTGAACCTTACATCCTTGGGCTTCAGCCGCAGGTGCCAAATGTTCGGCCGCTTCTTGGCCAACTACCACTACCCAGGCTAACTCTTCTGGTATACACAATTCACCCAGTTCTTTGTGAGCGCTTGCTGACATATCACCAAGTTCGTTCATACTGCCCAACACCGCGATCTTTTGCGGAGCTTGCAACTCATATAGCGTTCGGATTGCCGCTGTTGCTGCCAAAGGGCTAGAGTTGTAAGTATCATCTATTATAATCGAACCTTTGCGGCCTTTAAGTATATTCATCCGTCCAGGCACCGCCTGAATCTTGTTTACTCCTGTTGCTATCTCTGGTTGGTTCATGCCAAGTTTTGCGGCCACAGCCACTGCAGCAGAGGCAAACAGAGTGCTATGTTCACCAACTGTGTGTAGTTTTGCCGACGTAGGCTTATCCCATTCTGGCCCCACAAAAATACCCCTGTGGCCTTTGCCTATTACGTAGCCAGAACTTTCATATCTATAATCGGCAGCTTCGCTAGTGCCGTAGGTGCTAAGGTTGGATTTATTGGCATATTTAGCAAATTTTTTGTCTATGTTTTCGCGATTGATAATCGATTGCTCACTAAACTGCGTTAGAGAAAGTTCTTCTTTGGCTACAGAATCAAGATCTTTAAAGTGTTCCATGTGTTCTGCTGAAACAGCTGTTACAACTCCAATGTCTGGTTTTAGATAGTTTTCAAAAGCTGGCAGCTGACCTACTCTGTCGGTTCCCAATTCTTGAACAATAACATCTACTTCTGCCGGCTGTTTCACGCGTCGTCTTGCCTGACGAAATACCTTCATCCACTGCCCTAAACTACGTATATTATCTGGATAATCTATACCCAAAATAGCTGTCGGCACGCTCATCTCACTATTGTAGTTACCCTCATGCACCCGCACCCGAAACTTCTCAGCAAGTACAGTAGATATAGCCATCTTTGTGCTAGTTTTACCCACACTGCCAGACACAGCCACCAGTTTAATATCTGTATTTTTGGCCAAATATTTCTTTGTATAGCGTTCTAGTTTTTTTCTGATCAAGCTTTTAAACATTTTTCCTCCTGTACTATTGGTGGAGCATATCGGATTCGAACCGATGACCTCTTCCATGCCATGGAAGCGCGCTAGCCAACTGCGCCAATGCCCCTCCAGTAGTACGGGAGAGTACACTTAAGATTAATTATATCAAAAACTCGCCCCTGTAACTAGGGCGAGTACAATAATACCTGATAGCTGATGCGCGCCCACCCGGGGCGGCGTGTTTGTTTTTGACTGTTTGTCTTTAGGTTCAGAGGCTACCCCTGACGCATCAGCCTTAAGCCTTATTATTCACTACATTAACAAAAAACACAAGCACTTTACTATGGCTTTTATGTGCAATATGTGCTTAAATTAATGCGTTCAGTAAGCGCAAAAATTATTAACGCCGGGTCGATCTGAAAAGATAATTAAATACAAGAAAAGAACATTTACATGTCACAGCAAAATCTTTTTGTGGGCAGTCTTGCATATTCAACTACCGACGATACTCTCAAAGCTTTCTTTGAGGAAATCGGCGAAGTTGCTAGCGCTCGCGTTATTAGCGATCGTGAAACAGGACGCTCACGTGGCTTTGGTTTTGTCCAATTCGCAAACGATGCAGACAACCAAAAAGCTATCGACCAATTAAACGGCAAAGAACTTGACGGCCGAGAAATCACCGTCAACCTAGCTCGTCCTAAAGAGGGCTAGAGAACTGACCGTTCCAAAAACACCTCGAGCAATCGGGGTGTTTTTAGTTGAGCAAATCTAGAAGATTGCGTTCATCAATAACCTTCGTTCCGTATTCTTGAGCCTTCTTAAGCTTGCTATTACCAACTTTGCCGCTTGCCACCAAATAAGTCGTGTCTTTTGCCACACTCGTCTGAAAAGTACCACCTAAGTTTCTAATCTTGTCGGCAGCTTCTTCGCGGCTCATAGACTCTAGCGTTCCGGTAATAACAAAGCTTTGCCCAACCAACTTGCCAGATTTTTTGCGTACTATTGGCTCAACCCCCAGCATCTCAAATTTATCGAGCAAAGCTTGATTGTCTGGATCAGCCAACCAAGCAACTATACTCTCGGCTACTACTTTGCCTACACCATCTACTTCTTGTAGCTCCTCAAGGCTAGCTTCTCTTAGAGACTCCAAAGATCCAAAATGATTCACTAAATCTATAGCTGCCTGCGTACCTACATGTCGAATGCCCAGTCCAAACAAAAACCGTTCTAGCGGTGGGGTTTTCTTATCTGCTACAGCATCAACCAACTTTTTGGCCGACACATCTGCAAATCGCTCCAAGCCAAGCACATCTTCAAGTCTTATTTTATAAATATCAGCAACATCACTTACTAATCCAGAATCAACCAGTGCTGCAACATTCTTTTCTCCGAGTGTATCGATATCCAAAGCTCCCTTGCTGGCAAAATGCTCTAGGCCTCGCTTTAGAAGCAACGGGCCACTAACGTCCTTTACTCTATAGACAGCCTCGCCAGCTGGTCTGATAAATTCTAATTCTGGATATTGGGCCTTCAAGGCTTCTTTAAAATCAAACTCTTTGGCCGATTTTGGTCGAAGTTCTTGGACAATACCCTTTACTTGCGGAATAATATCGCCAGCCTTAAAGATAGTAACTGTATCACCCACTCGAACATCTAGTCGTGCAATTTCGTCGGCATTATGCAAACTAGCGTGTTGTACGGTAGTACCTGCTACAATCACCGGGTCAAAAACCGCCACAGGTGTAGCTGCGCCAGTTCGGCCAATACTAATCACGATATCTTTTACTACTGTTGTTGCCTGCTCTGCTGCGTATTTGTATGCTACTGCAGCTCGTGGTTGTTTACCAACAACTCCCAATTTAGCGTATTGTTCGCGGTCGTTAACCTTTATTACCAGTCCGTCTGTATTAAACGGCAACTCTAGCCTCTTCATATTCCAAGATTCAACAAATTCCATTACTTCTTCTAGCTTGTCAAAAACACCAGCTTGTTTGTTGGCCGATAGTCCAAGCTGACGCAAAACCTCATAAGTAAATCCAAATGTTGGCAGATCGTCTGGATTATCTCGGAGCATGTCATAAGGTATAAAATGCAGTGGTCTTTTGGCAACCAGTTGCGGGTCTAACTGACGTATAGTTCCGGCAGCTAGGTTGCGAGGGTTAGCATACTCGGGTTTGCTAGCTTTTCGTTGCCTGGCGTTGAGTTCTTTAAAATCTTTTTTGAGCATTACTATCTCGCCGCGGATCTCTGTGCGGCCCTCTAGAAATTTCTCTGCGCCTTCGGAGTGTCGCAAGCTCAAAGGCACAGACTTAATAGTCCGCACATTGGCAGTTACATCCTCGCCAACAAAACTATCCCCTCTAGTAATCGCCTGCACCAAAACTCCATCTTGATAAACCAGCGCACAAGCCAATCCGTCCATCTTAATGTCGGCAAAAAACTCATGCTGCCGGCCAGGCAAAAGCTTATCCATTCGTTTAACCCAGTCTTCAACGTCTTTTTGATCAAAGACATCATTGAGACTCAGCATTCTAGTACGATGCTCTATTTTACTGAAGCCACCCGTCAGCACTCCACCGACTCTTTGGGTTGGGCTCTCTGGCGCTACTAATTCTGGGTTGTTCGCCTCGAGCTTTTTTAGCTCTGCAAACAAACTATCGTATATGGCATCATCAACAGTTGGATCGTCTAGCACGTGGTACTGATAGCTATACTGGTTGAGCAGTTCTCTCAGTTGTTTAGCTCGTTGTTTAGGCTGGAGCTGACTCATCTTCGACAACCTTTCGATAAAGCAAATAAACATAACTCGCAGCAATAATTGTGCTATAAGAGCTAAGAACCAACGTAGCCACGGGTACTATAGGCAGCCACTCTATGCCAGACCAAATTTGTTTGATCCAGCCATCTAGCAATATTATTGGTATAAGAACTAACGCCCACAACAAAATTAGCTGTAAACCTAGCCAAAGCATACGCATAATCATTCTCAGTCGCCTACCAACCACGATGTCGCCAGCTACCGATAATGCCCGAAACGGATACATCCCAGGTAGTGTAACTATCACCAAAGCAAAGGCTGTGCTAACCGCCCAATACAGCGACAATATCCCTAGCAAGCTTGCACCTATCCAAAATAGCATTGCCTCAATTCCATTTGTGAGCAAACCACTCGATGTAGCAGCGCTATAACCAATAAAGGCGAGTGCCAAAGGTATCAGCTGTACCACAAGCACCAAGAATAAAATCATAGTAGCAACTATTGGCGCACCAGCGCTATACAAACCATCACGGAGCTTAATCTTGTGTTTTGCCATAAGGTTTCGTAGCAGCCAAACAGTCGTTAACCAAGCGAGTAAGCCCATCAACACAGCGTAGATCTGTTGAGACTCTGTTATGGCTCCCGAAAATCCACCAGTAATAGATGTAAAGAAAAGCGTTCCAACTCTAGTTACTTCGGTAGCAGTATCGCCAAGCCAGCCAGATTCACTAGCTATAAGATCCGACATCAGGCTATAGGTATCTTGCGAACCAAGCCCGACCAACAAAGCCGTCAACACTGCGTATATCAAACCAAGCAAGGCAAAGATCTTGCCGTGTTTTTTGAGCATTTTTGCAACATATATTGAAAAGGCCCAATAACCTGGCAGTTTTAAGGACCGCTTATAATCTCGACGTTTGGTTTTACGAAAACTGCGGTGTGGTCGTCGAGCCAAAAAACTATTTATTCGCTTTTGTATCTTCTGTTTTTTTGTCACGCTTGCCCCCACTAAAACTTATCGGCGTTCTTACGTAGTCTAGCAATTCTGTCTTCTAGTGGTGGGTGGGTGCTAAACAGTTTGCTAAACCCACCTTTTTTGAGTGGGTTAGAGAAAAACAAGTGTGACGTAGCCGAGTGTTGATGCTTGAGTGGTTGGCTGTTATCTTTCAGCTTTTGCAGGGCGCTAGCCAAAGAATCTGGGTTACGAGTTGTCATTGCTCCCGAAACATCAGCCAAATATTCACGCTGTCGGCTTACCGCCATTTGCACAATAGCTGCCAAGATTGGTGCAATGATTATAACCACTAGCCCAACTACCAGCAGAACTGGGCTGGAGTTGTTCCCCCTATTACCGCCACCACCAAAAATCATCATCCTCAAGAATATATCAGCCAAAAGCCCAATCACACTTACCAATCCAAAAGCTATCATACTTACCCGAATATCATAGTTTTTGACGTGTCCCATCTCGTGAGCCATAACCGCTTCTAGCTCCATGTCTTCCATAATGTCCATCAGCCCAGTGGTCACGCCAACTATTGCATGCTTTGGGTCTCGGCCTGTAGCAAACGCGTTTGGCGCTTTGTCGTCTATAACATAGACCTTGGGAGTTGGCATTCCAAGAGTAATCGCAAGATTTTCAATAATCCTATAAAGCCGTGGATTGTCGCGCTTTTGGATCTCTTTGGCGCCTGTCATTGATATGGCTATCTTGGTGGCCATATAGTATTGCAGCCAAGCATAAATCGCCGCTACACCAATAATCACATAAGCTACGTTTGTGTTGCCGTAATACCAGCTTACAAGCCAGCCGATGGCACCAATAAGAGCAACGAATACCGCCATAATCAAGACGGTATTGCGCTTGTTGGCAGCTATCGCTTTATACATATAGCGCGCCTAGCCTAGATTAAAATTCTACGTCTACTGGCTTTTCGGCCTTAGCTTGTTCGTCAGCACTATCTAGTTCAAAGAAAGTACGGTTCTTGAAGCTAAACATTGCAGCAACCAAATTGCTCGGGAAAGTCTGGATCTTAGTGTTTAGATCGCGAACGCCACCGTTATAAAAACGACGTGCAGCTTGGATCTTGTCTTCTGTGTCAACTAACTCGTTTTGTAGTTCCAAGAAGTTGTTGCTTGCCTTTAGGTCTGGGTAGGCCTCGGCTACAGCAAAAATACTCTTTAAAGCTGATTCAAACTGGTTTTCAGCCTTGGCTGTTTCTTCTACGCCCTGAGCACTCAACACGTTTGAGCGAGCCTCTGTTACTTCTTTAAAGACACCTTTTTCGTGTTTGGCATAACCCTTAACTGTCTTGACCAAGTTTGGCACTAGGTCCATTCGACGTTTAAGTTGTATTGTTATGTCGCTCCAGGCCTCATCTACACGAACGCGCAGTGTAATTAGTGCGTTGTAAATAGCCCAAAGACTAATTAGTAAAACAGCTCCTACTATCAGTGCTACAATCCACAGTTCCATAATTCTTCCCCTTATTTATCGTTATCTACCCACTATTATAGCAAAAAGCTTTGGTGCGCGCGAGAGGACTTGAACCTCCACGTCCCGAAGGACACTAGCACCTCAAGCTAGCCTGTCTACCAATTCCAGCACGCGCGCATGCGGATTTTCTATAAAACGTAATCTTGGTGGCTCCTCCCAGACTCGAACTGGGGACACAAGGCTCTTCAGGCCTCTGCTCTACCAACTGAGCTAAAGAGCCACACTCATATATTGTACGAAATTCGCCCCTGTTTGGCAAACACTTCTGCTACTAGTTTTTGGTAGCACGCTTGCGCTGGTTGGGATCGAGGTGACGCTTACGAAGACGAAGGCTCTTCGGCGTTACCTCTAGTAGTTCATCATTTTCAACAAAGTCGATACTCTGTTCCAAGCTAAGCTGTGTGTGGGGTGTTAGCTGGATTGTTCCATCACTAGAAGACGTGCGCATGTTAGTTAGTTGCTTACCACGACAAACGTTAAGATCAAGATCTCCTTGGCGGTTATAAACACCAACAACCATTCCTTGATAAACAGTGGTTCCCGGACCAATAAACAACTCTCCACGGGCAGCAGCTGCGTCTAGCGCATAGGCAGTAGTTGATCCAGCTTCGGTAGCTACAAGAGCGCCGTTTCGGATCTGCTGCATCTTTGGACCAAGCGGCTGATAACCATGTGGCAAGCTGTGCATGATTACAGTACCTTTTGTAGCAGTTAGAAGTAGGTTTCTTAGGCCAATCAAAGCTCTAGTTGGCAAAGTATAAGTTGTTCGTGTAGCACCACTGGTAGTTTGTTCTTGCTTAACCAGCACACCACGGCGTTGTCCTAGTTCTTGGCTCACCACACCGACGTGCTCTGGACTTACTTCTACCAAGAGTTCTTCGACTGGCTCTAGCTCCTGGCCATCTTTTTCGATAGTTACTACCTGTGGTCGTCCAACTTCAAACTCATAACCTTCACGGCGCAAGGTTTCGATAAGAACAGACAAGTGAAGCTCTCCACGGCCAGAAACTACAAAGCCTATGCCGTCTTCTTCTACCTTTAGGGCTACGTTAGTTTCAAGTTCTCGTTGCAAACGGTCACCAATCTGACGACTAGTACTAAACTCACCTTCTCTACCCTTAAGCGGGCTAGTGTTCGGACCCAAAAACATACTAATTGTTGGCGCTTCGATCTCGATTACTGGCAAGGCTTCTGGGTTATCTTTGTCGGCAATAGTCTCGCCAATATGTACTTTATTAATCCCAGTAACGGCGATAATATCACCAGTCACCGCTTCGTCGATCTCTTCACGTCCAAGCCCACGATAAGCAAAAACTTTCTCAATCTTGCTAGCAACTTCTGTTCCGTCGCGTTTAATTAAAACAACTTGTTGAGATTTCTTGATCGAACCACGAGATAATCGTCCAATAGCGTATTTACCCAAGAAACTGTCGTACTGTAGGGCAGTTACTAACATCTGCAGAGGTTTGTCTGCTTCCACAGATGGAGCTGGGACTTCTTTGATAATTGCGTCAAATATTGCCTTAAGGTCAGCTGGATCGTCAAAACTATCTGGCATATCGTTCCATGCTTTTCCGTCGCGAGCTACGGCGTAATATGTCGGATAGTGCAGCTGTGAGTCGTCAACTGCTAGTTCCAAGAAAAGATCTGCTACTTCGTCCTCTACCTCTGCGATTCGCCTAGATGGTTTGTCAATTTTGTTAATCAAGACAAGTGGCTTAAGCCCAAGTTCCAAAGCTTTTGCCAACACAAACTTGGTTTGTGGCATCGGACCTTCTTGGGCGTCGACAACCAATATAACTCCGTCAGCCATGTTCAAAGTACGTTCAACTTCACCGCTAAAGTCGGCGTGTCCTGGAGTGTCTATAATGTTTATCTTGTAATCGTCGTGGTAAATAGAGGTTTGTTTGGCGGTAATTGTAATTCCACGTTCGTGCTCTTGATCGCCACTGTCCATAATAAGATCTTGTTCCATCTCGGCTTGGTTAGAACGAAAAGTATTGCTCTGCTTTAATAGACCATCTAACAGAGTGGTCTTGCCATGGTCAACATGGGCTATTATGGCTATATTGCGGAGTTTAGAACTATCAATCATAAAAATATGCCCTCTCTGGGGGCTTATGCTGTAATTATAGCACACTAGAGTAGTTTTGGGAAGATACTTCACTACTGCCAACGGCTCGTGTATAATACGTGGGCAGTATGTATTAGGGGCGCTTAGCTCAGTTGGCTAGAGCATCTCGTTTACACCGAGAGGGTCGGGGGTTCGAGTCCCTCAGCGCCCACCACATACTTTGCGGGTGTAGCTCAGCTGTTAGAGCGCTTCCTTGCCAAGGAAGAGGTCGAGAGTTAGAGTCTCTTCACCCGCACCATAGAAGACTTTTCAATTTCTGAAAGGTCTTTTTGTTTGGCAATCAATCTGTAGATGGGGCTAATATTTTGTGTGTACATATTTCCTGAGCGATTCATGAATATTTTGTCTGTAAAAATCATTTGTGTACACAGCTCTCTGTTTTTTTGTGATACATCAAGTATTCGTTGACCGACGTCTTCAGCAAAATTAAGTGCAAAATCTAGAAACTTTTGCATGTCGCCATTTTTCGATGATTCTAGCTTATATCTTTGCTCGTCTAGCTTATTTCGTACCAGTTCATTCTTCTCAATATGGCTCATTAAACGTTGTCTAAGCGGTAGATTCTCTGGTTTTGACGCAGCGAGTGCTTCTTCGTCTAAGTCCTTGTCTAGTTGATTGATTTGGGCTGTTAATCTTTTAATATCAAGCTCACGTTGCTCGTCACGGATGCTGAATGTTTTAGTTAGGCTTCTCAATAGTTTTTGTGTATCACGGCACGCCACGGTGCTAAGGAGCTGTTTAAAGGCGTCGTGGAACTCCTCTCGATTAAAGTATTTATAACAACCTCTACACCTATATTTTTCATAAGATTTTTTCTTTGTATTGGTAATAGTTACGCCCTGGAATAAGTCATACCGACTAATATTCTTTCTACAATTAAGACATGTCACTAGGCGTGACACTGGATAGTTAGGATTGCCGCCTTGATGTGGTCCGTTTTGGTTCTTTGGCTTACCGACCATTGTACGAATAATAGCTAGGTGTTCCGCTTTCGTTATGAGTGATTCGTGCAGCCCTGTTTCGCTAAAAGCTTTCACTTGTTTGTCCATACTTACTGCACCATAGTAGTAGGGGTCGGTAATGATTTTTCGGAACTTATCCATTTTGATAGTGGGTAATGATTTTGCCACCATGCAGTCGTTGAATAGTTTAAGTGCCCTCGAGGGACTTGTGGAGTCTGATGCTATTAATCTTAACGAACTCTTGAGGCATTCACCTACGTAAGGTTTTATGATATGAACGCCTGCTTGCGAGCCTTTCATATAACCTAGTTTAGGATGAAATGTATATCTACCCTGTAAGATTGCAGTAGTTTGTCCTGCAATCGATTTTCTTTGACGCTCAACGTTGCTGCCTTCAGCCTTGAACGATTCAAGTGCTTTTAGTAGTTTTGCGTTTTGGTCGGATATGTTTAGCTCTGGTTGCGAGGCATACCATATTTTTACCCCTAGCATCTGAAACGTCACCTCAAAGTAGAATAGTTCGTCCATGCTACGCATAAACCTGTCCACTTCATGGACAATCAGGAATTTAACTCGCTTGTTACGTTTGCAGTATGCAAGCATCTCTTGAAGGTCGGGTCTATGTATGTTTTTACCAGCGAGACTAGACGTACTGCCAGACCATTGACCATCCTCTGGAATGTCGACATCTAATATTTTTGCAGCTTCACGCACGGCTTCTGCTTGACGGTCTAAACTTCCGTTCTCTTCTTGCTCAGAAGTTGAGACTCTACATGTCGAAATAGCTAAATATCTACTCATGATTAATATTCTAACTTTTGCGACTCGATAATTACTATATTTGAGTCTTCTGATATTTTTTGATTATCTGTATAAATGTCGTAAATCAACTCAGCAAAATCGCTATAAAGCTGTTCTTCGCTCTTAACTTCTTTGGCAACATTTTGTTCGTTGATTACCGTCATACTCTAATGGTATGCCACGATTTATATACGCAGTGTCTTATGCGGTATCTATTAAAGCTCTTGGCTATAACCTCTGTTGATGCTTATTGAAATGCGGTGAAATGCGGCGTATCTATGTTGACGACTTTAATCCTGCGAGTAGTTCGTTCCACTGTTTGCGAGTGAGCTTCGTTTGAGGCACAACCTTGACCGAATTAGCGGTACTTAGTGGTACGAAGTATTCCTTGATACTTTTATTTATGTGACTTTTTCTTAGAATTTCACTAAGTGTATCGGAAAGACGTATGCCATGCTTTTCTAAATCAGTTCTAGTCACTGTCTGTTCTGGCTTTGCGTTGATTACGTAATTTAAAAAGATATACGGGCTAGACCCACTTCGAAGATGGGCGACGACAATTTCTCCAAGCTCACTGTTTATTACTAATTTGTTACTATTTAAGACTAGGTGAACGACAATACGTTCGTCACTATTGACCATGATAGAGTTAGTCGCCTTTGCATGCTCATCGTCTAGTTGTTTTTTGTTTACTTTGATTTTGTAGTGGTCGTACTCTCCACCGAAGGGATTCATATGTAGCGGAGTATCCTGCGGAAAAAGGTCTGGCATCGGATTAAAGTGTTTTCTCTTCTCAGTCTTAATATCAATCACACCATTTGCGATTGAGTAGTCAAACATATCGCTATAGAGTGATGGATTGTCGTACTTAACGTATCCATCACGAGCATAAATTTGAGTATAGTCGAAATAGTCGTGGCTAGAATCAGGGTTGAGGGATAGAAATAGGTAGAAGTCGTTTAGTATTTCGATGTATACCTCTACGTTAATTTTATTAAGATTCATAACTTGATTATATGACAACCCGTAAAAAGTCGATAGGTGTGGTACGAATGCCTACAGCTACGTTCTCGACAAATCGTGGATAAATTAGCGTATCTAAGAGTAATCAATAATTGAATCGTCAACAGCACGTCTATGTCTAAAATCATTTAGTGCTCCAAGGAAAAATGATTTTTGCTGCTTATTAAGCTCCTTGCCATTATCTAACTTTAGTTGAGCTAGTTGAATAAGAGGGTCACCGTCAGCAATAATGCCAGGGTTGTTGATTAAGAACCAGTTCGTAAAGACTCTTGTTTCTGGTGTATGCCTCCCTGTAAAAGTATGAAATGCCTGAGAAGCTAAAATAAGAAACATTTCGACCGACTCCACGTTAAACTCAAGTACTTCAGTTTCATCATTTTCCCTGGCGGCATGCTTTAGGAAGTTTTGTGGATGTCGCATAAGCTCCCTAAATTCGCTTCTCCTTTCCTCGATTATTGTATCTAATATAGACTCAATACCCACCGAAACTCCTTCTTTTGAGGCAAGGTCCGAGATAACTTGAAGTCCACCAGCCACTACTGCGTGGATAGCTATAGGGTCCTCTTCAATAAAGAACATCCTTATGGCTGCATTTATTTCACGTTTCGCAGCATCGAGTTTTGTTACTTTTTCCATATCTACTTTTAGTATAGCCTGTAAACATCAGGTTCTTGTAATTAGATTTATGGGAAGTTATTAGTTTTACTAAGTTTGCTATTATATATACAAGATAGGAGAAGAACATGAAAAAAGGCGGAATAGGTGGCGGAAGGACTATAACAGGTCTTCATTTTGAAAAAAAGGTTAACTTGCTAACAAAGCTTGCAGATGTGCCTGGGTATACAGTGAAAAATAATGAGATTTACTACAAGGGCAAACTACTTGCTTATTCGTATTCTCAACATAGCTTATATAATGATTTCTTAAAGTCAGAAAATATAGATTATAAAGATTTTGTTTCTAAAAAGTATCTGCCCGACGAGGCTATATATGTACCCGAGAAGAAAACTTTTTATATAATAGAGATGAAATTTCAGAACGTAGGTGGCTCCGTAGATGAAAAGCTTCAAACCTGCGACTTCAAGCAAAAGATATACGCAAAGTTATTTTCTAGCCTAGGTATAAAAGTAAGGTATGCGTACGTACTAAGTGATTACTTCCGTAAGTCCAGCTTTAATGATGCATTTAGCTATATAAAGGAAGTCGGTTGCAATTATTACTTCGAAGAACTTCCTTTGTCCGAGCTAGGCTTTCCAATGCCAGAAGCTAACCCTGATGAATATGACCCTCAAGACGTTGAATTGACAGCTTAATGTACTCCTCTGAATTATCAATTCCTATGAATTGACGACCATTCGATATCGCAGCGAGTCCAGTGGTTGAGCTACCTGTAAATGGGTCTAGGATGGTGTCTCCTTTATTCGTACTGGCTAATACTATTCGATTCAATAAGGCAATAGGCTTTTGTGTCGGATGTTTTCCGTAATTTTTCTCTGACTTACCAGGAGTAGGTATGCACCACACGCTTCGCATCTGTTTTTCATTTTTTTTAAAAACGTCTTCTTCCCATTTACTGTACTTCATCTCATGATAATTAAAAGTGTGTTTGCTTTTCTTATTTTTTGAAGCCCATAGGAGTGTTTCGTGGCTTGCCGTAAAATATCTGCAAGATATATTAGGTGCACCATTAGGCTTGAACCAGGTGATATCATTTAAAACCCTGTAATCACTTAGCTGTAGTGCATGACCACAAAGATAAATCGAGTGGTAAGTACCACTTATCCATATCGTTCCATTGTCTTTTAATAATCGCTGAGCCTCTTTTATCCACGATGTATGAAACTTATAGTCAGCTAATGCCCCCTTGCTTACGTCCCATTCTGCCTTATTGACCGATACCATCTTGCCGTTTTGAACTGTTATGCCCCCATTTGATAAATAGTATGGAGGGTCGGCAAAAATCATATCAACGGATTTATCTGGAAAGGACTTCATTATTTTTAGGCAGTCATCTAGGTATAACGTGTAATCCCCTGATGAATGATACGGTTTTTTCAACATATTAGTAATTCGTCACGACCAGTTCAGTAATCTTGCCCCTTTTAGTGCCTACTGAGTTAACAGACCTACCAGCATAAACGGTGTGAATGTTGAAATCCTTATAAAGCTCTCGAGTAAATTCGGTGTCTGAGTTACTTAACATAACTTTGCAGCCTTTTTTAGATAGAGAGCTAAATACATCACGAAGTTTTAACTGGTCTTCAGCAGTAAAACCACTTGCATGGTAGCTAGTGAAACTAGAGGTTGGGTTGAGTGGGTGGTAAGGTGGGTCAAAATAAATAAAGTCGTTCTTTTTGGCGTTTGCTATTCCAGATTCGAATGATGAAGCAGTGATGGTAGTGTGTCGAAGTGCGTTGGACGCTGCCATGAGATTCCCAGAGTCGCATATAGTAGGCTTTACATGTTTACCAAACGGAACGTTAAATCCTCCCTTACTGTTCTCTCTGTATACTCCATTAAAACAAGTCTTATTTAAGAATATTAATAGTATCGTTTTGTTAAATTCAGTTGCACCCAGTCTGTTATATTCATCTCGTTTTGTGTAATAGAATACTGACTTTTTATCTATATCATCGAGTAGATGAAATTCTTTCTCTAGGTCTTTTAAGTTTTCGATGACACGCTCGACATCATCTTTGATGTGTTTATATGCATTAACGAGTACATGATTAGTGTCATTAATTGACGCTTTGGCGGGATTTAGCGAGAAGAATACAGCCCCTCCACCAACAAAAGGTTCATAAAACTTATCAAACTTATCGGGATATAGTTCCTGAAGCTGAGATAGGAGTCGGGTCTTACCGCCAACCCATTTTAAAAAAGGTCTTGCCGATTTTGTGTCTTCTTTTTTTTTCTTAACTACCATTAACTATATTATACATTCCTACCGTCGTTTTCACCTCGATAATCCATTAATAGTGACTATTCGCATGTCTGGATTATAGCTAATTAGCATTTATCAATGAGCTGATAAACATATCGAGCACTTTTCGTAGGTCGTCTTTATTGGGTTTAAAATCCAGGTTCGATATTTCACCGCTAAAGTTCTTGTCTTTGAACTTGAAGTCGAACGAAACTGATGTGTAAGCTTCTCTGCCATAGTCATCTGCTTCGTTGTAACCAATTTCTATCGGTAATTCAGCGATTGTAACTCTTGCACGTGATAATGGATAAAGGTCTTGGTGTCCTTCTAAGTTCTCCAGTCCTTTACCAACTGATACTGATTGATTCTTTCCTAGTGCATTGTAGGAATAGATACTTCCTTGCTGGCTGCTTAGTTTGAATCCGCTCAAGTCATCCATTTTGATTTCGGTAGTCTTCGATTGTAACTCGTTGCTTTTGTCTGATTCCGCAGGAGAGCTTGTCTCATTCAGTTTAGTACTTTGCTCGGATGTGTTTGGGGCAGTTTTATTATCTGCATTCTCGGCAGGATTATCTGGTATAAATGAACCAATAATTCCCAGTACTACAAATACGGCTAATGCTGTAAATATAATCTTCTTTGTTCTGGATAGTTTTTCCCAACTTTGCATATTCGCCATAATGACTCCTGATTATTATTTATCGTTGTGGATGTCATAAAAAAGGACACCCACTGTAGGTGTCTAGACCAGCAACAAGGATTGAACCCTGTCGTTTTTCCAGTGGATGCCCGTTTTTGGGTTCAAATCCACTAGAAATATGCGGATATTTAATCCGTGTTGCTAATCTAGACCTTTCTATTTTAACACTGACAATCTATTTATGTCAGGATATATGTAAAGACTCAAATACGGCATAGTATTTCGGTAAGTCTGCCTCGTCCTGCACGTCGTCAAAATACACCTGAAGCATCTCAAGCGAGCGATGGCGTGTGTAGCAGGCAACCCTGAGCAGGTCACCTTTATATGATTGAATGAGCTTTGTAGTATAGAAGTGACGAAAACCATGAACTGTCTTATCTATGCCAGCTTGATGCATAGCACTTTGGACTATCTTTCGAAGACCACGAGTCGTCAGCCTTTCTGTTGGTTGTCGTGTAATGGGAGTAAAGAGTGCACCATGAGCCTTCCTGTACGCCTTTATATAGTTCCGTAGAGCTTTAATCGTTTCAGGATGAAGATGTATTGGTTCTTTGTCATTCCTACCCTTACCGTGTACATACGCTCGTTTAGTCGAGAACTCAATGTCAGTAACATCTAGTCTGACGATTTCGATTTGTCGCAAGCCTTGATAGAGGAGTAGGGCAATCATAGCCTTGAGCCGTAGGTTCTGCTTTGTCGGCTCAAGTGATTGTAAATAGTGTGTCAGTTTTTCAATATCATTATCGTCCAGTCCAGATACTTTGTGCTTCTTGCTCTGGCTAAAGCTTTTTATATTGAGCGTAGTGTCGATAGGTATTACACCACGTCTATGAAGCTCTTTTAGGAATATCCGAGCAGAAGCGAGGTATTTGTTTTTGGTTGATACGCTATAGGCGACGTTTTCCGCTAACTTTCGTTTGAAGTTGAGGAAAGTATTGGTTGAGAATGGTTCGCTTTGTAGGTGGGCTAGGAATAAGCCTATACGATACTCATAATCTTTTCGTGTTGCCTCCGAAACATCCAATCCGCTAAACACATCACCGACATCAAAGTGCTTAGCCTGAAGGCTAACGAGTTGCACGGATTACTTTCTTACTACGTACCCATTCGGATAATGTTCTTACATCGTCTTTTATTACGTCCCATAGTTGACTCATCTTTTCACGTTCTGATTCTGGAAATGGATTATCTCCAAAGTCTACGCCGTCTCTATCATCAAGGAACCAATCAACTGGGCGGCCAAAGCCTATTTGCTTCTTTCCGTTAGGTGCGACCCAATACCTCCATACAATGTTCATCACGATAAACTGTACGCTTTTGTCGGGATACATTTCTGACACTGCTTTCTGCACATAGGGCTTTTGGGCTATCAAGCGATTAAACGTACCACCGAGAACATGGAAGTCGAACGCATTAAGTGGTATATCTTTTATATCAGCGTATTGAATATCATCCCATTTAAGGTCAGGAGCTTTTGTAAAGTATTGCTCCATATCACTTACATCCATACCGCAATGTGTCCAACGATTCTGCCAAGCTCGTAACTGCCACCGCATCATTGGAGGGTCTTCGTACAATCCTCTAGCTGAGGCACGGTATTCAACTGCATCACTTAGGGCTTGTTGCTTTTCGGTAAGCCTATCTAGGTCTGGTGTCTCCGTACCGTCAGGATTATTCTTCCAGAAGTTGTCACGATATTCGCTTTCGGCTATCTCCCATACGTACCGCAGAATAAAGTTCTTGTCATCGTCACTTAATTGAAACGCTTTTCTCCCACTGGAGCGATATAGGTCAACGAGTCTATCCATATCTGGATGAAGCATGACATCTTCTAGTGTGATGACAGGCAGTCTACGCAAGCAGTCTTTGGCGTCGAGCGTGATAAACGATTTTGCAATGCGTACCGCTTCGTCTGGCTTTCGTTGCCTGACGGCTTTTTGAAGCCCAGACTTTAATACTCGTTTATCTATTGTTACAGCATATGGCTCTACTGTTTTTGACATGGCTGATTCCTTTCGTTAGTTTTGTACCTTAAAACTAACTTTGGCAGTCTCTGCGAATCAATAGTTAGCAGTAAAAATCAAAGAAACCACCCCTAAATGATTGGGGATTCCCAATCATACCTATTACCATTTTGTCGTCTTTGTTCCAGTTTGTTCAAGATTTATATAGCGATTAATGGTTCTTGGCCTTACACCTACTAAATGGTAACGCTGTAGCCTTACAGTACGTTACCATTTTGTCGTCTTTGTTCGAGTTTATAAGCATTCTCGTACACCCTAAACGTAAACGCTGTGGCGTTAACACCGCCTTACCATTCTTTCGTCTTTGTTCGAGTTTTGTGTGCCTCGTAAGGTACCAAATTAGTAGCTTGGTAGTATGATTATAATCATGACTGAATTAAAACTATCCGAAGAAGACCTTAGGGCTGTGGTTGAGTATATTAATCTACTAAAAGAAATAGACGACAGTAACGCTAAAGATTAAAGGTCGTCAAAATAAGCCTTAGATATTAAAAAGGTCCGTTTATAAATTGGACCTCGCCCTCTACTTGAGCTCGTTGATAAATCTTCATATCGTATATCGGCAAATGTATCGGTTGATTGCTTGAGATTAACTTGAGGCTCTATGTCTTTATCTTCGCTCTCAGAAGTAATGTCAATCATACCTTTTGAAACTGTCCATTCATAAAGAGGCTTATGCTCATAGTTATTTCTAGCATGCATATAGAGAGGAGTATCACCGTAAGTCCCCTTCATATGTTTCGAAAACTCAACTGCAATACACATAGCTAATTGTGAATTGAAATCTTTTTTGAGTAAGCGTCGATGCTTTACTATTGCATTTCGGAATAGGTGCTTCATTTTTCTAATACTAATAACTCGCCCAACCAATGGATTGATAGTCGATATCAATAGCTTTTTTGTTGGTTCGTCCAGAAATACTTCACTAAACACTTCTTCTATAAAGCTTTCGCTATTGAAACTAGGTTTGAAATATAGGATATTGTCCGATGCCTTATCGACCGAATCAAGTAGCGGCTGCTTATCCTTGGCTTCAATATCCGCAACAGGTACAACGACTTTGATATTTTTCTTTGCAAACTTATCGTCTTTTACGAAGTGAGAAACTGTTTCAAAGAACCTGCGTCCGAGTTCGCCACCCCTGTCTACATCTTCGAGCACAATATACAGTTCACCGTTGTGTCTCAATAATGTTTTTTCAAGTTCTTTTTTATAGTCACTCAACCTAGACACGCCAGACTTTGTCTGGGGCTTAATGAAAATCTGTAGTGAAGCGAGCAGCACAAGTGCCACAGCAGTTGTTATGGCAAACAGCAGATTCTTTACTTCTTCGCTTTCTGTATTGAACACGAGCCAGTAAACAACTACTAATCCTACAAGTGAACCAATTGCACTTCTTGCGTTGTTCAAGAAGTCTGTGAGTTTATCACGCCATCCTTTGATGTCGGAATAGGGGCTTGCTGATTTATCAAGTTCCTTACCATCAATCTCTGCAACTATTTCAAGAATCAGTGCTTCCCACAAGTCTCGTTTATCGGGATACTGCCAGCATTCAAAAAATACCCACTTAGGTTTATTTTTAGACTTTGAATTATTCGTAAGCTTTTTTACCTCGTTAAGCAAAACACTTTTACCCGTACCGTACCCACCAATTAGTGTGATAACTGTCGGTGTCGTGTTTGACTTGAGGCTACTGTGAAGATTCTTAGCATACTTATCGAAGTTGAAGAAGTCGAAGTCACGATTAGACTCTTTTAGTAATTCTGGTCGCTTCATGAATTCGTTCATGTCTATATTATACCTGTATTTCTTGTACCGTAGTGTGTATATCGTGTAAGCCATACTTATCGGATGACCATTGAGCATACTCAACTCTCAGCAGGTCTTTCCATCTAACTGCTTCTGCCTCTAATATATCGTCAGAAACGTAACCGACTTTGTGTATACATTTGATGCTATGGTGCACCAAATATCTGAATTGTGAGCCGAAAGGCTCTTTTTCTTTGCCTCAACAATGGTTCTAAAGGGGTCGTTTAGTATATAAGACAGCTTTTTGTCCTTTAATTCAATGTTTGAAAGTACATATTCTAGAAGTTTGTTTTGCAAGGCTTCATCACTTTCTTTAAACAGCATTTCGGCTCTCTGAGCTAGGTCTAACAGATAAGAAGCTGTCAGTTGGAACGACTTGTTGTCGCTTGTTAGCAACTTTAGGCGGTCATTCAGCTCTTGCTGTCTTGCTTCAAGCTTATTAACGTATTCGTCGTATTGGTCCGCAGTAATACGCCCAACCAGTCTGTCCTCGTATAAAGTTTTCATCTTGCCCTTAATAGCATCATATTCAATTCGTGTCTGAGAAATGTTTTGAGTGTAGTACTGTTGCTGGCTACTGTGTCTTTTCCTTAGTTCTACAACAACCTTATCAAGCCATTCTTCTGGTATGTCTGTATAACTTACGTCCTCTTTAACACCGTCAAACACAAGGCTTTCAGCTGTGTTAGGGTTGCTACACTGTCCGTTCGCACAACGCAGGTAAACAGTATTCCTTGACCTAAAAGGAGATACAGCTCTACCGCAGTCACCGCACTTTATAATCTTTTTAAACGTGAACTCTTTACTGTCGTACTTTGTTTTTTCGTGCTTTCGCTCATCACGAACTCGCTGGACCTTATCAAATAATGTACGGCTAATGAGTGGTTCATACTTGTGCGGATATTCTATGCCAGATGAAACCATAACGCCCTTATAGAACTTATTGGATAATATACGTTCTAGGAACGCCTTTGAGGGTAGTTTACTCGACATACCGCTACTAAAGCCCATCTCACCTAACTCTTTAGCTATGACAGCGTACGGCAAGCCTCTGGCTCTCATCTCGAACGCTTTAACAATATAGTGAGCTTTATTTTTGTCGACAATGACATCTTTGTCTGGATGTTTGTCTGTACCTCGGTTTATATTTTTATAGCCGACGGGTGCTCTATGTGTCCATATACCGTCGTTACGCATTTGCTGAAAACGTCTTTTTACATTGTCTCTACTTGAGTCGGAATAATATTTTGCAAGTAGCATACCTATCCCTAACCTAAACAGGTCTGTTGCAGGTGAGTCCTGAGTTATATATAGGTTGTCAGAAGGGAAATGTAACTCAACCTTACCCTTCTCAACCAACTGGGACATAATGCGTACCTCTTTTTGCGAAGCGTCCCTTGTAAAACGGTCAATCTTATCAAATACAATTATCAAGGTTTCAGGCATTGACTGAAGCTTGTTAATTAACTCAGCGAACTTTTGCCTATCATCCTTATATGCACTCTCGTCAAACTCTTCGTATTGCCAGTCTTTTTCTGTTAGACCACGCTCATTTTTGGCATAGTTTTCAAGTCTCAACTTTTGTGCAGGCAATGCCTTACGCTGTTCAACGTCTGAAACTCTCGCTATAAGTATTACTTTTGTATTCATAATTTACTCCTTTATAACTTAACACTAGTTAACATTATTTTCAATCTCTTTAAGGTGCTGTTGTATTTTTGTGGGCATAAAATCAGACAGTGCTTCGTCAATCCTTTGAAATGACCTATACCGATGCTTCTCAGGCGACCTGAGAAGCGGTTTGATGCGATACCACGCTTGTTTACCGAAACGAGATTCTATGGTGTTTCTTAGGCGTGCTGTCCCTACCTGACTGATGATTATCATAGCCCCGACAGCTGACAACGTTGCCTGTGGTGTTTCGTCGTTCTCTTCAATATAGTTTTGCAATAACTCAAACGGCTTACCAACATCAAGGGCAAGTAAGTCCACCGATTTAGTTACTTTTTTCCAGTGCATAGTTAGGACCTGCTGGCAAAGGTCCTTTTTGTACATTTCTTCAAGTGTCCACTCCTGCAACTCGGGGAAGGCTCGCTTGATAGACTTCCTGCCATTAAAGCGAGCCTCATACCTAAACACCTCAAACGGTCTTATGTCCTCGAGTTGCTCTAAGAGATTAAGTTGAACGAGATTATCTTTGCTAAGTGTCCTCTTGTCACTTATCCTCGCTTTGCGTAAATCTGCCATCTTGTCGTAAAAAGAGATGTCGAGCGAGTTAGTGTGTATGTGAACAGCGTGTCCGTCTCGAAAATCTGTGCTTTGCAGGTCATAAACCTTGCTGATGTCTAATTTACTAATCGTATGTAGAATAGTCTGAGTAGACGTATAGTCTGTAAAAATAATGTTTTTTGATGGGTGCCAAGCACTAACATCCGCACTCGCCAGCTGATGCCTTAAAAAACGATGACCAAGTATCTCTTGCAGTTTCGACTGTAATGACCTCAACAAATCATCGAAGTCGTCATCAACTAGCTCGTCAAAGTTATTCCCAAATACCATTTTAGGACCAGAAAACTCAACAGCCAACTGCCACACAAGTCTATTTAGTTTTGGGCGACGATGCAGTGTCAGCCGTGGCATATAAATGCCTTGTTTTGCGTAAACCTTGGACGGGTTTAAAAATGTCATTGCAACACCACGACTACTGGCAATCTGCTCTATACTCATAGGCTGAAACGCACCACGTTGAAGTATTAACGGGTCATCTATTGGTATGAGTAGCTTTATCGTGTCTATCATACCGCTCATCACTTCTTTCAAATATGTCTGTGCATTTTTCGACAATTGCACTCTCAATTTCTATACCAGTTACCCTGTTTACTGGATGGAAATAGTTCAATTGACGAGAGCCAATCTTTTTCGTAGGGTAAGTAATTCTATAACCCGAGCCATCAAGTAGTCTGTGTACGCCTATTGAGCCGACAAATACTCGGTTGTCTAATACACAGCTAGCAAAAGCAATTAGTCCGTCAGTTGGTTTTATTGGTGTAATACTAATTTCGCTTATGTTCATTCTTCAATTCCTCTGCTTGTTTGTAGTGCCTATTTGACCATAGCCAAAAGCTCATTAAGACATCGATTAACTTCTTAAGAACCGACTGTAGTGAGCCATAAAGATACATCATCTTTTTACGCCCATCTTTCTACATTCATCCAAGCAGGCATCATTGAAGCAATCACTTTCTAATGCTAGGCGAGCTTGATTGCTTATCTCTCGCAAGTCACTATGTTGAAGCTTGCCCAAGCTAGACCTGAGTGCATTTCTGTAACGGTCTGGTGGCAATAATGCTGGTAATGTATCTAAAGCTTCACAAACTATTTCTTCGATGTGGCTGGGGTTATTTGTATTCCATATGGAGTACTTGACCGCAAACAAACGAGCCTCGTCTTCCAAGCCCATCATCTTATTCATTATTCGTATTTTCTCTATCTCTTTCATTATTTTTACTCCTAATTTCATTACTTACTTTCTGGGCAAGGTCCATTTGAATAAGCACATCAAAGTATCCGACCAAGCTGTGTAGTGCTTGCTCGTTTAGCTCTGGCGGTTTTTGCATCACAACTTTACTTTTCTTATGGCTATTCTGTCCTTGCATAGTCATAACTTAAATAAAGCCAACCCTTAAGTTGACTTAAATCTGTGGAAAAGTAAGAGTTCTACTCTTTAGATAAATATTCGGGATTAACAAATACTTCTACGCCCTCACGTTTCAAAAAACTAGACATTTTATTGTTTGAGGACTTAACTTTTAAGTTGAATTGATAGATATAGTTGTCTATTTTTTTAATCCAGCTTTTTTCATCGTTATCTACACGTTCGCCAAAAGCTACAAGTACTAAATCTTCGATGTCCCACTTTTTTTCTAAACCCTCGCTTGAGAGAATTACCGTACGAGCAAGTCGTGCTTGATTTGAACTAACTTCAATAGTTACATCTAAAGAGCCAATCAGTATTGAAGAGGTTGATGGCTTAAAACCTACTGACGAGGAGCTTATCAGCTGTTGATTGTTCTGCTTAACTATATGTTTTTTCAGCTCAACAATTTCACGCTTGGTGGCATCTAGCTCATTTAAAATTAGCTGAATGTCTGCATTTTCAGTAAGAGCTACGCCTGAGACCGTACTGGTTCGAGACGCTAAAAGAGTTGCCGTCAAGCCATCGCTTGTATTTGATATGTCTACAACCGATGTACTTATTTTTTGAGTATCGCTAAGCTTTATACTTGAGTTAAATGAACCTGCGTCTATCTGTATGCCCCGTACCATAGGCTTAACAGTAATCGTATTGTCGGCAAACATTGCTTCAGCTATAAAGGGTGCTTGAAATATCCCTTGTATTTCTTTATTCAAAACCTTCAGGTCTTGTGATGACGAAAGGGCTAGAGCCTTTTGAATATCTATGAGGGTGTTAAGCGGACTGGCTTCGGAGGCTAAACTTGTCTTAAATGACTGCACAATAGGCAGTATGGCTTCTTGAATACTGGCGACATCTTCAAAAGTTGGCTCTGAAATCGAAGAAGCCATTTTCCGTAATTCACTAGCCATCTCCGCTACTGGTTTTATGCCAATCGATAAAGAAGCCGTAGTTCTAACGGGTGTATGGGGTTCTTCAATGGGCATACTATTATTTGTCATCACATTACTCACCACAACACTGTTAAGTCGTGTATAATTATAGTATGCCACAAAATAGTAACAAAGAGCCAAAGTTACTGACGCTCAAACAAGCGTGCGAGATTTTGAACTGCCACCCAAACACGTTACGTGCGTGGGATGAAAAAGGCTACCTAGTTGCTGTGCGGTTTGGAACAAGGCGTGATAGGCGATATCGCCGTGAAGATGTAATGAAACTTCTTAAAAAAGGGGGATAATTTTGTATTATATAGGAAATAGTTTTAGCGAGAGTAAGATATGGATATAACAGCCTGGCTTTCAATAGTAATAATTGTTCTGATATTAGCTCTGATTATCTTCATAGTATCTGCTGCCGATAAACTTTTGCGACGCTTCCTGGGCTTGCACAAACATATAAGTGATTCTGTTCAATCTAAGTTTATTGAAATAACCCCTACTACACAGAGCTTAGTTGAAGCTGCTGTTGAGGTATGGCGTTTAGAAAAACGAGTGAGTAAGGTCTCTGGTGACCTATCGGAAGACCAGAATAAAGCATTTGAAAACTCAATTACAAAGCTGAAACGATTTCTAGATAAGAATGACATTACATTCGCAGATTATACTGACCAGAAATACAATGAAGGTCTTAACTTAGATGTTCTCAGTATTGATAAAGATTCTTCTGTTACTGAGAGTATGATTAAAGAAACTCACGAACCTGCCGTTTTTCATAAAGGGCAATTAATTAAGAAAGCAAAGGTGGTTGTCCTTGAAAAGTAAAGATTCAAAATCAAAGAATAATGATGGCGTAATAAATATCGGCATAGATTTAGGTACTACCAATTCCGCTGTCGCAGTTAATTACAATAACAAAACTGAGATAGTTAAAAATAGTGCTGGGAGTGATTACACTCCATCTGTCTTCGGTATTGATAAGTCTGGGAATAAAATAGTTGGCGTTAAAGCATACGACCGACTATACAAATCTTCCTCTGACGAAGAAATCAAAAACAATACAGCCGAAGTAAAACGTTTAATGGGGACTGGTGAGACTATTCACTTTGCAAGGATTAACTCCGACCTAACGCCCGAAGAAGTCTCTGCAGAAATATTAAAGAGCCTCAAGGGTGATGCCGTAAGAAAATATAGTGATTTATCATCTGTTGCTGCCGTAATAACCATCCCTGCACATTTTTCATCACTACAGGCAGAAGCTACAAAAAGAGCAGGACAATTAGCAGGTTTCAAGCACGTTGTACTACTCCAAGAGCCAATAGCAGCCGCAATGGCATATGGCTTCGAAAAGTCTGACAATGAGAATTGGTTAGTTTATGACCTTGGTGGCGGCACATTTGATGTTGCACTTATTTCTTCGAAGGATAGCAACCTTACGGTATTGGGGCATAGTGGTGACAATTTTCTTGGTGGTAAAGATTTTGACTTAAAAATCATCGATGCAATAATCAAGCCTGAAATCCTGAAGAAATATAAGCTAACGGACTTTGATAGAAGTTCCGATAAATATACTAGTATTTTCGCTCGACTTAAAGCTGTAGCAGAATCAGCTAAAATAGAACTTTCTCAGTACGAAAAAACTACTATAGAAATAGAGGACATCGGAAAAGACGAAGATAACGAGGAGATTTACGTTTCAATAAACTTAACTCGTGACCAATTTGAAGAAGTAATTGCTTCTCACGTAGCTAAGACCATTGACCTTGTTAAGAAAACCCTCAAAGACTCTGGTGTCTCGCAAAGTTCCGTTTCAAAGATTGTGCTAGTTGGTGGACCAACGCAGATTCCTTATGTCCGCAAAGTACTAGAGGAAGAGCTAAAGATTAAAGTGGACGGCTCTATAGACCCACTTACAGTTGTCGCTAAGGGTGCAAGTATTTTTGGACTTAGCCAGAGAGTTCCAACAGATATTCTCAACGAAGGTCGAGAAACAGTTAAAGACGAAATGAATGTTACATTAAATTACGATTCAATGACCTCGGACGAGGACCAAACGATAACTGGTATTGTTGAAGAGCTGAGAGATATTGATTCTGAGCACTTTGTTCAAATACAAGCAGACAGCGGATTTTATACTAGCTCAAAGATTAAGCTGAAGAATGGAAAGTTTTTTGATACTATCGCTATCGAAAAAGGTAAAACAAATACATATTGGCTATATTTATTTGATGAGACTGGAAATACCATACCAATGTTCCCAGACAGTTTTTCGGTTACCCACGGGCTAACAGTAGCTGGTGCTCCAATACCCCACGATGTTGGCGTTATTTACGCTAAGAAGGGCTTTGATAGCGGCTTTCAGATGACTGAAGTCTGCGACCCTTATTTTGAAAAGAGTAGCGTGCCACCTTTAAAGAAAACTAATAACTATAAAACCGTAAAGAAGCTTGAAAAGGGCAAAGAAAATAATCTACCTATTAAGGTGTACGAGGGTAATTCTACTAACCCATCTAACAATGAAGTGATTACTACATTACAAATTGATGGCAAGAAACTGCCGTACGATTTGCCAGTATCCACTGACGTTGATATTACAATTAGGATTGATGAGTCACGAACAGTACTAGTAGAAGCATATATACCAAGTATTGAGCTGACAATTAACGCAAGAGCAGACACATATAAGCAGAGTGTCAATGTTGCTGAGCTTGAAAAAGACCTGGCTGTACAGAAGGAACTTCTGAAATCTATTAAGAAAAATGTTTCAGAAGAAGAATACGAGCAACTAGAAAATACCATCGATGACTTAGGTACAAATATCAAGAACGCGAATCTCGATAATGATGATAAAAACAAAGCCGAAAGAGATATGCGTGAATTGAAGACAAGCTTTGACTCTCTCGAGCAGTCTAAAGAACTTCCGCAACTAAAAGATGAGTTTAGTACAAATGTTGAAGATGCCAAAGAAGCAATCACAGATTTGGATGATAGTCCTGAAAAAACTGAGATACTTTCTGAATTAAAGGTTCTTGAAGATGAAGGTGAAAAAGCCATCAAGTCTAGCGACAAAACGATGCTCCTACGAGTTAATGAACAGATAGAGCAACTCACTTTCCGTTCTGTCTTCCAAAATCCTGCTGCTTGGGTACTAATGCTTAACCAGATTAAAGAAAAGAGAAACGAACTTTCTAATCAGACTGACTCCGATTACTTCATAGAAAAAGCAGACAAAGCCGTAAGTGATGGAGATGTCGAAGAACTGAAACGATGCGTACGTAATCTTCTAGATTTACTACCTAAAGAAACTCAAGATGAAATAAATTCTAGTATGTCAGGGATTACAAAATAATGGCTAATCTCTTTCGTGACAATGCATATAATGTTCTAGGGCTGGACATATCTACTACGCAGAAAGAGATTAATAAACGCTCAAAAGAAATTGTTAATTTACTTCGCATTGACGAAGAATCCGAGTACGAAACTGACATTTCTGTAGCAAAGTCAAAGCGAACCGAGAACACAGTAAAAGAGGCGGTTCAAAGGTTAAGTTCTCCTAATAAAAAGATTCAGGAGTATTTTTTCTGGTTTGATATTGAAAGTGAAAAGGACGAAAAAGCGTTGAAGCTCCTGCAAGCAGGAAATATTGATGAAGCAATTCAGATTTGGGAAATAGACTCAAGTAAAGAAACAGCTTCAGGATTTGTCGCTAAGAAAAACCTTGCAATTCTAAGCTCTGTTTTACTGGTTGAGAAAGGGCAAAAGAAGCACCTTAAGCAGTCAATATCTTGCTGGAATGACTTAGTAACATCTGACAAGTTCTGGGCGTATTTCGAGAAGGTATATGCCCTAAATGACGAAGTGGGAACTAGCGACTCAGCCATCAGAAGCTTCAAGTCAAAAGTTACTGATGTGCTCTCTGACTTCTACACGGATATTAGCCAAAATAAGGCCGATAACAGTTTCTATTCTCTTTTCGCTCAGGTATTTGGAGTAAAGGGTCAGAAAATGCAGCGTGATGTTCTGTCGCCAATTTACGAAACTATTAATGACACCTCTGAGAAACTTAGAAGTCTAAACATCAGTGAAGATAATATTATTAGCCCAGAAGAAATAAAGGAACTAAAAAGATTAACTAAGTTGCTGCAAACTAACTTCGACAAGCTAAAAGAACTTGGTCTTTATTCAGATAGCCAATCAAAGACAATGCGTGATAAGGCAGCGGAAGCCCTGAGAGCTGTTGCTTTGGACCTGTATAACAATTTAGGGGAATCCGAAAAGCCAGTTGCACTATTTAACATTGCTGGCAAAATTGCAGGGACTACAGGGACTATTAACAAAATAAACAAAGACATCGAAACTCTTCGTGCCAATAGGTCCGATGAAAAGATTATTAAACCTATTAATGAGCTATTAGAAGATGAGCAGTTCAGCGAAGCATTAGATTTAATCGAGAAGAGATTAGACTCAAATAAATCTAGTGAAGACCTAACTGAGTTTTTGATAGCACGGTTGAAATGGGCTATCACAGGAGTTGCAGCCAAAGATTATAAAGAGACTATGGATATGTTCAATGCAGGTCAGTTTGCTGATGCAGCACGAAACTTTAGTGGCTTGAAAGAATTTATTCTTAACTACATTACACACTTTAACTTCAATGAAGAAGCGATTACTAATGTTCTTACGGAGATCGACCAATTAACTGGTGATGCAAAGGCGTTGAACCTTGATAATGTCCAAAACTATAGAAACAAATTACTTGAAGGGTCGGAAGAAACATTCAAAGATTCTTTCGAAGCGTCTTTAATTGTTTTTCTAGTTGATTGTGGAATTTATGGCAACTTAGCTGTGCATCTTCCAGCTATTAAAAGGAAGAACACAATTAAAAAGTGGGCTTGGTATGCTGTTATTGGCGTGATTCTTCTGATTATTTTTGGAGCCAGCGGAAGCGACTCTGGTTCAAACAGCACGATACCATCTTCTAGCGGCAGTTCTAGCCCTAGTACGTATACCGCACCGACTAAAGACTATACAGCATACAATAATTGCGTTGATGAAGCTGGGGAAATTCGTTCTGAGCTAGATGATATAGAAAGCCGAATGAATAATTACGAAATATACAATAATGTTGAAGGCTTTAACAGCCTAGTCCCACAACAAAATAATTTAGTAAACGAATTAAACTCAAAAGTTGATGAATGTGAGAGGTTGGATTGATGAGTACACCAAGTAAGCCGATATTGTATAACGGATACGAAGTCAGTAAAGGCGTTACTGTTGTAAACCGAATTGAAAAGATATTCTTCACAGAGATTTATAAACTTAGTGACGACAACTTCCTGTACTTGTTCACTAATCTTAAAACTAGCGATGTGCGTGGTGGTCGGGACAATTTAATTAATATAATTCATCAAGGGACAGAGTACCTCGGTATTCTCACCAGCCAGCACTCGCAAGAACACGTTACTGATATTATTGAGGGACTTACGCAGCTAAAAGGCTTCGCTTCTGTAGCTGGAATGTCAGAACTAAAAAACTTACTATTGAATGATGTTATTCAGCCTCTTCAGAACCCAGAAAAGTACGAGAAGTTCAAACTGTCAGTTCCCAATGGAATCTTATTGTACGGTCCACCAGGATGCGGCAAGACTTTTATCGTTCGCAAGCTGGCAGAGGAGCTTGGTTATAACTTTGTTGAAGTTAAGCACTCAGACATAGCTTCATCTTACATACACGGAACGGTTGCCAAAGTTGGAAGACTGTTTGAAATGGCAAAGCTAAAATCGCCCTCTATCATTTTTATCGATGAGATTGAAGGACTGATTCCTAAACGAGAATCAATGGGTGCAGAGTCCCAGCATAAGCAGGAAGAAATAAATGAGTTTCTTATGCAACTTAATGACGCAGGTAAAAACAAAGTTCTTGTTGTTGCTGCTACAAATAGACCCCACTTAATCGATACTGCGCTGCTTCGAGCAGGTCGTATGGACAAGCGAATAATGGTTTCGCCACCAGATTTTGAAGCTAGGGCGGAGTTGTTCAAGCTATTCTTGTCTGAACGTCCTGCACAAGACATTGATTACAAAAAATTAGCTGAATTAACAGAGTGCTTTGTGAGTGCAGACATCGAACTGATTGTTACGGAAGCAGCTAGAGAAGCTGTATATCAAGACCTTTCACATATCACGCAGGAAATAGTTGAAGCTACAATCCAATCAACCACACCTTCAATACTTGAGGACGAACTTGAGTACTACAAACAATTTACCAATATGGAGCGAAGCTAACGCAATTATAGTTCGTTATAGTACTAAGTCATTAAAACGTTTACGTAAGAGGTCCAGACGCTCGCCGACAGGCTTACTCCTAACAGCGTCTACTAAAGCTATTAGGTCGTTATCATCAAGTGCGATGATGTAGCCTCTCCCTTGTTGTGCCGTATCCCTGCAACTAGCAGTGATTTTTTCTCGGTCTTTGATTTGTCTTGAGACAGATATACCTACCTGCCCTTTGCTAGTGCCGAACCTGCCCGCTAGCTGGTCGAGCTCAACATTTCCAATGTCGGTAGAATAGTTCTTGCACTCGACAAAAATATAAGGTGCAGTGTAGTGGTTTCTGACCCATCCAAAGAAGTCGTCTGACGCAACGTTATAATACGTGACATCCACTCTTTTTCTTCCGTTGTTTTGCCTAGTCTGTGGAATTGGATGTGCGAGCCACGGATAAAAAAGTGCTGTAAATAATGACTGTACAGCCTTTTCAAACGGAGTTGCCCCGTCATTACCCGACTTAATGCTAAGGAGATTATTTAAAAGTATATCCCACTCAGGTTCTGGGGTTTCCATCTTCTCTGCTATCTGCTCGTGCGTAAGCGTGGGCTTTGGGTTGTCTTCTGTCTCTTGCTTGAAGCGTTCGAGAACTTCAGGGCGTTCAGGGGTTAGGTCTCTGTTTTGTTTTTTTTCGTTAATTTTTCCAGCATCATCTAGATACTGCTCTTTTACATACTTTTTAGTGGGCAACTTATGCTCACCAGTCGTCTTTAGTATCCTTACGACACCTCTGTCGGCTTCCTCTTCTTGAAGTTGCTCTACTAGATATTGGTTGTAGTAAACACCTGCATCATAGCTAATTGATTTTCTTACAATTGCCCTAGGAACTAGCAATAGGCGTTGTTTACGAAAGCCAATTGTAGTGATAGCTTGTGGCATATCTTTCGTTATCCATTTTTGTGCCTGTCCGTCCCATAGCTTTAAGGTTGAGTGAGTTTCTAGAGGTATGCCGTACTGACCTGCCATCTCGATTGTATATTCAAGTAATGGCTCTCTGATGATATTGGTAACAATATCGGATATTACATCTGATGCGATACCGTCAATCATTAGAGCTGTGTCTTCTAAATCAGTGATTAGACCTGTTCTAACGGCTTGGCTGTCGTTAAGAGCACGCCACATTTTATCGGCAAGCTCTTTGCCCATTCCGTGCCCACGAGAACGTCCTTTTGACAAACCTAGATGTGTCTCGTTCGGCTCGCTCAGCACCTCTAGTAGTCTTTTTGCTTTTGTATGTTTCCCGTTGCTAATATGCTCAAGGACTAAATTGAAGTAGTTATGAATTAATGCACGACACCTGACACCCCATTCAGTATCAAGCAGGTTTAAGGCAGTAGGGTCAACAAAAAGCGGCACATCCGTATCAAGCCTCACATCAACAAAGTCGAGTGAAGGTTGAGTAAGACCCAAAGAATAGTGCTCTGATACCCTCATACAATAATTCTACTGCTTACTAGAGCTAATAACAAGCAATACAATAATTACAGAGATATCGCTAGTGCTTAGTTCGCAAAGTTATGCTAACAATTATAATTACAAACAACAGGGGTAAATCATAAAATATGAAATTTTAATTGTTGGGTATAAATAAAACCATCCACCCCTGTTTTTTATTGTTATGAAATTGTTGGGCATACTCGCAAAACAAACCAAAACTTAATGTCCACGATTATTTAGCTGATAGGTGCGTTTACGTTTATTCTGAAAAGTCCAAATCAAAGCATAGGGGGGTGGTCTGTGGTCTTTGTTTTTTAGTCATTTAAAACACTATACTGAAAGTACAACTAGCTATTAAGTAGATTACCAGATAAGTTGAATTGCTCAGCCAAATGTTTTAACTTATAGTCATCTTGTGCATCAATAGCTGATGTTTGAAATGCGTCAACTATCTTGCACCAAACGCGAATTATCGGACGCTACGGCGTCTTTTTTGTTGATTACTACTCTTACCTGTGAATAATATAGTACTGTACTTGTTCTGCTACTATTAATATATGGAAATTCTGCCTTATATCTTTATTGCATTTGTTGGGGTGATATCAGGAGCTCTATCCGGCATTAGCGGTGGCGGAGGCGGTATGTTAATGATACCTGCGTTCATTCTTGCAGGATTACCTCCACAAGCTGCAGTCGCTACTGGAAAAATGAATGGCCTCGGTGCTGCACTAGGTGGCTTATCTGCATTCGCAAAAAAAGTTTATATACGAAAAGATATCTTAAAAGTTATGATTCCAGTAGCCATAATTGTTGGTATCGCTACTCCATTTGTTTTTGCAGTTATCGACAGTAACGCCTTTCAATTAGTGCTTGGTTTGCTCTTACTAATGATGGTGCCTACTTTGTTCATTAAGAAAAAGGCAACACAAATTGCCAGCAAAAAAACATAAGGTCGCTGGTTACACCTCATATACTGGAGTGATCACTATTCAGGCTATTTTTGGAAGTGGAGTCGGCAGTCTTGCTCTTTTTGTCTTAACTCTACTATTTGGCACAAGCAAGCTCGAAGCTAATGCTACAAAGCGAGCTGTTACAGCCGTGCTCACACCTATCAAACTCATAGCCCTTTTTATTGGCGGCTATGTAGTTCTGTCGTATGGAGTCATTGGTCTGTTGTCAGTTTTTATTGGAACTTACATTGGTTCTAGGATAGCTATTAAAAGTGGTGAACAATTTGTCAGTGTAATTATGGCTCTCACAGTTTCTGCCGCAGGACTGTTCCTAATAATCGATTCTAATTAAAAAAGCCCTAGGTTATCTAGGACTTTTTTATTGAACTTAGTAGCTTTCCTAAGCCTCTGGCTTGAGAAGATCCCACTTGCCAATAACCGGCAGGCGTTTCTTTGTGCCATTTAGTGCGTTGAGTATACCCATGATAAATAGCACTAGTATAAAGATTGAACCTATTGGTAGAATCAAGAACCAGCCCAAGACAGGTATAGCCCAGCCAACAATATTAACCGCTACTGCTGCCAAAAGCAGGAGCAAGCCTTGGTTGGCATGAAACATCGCGTATTCGCTTTTTGGATTAGTAACCATCGGTACGAAAAATAGTACGCCGAGGTACGCTACAGCCGAGACTGCTTTTACGTTATCTATTGCTTTTGCTTTTTGAGCCTTGTGATTTTCTTCCTTTGCCATGCTTTACTCCCAACATTACTTTATGACCTCCAGCATAAATCCTCGTGCTCAAAAACGCAACTGACCCTCTATAAAGATTACTACAGAGTCCTTGCGGGTTCTTTTTGTTATTATGTAAGTTATGGACAATCAAATTTCCAAAGCCCTCCAAGAGGCTAGTGACTCGCGTCTAGCACCAGGAGCAGTTGTAGGCTGGATCAAAGACGGCAAAAGCTCTATTACGGCCTCGGGGCACCTAAAATACGAAACAGACTCCCCTCTCGTAACTAAAGACACCACATACGATGTTGCGTCCATAACTAAATCTATACCAGTTTCTAGTCTCGTACATATTGCCATACAAGAAGGTAAACTGCAGCTTGATACTAGAACAAAAGATATCTTGCCCGAGCTAAAGGGAAAATACCATGACCTCATAACAATCGAACATCTGCTAACTTACACGGCAATATGGGATATACCTGACGGTCTCTCACATTATGCAAAAAATGGCTCACAGGCCGTGTACCAAACTATCTTTGAGTCACCGCTTATCGCTCGTCCGGGAGAAAAGTACTATTATACCAACACACCTGCCATAGTTTTGGGCATGATCATAGAAAAGATCTATACAAATACGCTTGATAGCATTGCTCAAGAAAAGTTGTTCAACCCACTTAATATGCATCATGCTACATTCGATGCTACTCATTACCCTGATGATACAGTCCCACCTACCGAAAAGGACAAGCATGGTGATGTTCACAATATCGTACACGACGAAACCGCAAGAGCACTACGACAAAGCAACATTACATCGGGACATGCAGGGTTGTTTTCTCCTGTTGGTGACATTTTAAAATATTGTTCAATGATACTTAGCAACGGTAAAACTGATGAAGGTAAACAAATATTGTCTGCTGAGACAATCGAAAAATTCGAGAATAACTATGTTGGATCAATAGGCGAATCGGCTTCACTAGGTTGGGAACTGAACCAGCCCCGGTTCATGGGCAACCACTCAAACCCCAAGATGTTTGGTAAAACAGGTTTTACTGGATGCGTAGTTATAATCGATAGGCCTAAGAAAGCTGCTATGGTAATTCTATCAAATGCTCAATATCCAACAAGACATCCTAACCGTGACTCCATAAATAAATTAAGGCGTACTATAGCCAACATAATATTTGAATAAATAAACCTGTATCCTTAGCTACCTGCAAAAGGCGAGCCAAACAACCCAACAGCCAGTTCTACCCAAACGATAAACAACAGTGCTAAAACTGCTAGAATAATTTTATATCTTCTACTCATACGTTGATTATACCAATATGTTAAATATGTTATAATTTAGTCATATTAAAAAAGGACTTCTACTATGTTATTCCACTCATATCCAGCCAAACTAAAAATAGACTATCCAAAAAAATTAAACCGACTCACTACCTTATTTAGGCTTTTGTGGATAACCCCAATTCTTATTGTGGCCTCTGCACTTATGGCTACAGGCGGCAGTACTATGATTGATGAGTCAAAAGATTATATGGCTGTCTCGGGCGGTGGAATCGTTGTAGGGCTGTTCTTTGCAACAGCTCTAATGATCCTGTTTCGCCAACGTTACCCGCGCTGGTGGTTTGATTTCAACCTAGAGCTAAATAGGTTCTTAACACGCCTGAACGCTTACCTTCTACTTCTTACAGACAAATATCCTTCAACAACCGACGAACAATCGGTACACCTTGACATCAAATACCCAGATGCAAAAAAGAATCTCAAGCGAGGCATGCCAATAGTAAAATGGCTTTTAGCCCTTCCTCACTACGTGGTTTTGCTCTTCCTGTGTGTAGGAGCCGTCTTTGCTACTATCTTTGCCTGGTTTGCCATATTGTTTACCGGTCGTTACCCAAGAGGGCTATTCAACTACGTAGTAGGTGTGCTCCGATGGGAACTAAGAGTCAATGCATACGCGCTTTTACTCATTACAGACAAATACCCTCCGTTTAGCCTCAAGTAGCTCCAAAAAACAACAATTTTGGCATGATACTATAGATATAGCTTATGCCAAAACATACAGAATCAAACCAAAAACTACTAAACCATATATCTAAGATGTGGTCTGAGCTAGAGCGTTTTACCCCAGAAGATACCGACGACATCATTGGCCTGCCTAAACCATACATAGTCCCTGGTGGTAAATTTAATGAGCAATTCTACTGGGATAGCTATTTCACCATGCTAGGTCTTGCGTCCGACAACCGCTGGGAAATGGTAGAAAACATGATTGCAAACACCGCCAGTCTTATTAATCGGTTTGGGTTTGTGCCAACAGCCAACCGTTACCATTATTTAAGTCGCTCTCAGCCACCTGTTTTTTCTCTCATGGTAGAATTACTTGCCAAACATAAAGGCAAGTCGACTTTGACAAAATATCTACCGCAAATGAAAAAAGAATACGCGTTTTGGATGGATGGTCTAAAAGAGCTAAAGACCCGAGAACATAAATCATTCGCTCGTCTTGCGCAAATGCCCGACGGATCTCTTCTCAATCGCTATTATGATAACCTTGCTACTCCACGAAAAGAGTCTGCTCTAGCTGACATAGCTTTGTCAGACCTTGCACTAAATAGACAATCCGATAGACTATTCTTGCATCTGAGAGCTGCTGCCGAATCTGGCTGGGATTTTAGTTCCCGTTGGTGCGTAGAACCTCAAGATCTAGATACTATACACACGGCAGACATTATACCGATAGACCTCAACTGTTTGCTCTACCACCTGGAACAAACTATAGCCAAAGCCTCTGATATAGCTGAAGATACCCACACGGCCAATGATTTTAATAAAAAAGCCAATGATAGAGCTCAGGCAATCCATAGATACTGCTGGCATGAGAACCAAGGATTCTTTTTTGACTACAACTTTCATCATCAAGAATCTACTGTCTGGGCAACAGTTGCAGCTGTTTTCCCGCTATTTGTAGGCATTGCTAGCCAACAACAAGCAGATCAAGTAGCTAACAAGCTTAAACAAGAATTTTTGCAAGAAGGCGGGTTGCTCACTACTTTGGAACAAACTGGCCAACAATGGGACAAGCCAAACGGCTGGGCACCCATGCAGTGGGTTGCTATCGAAGGCCTCAAACACTACGAACATACAGAATTAGCCAAAACTATAAAAGAACGCTGGCTATCAATGAACCAAAATGTCTATCAAAGAACAGGTAAATTGATTGAGAAATACGACATAACCCCAGGCGATAACCTGGGGTTCGGCGGCGAATACCCTCTACAAGAAGGCTTCGGCTGGACTAACAGCATATTCTTAGCTCTATATAATCAGAACTAGAACTGACCTGGAGTCTGTGTAGGCTCATTTGGAGCAGATGGTGACTCTGGCTGGGCAGGAGGCGTGTTCGGATCAACCGGAGGAACAGATGGTTCCTGTGGAGCTGGTGCTTCAGGTGCTGGAGCAGGTGCTTCCGGCTGTACAGGCGGTTGTGGCTCTACCTGTGGCTGAGCTGGTGCCTCTGGTGCTGGAGCAGCTGGCTCTTGCGGAGCTGGCGGAACCTGTGGCTCAACTGGCGGCTGGGCTGGTGGAGTTGGCTGGCCAAATCCTCCGGCGCCATCTTGCTGTGGTGGCTGCGGGTTAGCATTTAGATCTGGTACTGGGGTTTGTGCATTTAGATCATTCGGTTGCATAAAAAACCTTCCTATTTATTTTAAATACTTATAGAGATATCTTAACATAAGCATCTAGACCTGCCAAATAACACCGATTGCCACATCTATTTGATATAATAACCAACATGGCGCGGTGGCGGAGTAGTTACGCGGCAGTCTGCAAAACTGTTCTACGCCGGTGCAAATCCGGTCCGTGCCTCCACTCTAGATATTTTTATACCAGTTTGCCTGAGTCGCAGTGTGTTTTTTATGGCAGTTTGCACACAGTATACGACACTTGCTAATCTCTTTTACGGCATCATCCCACGAATAACCAAGTTTAACCGCTTGAGATACACTAAACCTTTTATCCAAAGGGTCTAAATGATCAAATTCCAATACACGTATATCAGATTCAGAGCATATCTCACACTTTTTATTTGATAAATAACTAATCATATTAGTTCTAAAAATATCTTTTAAAGATTCACGTCTACGTTTGGCCCGTCTACGATACTCATCCCCATATTTAAGATAGTGTTTGTAGTAGTAAGTTCGTCTGTGCTGCTTATAGCAATCTTTGCATTGAGAGTGCATTCTTCCTGCAGATTTCTGCTTAACAAAAAAATCACCTATAGGTTTAGTTTCGTTGCACTTACTGCACTTTTTTTGCATGGCTCTATTATATCAAACTTTACAAATAGTTTGCAGACCTGGTACATTAAAGTAGACATGCGCGGGTGATGGAATCGGTAGACATGAGAGACTTAAAATCTCTTGGCTGAATAAGCCGTGCGGGTTCAAGTCCCGCCCCGCGCACCAAATTTGGAATAATCAAAAACTATGGAGTTTTATAGACTGTTTGGGTGCCAACCGACCAGTCTTTTATATTGGCGTAGCGCACAGCTGGCGACACCAACCTTGCATCTTCGCTAACAGTTTTGACATTTTGTCTATGAATATATGGTGAGCTCATCTGGTATAAACCAATCGCCGGCACGTCACTCAACCATCGTTTTACAAAGGTTGCGTATTTGGCATTTCGAAGAGCTTGGTCGCTAGTTGTACGTCCACTTGTTAGAGATTCGTCGCTGATAGTATTTGAATAGTTAGCAAAGTTGAAACCCTGAGTGGTAGCTTGCGACGAGTGCCAATAGGCATATACATCTGGGTCAGCTCCAATATTTAGCGGGTATACCAAAACATCAAAACCTCTAGGTTGAATTACGCTTTGTACAGCATCTTGCATAACATCAGAAGTATCAAGTACCTGAGTCTCTACCGAGATGCCAACTTCACGCCACTGCAAGATCAAATTATCGAGTACTCTTTCAAACTCACTGTTTTCAAGAACAGCCACAGAAAGTCTCAGCTCCTCACCGCTTTTTTGTCGAATACCATTATCACCAACCCGCCAACCACTTGAATCTAATACCTTTCGGGCTTCTTCATTGCTGTACCTTGGCGCTTTTGGTATATCTTTGTCTCTTATCTGGTCTTCAGTAATCGGCATAAACAGTTCTTCCACTTTTGCTGGTATAGTGTCTCTAATCGAGCTAGTATCGGTAGCTAATCTTAAAGCACTACGCAGATCCTTATCTGACATTATCGGACTCTTGGTATTGATAATTGCATAAAGACCCGACTGTACAGGAATAGACACAGATTCGTACCTTTCGTGATCAATATTACCAATATCAGTAGAGCTCAGGTCAGTCGCAGCATTAACTTCGTTTAGGCTTAAAGCTCTAACTATCGCTTCGGTATCTTGATAAACCTTTAATTGAAACCTAGCTAATTTTGGTACACCTGCATAGTAATCATCATTTTTGGTTAAGTGGACTACCTTGCGTCCTATCACACGGCTAGACTCCTGTGTAAACCCAAACTTGAATGGACCACTACCAATTGGCTCTGTACTAAAGTTATTCTCACGAACATTTACAGGTGGGACGTCACCCAAAATGTGTTCTGGCAAAACAGGAAAGTTCAGCACATGTTTAAACGCTACATAAGGGGCTCTAAGTGTGAAACGCACCACGGATTCACCTACAGCTTCTACCTCAATATCTTGCCATCCAGAAATTGTCGTTCTAGTAGCTGAGTCTTTTATTAGATCGACGGTAAAAACTACGTCTTTCGCTGTAAGCTGCTCTCCGTCATGCCAGACAACTCCTGGTTTTATTTCCACGTCGTATACAGTTCTGTTTTTATTGATGCTAATATTACGCGCTAGATCATAGCTTAGGTCGCCTTTTTGGTCATAGCTAATTAGCCTAGAAAAAATCAATTGACTAGCGGACTGTTCAGCACTACTACTGGCAAAAAGAGGATTTAGAGTGTCCAGTGGTCCAAGCATCGCTTCGGCATAAGTTCCGCCCTCGGCTGGAACTTCTGTTTTGTAGCTATCTTGATACCACATTAGCTGTACACCAGTAGCTATTACCAATACACCTACTATCAGCACCCATCCCACAATATGTCGCTGTACTTCTCGCACGCTGCTCCATCGTTTAATAACAAACCTGTGGGCATGCTTAATAGTGGCATTTTCTGCCTTACGAACTCGTCGGCCTAAACGCCTACTGTTTAACTTTCTGAGCTTGTCTAGTCTACGCTTCTTTATTTCTTTTTCGTACATTATTTAGGTAGCCCCTAAGCTGGCAAAATTAGTCCAGCCAATATCGACAGAACAAAGATAACAGCCAAAACTACGGTCGCTTCAAAAAGGTTTTTGTCAAAACCTCGTCTAGTGGTAAAGAGTTCTCCGGAACTACCAAAACCGGCCCCCAAAGTTGACCCTCTTTTTTGTAGCAAGATTGCAGTTATCATCAAAATAGCAGAGATAACGGTCACAACCTGCAGCATCTCTTGAATACTCATATGCTAGATAATTGTATCATAAACAAGGGCCTTCTTCTATGACACCAGTTTGTTCAACATGAAATAATATCTCAACCTTGTTTATATGTTGCCCACTAAGGCAAAAACTCTGCAGATCACCGATCTCGTACTGTACCGACACACTTTCACCCGGCTCAAAGGTACCAGGTAAGCTGCCTGGGTAGCCTTCGCCGAAGTTCCGTGCAGACTCCATAGCAGAAACAGCTGTGCCTAGATCATGCTTCACAGCATCCTCAGCCACTTTTTGTTGATAACCGTTCCAACTGATCAAACCAATTGTGGTAAGAATACCCAACACTACAATTGAGATAAGAAGTTCTGGAATACTGAAACCTATTTTTTTAAGATTTTGCCCACTCATATAGTCAAGACTATATCACGAGGGGTTGTTAGTGGGCAAACGAGCTTTGATCGTTTGAGCTTTTGTTTTGCCAACTAACTCGCCGATGTCCTCTTCGGTGGCTGCAATCAATCCTTTCGTACTGCCAAAATGTTTTATGAGTTTTTTGCGCGTTGCTGGACCAACACCTGGTATTCCGTCCAGCACACTTGCTGTCTGGCCTTTACACTTAAGTGATGAGTGATAGCTCACGGCAAAACGATGAGATTCGTCTCTTACTCTTTGGAATAATTTCACTACATGGGAGTTATCTGGCAAATCTATATTCACAAAACGATTAGTAGCTGTTGTCATACCAGCTAGTTGCTGGACCTTTTGTTTATCTATTTGTACCCCAGACCTCGCAAAGTCTACTACTATCTCTTCGTTTTTCTTAGCAAGCCCTACTACAACTAGGTCTCCTTTATCAAATTCAAGACTCTCAATTGCTGTAAGAGCAGCATCGAGCTGACCCTTACCGCCATCGATAATTACCAAATCTGGCGAACCCCAAGCCTTAATATTCTTTGAGCTAAATCGTCTAGAAATAGTCTCAGCCATATTAGCAAAATCATCGTTTTTGTCTTGGCGAGTCTTAAACTTTCGATACTCTGCCCTATCACTCGCTCCATTACTAAACACCACCATGCTAGCCACCACATTGGTCCCACTCATGTGTGATATATCAAAACCTTCTATGCGAACCGGGGTTTTTTTTAGTCCTAACATTTCTTTAAGATCATACAGGGCAACGTCTTTACTGATATCCAAGAACTCTTTGTCACCAAACATTATTCGTTGGTTGAGTTCTCCAAGGTTGCGTAGTTTATTTCGAAGATCCGCCGCTTGTTCAAAGTCTTGAGATTTTGCAGCTCTGTTCATCTGTTTTTCTAGCTCGCGGATTATTCGCTTTTGGCCACCAGTTATATAGCGTACTAACCTTTTTAATGATTTCTTATACTCTTGGCTAGACATATCTTTTCTTGGGCTCAAGCCAATGTGCATATCGAGTAAAGATCCACTTTGGCGCTCTCCTGACTTAGTGTAATAAGGAAAGGTCTTACGCAAATACCTTAGCGCCTTTTTAACAGCCCAGCCGCTGTAATATGGACCAATATACTCCGCTCCATCGTCTGCTGGATTGCGGGTAAAGCTCACAAACGGCCACTCGTCTTTAATATTGATCCGCACAAAAAGCTGCGACTTATCGTCTCGCAGCAATATATTGTAGCGAGGCATGTAACGCTTGACCATCTCTGATTCCAAAAACAAGGCGTCAATTTCACTATCAGTCTCTACCCAATCAACGTCAGCGATTTCTCGAACCAAGGCCTGAGTCTTGATGCCTTTGTCTTCTACTCGTTGAAAATATTGTCGAACGCGGTTTTTGAGTACCGCCGCTTTGCCAACATAAATAATCTCACCCGATTTAGACTTATGAAAATAAACCCCGGGTGAGCGAGGCAGCTCTTTTAGTTTTAATTTTATCTTCTCGTTCACGAGTTCAATTATATACTAACGTAGCTTAAACTGCCTGAACCTGTGCTTTTTCTCGGCAGTCTACAGTATGAAAAAGTAGCTCAGGATCTTGCTTACAATCCTCGCATACCAGCACCAAATCATTACAATTCGCCCAGGCACAGTTTTCGAAGTTGCTGGTTTTGCCTTGGCAATGCGTACACTCGCCAATTGTTTTGGCTTTGTCCGAAAAGTTTACTGTCATGCGATTATCAAACACTCTCAAGCTGCCTTCCCACAGGCCATCGTCGGCAAACTCTTCGCCATATTTTACAATCCCGCCATCTATTTGGTAGACATCTTGAAAGCCACGCTTCTTCATCATCGAACTCAACACTTCACAGCGGATCCCACCGGTACAATAGGTGACTACTTTTTTGTCTTTAATGTCGTCGTATTTGTCGCTTTCTAGTTCGTTAATAAAGTCTCGTGAAGTGTTGGTATTTGGCACAACCGCATCTTTAAACTTGCCTATCTTGGCTTCGTGGGCATTTCGGCCATCAAAAAATACCACGTCATCGCCATATTTTTTTATCAACTCATGTATTTGTTTGGGCTTTAGGTGTTTGCCGCCACCAACAACTCCAGCTTCATCAACTTCAAATTCATCTTCGCTGTTTTTAAAGCCCACTAGCTCCTGACGGTGCTTAACGCTCAAACGCGGAAAGTCTTCGCGGCTACCTTCGCTCCACTTAAAAACCATCCCTTTAAACCCTGCAAACTCTTTTGTTGCCTTAATATACTTCTTAAGATCGGCCATTTCACCACCTACGGTGCCGTTTATACCTTGTTCGCTAACCAAAATTCTTCCACGCAAATTAAGACCCTCACACAGGGCCCTTTGCCACAATCGCACCGCCTCTGGGTCCTTAATCGGTGTAAATTTGTAATAAAGTAATATCTTTTGCATCTTTATTGATTATACTAGTAGATTGGGAGAAGACAAAGTGAGCACTACAAGAAATACAATCAAACTATTTTTGCGCCAAGCCTGGCAATATCCTTATCGTACATCTGGGCTGATAGTCGGAGCAGTATTAGCACCGCTCGTGGGAGCTTTTGTAGCGCCTTACATTATTTCGATATTTCTAGACCGCCTTCAGTCGGGCAGTCTTAATCTTGACGACGCCTGGCCTCTAATTGGTGTATACCTTGTAGCCCAGATATACGGAGAAATAATTGGTTGGCGGCTAAACCTTTATTTAAACTGGACTATGTTGGCATCGGCAAATCGAGATTTGTACGAAAAGATATTTACAACACTTAGCCGACACAGCCTTGGTTTTCACGGCAACAGATTTGGCGGAGCCTTGGTGTCTCAAACCACCAAACTAATTACAGCTTTTGAGCGCTTCTGGGACACTATAACTTTTCAATTTGTTCCATCAGTTACTAGCGTTATCGCCGCAGTGACGATTCTTAGCTTTACGTTTTGGCAATACGCAGTTGTTCTGGCTGTACTATCGGTGGTTTTTGTCACTATTATTATCAAAGGTTCAAAGTTGATGTCATCTCGCAGTCGCGAGGAAGCTCAAGCCCATACCAACGTCAACGCCCAAGTTGCCGACGCTATTACTAATATTGCAACTATCAAATCTCACGGAACAGAAGATAGAGAGCTCGAAGCTATCAACGAAAAGACCCTCACCTGGAAGCAAAAAAGTCTTCACACAATGCGTGGCTTCTTGTTTGTTAGCACCGGATATTCGAGCATGATAGTCGTCTTAAACACCTCTGCCTTAATTGCTGCAGTTTGGGCCTCAAGCAATAATCTCATTTCTATTGCTGCTGTTTATCTTGCAATAACTTATACCTTTACCGTAGCCCGCCAGCTGTGGGAGATGAACAGTGTCATGCGCAACTACCACCGATTTACCGGAGATGCTTACGATATGGTTGAAATCCTAAATAAAGATTTTGATATTGAGGACTCGGAGTCCAAAAAACTCAAGGTCACAAAAGGCCGAGTTTCATTTGAGAATGTAGTATTTAGCTACGACAAGGAAGACAAAAAAGTATTTAATAAGCTCTCTCTTGACATTGAGCCTGGTCAAAAAGTGGGGTTAGTTGGGCACTCTGGTGCAGGTAAAACAACCGTTACACACCTTCTTCTTAGATTTGCCGACATAAACGAAGGTTCAATCATAATAGACGACCAAGACATCAAGAAAATTACCCAAAAAAGTTTACGGCAATGCATAGCTTACGTTCCACAAGAACCAATGCTATTTCACCGAAGCCTACGGGAAAACATAGCGTATGGGAAACCCGGCGCTAGCGAAAAAGAAATCTTTGAAGCTGCCAAAAAAGCCAACGCTCTAGAATTTATTGAAAAGTTACCAAAAGGTCTCGATACTTTAGTTGGCGAACGCGGTGTCAAATTATCTGGTGGGCAGCGTCAGCGTGTTGCTATCGCTCGCGCTATTTTAAAAGATGCCCCAATATTGGTTCTTGACGAAGCCACCAGTGCTCTAGACAGCGAAAGCGAAAAGCTTATTCAAGAAGCTCTAAACAAACTCATGAAAAATCGCACATCAATTGTCATCGCTCACCGCCTTTCGACAATTGCTAAACTAGACAGAATCGTAGTTATGGACAACGGCCAAATCATCGAAGACGGCACGCACCAACAACTTCTAAAAGCTGGTGGCACCTATGCCGGTCTTTGGTCACACCAATCTGGTGGATTTATAGAAGAGTAATTATTCTTTCTTAGAGTCGTCGTCTTTTGAGTCTGGGTCACTGTCTGTATCTTCAGAATCTTCGTCTGACTCGCCAGCTTCACCGTGTTCAGATTCAACTTCGTCTTCGTCTTCAGCGTCACCACCAGCAGATTCGTTGGCAGCTTGCAGAGCAGATGGTTCGTAAACACTAGCTACAACTACGCTTTGAACATTCTCGGCATCGTCTAGTTCTACGCCTGTTGGCAAGACAATATCAGCGACAGTTAGCTGTTCGTGTGGTTCAGCAAGTTCGGTAATAGAAACTTCAAGTGCATCTGGCAAAGCCATAGGTAGCGCATGAATTCTAATAGTCTCCAAGGTTTGGAGTACAATCAAGCCAACCTTCTCAGCAGGTGATTCACCTTCGCCAACTAGTTTAATTGGAACTTCGGTTTCTACCTTGTCGTTCTTGGAAACAGCTTGCATAGAAAGGTGTAGAATCTTATTCTTTACCTGATCCATGTCGATGTCTTTGATCATTACAATTTTTTTCAGGTCGCCAATTGTTACATAAACCGGGTGATGCCTACCAGCTCGCTGCACAATCTTTTGCACTATATTATCTGGGGCTTGAACATTAATGGCATCCATGTCGCGTCCGTAGACTACACCTGGAATATCACCGTCCTTACGAAGCCTTGCAGCTTGCTTACCTGTTGCGGTTCTTTCAAAAAGTTCTAAAGAAATTTTGTCGCTTGTCATCTGAATTCTCCCTGACTCCTGTTATAACTCAAATTATTGTAACATACTCCGCCTACTTAAGGTATACTGGCTGTTATGGCAAACAAAATAGGACCGGTTTTTCGTCGGTTTATACAAACAAAACCAATATTATTTTTCTTAACACTTTTTAGTGGTACACGCAGACTCATAAGACGCATGTACGGCTGGGTGATTGGTTGGTCACAAAAACCACAGGCCGAAAAAGCCCTTGGTGGCATAGCGGTAGCCGAAAGCTCTTTCTTTCCGATACCTCCAGATCCTCTGCTGATTGCTATGGTGTTAGCCAAACCTCAAAAATATATACGTTTTGCACTTATTTGTACTATCGGAAGCGTTGTTGGTGGAATAATCGGCTATGCCATCGGAGCTGGACTTTTTGAAACAGTCGGCAAATGGCTAATAGACACCTACCACTTGCAAGCACAGTTTGTAACAGTTGGTGTGTGGTACGAGAATTACGCCTTCTGGGCACTACTGATCGCTGGTTTTTCACCTATTCCGTACAAGCTTTTTGCCATTGCTGCTGGAGTGTTTTATATCAACCTACCGCTGTTTATATTAGCCTCAATCATTGGTAGGGGCGGGCGATTCTTTTTGGTTGCTATACTCATGCACCACTTTGGCAAACGCTTCAAAGACAAGATCGAAAAGTACATCGACATTTTGGGAATAGCCTTTATAGTCTTGATAATTCTGGGAGTCTGGGCGCTCCAGTTTATCGGTTAAACATATCAGCTAGGTACTGACCGGTGAACGATTTTTTGACCTTGGAAACTTCTTCAGGAGTGCCCTCGGCCACTATCTCGCCACCACCTTGGCCGCCCTCTGGACCCATATCAATAATATGATCGGCCGTCTTGATAACATCTAGGTTATGTTCGATTACCACTACACTGTTGCCGGTTTCTACCAGCTTTTGCAATATGGCTAGTAGTCGCTTAACGTCGTGACTATGCAAACCGGTTGTTGGCTCATCTAGAATATACAAAGTTCTGCCAGTCGGTCGGCGAGATAGCTCGCTGGCTAGCTTGATGCGCTGCGCTTCTCCACCACTAAATGTCGTAGCTGGCTGACCCAAACGAATATAACCCAAACCTACCTCAACCAACATATCTAGTTTGCGAGACACTGTCGGAATGTTTTCAAAGAACTTCGCAGCCTGTTCGACGGTCATTTCCAAAACTTCGTTAATGCTCACACCTTTGTACTTAATCTCCAAAGCTTCACGGTTATATCGTCGTCCTTTGCAGATATCACATGTTACATAAACATCAGGCAAAAAGTGCATCTCAATCTTGATCATCCCATCACCCTGACAATTCTCACAGCGTCCACCTTTGACGTTAAAGCTAAAGCGACCAGCTTTGTAGCCACGGATATTGGCTTCTGGCGTACTAGCAAAAAGCTCACGAATAGGCGTAAATACACCTGTATAAGTAGCTGGATTAGATCGTGGTGTACGGCCAATCGCCGACTGGTCGATAATTATAGCTTTGTCGAGATGACCTATGCCCTCAATATCGGCGTGAGCACCCGGCACTTCGTGAGCTCGATGCAGCCTTGCCGAAAGCTCTTTGGCCAAAATGTCATTCACGAGCGTAGATTTACCAGAACCACTAACTCCACTAACTACAGTCAATATCCCTAGTGGGAAAGATGCATCTATATTCTTTAGGTTGTTTTCGCGAGCACCTCTAATGGTAAGCTTTTTATCTTTGCGTACCGCACGACGGTGCTTAGGATAGGCAATACTCTCTGCACCATTAAGATACCTACCAGTAATGCTGTTAGGATTTTTGGCTACTTCTTCTGGGGTACCAGCCGCCACTACTTCTCCACCATCTGCTCCTGCTCCTGGACCGATATCCAAAAGATAATCTGCTTGGCGAATTGTGTCTTCGTCGTGCTCTACTACCATGACGGTATTACCAAGGTCGCGAAGGTGCTTAAGAGTTTCAATAAGCTTGTCGTTATCTCTTTGGTGCAAACCAATAGATGGCTCGTCTAGGACATACAACACGCCCTGCAAACCAGAACCAATCTGAGTTGCCAAACGAATTCGCTGGGCTTCTCCACCGCTCAGAGTATTGGCTGCACGTGAGAGCTCAATATAGTGCAGACCAACGTTATTCATAAATCCAAGTCGGTCTTTTATCTCCTTGGTGATTTGGGTTGCAATAAACTTCTCCTGTTCATTTAGGTCCAAACCAGATTCAAATAGCTCAAGAGCGTGCTTAACATCCAAACGAATAATATCCATAATATTCCTGCCATGTACCGTTACTGCTAAGGCAACTGGTTTAAGCCGTGCACCTTTACAGGCATGACACTCTCGCTCGCGCATAAATCGCTCGATGTCTTTTCTCATAAATTCGCTGTCAGTTTCTTTGTGGCGGCGTTCCAAGTTTGGAATAACACCCTCAAAAGTTGCCTCATAACTACGGCCGCTACCAAGATCTACCGTGTACTTTTGTGAACCTGTGCCGTATAGAATCTTTTCTAAATGTTCGGGGTTCAATTCGCTAACTGGGACCTGCAAACTAAAGCCATGGGCCTTGCCCACTTCAGCTAGTCGCTTCATATACCAAGCGTCACTGTTCACTCTGTTGTACGGTCTTATCGAGCCTTCCGACATTGTTAGATTAGGGTTAAATACCAAGTCTGGATCTACTTCTAAACGATTACCAAGACCAGTACAAACAGGGCAAGCACCTTGCGGAGCATTAAAGCTAAATAGCCTTGGTTCAAGTTCTGGTATCTCTTCGTTTGGATGATCTATACAGGCATAACGTTGACTATAAGAATGGACTTCTTCTGTGTCAGCGTCGAAAACCTCAACCATACCGTCAGCCATCTCTAAGGCTTGTTCTATAGATTGCGCTACTCTTCCTCGCATTTCATCGGCCATCGAAACTCTATCAACTACTAGTTCTATGCTGTGCTTATACTTTTTGTCGAGTTCTGGAAACTCGTCAAGTGTATAGACCACACCATCAACTCTGGCTCTAGCAAAACCTAATCTTCGATACTGCTCAGGCACGTGAGCAAATTCACCTTTTTTTGATTTAACGACAGGCGCCAAGATCATAAGCCTTTTGCCGCTATCTAGTTTCATAACTTCATCGACTATAGCGTCAGCTGTGCGCCTAGAAACGGCCTTGCCACAAACTGGACAGTGAGGCACACCAATCCGAGCAAAAAGAAGCCGCAAATAATCATATATTTCTGTGACAGTTGCCACGGTTGACCTTGGGTTTCGGCTGGTCGATTTTTGGTCGATAGAAATTGCTGGGCTCAAACCATCAATCTGGTCGACATCAGGTTTTTCCATTAGCCCCAAAAATTGCCGGGCATAGCTAGACAAACTTTCTACGTAGCGGCGCTGACCTTCGGCATAGATGGTATCAAATGCCAAAGATGATTTTCCACTACCAGATAAGCCTGTTATAACAACAAGTTTATCGCGAGGGATCTCCACATTCACATCTTTAAGATTGTGCTCCCTGGCGCCGACTACCTTGATAACCTCTGACATAAACGCAGATTATACATCAAAACTGTATTTTTTTCCAGTAGGCTTGCCTAGCCTTCAAGGTCTGCAGGCAGTACTGTCTCGGCCCAAAGTTGCAATTCCTGAAGCAAAAACATCTTTGAATCATCAACCGCATGCACGGCAGATAGCTCGCCAATCTTAGATACATAAGGCTTAAGCCCCTTTGAAACCCTAGCAGCTCGCCAGTTTTCCCATTGGACTACCTCGTCTTCGGCCAAACTCTTAGGGAAGTTTCGAGCTTTGTATCGAAGTAGCAACTCATTTAATCTTTCATCTACAAAGTTTGGATGCAAATCTGCCAGCTCATTCTCCCCTGCCCGACGAACATCGTCCAGCAAACGTCTGTCGTTATCATTCAAAAATCCGTTGTATAGTTTCGCTTCGGCATCCTCCTCTGTTGCATACTCTGGAGCTGCCTCGTATGCACTACGGACTCTCTCGGCAAACCCTGGAGTCTCTAAAAGGGTCTTCTTGTGCTTTTCTACCGTGCTCTTAGAGATATCTAGCTTATTCCAGCCGTCATTAGACTCCAACACACCCAGGGGAGCTACAGCGGGCGTACGGTTATACTGCAGCTCTTTGGTCGGCATCTTCTCAAACCCATCCGCCTGGCGCTCTTCCCAGCCAGCAAATAACCTGTTTTGGATATCTTCTTGGCTTAGTTCGAGTAGCGGTTTGGGATCATAACGAAGATCATAGACTATAACATTACCATGCTTACCAGATGTCAGCGGAAAGGCCACCGTAGCTTTGTTATATTCGCTATCCAACCGGCCACTTACATAGACAAAAGGAGATTTGTTTTCTAAATTGATCAGCTGCTTAACCTCGTCTTTGCTACGGAGTTTGTAGAGATAATCAAACAACTGAGGCTGTTTAGTTTTAATTAGTTTCGCCACACCTATCAATGCCTCTACATCACTAAGCGCATCGTGAGCTTTAGTGTGTTCTAAACCGTTTTTGGCCGCCAGCTCTTCTAATCTGTTGCTGGCCTTGCCTTCTTCGTTGACTGGCCAATTTATACCCTCTGGCCGTAGCGCCCGAGTCATCCTCACCACATCTAACATATCCCAACGCGAGCGACCATCTCGATATGCCCATTCATACGGATCAAAGAAGTTTCTCCAAAACAAATATCTTATAAATTCATCGTCAAAACGAACGTTGTTAAACCCAACCACTGTAGTGTCTGGGATAAATACCTCTTCTGCCAGCATACTAGCAAACTCGGCTTCACTGTAGCCATCTTGTTGGGTTTGCTGGGGTGTTATACCAGTAACCATTATAGCTTCTGGACTAGGTAGCGTATCTTCAGCCAGCTTAACCATAACGTTAATCGGCTCACCTACTTGATTAAGCTCCATATCGGTACGGATAGCCGCAAATTGCATGATGCGGTCGTGTCGAGGATTGAGCCCTGAGGTTTCAAGGTCATAAAATAAAAAGCTTTTTGCCATGCAACCTATTATACGTTTTTTATCGCCAAAAGAAAAAGCGCTCCACGAAGGGAGCGCGCACCGAAATTTCTTGGGCAATGACCCAACTCGAGCCCCTAGCGAAGAGGGATCCTAACCAGGGGGACTCGAGTGAGCCAGGTGATTTATATTACCTCTGGCGAGAGGCAGGCAGCTTCACGAAAGCGGAGCGCAAGGTAGCGTCAATTGCGCAGCATCGCCTCGTGGCGCCAAATCACCTTAGTGAGAGCACAAGCATAAGAGAAGACCTTCCTCTCTATGCGCATGTGCTCTCTAATCTACAGGCCGGGCTTAGCGGCACATGCTTGAACCACAGCCTGCAGAAACTTACATGTCCATTTCTAAAATTGCCCGTTAAAGTTTAACGGTAATAAGCACTTTATCACATAGCTTATCGTTTGTCAACTACTATCTGTACTATTGTTCAACTAAGGTTAGTTCGGAGCTACCTATACGAATAACGCTCTCGCCATTTGCACCTTGACGACTCAACTCATGGGCAATACCCATCTTATTAATAATGTCTCTTAGACGGTTAACTGCCTCATAATTATCAAGATCAGTTCGCACCGCAAATCTTTCAATCTTTTTGCCGCGTACCAAATAAACATCTTCTTCTAGTTTTTCTACCGTCCAGCTATCGTCTTTTTGAGAATCGCTAAGCTGAATCACCGGCAGGGTGTCTCTTTCCTCTTCTTCAATCACTTCTCGTGCTGCAGATACTTTAGCTTTCAAAGACCTAAGCACTTCTGTCAGTCCAAGATGGGCCTGAGAAGAAATCACGAGTATCTCGGCATCCTTGGCAATAGCTTTCACGGCATCTACCTGCATCTTAACCACATCTTCGTCTAAGCCTTCGGCCTTTGTAAGCGCTATCACCTCTGGCCTTTGTACCAGTTCTGAACTGTATTTCTTTAGCTCTCCACGTATGGTTTTATAGGCATCGGCTATGTCATCTTGATAAATGTCTATTAGGTGCAGCAAGACCGATGTACGCTCCACATGACGCAAGAATTCATCGCCAAGCCCTTTGCCTTCGCTAGCACCTTCGATTAACCCCGGAATATCAGCTATAAGCACTCCGTCACCATCAACCTCTGCAACACCTAAGTTCGGTGTTAGGGTTGTAAACTCATATGCGGCTACTTTGGGTCGGGCATTACTTACCACACTCAAAAAAGTCGACTTTCCAGCGTTAGGAAATCCTACCAAACCAACATCTGCCAAGAGTTTGAGCTCTAGATCTGCCTCTAATGTATCGCCAGGTTCACCCTTTTCGGCTATTCTAGGAGCCTGTCGTACTGAGCTCTTAAAGTGAGCGTTGCCAAAACCTCCACCACCACCCTTGGCAACAACCACTTTTTGGCCAACAGAAACAAGGTCAGCTATTAACTCACTTTCTTGAAATATCATTGTACCTACTGGCACCTTTACCTCTAAGTCTTCGCCAGATCTGCCGTGTCGATCTCGTTTGCTACCGGCTTGTCCAGGCTCAGCCTTAAGCTCCGGGTTATAACGAAAATCTACCAAGGTATTGGCATTTTGGGCCGCCACAAAAACGACATCGCCACCTTTGCCGCCATCACCACCATCTGGACCGCCTTTGTCTACATATTTTTCATGTCGAAAGCTAAGACCGCCGTCGCCGCCTTTGCCAGCTACTATCAAAACTTTTGCTGTATCTACAAACATATAGCTTGATTATAACAGCTACCTTAGTGAATGTATGCGTAGAACTTGGTATTTGAGGCAGGAATAGTTCGTCCTGACACGACGTTCCAACCACCACCAGCTACAGAGGCGTTCATTTCACTTACTTCAATGTCACCGTTTGGCAGGACCTTCTCAACAATAGCTACGTGACCAAAGCCACCCCAGCCGCCCCCGTTTTGCATGATAGCTCCAACACCAGGAGTGCTGTTTACTGTCATCCCTTGAGCTCTTGCCCGTGCTGCCCAGGTTGCTGCGTTTCCCCAAAAGTCACCAACAGTCTTACCTAGCTCAACTCGTCGGTCAAAAGCATAGTAGGTACAGTAACCATAGGCGTATGTATTACCACGGAGTCCAGGTGATCCTACCTTAATCCTCCAGGTGCTCCCGCCGAATCCTGTACCGAGGTAACTGTTGGTAGCAACTACTGGTGCCACATACCCTGGGCGTTCACGCTCTGGTAAGACACCACCAGGCAAGATAATCTCTGTGTTGGTTCTAAGACCACTAATCTCGAGGTCGTTATAGCTTACTACTCGCGACTCTTGAACATTATACTTACTAGCAATCGATCCAAGACTATCGCCAGATTCTACTACATACAGAACTCCATTTACAGGTGGAATCCTCAATGTAGAACCAGCAGCTAAACTTTCGTTAGTCATATCGTTAGCCCATTGAATGGTTTGCTTGGATACACCAAACTGACTAGCCACAGAACCTAAAGTGTCACCACTACGCACTGTATACTTTACAACCGACTTGTTTTGAACAGTCGGCTCAATAATCTGAGGTTTATCTAGGTTTACCCCACCACTAGACTGGGCTAGATCATTTCTAATACGAACAGAAACGGCCAGGTTAGAGGCGTTAGGAGCAATGGCCAAACTAGTAGTCTGAGCAACATTAGCAGCCACACCAGCAGCCACAACTTCATCTACTGATATAGAACCATTAGTCACAACATCAGGTACAACGTTATTGGCCAACACAGGTTCTCGCTCTGGTTCTTGATAGCCAACGGCCACCAAAGCTACAATTACAGCAAAAACACCGCTATAAACGGCAAAATTTGAAGCCTTAAAACGCGCTTTGTGGCGTCGTTTGGCTGTCTTCTGGTGCTGCCCGAGGGCGGCAATCGATCTTTGAGATAGCCTCTTGATCAATCTACTAATTATCTTTCTCCTGCCTCTCGTATTACTACAAGGGCTCTACCTGATTGCACTGTTTTAGAAAGTTATGAAACAATCTAGGCAGGCTCACTTCCGATCCGTACTCCCACTCGCAGGTTTGGTTACAAAGACCACACTAGTAGACGGAGTCGCAAATGCGCTGGATTAAGTGTATCAACTATTGTCAAACGTGTCAATACATTTTATAACTATGTTATTTTGTCAAATTTACTGTATTGAGCACTTCTCTATACAGTGCTCTGCAACGTTAGCGTTGTGCTCTTCTAAACTGCGAGAAAAGTAAGTAGATCCATCGTCTCCACTAACATAATAAAGGTAATCACCTTCGGCAGGATCTGCTACCGCCTGCAAAGCACTGAGCCCAGGCACAGCAATCGGCCCTGGAGTTAAGCCGGTATATATCCTTGTGTTATAAGGGTCGTCAAGATCGACACTTCTTGGCACACCAAGCTTGTCAGCCGCGTATTGATATGTCACGTCTGCCTCAAGAGCCATACCTAGTTCCATTCGTAGGTAAAACACCTGAGCCATCTGCTTTTGATAGTCATCTCGGCTAGACTCTCTCTGGATTATTGATGCCAGGGTTATAGCTTCAAACGTATTTAAACCCTGCTCGTCAAACTGCCCGATTAGGTTGTTCTCCTCGAGCACGGTATCAAATTGCATTAATGCTCTGGTTATTACCGCCTGAGCACTAACACTAGAATCGAACCTATACGTTTCTGGATACAAAAAGCCTTCTAAGTCAGCGCCATCGGGTCTACCCTCTAGTGCAGTTGCCTCGTAATCTGCAATGAGCGCCGCGTCTACTTCTTGCTTGTCAAAACCTGCGTCTATCATGACCTGTCTATTCTCTTGCAATGTAGCCCCTGGCACGAATGTAATGTCTACAGCCTCGACTAAACCACTATTGAGCTTATCTACCACTTCTGGAGTGCTAAGGGCCGCAGACAACCTATAAACGCCTGCCTGGAGGTTATTCTCTACACCCCGAAGCTTTGCATGCAGTTCGAAAGCTCTGGCTGAACGAACAATCTCTTCCGCCTCTAGCTGATTGGCGATAAACTTAGGTGTTGAGCCAGATTCTATCCGCACAACCTTATCTGTTTCGACGCTACTATCAAGCGGTCGAAGCTGGTGGGAATACCATAGCCAGCTAGCAATCAAGGTACCTAAAGTTATCGCCGCCAGCAAGCTCAACCAACCTATGGGTCGCTTCAAAATAGTCAAAATACTTTTTTGTTTAATTGTAGGGTCCAAAGGTGTTTTTTGGGGTTTCTTATGATGCATGATTAATCTCCATATAATCTTGTAATATAACTGCTGCTGCCTGAGCGTCAATGTCACCCTTGGTATATGGGCGTTTATGCGCTGCAAGCTGTTCTTCGGCAATTACAGAAGTCACAGATTCGTCCTGAAAGACTACATTTTCTAGCTTTTGCTTGAGTTTGTCGGCAAATGCTTCTACTAACTTAGTCTGAGCAGTAGCAGCTCCGGATTGGTTCCTTGGATATCCAACAACCACAGCTTGTGCTTCTTGCTGATCGTATATCTTGGATATCTCCTCAATCTCACTGCCATCAACCTCAATCGCCAACAGAGGTACAGCAATCTTAACGCCAGTGTCAGCAACAGCTACACCAATTCGCTTTTCGCCCACGTCCAGGCCCATACAGGTCTGGCTTTTACTCATCCTCAATCTTAAACTCAACGTCTACTTTTTCTTTATCATCTGGCACTGTCCATACCCACGGATAAGAAAACTCTATATCTACTCCAACTACTCCATCAAGTGCCTCAAGTGTAGATTGAATCTCTCCGTAACGCTTGCCTATCGACTGGTTTACTACGTCTTCTTCATCAATTGTAGGGCCTATCCTACCTACAGTAGAAATATTAACAGTCGCCACCTCATCAGTTAACACATAGCCAGAAATCTCTACATCATCCAAACCATTATCATAGACTCTCTGAGTATCCTTGTCTATCTGTTTTTCCAAAGACTTTTCAACATAGGCTGTAAGTTCGGCACGGGAAATAGCTGTCATTGAGTAAGTAGTGGCCGAAGTAAGCGTGGCGTTACCATCTTCTGCAACGCTTCCTACCCCTGGTGCAGATTCAGCTTCAGCCCTGTTAACTTCAAAACTGTCATCAATAATAAACTCGTCAGTTGAGAATTGTTCAACTAGTTGTTGTCTAAACGCATCGTCTTCGGCACTGACTAGCTCTTCACTCGCCTTTTGAACATCCCCTGCTGTTACTACGTTAACAATCTCAGTAGTACCACCAGTCATTGCTGTTCCTTGAGCTGATACATCGGATCCGTTAGGTATTGAACCTACTGAGTAGCTTCCAGAAGAAACGTTATAAGAAGTGCCACTTTGAACCGCTGTTACATTAACACTAGCCACACCAGCCTCGTCATCATCTTCAAGATCACATAGAGATGCGGCAACAGTTTTATATCCTGGAACCGTTACAGCACTTGCGTTCTCAAATACCTGACTGCTACCTGAGCGAGTAAACTCTGTACCAGCTGGCAAAGTAAATCCATCTTGATAGTCACAGTTACGAACCTCGATAGTTCCTGTGGCCTTATCTCCTACATTTCTCTCACCGGTTGCTTTAAACTCAACACTAGCATCATCACTAACCTGTTTAGAAACAGTTTGTATCAAGCCTTCTTCGACGTTTGTAGCTCGGGTACCACCTAGCTCAACGGTCAGGCTAACTGGTGCTGGCTCAGTGCGAGCCGTAATGATCACTTTTGCAGCTGGTGCAAATACCAATGCCCAGACCAACAGCAATATCAATACTACAGAGGCGCCAGCTCCAATAAATAATTTCTTACGAAACTTTGAAAAATCTGGAATCCTGGAAGCTTTCTTGGGTTTATTAGCTTTTTTGGTGGATTTATCGCTCAAAGAAACTTTGGTTCCAACCTTGGCATCAGAGTCAATATCTATAGTTTCCATGGCGTCTTCTATGTCTTCTTCTTTTTTGCCTTTATCGGTTGCTTTGGCGATTTGTCCAACAGGTAAACTAGAGCCCTCGATAACATCATCATCCGGGTCAGAGTCTGCCTCTGGTGATTCAACAATCTCTGGCTTAGACTGTAAGTTCTTAGCTACAGGAATAGAAGCGTTCCCAGCCAAAGAAGCCAGAGCTTGATTACCTGTCACCAGTACTAACTTTTTGTCGCCGTTCTCTGCTGCACGAGCCAACAACCGCAAATTAACGGCACTTTGCAGCACTCCTGTGCGTTTTGGCGGCACAAGAGCTACAAGTTTGCTAGAGCTGGCCTTGATCTTGCCTATAATTGCGGTGATATCGTCTTCGACATCAATGTATATTACGTCTTTTTTCATAATTTAAATGCGCAAAATGCGGTTAATTTTTTCTTTTATCGTATTGGAGTTTCCTCCAATAATTGTATCATAGCCAACTCTTAGCAACCCCATAGCCGTAATAAAAGTATGGTCGTCTACTTTCTCGGTTTTGTCCTTAATCCCAACAACTTCCGAAGGATCTATATGGTGTACTACAGGTTTCTTGGTAAACGGCAAATCTTTGTGCCAGTCTTGGGACTTCAAGGCTTCTACCAAACTGTTCAAACTCGCGCCACCACCACAAAGCAATATTCTGTTTGGCAGATGGTCTACCGAATCAAATTCACCAAGGGCCAGCTCTACCCCAGATATCCAAACGTCCAAGGTTTTATCTAGCGATTCACCAATCTCTTTAGCCACACTAGATTTTATCTGTCCGCTATCAATATTAACTTTGAGTTTCTCGGCCGCTTCGTAGGTAAGGTTAAGGTCATTGGCAATTGTCCGTGTAAAGCTTCGCCCACCAATGCCAAACATTTTTGTGCCTTCGACACCTCCGTCATTGACCACAGCAATGTCTGTCGTACCGCCACCAACATCTACCAAGATTGCGGTAAAGTTGCTACCAGCGTCTGAGCCCACTACACTGCGAGACACAGCAAACGGCTCAGCTGCAACCGCCACTAAATCAAGTGATAGCTCTTCGGCAACCCGTTCAAGCGCCCCAATATGAACCATCGGTGCAAAAGCTGTATAAATCTGCACCGCCACATCTCTACCCTGAAAGCCAATCGGATTACTCACCTTATAGCCATCGATATGAATACCTACCAAAGCGCTGTTGACCAGCTTAACTTCAACATCATCATTACCTGTTTCTAAAGCAATCTGCTTTTGGGTCTTAATCTGAGCTCGTTCGTGGACCTTTTCGATAATAAACTCAACCTCAGATGTGTCCAGCGGCCTATCTGGATGCGGTCGGCGATAGCGAATAGTGCTAGTTGCGCCTTTAACCAACTCACCAGCTATACCAATAATCACTCGCTTGGCCTGTAGTCCTGCTTGCTCTTCAGCCTCCATTAGAGCATCTTCACAGTTTTGCACAACTCCAGCTATATCTGATATCGCACCAGAATGCATGTCAGCTAAGTCCTGACGGGCTCGTCCAACCCCAATAATCTCAATAGATTCGCCGTCAATCTTGGCAATCAGGGCCTTTACAAACTCTGTTCCGATGTCGAGTGCAACCACATGATCGTCGCCAGCAGTCTTTAAGCGATTCTTCTTCATTCTATTTAAAACCATATACGGTTTAATTATACAGCAAAACTGCTCCATATCACCATAGTCTTGCTTTAGTAGTAATAATATGGTATAATGCATTGCATGGAAAATAAAGTCGATAGTGAGAGACAACGGCCATATGCGGAGAAGTTTCTTTTAGAGAAGCTGGAATACGTAGCTAATAGGCTACGCCCTGGCCCTGGATACGAAATTGGCCTAGAAGGAATTCCAATAGAAGGTATTATCAAGAAAGAGCTAGAAGCACTTTTTGGGTTTACTCTAGATGACCATATAGACATAGCTTTAGAATTTAACGACGAAAAAAATCTTTTAGAACTAAAGAGTGTTCATGTTCACTTGGCTGATAACGGACAAAGAGTTGGGCTTGTCCGTCTACCGGAGCTTAAATTTGTGCCAGACAAAGCTCACACAAGCGCTTTTTTGTCTCAAGACACTGTTATGGACGAACAAACATCCTTAGACCTTATAGAAAAGCTTGGAATAGATGTTGCACCACCAACCAACCCTAACGAATATGCTCTTTGGAGAAGTCATTTATTGTCTAAAGCTAGGGCTTGGAAGACTTCAGAAAAAATTGAGTTTCCAACAAGGATAGATAATTCCTCGGTTGAAACCACATCTTTAGAAAAAACCGAGACCTACAACCCCGGTCATTTGATACAACGTAGCACGAGTGCCAAAAGAACTATCAATGCATTCTTGGGCACTGAACTTGTTAGCTCAATTAGTAGCACCATAGAATCGAGGAATCATCCCGACGACAGAGAAATGGTTATGTATACTGAGCTCTTAACAGTAAACGATGGCTCGGGCCTAACAAATAACACTTTATTTAATAAGCCAGAACAATCTGTACAAAGAGAAGGAATCGAGCTCAACAAAGAATCTGCTGATGCTTTTAGCAATATAATAGGTGATGTTATAGCCTACCAGAGACAGGCTACTTCAAGCTAAAATAGCTTTGATTCGTCGGATCCCAGCGCTAGAAGATTCTTCTTTAACAATCTTAAATTGCTTGCCTTCTTCGGCTAGTTGTCCGGTATGTTCAACATGCGGACCACCACATATTTCAAAACTAAACGGCTTTTGTTCGCCTTCGGCTTTCATTTCATAGACCTTTACAGTGTCTCCGTACCTATCACCAAACTGCCCAAGTGCACCCTTTTGCTCTCGTGCTACCTGAGTCGGATACTCGGCAAAACTAATCTTTAGATCCTTGGCTATTTGCTGGTTTACAATCTCTTCAACCTTTTGTTGCTCTTCAGGAGTCACTTTTTGTGGATGAGAAAAATCAAATCGCAGTCGCTCTTCGGTAATATTGCTACCATGCTGCACTACATGCTCACCCAACACATCTCGTAGAGCTTGGTACATCAAGTGTGTGGCCGTGTGGTATTTTTTGTGTTGCAAAGTTTGTCCACCAAGGCCACCCTTGAAGGTGCCTTTGGCTCCAGTCTTTGAGCGTTCACGTTGTTCTTGCATTTTGGCGTCGAACTGCTCACGCCAGCTATCAGGTAAATCTATACCTTGCTTAAACGCTTCCTCAACAGATAATTCAACCGGGAAACCGTAAGTGTCGTATAAAGTGAATAAAATTGCTCCGTAGTTTAGTTGATGAGACACTGAATTATCTGAGGCATCTGCAGCCCGAGTTTCAATCGGCGTCGGGACCCGATCTGAAACACGGCGCGAAGCCGTCTCAGATAATTGCGGTGTCACACCAAATAATTTATCAAACTCCTTTAGGCCCTTGCGCAACGTCTGTCGAAAAGCTTTCTCTTCTTTTACCAAAACTGCCACAATCTCTTCTCTACTACTGGCAACTTCTGGATAATCTTTGTGGTACATATCAGCAATCACTGGCACCACTTCTTCCAAGAAGTTCTGTTCAATTCCTAAGTCAAAGGCAAAACGAATCGCTCTACGTAGTAGTCGGCGCATCACATAGCCCTGTTCTTTGTTACTTGGTGTAATACCATCAACTGCCAAAAAACTAGCAGCACGTAAATGATCAGCAATCACACGCATGCTAACCGTGTGGCTTTCGTAGCTCTTACCACTCAGTTTCTCAAGCTTTTCGACAATCGGCCAGAGTATACTTATCTTAAATACATCTGGACTATCAATCTTGGCTGCAGCAATTCTCTCCAAGCCCCCACCAAAGTCGACGTTTTTCTTAGCTAGTGGCTCAAAACTACCATCGTCTAGCCGACGATATTGCATAAACACTTGGTTGCCAATCTCCATAAATCGTCCGCTGTCGCTTGCTGGATGAGCTAGGCCATAGCTTTTATCGTGATTTTGTTCACCAAAGTCGTAGAATACTTCGCTGTCTGGACCACATGGGTCACCAATCGGCGTTTTGTCTAAACCACCACCTCTAGACCACCAGTTTTCGCTATCGTCATAAAAGAATATTCGCTCTCCAGCCTGAATACCGTGCTTGTCGCCATCAGCTTGCGAACCAACTTCAACAATTTTAGCTTCAATCCCCGCCTCGCTGAAAACTTTTTGCCAAATATCAGCTGCTTCGTTGTCACGGTCAATCCCATGTTCTTTTGAACCAATGAAGGCCGTCACATAAATCTTGTTTGGATCGAGTCCCACAACCTCTGTCAAAAATTCAAAGAACCAGCGAATCTGCTGCTCTTTAAAATAATCTCCCAAGCTCCAGTTGCCGAGCATTTCAAAGAACGTCGTGTGGCGATTGTCACCCACATCTTCGATGTCTTGGGCACGCAAACAAGTCTGGCTATCTACGAGCCTCACACCATCTTGGTGAGGCTCACCTAGCAAATAGGGAAGTAGAGGCTGCATGCCGCTGCCAGTAAAAAGAGTGGTCGGATCATTATGCGGCACCAACTTAGCCCGTGGGACCACACTGTGGCCACGCTCTTCAAAAAACTTTAGATATTCTCGCCTTACTTGTTGTGCATTCATCCCTGTTATTTTACCACACCGCCACCTAGGCAGACATCCCCGTCGTAGATCACTACAGATTGCCCGGCTGTTACCGCTCTTTGTGGCTGATCAAGTTCTAACTCTATTCCCGCCTCACCCTGCTTTATATCTGCGTCAACCAAAGCAGCTCTATGCCGAACCCGAATCTGATATTTTCCATCACTTGGTGCCTCGCTAATCCAGTGCACCGAGTGTAGCTTTATGGTACTTTTCCAAAGTGTTTGATCGTTGAGGTCAGTCGTTACGTAAACCTCGTTTTTATCCATATCTTTACCCACCACATAGTAGGGAAGTCCGCCACCAACATCTAACCCGTGACGTTGGCCAAGTGTATAAAATATAGCTCCGTCATGCCTACCGAGCTTCTTGCCAGAAGTTTTGTCGATTATATCGCCTGGCTCAGTTTGCACATATTGCCGCAAGAAATCCCGAATACCAACCTGGCCGACAAAGCAAATTCCTTGGCTGTCTTTTTTGGCCGCAGTCGATAGTCCACGCTCCTCGGCCATCTTTCGCACCTTAGACTTTTTAAACTCGCCAATAGGGAAGAGTGTACGCTTCAAAGCTTCTCCACTCACCCGGTACAAAAAATACGTCTGATCTTTGTTGTCATCTACAGCTTTAAGCAACTGACCATCCTCCACTCTGGAATAATGTCCAGTCGCTATCATATCGGCACCGTCCTCAAGCGCCGTATCCAAAAACAGCCGAAACTTTACCTCTTGATTACACATAATGTCCGGATTAGGCGTTCGGCCAGATTTGTATTCTTCGATCATATATTCAACAACTTTTTGTCGATACTCATTCTCAAAATCAAACACTTTGAGGTCTATTTCTAGTTTGACAGCCACTCGCTTGGCATCAGCCAGATCGTCGGCCCACGGACATTTGAGCCCTGGCAAATCTTGCGTCCAGTTTTTCATATACACACCAACCACTTCATAACCCTGTTCTACCAGAAGCGCTGCCGAAAGCGACGAGTCTACCCCGCCGCTCATTCCTACATAAACTTTTTTTTGTTTAGCAGTCATTAATTATCCCTAGCGTGAACAGCCAAACTCTTAAAGAACTCACTAACCGCCAAATACCAGCCGCGTGGTGTTAGCCACCAAAACCTAGACCAGTCTTTGTCACTATAGAGTGGATTGTTAAACACAGCTACATCGGTGTTTTGGTTAAATTCCAAGCTTGCTCGTCGCTGGTGATACCCCGATGTCACTAAGATTATCGAATCGATAGAATTGTCCTCAAATATACGAGAACTGTTCGTAGCATTTTGCTGAGTGTTCACAGATTTATCTTCTATGTAGATATCTTGAGTTGGCACACCAGAACTAATAGCGTGCTGCCGCATTACCGCAGCGTTACTCGGTCCACTGGTGTCTTGAGCCGCTCCAGAAAAGATCAGTTTGTCAGCCCAACCGTCATGGAAAAGCCGTATTGCGTGGTCGGCTCTAGCAAGCGTATCTCCGCCGCTAACCACTACAATTGCATCAGCATTAGGGCAACGATCTTCTATATTAATAATCTCGCAACCACGCATATCATTTGGTTGTAAATACACACTCAGGCCTACAATTATTGCTGCCAGCAAGACCACCAGACTTCCTATTAGTTTTATCACGCTCCCACCCTCTCAAATTCTTTAGCTACTACTTTTGTCATCTTTTCTGCCGCCTCGGCAATATTGTCTTCATTAGACAGTTTACCAAGAGTTATACGAATATTGCCATCAGAAATTTTTGGATCTAGCCCAATAGCACTTAGCACGTGCGACCGCTTGCCCTTATTGGCCGAACAAGCACTACCGGTAGCCACCAAAACATCTTCGTTCTCTAGTGCAAATACCAGTCTTTCGCCGTCTAGCCCAGCAAAAGCAATATTTAGGTGTCCAGCTAAACGATTTTTGGCACTGCCCAAAACTTCGGCTTGTGGAAATTCTTCGGTCAGCTTTCTCTCCAAACCATCGCGCAGTTTGGATAGTCTCAATACTTCTGACTTCTTGTTCTTGGTGGCAAGTTCTAAAGCTCTGGCAAATCCCACTACTCCAGCTACGTTTTCGGTACCGCTTCTGAGGCCCATTTCTTGACCCCCACCAACTACCATCGGTTGGACAATCACCTCGTTGGAGTGCCACAGAAGCCCTACTTGTTTAGGACCGTACATTTTGCCAGAGTTGAGCGTCAGCATATCTACTCCCAGCCTAGCAACCGATATATCTAGTTGGCTAGCGCCTTGTGATGCATCACAGTGTAAAAATATAGGCCTATCTATGCCCTTTTCTAAGCGACGTCGTCGTTCTGCCGCTACAACTTCAGATAGTTTGCGAATCGGCTGAATTGTTCCTAGTTCGTTATTGGCTAAAGCCACACTCACTAGTTCTGTGTCGTCGTTTATGGCTGCTTTGATAACTTCTGGATCTACAACACCACTTAGACCTACGTCTACAATTTGGTGCTCTTTGGCACGCGCACAAGCCAAAACAGCCTCATGTTCAATAGCAGTCGTCACCACAGCCCCATCCACACTAGCAAAAGCTAGGTTAATTGACTCAGTAGCACCAGCAGTAATCACAATTTCGGTTGATTGGGCACCAATAATTTGGGCAATCCTAGCCTTTGCCTCTTCGTATTTATGACTCACAGCAACCGCTGGAGCATACGGGCTATAAGGGTTAAAAAAGTCTGCTTGAAGATAGGGCTGCATAGCTTCAGCCACTCTCGGATCAACCGGAGTAGCTGCAGCATGATCTAAATAAATAAATTCTTGGCTCATTCAATTATTATAACAGTGCTAGGCGGCTAAATCGTAATCAGAACGGCTAGAATCAGGGCTATAAATGTGTTTATGAATAACTCCATGATACTTATCAACAGCATCAGTAAAGTTATCTAGTTCTGTGCCAGTTACAGGCTCCAGGCCACCATCATGGTTGCGGCTCAAATACACACCGTGCTCATCCTTTACCTTAAACCAGTAAGAAACCTGCTCAACACTATTATTCTCAGTTGTAGTCTCATCAAAGAACCAATCATTTGAGCCTGTAGCATGATCATAATCATAAAAGAATCGTCTTTCTACTACAGCACCATTCTGCTGTGGAGGCGGAGCTTCAAATACTTTCTGGCCCCCAATATAACTCTCTTGGTCTATAAGCATCGCTATATTCGAAATGCGCTTTGCCAGAGGGTTAAACCCAACCAGCCTACCCATAATTTTTCCGCCAAAAGCAAGAAAACGATTCTCTCGTCTACTGGCAGCCTCTTGTTGTAAGTGCTTTTCTCGAGTATTCCTGATCGACTCTTGAATAGCCGAGATCTTAGATAGTCGCCTCTCTGGCGTTGGTAGTATTTCGGTATTTTCTTGGCTCACCTCAGAAACTGTCTGGGCAGCCTCAAAAGCGTCTCCTTCGAGGCGCACAGGGTCTTCCGGCAGACGATACTCTGATTCTAAAATATTCATAGTTTTTTATAGTTTAGAGTTGAAATAACTCTTTAGCATTGTTGGTAGTTGCCTGAGCAACTTTTTCTACCGACACCTGCCGTATTGTGGCGTGGTGCTCTGCGATCCTACCCAAAAACGCTGGCTCGTTGACTTTACCACGAAAAGGTGGTGGGGTCAAGAATGGAGCGTCTGTTTCTAGAAGTAATTTCTCAAGTGGTAACTCAGCAAACATTTGTTGCTGTTTGGCATCCTTGCTAAACACACTAATGCCATTTACGCCAATGAAGTATCCTCGTTTCATACCCTCTTTAGCATTGTTCGCAGTATCGGTAAAACTGTGCAACACTCCCCGTACTCGATCGCCAAAGTTATCGATAATTGGCCAAAAATCGTCAAACGCATCACGAACATGAAATATAATTGGCAAATCGTGTTTCAAAGCTAGCTCAATCTGCTGCTCAAAAGCCTTTATCTGGATCTCACGCGGACTGTGATTATAGTAGTAGTCTAAGCCAATCTCGCCCACGGCCACAAACTCACCTTTGGTGACCCGAGAGAGATCAGACACTGAATCACTACTTTTATCATGCGGATGAATACCAACCGACGCGTAGACTCCCTCATTCTTACTAGCAAACTCAATCGCTTGCTCAGAACTTTCAACATTTGTTCCCACACAAATGAGGTTGTTCACGCCAGCGTCTTTTGCTCGCTGCAAAACATCGTTTACAGGCAGAGGGTAATTAGATTCATGAATGTGACAATGTGTGTCAAACATCATTTATTTTGCCTTGGCAGATTGCCTTTTGGATGGGTCAACTGTGTGAATATACCTTTTTGGAAACAACACACCCTCAAGCGGAGTTACCACTCCACTATCAAAAACTTTATGAATAGCAGCAGTAGTACTTGGCATAAACGGCAATAACAAATCGCCAATTTGTAGCAATGCACCAGCTGAATGTGCCAAAACTTCAGACAAATGTCCTTCGGCTTCTGGGTCCTTTTCTCGCTTCTTAGCAATTTCCCAAGGTTTAACACTCTCTAAGTATTGGTTGAGTGAACGAACCATTGCCCAAACCTCGTCAAGTGCCCGGTCAAACTCAAACCTAGCCATAGACTTATGATATTCGTCCATGTCATGTTCAGTTTGATGCGTGTCGCCTATTACACCCGACTGATAGTTCTTAAGCATAGCTGCTACGCGTTGAACTAGGTTACCGAGGTCGTTACAAAGCTCGGTGTTGTAGGCATTTTCAAACTTCTCCCAGGTGAAGTCTCCGTCATCAAGCGTTGGCACATGGCGAGAAAAATAATATCTAAAGGCATCAGTGCCGTAGTTGTCTATAATCTCATTTGGATCAACAACGTTACCAACAGATTTACTCATCTTGGCGCCACCAACGTTGACAAAACCGTGTGCCAATATAACCTTAGGCATTGGCAGCTCCAAACCTGCCAACATAGCAGGCCAGATAAGTGCGTGAAACCTCAAAATGTCCTTACCAATAACCTGCACATCTGCTGGCCAATACTGCTGCCAGCCTTCTTGGTCTGGGTAACCAAGCACGGTTATATAGTTCGCCAAAGCATCAATCCAGACGTACATAACATGGGCTTCATCTCCCGGCACTGGCACACCCCAAGATAAGTTTCTCTTTGGTCTCGAAATACTAACGTCTTGAATACCGTCTTTCATAAGATCCAAGACTTCTTTTTTGCGAAACTCCGGCACTATCTTGAGCTCGTCAGACTCTATGGCTTTTCGTATAACATCGCTAAAAGCACTGGTCTTGAAGTAGTAATTCTCTTCGCTAAGTCTTTGATATGGCTTTTGATGATCCGGACACATACCGTTATTGGCCGTAGCCTCTTGATCTGTAACAAAAGCCTCGCAACCTTCGCAGTACCAACCTTCATAGTTACCTTTGTAGATATATGGAGATAGCTTTTGCCAAATATACTGGGCAGCACTCACGTGGTGAGCATCCGTTGTGCGCACAAAATCTGTATGCTCTGCCCCGACCTTGCCGATCATATTCTGAAAATTAACATACATCTTGTCGGTGTAGCTTTGTGGATCTAAGCCCGCCTCACTAGCTTTGGCTGCAACCTTTTGACCATGCTCATCTGTACCTGCCTGAAAACGAACCTCGTGCCCGTTTTGCCGTTGGTACCTAGCCCAAATATCTGCCAACAAATAGTCTATAGCATTGCCGATATGAGGCGTCGCGTTGACATAAGGAATTGCAGTTGTAACGTATAATTTCTTTTCCATGTTGGATACTATTGTATCACCTTAGTAGCCAGAGGTCCTATAGCCTATGTTAAGACCCTATAGAGCCAGCACAAAACCCGTCGGAAGATTCAATTTTATAAGCTTCTGCTAGATTCTCTCGACTACCTGCTGGGTTATATCCAGCTATACAAAAATCCACATCATCCACCCAAACCCTAATTACATTTCCTGGGCTAGGGGAGAAGTCCAAATCAGCATCATACTCTTCTACCTCAGAATTATATGCCTTGCCGCCCGTCTGATTATCAATTCCGTAATCTGTTTGCAAAGCCTCCATAGTCTCAACATCTTTCATTACACCAGTGTCTATAGCTCGTTGTCGAACACCACTATAGCCAACCGTAACAACTGTTGCCAAAATCCCGATCACAATCATAGCAATCAAAAGTTCAACTATTGTAAACCCGCTACTGTTTTTTCTAGAGACCATACTTGAGGTCATTTTATCACGCTTAAGCTTACTCAACAATCTGGCTCAAGCGAGTCCAATCAGACATAGATAAAGTTTCGGCTCGGGCATTTGGGTCAATATTGGCAGCTTCTAGAAGTCTTTCGGCCTCGGGTTTAGACATGCGTAGACCTCCGGCCAAGCTTGTTCTTAACTTCTTGCGCTTTGCCGAGAAGCCAGCTTTAACTACTCGAAAAAACGCCTTCATATTCTCGTCCGACATCAATGGTTTGGAGCGAGTATGCAAAATAACCACCTGGCTATCTACTTTTGGCGGTGGAGTAAACATCTCTGGCAATACCACTACGCCTAAATCTGGCTCGGCAAATATCTGCGTACTAACAGCCAAGATACTCATCTTGCCAGGTTTGGCAGCTATCCTCTCAGCTACTTCTTTTTGGGTCAGTAGTACCACCACATCAGGTCTATTTTGAGCACTCATCAAAAACTTCACAATCTTACTGGTAATGTAATAGGGGATATTGGCCACAACTTTGTAGCCTTTTGGCAAGCTATCTAGGTCAAACCCCAAAATGTCTTGATTAATTATTTCTAGGTTGTCCTGGGTAAGCGTCTGAGCGAGTTTGGTTGCCAAACTTTCATCAATTTCTACAGCTATAACTTTGTTAGCTTTTGCTAGTAGCTTAACAGTTAGAGTGCCTAAACCGGGGCCGATTTCTAGCACTGTATCACCAGGCTTTATATCCCCAGACTCCACTATCTGCTCTAAGATGTTTTCGTCATGCAACCAATGTTGCCCCAGTGATTTTCGTGGAGCTACCACCAGTGATTTTGCGTCCAAAAGTTATAGGCATTTTCCCAAGATCCATAACGTCCCATTGCATATGAGTTACACCAACGAAGCTGTGTCACCGGGTTGGTCATGTAGTCGCTACCTGCACTCGCCATTTTGCTAGCTGGTAGCGATTGGCAAAGTCCATAAGCACCCGAACCAGTGGTATTCCACACAGTAGGGTTCCAACCACTCTCACTACTAAGAATAAAGTCTATATACCCCCAGTCACTCTCAGGAATACCAGCTTTTTTCAACCAATCGTCTTTTCCTCCTGTGTAGGTGACTGCGGATTTAATGCCAACCACTTCTACCTGATTACGAGGATGTTCATTGACAACGCTAACCACCTCGCTTCTACTCACCTCTTTTCCGTCCTTTATAAGGATCTCATAGACGACTGTTTTGGTACCTTTTTTACCTTTTGTCTGGACACTCTCGTAGCCAGTAAGTCTGTTAGCATCTTGAATAATTTCAGTTTCAAAATTTATAGATTCTTCAGCTGTTATTACGCTTTTTCCTTCACGCCAAACTTCGATCGTCATCTCGTCATTCACTTGGGTCTCGGTACTAGGTTCAACAGTGTCGGGTTCACTGAGCTCAATAGAGTTCTCTGATAGTAGATCACCAACAGTATCGGTTTGCGTGCGAATAATTGTTTTAACACCATTTACCACCAAAGATACTTTTTGAGCTCGTTCAACTGTCAGGTTCAGGCCAGCACCCTCCCCTGTTATGTCTGCAGATCTATCAAGACTTAGCGTATCTTTTTCGTGTAGTTCAACTCCTGCATCTTTGGCGATTCTTTCGGCTGTCTGATAAGCAGTCATAACTTTTTGTTTAGACTCACCATCTATAACCACTACTGGTCTAGCTCTATAAATATTCACCTGATAATCAGTATTAACCAATTGTTCTTGCAAGCCTGGTTCAACTACATCGTAAGTGTCCACTGCAATATCGGCTTCTTTGAGCGCGTCTTTAATATTTGAAGCAGTAGAGATAATAACTTTTTTCTGACCTCTGTCATGGAAAGTTATAAGTCGAGATTTTGTATCGTCCACGCCTGCAGGTTCTGCAGAAACAACATTAGATATTATCAAGAATAGAGCTGCTATCAAGCAGACGATTGCGGTCAATATTGCACCCAGCGAGATCGCCGGATATTTAGAAATTGGACTGTTCATATAATCAAAACTCTACCCTCCACAGGTGCTTCAATTATAGCACAAAATACAAGCTGAGATTAAAGCTTTTCGAGTCGTGCAAACTCGACATTAAGCTTCTTGGTTTGTCCGCTAACAAAACTAATTGTCAGTGCCATTCCGTCTATATCTACCACCGTGCCCTCACCAAAAGCCGAAGACTTTACTCGGTCACCAACCTCAAAAGGCATACCCATAAATTCGTCGTATTGTTCTTGAACAGCTTGAGCTTCTACCGTATCCACTACGGCCGCTTGGTCACCCATATCTTCTATGAACCTAGAGGCTGGGCTATAGTTGCGCTGGCCATACTGTGTTCGACTACGAGCATAAGCTAGGTGAAGTTCTTCTCTTGCTCTAGTCATACCCACGTAAGCCAAACGCCTCTCTTCTTCTAGTTCTTCTGGCCCAGAATCAAATACTCGGGCATGTGGCAATATTCCCTCTTCCATACCCACCATAAATACCACTGGAAATTCCAAACCTTTGGCAGCATGAAGTGTCATCAGAGTCACCTTACCCTCATCACTCTCTTTATCGGCACTAGACATCAGGGCAACCTCCTCTAAAAGATCGGGTAAAGTAGCGAAATTTTGAGCTTCTGCTAGCAAAGTGTCGACGTTGGTTAGTCTATCTTCAGCCTGGGGTGTGCCGTCATTTAGATAATCTCTATAGCCTATCGAATCTATCAACTGATCAATCAAAACGGCCGGCGCTAACTCTTCAGCTTTGTCTCGTAGCTTGTATAGCTTCTGGCCAAATGAACTCAGAGTAATCCTAGCCTTGGGGGTTAGATCAGTGGCTTCCTCGGCTTTTAGCAAAGCGCTAGATATATCTTCATATCCAGCTTGCCAACTCAAAAACTTCTCCAGGCTCACCGCACCAATGCCTCTAGTTGGAACGTTCACTATCCGACTAAAGCTCATTCTGTCTGCTGGCTGATAAATTAGTCGCAGGTAGGCAACAATGTCCTTAATCTCTTTTCGGTCATAAAATCTCACACCACCGACAATCTGGTAGGGCACATGGTAGCGCAAGAAAGCTCGTTCAAACGGATAACTCTGGGCGTTGGTTCGATAAAGCACTGCAAAATCATTATTAGCTCTGGCACCAATCGCCACGTGTGACGATATTCGTTCAGCCACCATATTGGCCTCTTCTGCTTCGTCGCTTAGCGCGTGCACCTGGACTGGCGAGCCATCACCCGAGTCTGTCCAAAGTTTTTTGTCGGTTCGCTTGGTATTCTTGGATATAACATTTCCGGCTGCCTCCAAAATATTGCCGGTTGAACGATAGTTTTGTTCTAGTTTAATAACCGTTGAGCCACTAAAGTCTCTTTCAAAGTTCAAAATGTTAGTAAAGTCGGCACCACGCCAGCTATAAATCGACTGCCAATCATCGCCTACCACACAAATATTGCGGTCTTTGTTAACCAGTTGTTTGACAATCTGATACTGCGCAGCGTTGGTATCTTGATACTCGTCTATTAATATGTGTTTGAAGTTTTCTTGCCATTTTTTACGGGTTTCACTGCTGTCTTTTAGTAATCGCACGGCTTCAAGCAGTAAGTCATCAAAGTCTAGTGCTCCAGCTGCCGATTTGAGCTTTTCGTACTCGCTGTATATGCGCGCAATGTCTTTTTGATAAGGAAACTGAGCTGATGCCTCAAACTCGACTGGACTAACCATCGAGCTTTTGGAACTAGAGATTACAGAAGAAACGGACGACGGCTTAACCTGCTTTGTATTTAGGCCAAAACTCTTAATAATCTGTGCCACCAAGCCCTTTTTATCGTCTTCGTCGTAAATAACAAAGTTTTTTGCTATCCCTATATTTTCGCCTTCGGTTCTTAAAAGTCGCACGCAAATACTGTGAAAAGTCCCCATCCAAGGCATAAAGCTTCTTGGCACTTCGCTAGAGTTTTCGCCAATCAGATGCCACAACCGCTGACGCATTTCGCGAGCAGCTTTGTTGGTAAAGGTCACGGCCAATATCTGTTGTGGCCAGATATTTTCTTCTTTGATGAGGTGCGCAATCCGATGGGTCAGAGTCTTAGTCTTACCACTACCAGCACCGGCCAAGATTAAAAGCGGGCCAGACGTTGTCTGCACCGCTTTTTTCTGCGCATCGTTTAAACCTTCCAATAAATTCACTATTATCTACATTACCATCTTACTTAGGTTTATATCAGGGGCAAAACCCAAAAGTACACAGCCGCACCGGTTGCCGCTCCGGTTATTACTAAAATTAGGATCCAGACAATCCAGGTCAAAGGACCTTTTTTGTTACTGTGCTTAATTGGTTGGTGGTATGCAGCTGTCTGGGGCTGTGCAGTTGTCTCTTCTGCCACTTTGTCTGGAGTATGAGTAGAAGTAAGCGCACTACTGGCCGCCGTGTCTTCAGTCTCGCTAGACTCTATAGACATAACACCGTTTTGTAATTCTTCGGGTAAAGGAGAATTTGGGTTGTCTTTTGGAGCTGGGGGCGAGCTTGGCTCACTGTTAATGTTGCCCCCAAGAGGTCGTTTTTGCACTGAAGCATCAGGTAAGAACGGTGATTGTCCAGACTCTTCGTCTGGTTTTTGATCAGATAGCGGAGCCTTGTTCTCGACTGGTTTAGGGGGTGTAGGTTGTAGGGTAGGTTTTGGCGCTGGTTGAGGTGGTGTGGGGGTCGGTTCTGGTGCACGCTTTGGGACAGTCGGCGATTGAGGTTTCATGTCAGAAGACGGGTGCCTTAAATCCATAAACCTGCCCTTAGGAGCATTGGATCGCGCCGGGACAGATAGCGGAGCCTTGTTATTGTCGTCAACTGGCTTTTTCTTATCACCTATCAAAGAGTTTACGGCTTTGTCTAATTCTTCAAATTCTGTGTTTGTCATTTTTACTCTCTCTTTATCTTTTGGTTACTTGCGAGCTCGCATGAGCCTTCTTTACTATTTCTGCAAACTTATGAGCATCGAGGCTAGCACCGCCAATAAGCAATCCGTCTACACCTTCAATGTCTAAGTAGTCCGCCGCATTGTCAATGGTTACACTACCACCATATAGCACTTGGATGTTTTCGGCGGCTTTATTGCCAAATAAGTGCTTTACTTGGTCTCGCATAGCCGCTATTGCCGACTTAACTTCCATAGGATGTGCGCCTTGGCCAGTACCAATCGCCCAAACTGGTTCATAAGCCAACACGACATCTTCGACTTCGTCGCTAGTAACGTTAGATAGTCCTCCGACAATATGATCGTGCAGTGTTTCTAGAGTTTCGTTAGCTGCTCGCTCCCAAGCAGTTTCGCCCACACACAAGATTGGACGAATGTTGTTACGGATCGCCGCCCCTACTTTGTTGCGAACATCTTTGTCTGTTTCACCAAAAATATGGCGTCGCTCAGAGTGGCCAATTATGCCGTACTGAACTATTCCACGTAATTGTGAAGCCGATATCTCGCCAGTATAGGCACCGTGATCGCGCCAATAAAAGTTCTGTGCAGCTAATTTAAACTGCCTAGCTTTTACCTGCAGACTAAGAGATTGCAATGTCAAAGATGTTGGGGCCAAAACTATTTCAACGTCTCGTCGTGTTTTTATCATCTTCTCTAGTTTATGAACATGCAAACTTGCCTCGTGCATGCCAAGGTTCATTTTCCAGTTTCCGACGATGAGTTTTTTGTCGTTTGCCATTTTAATAATTCTTACGCTTAACTACTTTAAAGTTTACCTTAATAATCATCGAGCGTCCAGTAATCCAGCGACTCCTGGCAAAGATTTTCCAGACATTAGGTCTAAGCTGGCTCCACCTCCGGTTGATATGTGACTAAACAGCTTTGTATTGCCTCCAGACCACTTGATCACAAAGTCGGCCGTATCTCCGCCACCAATAATCGACTCAATCTTTGGATGGGCCGCTAGCGTCAAAGCCACTCTGGCAGAGCCATAAGAAAACTTCGGTAGTTCAGCATAACCCATTGTGCCATTCCAGACAGCAGTATGAGCTTTTTCTATGATCTTGACCGCTCGCTCGATCGATTCATTACCCATATCAAGGGCTATGTCGTCTTTGGCGAGCTTGTCTATAGGCACAACTCGGCGCTTAGACCGCGGGTCGATAGACTGAGCCACCGCCAAATCTTTAGGCAAAACTATAAACTCATCAACTTTGTCTTTGCCGACCTTACTCTCTGCTAGTTTGTATATCCTATCTAAAACCTCTTTTTTGTCCTTCTCATACTTGCTCTTGCCCATGTCATAGCCTTTGTAGGCCAAAAATGTGTTAGCCATGGCGCCACCAACCACAATCTTATCGGCAATATCTACAAACTTCTCAACTACCTCTATTTTATCGCCAACCTTAGCACCACCAACAATCGCTATAAACGGTTTTTTGGGCGAATTCATAGCCCGCTCTATGGTGCTGTATTCGTGTTCGAGCAGTAAACCAGCTACGCCAGGCAGACAATTGGTTATTGCGTCTGTACTAGCGTGGGCTCTATGCACCACCCCAAAACCATCTTGCACAAAATATCGTGCTCCAGAGGCTTTGATTATCTTGGCAGCAAACTCGGCATCATTTTTTTCTTCTTGAGCAAAAAACCTTAGATTTTCTAGAACCACCACGCCAACTTTTGGTGATCGTTTGATGGCCTGATGAACTCTGTCGCCAATCGTCGCATCAACAAAATGGATATTGCGCTTGAGTAGTTTGGCGAGTCTATCAGCGGCTGGTTCTAGGCTATATTTTTCTTGACGCTTTCCACCCGGCCGGCCCAAATGACTGATTATTACAACTCTACACTTGTGGCTGAGCAAATACTCTATGGTCGGCAGGCTAGCTTTTATCCGCAGATCGTCACTAATTTTGCCCTGTTTGTTTAGTGGCACATTAAAGTCTGTTCGCAGTAGCACCGTCTGTCCCTCTAGTGGCACATCGCGTACTGTACGTTTAAAGAATTTCCCACCCTTGTTCATATAGATAATTTTAGCACAAACAGATTGGCTAGCTCCAAGACAAAGAAAATAGGGTAACCGCACTGTGCGATTACCCTGTGTGGGCCCTGCTGGGGCGACCGATGTGTAGATGGTCGCCCCAGCCAAGCGAGGTCTCAGGCTGTTGAACGCGGTTTGGCCGCTTCTTCAATGGCCCAAGCGGCACGACGCAGCAAGTTCATGCTGTCTAGGCCGTTGGGGTTGGAACTGACGCCGATGAGCTCAGCGGCTTTGCGGCCCGCCGGGTCACCTCGAAAAGTCAATCCCTTCCTACGCGTGAAGCTGATGTTGGCTCGATCACCGAAACGATCGAGCACACGATCAAGGACTTTTCCTTTTGCCATACTACCACTTTCCTCTGCTTGTTAATGGGCAAATGTTATTTTCTGCCCATTTTCAAATTTTGTCAACAAAAAAGAACCCATCCGATGTAGATGAGTCCTTTATGGTGACCTCACGGGGAATCGAACCCCGATTGCCAGGATGAAAACCTGGTGTCCTAACCGTTAGACGATGAGGCCATAAAAAATGTATGACCGAGCTATTTTAACAAAGAAAACACCTCTTGAACAGAGGCGATTATAGATTTAGATCCCCGGCAGGGACGCTAATGGTAGGAGGGTCAGCTTAATATGCTTATTCCACATCTACACTGTTAGCGTCCCTTGCCGTGAGTCTAGGTCCTCAAGAGTACTGGTCTGTGCTGCTTAGTGCGACGTCTCCCTTGGTTATCCGGAAGACCGTGGAAGTTCCGGTTATTCCGGAAAGCTTCCTTTGCCGCGCGCGCCATACGATCATGACCCCTGCGCAGCTCGTGCAAAAAGCACCAATCACTATTGAGCCTATACAGACTGTGATCATCAAGCATTGCTTCAATGACAATCAGTACAAGCTCCTTGTGAACTCGTCTGATCACTATTTCCCACTCGTACTTAGTAAGTTTTACTTCCTTCTTGGGGGCGTCTTTGTGGCCAAATACACCCCACAGGCGAATGCGCGACGCCACATAGTCAACGAGATCACTTCTCTTGTCAGACAATCCACAGATGCAATTGTCTTGGCCAGTACCGCGACCCGTCAGAGGGTCGGTAGCAGACAAGAACACCCCCACAACCTTATGTTGGACTGCCGAAAGTACTTCTTCCAGGCGTTCTTCAGAATCGTTGAAATACTCTATCAACGAAACTTGGCCACGTAAGTGGCGCCCTTCTTGTGTCTTAGACGTCATACTTTTTCCCTAGACTCGAAATGTACACAAGCTACCTTATTGCAACAAGGCTGTGTGTTATACGAACACTCAACTTAGGCTTATAACTTTTTATACTACTATTAAGATAATTTTGCAAATTAAAAGAGCCTAACCTTTTTGGTTAGGCGAGGGAGGGGCGCGGGGCTTGTCAGCCCGCACGCACCCCTCCCTAAGATGTCAGGCCTACTCCGTCGTAGGCCTAATCTGTGTGAGGACACGCTTCCTCAGCGCCTTCCTCACAATGTCCTCCAGTGGGGGCACATCTTTGCAGGTCAGCTCGGCAAGGACTCCGTCCTGACTCAAGCGACCAATGACGAACTCTGTTGCCTCAACAATGCCTATGCCCTCAAGTTCCTCAGTGGGGATCCTGTCTAGAATCACATGGACAAGGATGTTCTCCAAGACCTTGCAATCCTTCCGGAACCTCTTAGAACCCTTGCGGAGTTCCTTTGGTGCCGTTTTTTTCACCGGTTGTGTCATAGCTGCCATCTGGCGAACCCCTCTTCTTTGGTACAAGCGATACTACAACTTTGTAGCTGCGGAGACGGTCTCCAACGCTTGCGGTAAGTTATACTCCCACTCACCACCATTGTCAAACATTTATTTATATGGTGTAGCTAAGTGCAAATTAGCACCATATATAGCGCTTTGGAACAAAAAGCTTGTGCTTATCCCATAATTGTTATGTTATCTATTGACAATATAAGCATTTTGTGATAGATTAAGACCATCAGTTGCGAGCGGTGTGAGGCTGCTTAGGTAACGGAGGTCATTAACAAATCAGATCATTACAGTGCATGTCCTGATGTGTAAACATTAGTGTATACGCACTGTTGCTATAGGTTAGAAGTTCATATCTCCTTCATGAGGAGTAGCGCGCCAGTTCACTGTGGTGGATTGACGCGCTGCTCCTCACCAAGTGGGGCAGTTACGATACAAAATTTGTATCGTTAACGACATCCCCACATGGGGAAAGGAGAGTTATTATGAACAACCCGGTTACGCAGGCTTCTTACGAGGTCATCTGCAAGGATGAAAA
>Ga0136601_1000022_pt1 | contig 86367 bp, 62 predicted proteins | sample AntRauMFilla2699_FD_181020 | JGI IMG/M metagenome (GOLD analysis project Ga0136601, IMG submission 181020) | Saline lake microbial communities from Rauer Islands, Antarctica - Metagenome Filla 2 #699 | ecosystem: Environmental > Aquatic > Non-marine Saline and Alkaline > Saline | place...
TCAAAACTATGTAAAAAATCAAGGAGGAAATTATAAAAAACATTATTCAGCACAAGCAAGATTATTTGAAGGTATCTGATGCAGGCACCAGATACCCCGTCAGCTTGCTGCGGGGTAATTCATTTTGACTTCTTACTTGATAAGTATATATAATTAATTTCAAGGTGTAGAATTAGTTATTTCTTTATGTAAAAAATCAATAATAAATAAGAGGTGACTCATGGGACTTTCCAAGAGAAGTGGTGGCTGGGGATTTCGGCTTCAGCGTAAAGTTTGGGGCAGTGATCAAGATAGGCTTTTGGATGCTTTTGCGGTTTTGAAGGAAGTGTACCAGGATGTATGCTTGTTGGACATGGAGGAAAAAGGAATCGACTTTGTAAAAGATAGTGCTTTTGCAGAGTGGACCCAAGAAGAATCAGCGGAGCGAGAGAGATTTTTTCTCGAAATCATTCATGATACGAAAGGTATCAAGCGTAAAAAAGAGAAAATTCAGATTATCTCCAGGGCAATTATTTCTTCTGAGGAAGAAGTTATTTCAAGAATAGGCTCAGTCCTTTTTGAGTTTGGCGATCTGACTTCGCAGGACTATCAAAAATTGTTAACCTGAGCTGGAGAGTGTTATTATTTATTGAAATTTTCTGAGACAAGCGTAAGCGAATTCGCGACGCTTGTTTTTTGTTTGAATTTTGAAATGTGCAGTCTTGCACTTATTTTGTCTTGACTAAAGAATTATTTTTTAATAGAATTCAATTAGCACTCTGTATTATTAAGTGCTAATGGTGCGTAAAACGTAATACTTAATTCATAATTCAAAAAAAGTATGAGACTATCCCGCAACAAATTCCGAATTTTGTTATCAGTTTTTTGTAGGTTAAGAAGTGCGGAATCGCCTGCGCCTGCTTGCCGGTAGGCAGGGCTTAGTTTTAAGAAAATTTAAAAATTAATTAATGAATTGGTGCGGGATGCTCATTTTGTGAGCTGCTCGTACCTCGCAGACAAAATGAGCAAACAAATAAAATATGACATAGACGCAAGAAAAAAAATAAAAGTCGGAATTGATAAAGTTGCTGATGCAGTTAAGACAACTCTGGGGCCAAAAGGTAGGAATGTAATTTTGGATAAGGGTTTTGGTTCGCCCACTATTACAAATGATGGAGTGAGTATTGCAAAAGAAATAGAGTTGGAGGATAAGTTTGAAAACATAGGTGCCTCTCTTATAAAAGAAGTAGCTGATAAAACCAATGATGCGGCAGGAGATGGAACAACAACTTCTACTTTGATTACTCAAGCATTGGTAACAGAGGGTCTTAAATATGTGGAGACAGGTATCAATCCTGTGGGAATCAGGAAAGGAATGGAGAGTGCTAAAAATGATATTATTGAGATACTGAAGAAAAATTCTAAGAAAATAAATTCAAGAGAGGAAATTGCACAAGTGGCTAATATTTCAGCTGAGTCAAAAGAAATGGGAGATATGATAGCTGATACTATGGAAGAGGTTGGAAAAGATGGTGTGATAACAGTTGAGGAGTCACAAACTTTTGGAATGAGTAAGGAAGTTGTGGAGGGTATGAATTTTGACAAAGGCTTTATTTCTCCTTATATGATAAACAACACGGAAGATCAAACCTCCGAGTTGAAAGAATCTCCAGTTCTTATTACTGATAAGAAAATATCATCAATAAAGGAGATATTACCACTTTTAGAAAAGCTTACTAAATCAGGAACAAAAGATCTGGCTATTATAGCTGAGGATGTTGATGGAGAAGCTTTGGCAACATTGGTTGTTAATAAGCTTAGGGGGGCTCTTAACGTTTTGGCTATAAAAGCACCGGAGTTTGGTGATGCTAAAAAAGAAATGTTAGAGGATATAGCAGTACTTACAGGAGCTCAAGTGATAAGTGAAGAAAGAGGAATGAAGTTGGAAAATACTGAGTTGAGTAGCTTAGGAGAAGCTCAGAAAATAATTTCTACCAAAGAGCAGACTACAATAGTAGGCGGAAAAGGGAAGAAAAATGAAATTAAAAAAAGAATTAATCAGATTAAAGTGCAAATAGAGAAATCGGAAAGTAGTTTTGATAAACAAAAACTAGAAAAAAGATTGGCCAAGGTTTCTGGAGGAGTAGCAGTGATAAAAGTAGGTGCAGTATCAGAAACAGAGCAAACATATCTAAGGCACAAAATGGATGATGCTCTTTCCGCTACTAGGGCAGCAGTTGAAGAAGGTATTGTGGCTGGTGGTGGTACTGCCTTGGTCAAGGCTGTCTCTATTTTGTCTAAAAAAAATAAAAGCAGCAATTATGAGTTCCAAGCTGGATATGAAACGTTACTTAAAGCCTTGAATGAGCCATTAAAACAGATAGTTAATAATTCAGGTAAAAGAGAGCCAGCGGTTGTTCTTAATAAGATAGTTGAAGATAATAAGAATAATTTCGGTTATGACGCCAAGGAGGACAGGTTTGTAAATAATATGATTCAGGGTGGTATTATTGACCCGCTTAAGGTTACTAGAACTGCGCTAGAGTCAGCTGTCTCAGTTGCTGCCATGATCCTTACTACAGAGGCTGTAATAACTGATTTGCCAAAAGATAAGGATAGCAAGGAATCTGATCCTGCAGGAGGAATGGCAGGAGGTATACCGGGAATGATGTAAAAAAATATTTTAAACAGGCTATTTTTTAGAAAATAGCCTGTTTTTTATTAATCAGAAAAATTACCGGCCTTAAACAAATCCTTTTTGGTTTTTTGGATTGAAAATTCTGCAAATTTTTTGTAAAAAATATGTTTTTTGTACAACACGCTTTGTAATTTATACTCTATATCAAATCTCTTATTCTCTGTGCTATAATAATTAATGAATTCTATAAATAATCTGAAAAATAATCCTTTGAAATAATTATAAAAAAATAAAAAATGAAAAAAAATCTTTATACAATATCATCAAAAGAATCTTTAGAAAAAATGGAAAGTTCAGTTGAGGGAATTTCAAAAAATGAGTTCATAAGAAGGGCTGAGAAATACGGGAAAAATAAACTTCCACAGAAAGATTCCAATAGTTCTTTTAAAATATTTTTATCACAATTTGCTAGTCCATTAGCAGCTGTTATTTTAGTAGTTACTATTTTTTCTTTTATGATAGGGCACTTTGCAGATGCTTTTTTTATAGTTTTTGTAATCCTGGTAAATTCGATAGTTGGATTTATACAAGAAAATAAGGCAGAGAAAGTCCTTCAAAAAATAAGTGAATCTGTAAAATTTTACTGTAAAGTTATCAGAGACGGAAGAAAAAAAGAAGTTCCCAGTGAGGAAATTGTCGTGGGTGATGTTGTGGAGCTAGCAGAGGGAGATAAGGTTCCTGCAGATGGTAGAATTATTGAAGCTAAAGGACTCAAGATAAATGAAGCTGTGTTAACAGGAGAATGGATGTCTGTTGATAAGGAAGACAAGATACTAAAAAGAGGGGTGGCTTTGGCGGAAAAGATAAACATGGCTTTTATGGGAAGCGTTGTTGAAGAAGGTCGAGGTAGATTTGTAGTATCTGCAACAGGAATGGATACCGAACTTGGAAAAATATCTCAACTAGTAAAAGAAGAGTCTTCTCCAAAAACACCTCTGCAGAAAAGATTTTTTAAACTGTCAAAGATAATGGCTTTTTTTGTTGTTCTTATCGTGGGTCTTTTTTCTTTGGTTTATATTGCTCGTGGTGAAGAACCCTATCAGGTTTTTATTACAGCGATAGCTCTGGTAGTAAGTGCTGTGCCAGAAGGGTTGTTGCCGGCTATAACAATAGCACTGGTATTTGCTATGAGAAGGCTTATTAGGAAAAAAGCTTTGGTGAGAAGACTTAATGCTACAGAGGGAATGGGCTCAGTTTCAACAATTTGCATGGACAAGACAGGAACCTTGACCAAAGGAGAAATGCAAGTCAGCCATATTTTGACAGGAGACCACGAGCTTTTAAGGGAGAAAGATGAGTTCAATGATATATATACTTCTGGAATAGTAGGGGCTCATCTGAGAGTTCTTGAGACAATAACTCTAGTAAATGATGCTTATGTGGAAAATCCTGAAGAAAATTTGTCTGACTGGGTTATTCGAGGTAGGCACACGGATAAAGCTCTTTTAATAGCTGGAATTCATTCTGGTATAGAGAAAGAGAAATTAGAGAGTGAGTTTGAGGTGATTAAAAAAATTCCTTTTAGGTCAGAAGAAAAGTATGCAGCTCAGGTGTACAAAACAAAAGAAAATAAAGCTCTGATTTTGTTTATGGGAGCTCCAGAAGTTGTTCTCAAGAGATGTAAGAATATTACTATAAAGAATGGGGAAGTTGCGCTGGATTCAGATAAAGGTAGGAAACTTATTGAAAAGGTGGAAGAACTTACTAGCCAAGGACTTAGACTTGTGGCCTGTGCAAGTAGGGAGGTTGATATAGAAACTTATGAGAAGAAGGGGATAGAGGAGTTGTCAAAAGAGTTGGACTTAGCTGGATTTGTTGCTTTAAAAGATCCAGTTAGAAAAGATGTAAAAAAATCCATAGAAACTACAAAAAGAGCTGGTATAAGAGCAATTGTTATAACGGGAGATCATCGCAATACCGCAAAAGCTATAGTCAATGAGCTAGGAATGAATGTCGAGGACAGAGAAATAAAGGAGGGTGTAGACTTGGACTTAATTAAAGACTCAGAATTGGTAAATATAGTGAAAAAAACCAGAATTTTTGCTAGAGTTTCTCCTAAACATAAGATTAGAATAGTTAAAGCGCTTCAGGAATCAGGAGAGGTTGTTGCTATGGTGGGAGATGGAATAAATGATGCTCCAGCACTCAAGTCTTCAGATATAGGAATATCTGTTGGAACAGGGACTGATATAGCCAAGGATGTTGCAGATATAATACTTTTAAACAATAGTTTTTCAGTTATTGTAAAAGCTATAGAACAAGGGAGAATTGCTAGAGAAAATATAAGAAGAATAGTTATTTACTTAATGGCCGATGATTTTTCGGAACTTTTCCTTTTTTTCTTTGCACTAATAATAGGACTTCCGTTTCCTCTTTATCCGATACAGATCTTGTGGATAAACATAGTGGAAGATAGTTTTCCAAATATAGCATTGACTTCCGAAAATAATGCTAAGGGGATAATGGACGAGAAGCCAATTCCAGCTAATGAATCAATACTAAGTAAGCCTTATAAGAAATTTATGGGTGCAGTTTTTATTGTTACTAGTTTAGCAGCTTCTTCGCTTTTTTACTTTACATACAAAATAACTGGGGACATAGAAAAAACCAGAACACTAGTTTTCGCTCTTGTGGCTTTTGATTCTTTGGTATTTGCCTATATTGTGAAGTCTTTTCGTCAAACGCTATTTAATAAAGATGTTTTCTCCAATAAGTTGCTTAACTGGGCGATTGTTGGGTCTTTGACAATGTTAGTAGTTGGTGTTTATGTTCCTTTTTTCCAAAAAATTATAAACACTACGCCAATGAACCTTATGGATTGGGTGATGATTGTTGGGATAAGTATCTTGGAGATTATAATTTTGGAAATATTTAAATATAAATTTTTCATTAAAAAGATGAAAGATAAAGCTTAGTTTATTGACTAAGATATATTTTGTTGTTAGTATTGCTTGTGTTGCAAATGTCTTGTTAATTTAAACATATTAACATTTGAGCACATAAGCATAATGTTTTTTGAATAGTAACCGAAATTAGAAATTCTAATTAGAAGATTCAAAATATAAGCTCCGTTAGCTCCCCGTAGTACGTGGACTACAGGGCAGGCAGTAAGGCAGACCCAGAAGACATGCTTCTGCATCTTAAGAAATGTTCACAGGTTAATCCATAGAAATAATTAAGATATTCTATTGGATACTGATTGGAAGATTCAAAATATAAGCTCCGTTAGCTCAGTTGGTAGAGCAGTTGCCTCTTAAGCAAACGGTCGCAGGTTCGAATCCTGCACGGAGCACAGAATGTGAGCAGAATTTCCAATTTCCAATTTTAAATTTAAAATCAATTTGAGAATGACTTAATTTTTAAAGAGGTCTCATTAGTGATATTGAATTGTCATTAAAGAATTGAAAATTGAATTAAAATTAAATGCTAGCCTCCATAGCTCAACGGATAGAGCAACAGCCTTCTAAGCTGAAGATCTAGGTTCGATTCCTAGTGGAGGTACAATATAAATTTAAAAATAGATCCTTATTTCTTGTAGAGACGCTCAACTGACCTAGAGCTGAAAGCATGTTTTTCAGGGCTCTCAATCTGAAGATCTAGGTTCCCCACCTAATCGGCGGGCAGGGATTCCTAGTGGAGGTGTAAAAAGAGTTTAAGTTTAAAATTAAAAAATTATTTAGTCTACGGTTTTAAAAAAGAACGTACCCCAAGTACGTTCTTTTTATAATCCATGATCTTTTTTGTATTTTTTCCACTCATTGTCAGACCAGTCCTTTGGTTTTTTAGTCAGAATCGTCTCCTCCCCTGGTTGAGGATATTTGTCAGGAGAATCATAATTACTCCTGAAAATATCTTCTATTATGATTTCATCCTTTTTGTTTGAAACTGTTTGAGTAAAGATTGTTTTCATTGATCCATCATTTTCTCTGGAGGTAATATGAGGTCCATCAATCTTAATTTTTCTTCCATCATCCGTTCCGTAAAATTTAAAAACAAGTTCTTTTTCTTCCAAATCTATGTCTGTTTGTATAAGTATGTGTCCAGGTGTATTATTTTTGAATCGAAGATCGGGTCTCGGGATATAGATAGTAGCATCCATACCTTGAGGATTGTAATAATGGACAGGGTAGGCGTGGTTTTTTCTGGCAGTTATTTCTAAGCCGCTGTAAATTGCTGCTCTAAAAGCAGTTGTAGATACCTGACAAACTCCACCTCCAAATTCTGGAGTGGTTTCATTATTCTTTATGACTAGTTCTTGTTTATATCCGTGTTCTCCATCTACAGGTCCCAAGGTGTCTACAAAAGAAAGCTCTTCTCCGGGCTTAATAAGGATCCCATCAAAGCGGCTAGCAGCCACTTGGACGTTATGTATTCTACTTTTAGTTGAGCCACTAAAATTAGATTCTCCTTTGCCAATAATCCCTATTATTCCGAGTTCGCTAGCATCATTAGATTTGATTTCCGGTTCTTCTATGTTGTATATTAAATCTATTTTACTGAGAGCGTTTTTTTTGTTAAATAATTCTAAGATATACTGAGTGTTTTCATTGATATTAATTTTAGCGCCTTCTTTGCTCAGAGAAAAGGCTGTGACTTTGCCATTCTCCACAGTAAAGGTAGCATCCACGGGGTCTATGTCGTATTTTCTAGCCAAGTCTTCAACGAAAGATTTTACCTCTTCTTTGTCTGCAGAAATAATTTCTGTTTTTTTAAGTGAGTGTCGCATGCGCTCACTTCTAGTCAAGGCACAAATCATGGATCTTGTTTCGCAGTAGTTCAAAGGTTCTATTTCAGATTTGTATTGAGGATCATAGATTAAGATAGGTTTGGAGTTTGTCCATTTAGAAAAAACTTTAGCGGGAACGGATATTTCACTCCCGTCATTTTTCACAAGAGTTATTTCTTGAAAACCAAAAGAAGAAGAAGCTTCTGCGATAGAAAATACTCCAAAAATAAATAAGTTCAAGATAGTTATTTTGATATACTTGTTCATAACTAAAGAATACTTTAAAAAACTTTTTTAAACAAGGTTTTTGCCTATAAAAATATCCCTTTTTTGGAAGGGATATTTGTAACTAATTGAATTTTGTGAGCAATACTAGAAGCCTCTTACTTGTATTTTCTTAGTTTTGTTGGTAGCAGCTTTTGGAAGCTTGATAGTAAGAATACCATTTTTTAGTGTTGCTTCTATTTTTTCTGGAATAACATCTACGGGTAAAACTACTGATCTAGAGAAGCCTCCCCAGTAACATTCTTGGTAGTAAAAATTCTCCTCACTCACTTCGTCCTCGAATTTTCTCTCACCTTTTATAGTTAACATATCATTATTTATCGAAACATCGAGGTCTTCTGGCTTTACTCCGGCAATGGTTGATTTTATTACGATATCATCATCGGTTTGAAAAACATCTATAGTCAATTGTCCTTCTCCAGACTCTTCTTCTGTAGCTGGAGATCCCCATTCTCCGCTAGATAATTCACTACTTGTGTCTGATTCTGATATATCAACTTGTTGATCTTCTTCTTCGGATAATATATTCATAGACATAGAATCTTCTCCTCCTCTGCCTATATCTTCCTCATTTTTAGATCCTATTAATTTTTCCATGAATGATTTTTTTTGCTTTGTCATATTTTTGTTTTGTATATACTATTATTATGTTAAATTTATAAAATATTTTTTAACTAATTTCATTATAAGATAATTATTGTCTGTAAGCAAGTCTTTTATTCACAACAATAAAGCTGTATAAATTGTAAAAAATAAGTACTACTATGGCAAAATTGGCTAAAGAGAAAATATTGTGAATATTTATATACTCAAGAGAGAGGTTGTATAAAAGATGAAGCATTATCATTAGGCTTATGGCATGAATATCTATTTTTGAAAATTTATTTATTTGAGATCTATAAGCAAAAAAACCAAAAACGAGAATATGAAACAATCCTGTTCTATAAAGATCAAATTGATCAAAGAGCAGATTTTCGTTAGCTATTTTTTGTTTGGAAATAATAATTTCAACCAAAGAAAAACCTATTCCAGCAAACCATCCGTTTATTATAGCTTTTCTCCCAGTTTCTAGAAGAAAGATTTGCTTATAGGCTACAATATATTTAATAATTTCTTCAATAAAAACAGAGGCAATAATAATTATTAAGAAGGTATTGGTACCTTTTTCTAAATTACCAGGATCAGTGAAAGATACGAAGACAAGCTCTATGAATAATGCTGTTAAAGCAGCTATTATTCCCCAGAAAAATGATTGAATTAGATTTTTCATTATTTTAATTAAAATCTTTTAAATATTTTTCTAGCTCTTCCACCTGAATCAATGCTTTTGATAATTTATCTTTTTCTTTTTGAACCACTTCTTTAGGAGCTTTTTCAGAAAAATTCTTATTAGAAAGTTTTTTCTCTATGGAATCTGAGTAATCTTTTAAATTTTTGATTTCTTTTTCTTTTTCAGAAATTTCTTTTTCTTTATCTATAAGACCCTCTAGTGAAACATAGATGCTGATTCCTGTAGATGTGGTTTTGGAGACTGTGTTTTGAAAATCCTTATCTTTGTTGGTGAATATTATTTCACGCACATTGGTTTTGAGATTTTTTATAATATTTTCTTGAGAATTTATTAATTTTTCTATATCAGCAGATTTTATTCCAGTAGTGTTTTCAATATTTAGCATTACATCAATTTCTTTGTCTGAGTTTATTTTATATTCAGATCTAATTGCTCTGATGCTGGTAATTATTTCGAGTATTGCGTTAAAGTTAATCTCATTAATGCCTCCTGAGGCGAGAGAGCTTGTCCAGTAACTTCCTTTTTTTGGGTAACTCTCAATCATTAGCAACTCTTTTTTATCAAGGTGGCTCCAGATATTTTCAGTAACAAAGGGAATGAAAGGGTGCCAAAGTTTTAAGAGATCTTCTAGGATCATTTGAAGTAAGATATTTTTTTCTTTTTGATTTTTTTCGAATTTTGTCACTTCAATATACCAATCAGCAAAATCATGCCAAGTGAAGCTGTATAGCCTTTCTCCTGCTTGAGAGAAATTATATTTTTCCAAATCTCGTGTGGTTTCTTGAATTAAATTACTCATTTTATTCATAATCCACTTATCCGCTAGGGTTAAATTTTCTATTTTATTTTTATTTTTTTGTGATGCATTTTTTTGAATTATAAAACGACTTATATTCCAAAGCTTGTTGGTAAAATTGCGATAACTTTCTATTTTCTCTTCGCTTACTCGGGTGTCATTTCCAGGCGTACTTCCAATTAAAAGCGAAAGCCTCACTGAATCAGTTCCATATTTATCAATCATATCAAGGGGGTCAATCCCGTTTCCCTTGGATTTACTCATTTTTTTCCCGTCTTTATCTAGAATCATTCCATGAAGATAAACATCCTTAAAGGGAACTTCTCCTATTGCGAAAAGACTCATCATTATCATACGGCTTACCCAAAGAGTGAGGATTTCATACCCAGTTTCCAATACTTGAGTTGGGTGGTATTTTTTTAGATCGTTAGTTTTCTCTCCATTTTTAAAATTTTCAGGCCATCCAAGAGTAGAAAAAGTCCACATTCCTGATGAAAACCAAGTATCAAGGGAGTCAGGATCTCTTTTCCATTCCTTTTTATTTTTTGGAGGCTTTGCTCCAACGTAAATCTCCTTTGTTTCTTTGTTATGCCAGGCAGGAATATTGTGGCCAAACCAAATTTGACGACTAATGCACCAGTCGTGAAGATTTTCCATCCAATTTAAATATCTTTTTTCAAAACGATTGGGAAAAAACTGAATTTTTTTATTTTTTGCTACTTCAATGGATTTTTCTTTAAGTGATTTGCCGCCTAGTCTTTTGATTTTTTTATTTACAGATACGAACCATTGCTTAGAAGGCAATGGCTCAATAGGGGTATCACAACGATAGCAGATAGAAAGATTGTTCTGTATTTCTTCTTCTTTTTCAATAAGCCCTTCTTCTGTCAATTTTTTGATAACTAATTTACGAGCTTCTTCCGCAGTCTTATTTGAGAATTCCCCAAAGCCTTCATGAATGTTTCCATTTTCATTGATAACTTTTTTGATTCTTAAATCGTTTTCTTCTGCCATTTTCCAGTCCACTACTGAGTGTGCAGGCGTAACCCCCAAAGCTCCTGTTCCAAAATCTCTAGCTACTTCCCTGTCAGGTATAATTTTTATATTCAAATCAATTCCACAAAAAGTAATTTCGTATTTTTTTCCAATTAAATGTTTATATCTTTCATCTTTTGGGTTAACAGCCACAGCCGTATCTCCAATTTTTGTTTCTGGACGTGTAGTTGATATGGCGATAGGAAAATCTTTGGAGTATTTGAAGGTATAGAGACTTGCTTTTTGCTCTCTGTGTTCTATTTCATCATCAGCTAAGGTGCTGTGGCATCTTGGGCACCAATTAACGATTCTCTCTCCACGATAAATTATTCCCTCATCGTACATGTCGATAAACATCTTTTTTACTGCAGCCTGCCGCTCATCGTCAAGAGTGAAGGCAGTTCTGTCCCAGTCTAGTGAAGAACCCATTTTTCTAGTTTGATTTAATATAGTGGCTTGGGTAGTTTTTAAAAATTTCCAAACTTCTTCTAGAAATTTTTCTCTACCTAAGTCATGCCTGCTCTTGCCTGTCTCTTTGAGGAGTTTTTTTTCAACTACATTTTGAGTTGCTATAGCTGCATGATCGGTTCCTGGCAGCCAAAGAGATCTAAACCCTCTCATTCGGTGAAAACGAATAAGTAGGTCCTCAATAGCAAGCATAGCACTGTGACCTAAATGTAGCTTATCCGTTATGTTGGGAGGAGGAAGTACAATGGAATAGGTGGGAGCATCTTTTGGTAAGTCAAGCTTGTCCGGGTTAAAATATCCAGATTTTTCCCATTTTTTGTATATTAAATCTTCTGCTTTCTTAGGATCATATATTTTTGGTAATTCTTTTGATTTCATTTTATTTGGAAAATTAAATTTATATAAGTTATCTTATCAGCTAGATGCCTATTTTTCAAGGAAAGGTAAGGTTCACTTCTTTTTGAGCAGTGAATTTGGGTTGTTGGTGTAGTTGTACTTATTTTTGATAAGAAGTTATAAAAAAGTTCTTTTCAGTATTAGCGACTTCTTCTAATAATTTCATGATAACTCCTTATTTTTTGTAGAATATTTATTCTAATTTTAGACTGGCGTTAGTTTGAAAGATTTTCCAGTTATCTAAAGAAAATTCTTGTTCTTTTTTGCTCATAGACCGCCATCTGTAATAAGCAGCTGAAGCTATCATACTGGCATTATCCAATGAGTAAGAAGTGTTAGGTTTTTTGTAGACAGTATCGCTAGGCAAGCTTTCTTCGATATTTCTTTTCATTTTTTCATCTAGTTTTTTGTTGGCAGATACTCCCCCAGCCATTATTATCGTTTTAGGAGTTTTTTTCTTAGCAGCATCAATAGTTTTTTTCACAAGGACGTCTGTGGCGGCTTCTTGGAATTCATAAGCAAGTTCTTCTATGAAGTTTTGTGGTAGGGAATCTTCTTCACTTAAATTGTTGGCTTTTCGGTAGTCTTTAGTTGCATAGAGTGCAGCAGTTTTTAATCCAGAAAAAGAAAAGTTTAAATTTTTGCTTTTAATCATTGGGCGAGGCAGCTGGAGCACGGACTTATACGGACTTGACGCAGACTCATGCAGAACGTTTTTGCGTCTGTCTGCGTTTTTTCTGTGTCGGTCTGCGGCAATTTCAGCTTTCGCTGAAATTGCAGGCCCCCCGGGATATCCAAGTCCTAATATTCTAGCAACTTTATCAAAAGCTTCACCTACAGCGTCGTCCTGAGTTTCACCGATTATTTCATACTTAAGGTTATCTTTCATATAGATAAGTTGAGTATGTCCCCCGGAAACAACAAGTGCAAGAAGTGGGAATGTACTTTTTGGATTTAATTTCGTAGATTTTTCCAAAACCTTGTCTCCAATAAAATTTGCGTAAATATGGCCTTCAATATGATGGATTCCAAGTAGCGGCTTTTCCCATAGGTAGGAAAGTGTTTTAGCAAAATTGGTGCCCACTAAAAGAGCAGGGATAAGCCCCGGTCCTTTGGTTACAGAAATTAAATCGATATCCTTCTTGGTAATACAAGCTTCTTTGAGTGATCTTTTAAAGACGGGAATGATATTTTTAAGATGTTCTCTGGCTGCTAAGTTTGGCACAACACCTCCCCATGCGGCATGAAGCTCTATTTGAGAAGATACAATATTGGATAAAACTTCAACCTTATTCGCAGAAGCTTTCACCAATGAAATAGCTGTCTCATCACAAGATGTTTCAATTCCTAGTATGATCATAAAATTTATTAATTAATTCATCTTTTATAATAAGGTTTAATTTGATAATGAGCAAGATATTTTCTAGTAATCAGTAATTAGTAACTAGTAACCAGTAATGATGATAAGCATAAAAATATAAAAAAATTAAAACATTTAGTATACTAAGTACTGGTTACTAGTTACTAATTACTTAATACAATTGGTGGACAAATCACGCAAACTGGTTTAAAATTTAGGCACTGTTACAAAAATAATTTGTAACAGTTTCTAAGATAAACCTTTAATATTTTCAAACATAAATGGCAAATCCAAAGATAAGAGCATTGTTTTTCTGGTCTCTTGCAACAACTTTTTTAATAGTAGCACCTGTAATTGTTTTTTATGCTATGGGCTATAGATTTAGTCCTGAAAGAGGAATCTTTGTCTACTCGGGTTCAGTAACGCTTAAAACAAATCCTAGAGATATAGAGGTCTTAATTGACAATGAAAGGGTGGCCAAAGGTGTGATTAATTTTATAAATCGATCTTATCATATCGATGGGTTATCTCCTGGTGAGTATTCGTTGGAAGTAAAATCTGATGGTTATGAGTCTTGGAGTAAAAACATAAGTATTCACAGTGGTGTTTCTACAGAATTTTGGAATATTTTTTTGGCTAAGAAAAATTACTCAAGAGTAAAACATCCCAGCAATAGTTTGAGAGGGTTTTATATGTCTCCAGATAGTAAGAGAATAGCACTTGTTGAAGGAGATGATGATACTACTGTTAGAATACTTGATGTCGAAGATCAAGAAATTGACTATTCTTTTTTTGTGGCTGACTATCCTTTGTCAGAAGAGGTTAAGGAAAACATAGAGTGGTCTCCAAGAGAGGGGCACCTTACTGTGCCTCTTAGAAAGAATGGAAAACAAGAATATTTCATTGTTGATATAGGTAACGAAGAAGTAATTAATCTAAATAATATTTTAAGGAAAGATAATATAAGACAGGTCAGGTGGAGCGCTGAAGAAAAAAATACCGTTTTCTATATTTTTGAAAAAAAATTATATAAAATTGATCTGGACAAAAAGAACAGAGAAGAAGTTCTAATTGCAGAAAACATTGCTGGCTATGACGTTTCAGGAGATGATATTTATTATTTCAATGCAGATAGCGGCCTTGTGTATGAAAAAAATAGCAAAGGTGAGGGAGACGTAAGGCAGGTTTCCTTTTTTTCTATTGATGTAGAGATTGGGGAAGATTTTAAGCTGATTGCCTATGATGAAGATAGGGTTGCTATAATTTCACAAAATAAAGATCTGTACTTATTTAATAATAGCGAGGAAAATGAAAATGAAGCTAGGATAGAGAAAATAAAAGAAGGAGTGGAAGGAATCCACTTTTCCAATGATGGTAAAAAAATAGCTTTTTGGAATAATCATGAAATTTTTGTTTATTTTATTAGAGAGTGGGAGACTCAGCCCAATAGGAGCGAGGGAGATATGTTCAATATCGTTCATTATTCTAGTGAAATAGATAATGTTGGCTGGTTTAGGGATTATGAACATATAATGTTTACAGTGGGTGACAGCGTGAAGATTGCTGAACTGGATCACAGGTCAATGAGAAATATTCATGATTTATTTCAGATTAGATACGAGGATACAAAAATCAGATACACACCTCGAGAAGATAATATTTTCTTTATTGATTTTGATAAATCATCTTCAAATAAGCTACTTTATTCAATATCTTTGGAAGACGAATTAGAATAATAAAAAATATATGAAGGAATTAATTCAAGCACACACCACTCTGATTGTATCTATCTTATGTGTTTTTGTGATAGTAGCTATTGTTTTTAATTTATTTTTATTTCTTAAATATAAGAAGCAAGAAAAGCTTTCTAGAGATTTTTTTTCTGGAAAAAATGGTAAAAACCTGGAGTCTGTTATAAATAGTCAGAAAAAACAACTAAATAAATCAGAAAAAGATATAAAAGATCTTTTTGAAGGATATGAAAAGATTTATAAAATAGCCTCAAAGGGATTACATAAAGTGGGGATTATTAGGTATAATCCCTTTAATGATATAGGTGGTAATCAAAGTTTTGTTATAGCTCTTCTGGACGCAGATAAGTCGGGGGTAATTATTACTTCTTTGCATACCAGAGATAATACTCGAATATTTAGTAAACCCATATTCAAAGGGGAGCTACTTGGAGGCGTTCTCACTGACGAGGAAAAGAGGGCAATCAGCAGCGCTAAAGTGTCTAAGAAAAATAAGCAGGTATGAGGTCATAAAGCATGAAACATAAAACATAAAGCATGGAGGCTGAGCCTTCAAATTTTTGCCAGTAACGTACCATGGTACGTTACTTTTCGATTAAAAAAGAACAGGGCAGCGCCCTGTTCTTATCTTATTTAATTTTCTTGAAGCTTACCTTATAGACAGGTTCGTATTCGGTGTCGTACTCATCTTTTAGATAAACACTTTCTCCTTTCATAAGAGTGCTGATGGCAATATCAGAAATCATTTCATTTAATCCTTGAATTTCATGGCGAATCTCATCAGTCCTTGGAGAGCGCGTACCATCTTCGATATTTTTTTTCTTTTCTCTAAGAGTTTTTAATTTTTCAGCAATTTCCTGGTAGCTACTGTCATGATCTAGCGAGTATTTGTATTCTTTCTGCAAAGCTCTTTGTTCTTTTTTTAATTTTTGAATATCATCAAATATTTTTTGGATGTCTTGCATTTGTTTTTTTAATTATATAATAACAGAAATAATATTAGCATAAATACGGATATATAAAAAGTAAATTTGATTTTATATTGATATTTAGGGGTCTAAGGTGATATAATGATATGGTTAGATTTTATTGATTTTACTTTTTACATTCTATTTTGTTGTAGGGATAATTATACCTTGTTTAAAAATTAATTTAAGACTAAAATAAATACATTATTAAAGGAGGTTGTTATAATTTTAAATTAAAATAAATAAAATCCATGTTTAAATTAAAGAATTTTGTGATAATAATTTTGGTTTTATTACTCACAGCGCTGGCTTTGCTTTCAGGTGGTAGAGATGAGAAAGATTTTGTGGTAAATAATTTTTCCATTAAGAGGGGTGACAGTGCCTGGGATGTTTCCAGAAACTTGAAATTAGAAAATATTACAGAAAGTAGATTTTCTTTTTTGTTTACTATTTATAAGAAAGGTTTGCAAAAAGATATAAAAGCAGGTGAATACGTTTTAAACTCAAAATTAAACAATCAGGAAATCATAGAAATAATCACCAAAGGAAAGATCGTTGAAGATACTAAAACCATAAAAGTTACTTTTCCTGAGGGATGGAATAGTGTTCAGATGGCTGAAAGACTTGATGAGAAGGGATTTTCTGGAAGAGATTTCTTAGCTTTTGTTGGTAAGCCGAATTATTTTTTAGAAAAGTATAATTTTGAATTTTTAAATAGTTTGCCAAAAGGTGAAAGTATGGAAGGATTCCTTTTTCCGGATACTTATTTTTTGACAGAAAATACAACAGAAAGTGATATTGTGAAAAAAATGTTAGAAAATTTTGATGATAAATTTTCCCTGGATTTAAAAAATGAAACACAGAGACAAGGTAAGACACTCTATGAAATAGTTACTCTGGCAAGTTTAATCGAAAAAGAGGTAAGAAATGATAAGGATAGAAAACTTGTAAGCGGGGTTTTCTGGAATCGTTTGGAGATAGGTCAAGCGCTGCAGAGTTGTGCTACGTTGGCTTTTATTCGAGGTGACAATAAAATGCAATATTCTTATGAGGATACTCAAATTGACTCCCCTTACAATACCTATCTTTATCCGGGACTACCTCCTGGGCCAATATCGAACCCGGGACTAGACTCTATCAGGGCTGCTATTTATCCAGAAGAAACGGACTATATATATTTTTTAAGTAATGTGAATACAGGAGAGACTGTCTTTTCTCGAACATTAAAAGAACACAATTTTAATAAGGATAAAAATGGTCTTTAATTTATGGAATTGACAGGACAACAGATATTTGATTTTATAGCACATAATGGCTATTGGGTTATTGTTCCTCTTATGATAATAGAGGGTCCTATAGCTACGATTATGGCTGCTATTTTAGCATCTTTGGGTGCTTTAAATATATGGGTAGTCCTTCTTCTTTCAATTTTAGGAGATGTTTTTGGAGATTTGATTTTTTATGCAGCTGGATATTTTTGGGGAATGAAGTTCGTGAAAAGGGTGGGTAAGTATATTGGAATTACTGAGAGTCTAATAATAAGAATGGAAAATTATTTTGAACGCCATGGAGGAAAAACCATTTTTAGTGTTAAGTCGACAACAGGTCTTTGCTGGGCAACATTTACAGCAGCTGGAATAGTAAAGATGAACTTTATTAGATTTTTGAAATATTCTGTCTTGGGAGGAATTTTCTGGAGTGGTTTTTTGGTGGCGATGGGTTATTTTTATGGATACATGTGGAGAGAAATAAAGCAATATATAGAGTGGGCAGGCTGGATAATTGTATTATTAGCAATTGTCACTTTTGTTTTTATAAGTTTATTCAAGTCGTACAAGTCTAGGCAAATTTTTAGAAAAAATTCTAACTAAAAGTTCAGTCGGGGTTAGGTTAAATAAGAGACAAAATTGTTTTTATGGTAAGAAAATTTTTTAAAAAAACTAAAGATATTTTGAAAGCTAATCCCAAGCTTCTCTATAGTGAGGATGAGAAATTTATAAAAAAACCCTTCTATTTCGAAGGCGATGGTCAGAAGGCAGTGCTTCTTCTCCATGGATGGACAGCCACCCCTTATGAATTGAGAAGACTGGGTCTTTACTTGAATAGTGCAGGTTATACCGCTTATGCGCCTATGCTTCCAGGGCACGGAACCGTTCCTTCTGATTTGGAGAATATAAAATATGAAGATTGGGTAAAATTCTCCCAAGAATCTTTAGAAGAATTGAAAAAAAATTATAAAGAGGTTTTTGTTGTAGGAACTTCTATGGGTTCTACGCTAGCTATTGAGTTGGCTAAGGTTAATAAGGATATTTCAGGAATTGTGCTCATGGCTACGCCCTATAGGTTGAAATTTGAAGAAGTCATGGACCTAACTGCTAAGGTACTGGGAACATTTAAGAGGTATCACAAGAAATCTTATCCTCTGACATTTGGAGCTTCCAGGACAATAACTAGGCTTATTTCTTATCAGCAATATCCAATAAATAATATGCTAGAATTAGCTAAATTGGTAAAAGAGTCTAGAGTTAATTTAGATAAAATAACCCAACCTTGCTTCGTGATGCAATCCTCTAGCGATCATATTATTACCAAGAACAGCCTAATTAAGATTTACGAAAAAATTAGTTCAGATAAGAAAGAGAAAAAATATATTGATAAAGTTTATCACACTTTTATATCTGATATTCGCAATGAGCATGTTTTTGAAGACATACTTAATTTTTTAAATAAAATTTAAAAAATATTGTAAGTTTTCCAAGTGTTGAAATTGTTCCAAATTCGGAGTATATTAAGAGTATTGATCATGTTTTTTAATTACTGGAATATTTATTTTTTTCCATACTTAATACTTACTACATAATACATAATACTTATTCAATGAATATTGCAATATTTACAAACAATTACTTGCCAAATCCTTATGGCGTAACAACCTCTATCGAGAGTTTTCGCAAGCAATTTGAAAAAAGAGGGCATACTGTATATGTGTTTGCACCAGAAAGTAGTGGGTATATAGACAAAAACAAAAATATTTTTCGTTACCCTTCTCTTGATATAAGATATAAGATAAAATTCCCTATTCCTATTCCATATTCAACCAAAATAGATAAGAAAATAAAAGAGCTTGACTTTGACATAATACATTCTCAGCACCCCAATTTAATAGGAGAGGCTGCGATGAAATGGGCTAAGAAGAAAAAGATTCCGCTTATTTTTACTTGGCATACGCTTTACAATAAATATGCACATTATGTGCCAGTATTACCAGATAAAATATCTTCCTTTTTAGCTACTAGAGTGGCTAGAATATATGCTAATAAAGCCGATAAGGTCATAATACCTACTGCTTCAGTTAGGAGTATCATAGAAGGCTGGGGAGTTAACAATAGTGAAATAGTAGACATTGCTACTGGTGTAGAGAGAGAACATTTTAAAAATCCAGATGGTGAAAAAATCAGAGAAAGTCTAAAAATTTCTCAAGAAAAAAAGGTTATAATGTCTATCTCTAGATTCACTCAAGAAAAAAATGTCATTTTTCTTTTAAAATCGATTATTGGAGTTTTGAAAAAACATCCCAAGACAGTATTTGTCTTCGGAGGAGAAGGTTATTTAAAAAAAGAGATGCAAGAAATTATTGCAAAAGAGGAGATGACAGAAAGAGTTATCTTTCCTGGAATGGTGAAAAAAAATAATATAAAAAATTATTTAAATGCTGCGGATATTTTTGTGTATGCATCGAAATCTGAAACTCAAGGAACGATTATTACAGAATCAATGTTTTCCAGCTTACCAATAGTTGCGGTAAATGAAACAGGCTCACAGAGCTTGATTGAAGATGGTAAATCTGGAATTTTAGTTCCTGAGAGTGAAGATGATTTTCAAGAAGCTGTAGAAAAGATACTAGAAGATGACGATTTGTCCGAAAATTTGAGAAAAAACGCCAAAATTGAGTCTGAAAAAAAATATACCAGTGAGGTCTGTGCAGATAAAATGCTAGAGGCTTACAGATCTACTATAGAAAAATTTAAAAATAAATTATATTGAAATATGGTGCAATTGCGCATTTTGAATACAGATCAGCATATACAGTATTAGCAATTAATACTTTAATTAAGTGTTGCCTTTACACAGGTGTGTTAATGAGCTTTTAGTTTTTTATTTCTTCCATTTTTACATCTATCACTCCTGCTCCGATCGAAGCTATTTTAGCAAAAGCTACCTTGTTGAGATCAATAATACGATTGTCTCCAAAAGGTCCACGATCGTTTATTCTTACGATGATAGACTTCCCGTTAGCTTTGTTAGTAACCTTGGCGTAGCTACCCAGAGGCAGCCATGGATTTGCAGCAAACATATTTCCTGTGAAAGGATATCTTTTCATTAAGTTAGGGTAAGGGCTTTGGTCGTACCAGGTGCCTTGCCCTGTGTGCGATTTCCCTAATTTTACATAAGTTCCTTGAGTTACAACTTCATTGACAGGGTCTTTTGTGACAGTAGTATCGATTATTTTACGGCTGACTTCTTCGCCGTCATGATAAGCTACTTCATATTTGATTTCTTTTATGCCCTTTTCTCCTTTTTGAGTAATTTTTCTTGTTCTCCATCCTAGGTCATCATCTTTTTCTTCGATAGTTCTATATGCTATGCTTTCTTCTTCTAACTCCTCTTCTATCTCTACTCGTGTTATCTTGATTGCTAAATTGTTATAGGCAAAAGATTTGCGGGAAGGTTTGATAATATCTTCTTCCTTGAAGTCAATATTGTTTTCTTTTAAGATATCTTCAACTGTCTTCTCGAATCCTGCTATTGTCTTTTCACCACCATCAACTTCTACTAAGAGATTTTTAATCCTTTCAATTTTTATTTGAAGTCCGGGGAAAACTTTAGTATCTTTCTTTGGATAAATTAAATCTTGATTATTTAAAACTATATTTTGTTCATCTAAAAAACTCTTTATGGAAGTAGCGTTGGTTTTAAAATTTTGTTCAATTCCGTTATCATTTAAAATTATTTCATTAGCTTGGGCAGAAATTCCAAGAACTCTTTTTTCTTGGATAAAAAATTTCCAACTCAAAAAAAAGGCTAATAGAACCAACGAGAATAAGATATATTTTCTTTTAAGATTGTTTTTCCTTGGCATTGGCTTTGTTTTTCGTTTAATCTTCTGATAAGATAAAAAAAGAATCATTTACTAACTTATCGTATGCTTATTATAAATTACTGCTTGGCTTAGTCAATGAAATTTAATAAGCATTCGAATTCAATCGAAAGAATTCCTCGGGGCTTGCCCCGGGGTAATTCTTAAATTTAGTTTTCGTAATCAGTAACCGGTAATCAGTAATTAGTGTTTTGTTAGATACATTAAACACTCCTCAATCACTCCTCTTCTGCCTGTAGGAGAAGGTGCTCGTTTTGAAAGTGAATACTGAGGAGAGGTTAGAATTATTTGAACCCCCTCCCAACCTCCCCCTTTCAAGGGGGAGGACTTTATTAGACTCGCTTATTTTTTCGCGTTAAAAAAATAAAATGGAAAAAATACACATTTAAATGTGTATTTTTTAAAATATTTTTGAAATTATATTTTTTCTATTTTAAAAAATATTTAAAATCATCCGGTTCTTTGGCTGAGAATTCATATTTTTCTCCAAAAAGCGTAAATTTAATTTCCGAAGCATGAAGGAGCTGTTTTTCTACTTCCGGAATTTTCTTTATGGTTTTACTTTTATAAAGCTTGTCTCCTACGATAGGATGACCTATAGAGAAAAGATGAACTCTGATCTGATGAGTTCGTCCTGTTTTTGGCCAAACTTCTAAAAGGGAAAGATTTTTTTCCAGCTCTCTAGAGACTTTGTATTCAGTAACTGCTTCTCTTATCTTGGTTTTAGTTTTCTTTCCGGCAACAGTTTGTCTCCGATAGTTGCTTGTTCGAGCTAGAGGCTTATCAATGGTTCCTGATTTTTCTACGAGGGTGCCGTAGACAATAGCGAGATATTTTTTCTCTATTTCTCTGTCTTGGAACATTTTTTTGAGCTCATTAAAAACTTTCTGATTTCTAGCTATAACAACTATTCCAGAGGTATCTTTATCTAAACGATGGACTACTCCGGGGCGAAGATTTGGAAGATGAGAATTTTCTTCTTTTATATCTAAAATTTCTGGATACTTGGCGACAATTCCATTGAGAAGAGTGATGTGTTTTTCATTGTAGTCAGGGTGAATCTGAACACCAGCTTCTTTATTGATAACAACAATATTCTCATCTTCGTAAACAACATCAATTTCAACCTTTGAATTTATAATTATTTTATCTTTTTTTTCCTTAATATTAAGAGTTAGCTCATCTCCCTCATTTAGTCTATAACTAGGTTTTACTTTCAAGTCATTGACCAACACTTTCGCAGCCTTGATTTGGCGAATTATATCCCCACGGGAGAGATTATTCAACATCTCTTCGCTAGTAGTTAATTCTGATAAGAATTTATCTATTCTTTTATTGGTATCCCCTGAGCTTATTATTAAATGCATTTTTTTATTTACTAAATAATTGAGTATTAGTTACTATTACACAGCTCTTGCCAAAAGTAAATATTTAATATATAATTTCAGAAAAGTAATTATTAAGAAAATTAAATATATATAGAATGGTTTAATTCTATCAGTTTTCTTGGTAATTTCCTATTTGAATCAAAAAATAGGAATTTTTTATTTTAACGCTTTTAAATATTAATTAGCAGATTGGCGTTACTGCGAAAAGTTTACAATATATAATGAGTAATAAAAAAGACATGCTTGATCAGTTGGTAGACGAGGCTGACAAGGTAGAAAAAACCACAGACGATATTACTGAAGAAAAGGATAATTCAGCTATGGGTAAGTTACTTAAGGATAAGCCTTTGGAGATGCCAGAAGTAGGAGATGTCCTTAATGGAGTAGTGATTGATGTTTCTCCACATTCTGTGCTTTTAGATTTGGGAGTTTTTGGAACTGGAATTGTTTTGGGTAAAGATACTAAAGACGGACTTCGTGATAATAAAAAATTAAAAATAGGAGATAAAGTAACAGCTACTTTGTTGGAATTAGAAAATGAAGATGGATATATCGAGCTTTCTATAAGAGAAGCTTCTTATGAAAAGGCATGGGAAGACCTTGAATCAAAGAAAGATAACGAGGAAGCTGTGGAAGTAAGAGTTCTCGATGCTAATAAGGGAGGGCTTATGGTAGAGATGAATGGAATCGGAGGGTTTCTGCCTGTTTCTCAGCTAGCTAGTGAGCACTATCCAAGAGTAGAAGATGGAAACAAGAATAAGATTTTAGAAAAATTAAAGAAGCTAGTCGGACAAACTCTATTAGTTAAAATTATCGATACCTATAGAGATGAAGAAAAACTTATTGTTAGTGAAAAAGCTGCTATGAGCGAAAAAGAAGAGGCTATGATTTCCGAACTTAAAGAAGGTGATATTGTAGAGGGAGAAATTAGCGGAGTAGTCGATTTTGGAGCTTTTGTAAAATTTTACCCTGTAGGCGTTTCTAAAGAGGAGAAGGTTGAGGGTAATAAATTGGAAGGTTTGGTGCATATATCAGAATTGGCATGGCAACTAATAAGTGATCCAAAAGAAATTGTTAAAGTAGGAGATACTATTAAGGCTAAAATTATCGGAATTGATGATGCTAGAATTTCTCTTTCCATAAGAGCTTTGGAAAAAGATCCTTGGCAAAGCGTTGAGGAAAAATATAAAAAAGGAGAGATTTACAAAGGAAAAGTTGATAAAATAAACCACTTTGGAGCTTTTGTTTACTTGGATGAAAATATTCACGGATTGGCACATATTAGTGAGTTTAGTGAGATGTATCCTGGTAAAAAAATGGAAGATATGATTGATGCAGGAGAAGAATATGATTGGAAAGTTCTTTCTATTGAATCCAAAGATCATAGAATGGGACTTGTTCTTATGGAGAATGCTCAAGAAAGTGAAGGAGATGATTTAGAAAAAAACGAAGAAAAAAAGGACAAGAAAAAGGAAGAGAAAGTTAAAAAAACTACCAAAAAGACCAAAGAAAAGAAAGGGGACAAAAAAGAAACTAAGAAAAAAACTGAGGATGAAAAGAATAAAGTAGAAAAAGAAGAAAAGAAAACTTCTAAAAATAAATCTTAAGTTTTATGAACTGAGAAAAGCCGTGAGTGACTTAAGATTCTCGCGGCTTTTTGATTTATTAACTGACAGCGATAAGTGTCGTTTTGGCAATTCAATCATTATCTTGCTAAAATATTATTACCTTTCAACCGTCCCTCCTCCTTCATTTATTTTTATTTTAGGAGTCGTCGCAATGGTTTCAAGACAATAATATTTTAGCAAGAATTTAAAATTTAATTTTAACTTTTATGAAATCAAAAATATTTATTATTTCTGGCCCATCAGGAGCTGGAGAAGACTCTATTTTGGAAAAGATAAAAGAAAAAATAGACTTCATCAAACCAGTCACTACCACAACAAGAGAAATGCGCCCCGGAGAAGTTGAAGGCAAGACATATTATTTTATTACTAAGGAAAAATTCAAAGAAATGATTAGTAATGATGAATTTTTGGAATACACTGAGGAAGATCGGGGGAACTTTTATGGAGTAACAAAAAAAGAAATTGAAAAGGTTACAGAAAGTGGAAAACTAGTTTTTTGGAAAATTGAATACAAAGGTGTTTTATATGTGAAAAAAATATTTCCTGAAATTCCAGCTATAATGATAAATTCTCCTAGGGATATTTTAAGAGAAAGATTAATTGGTAGAGGCGAATCCAGTGAAATGATTGAAGCAAGAATGGAATACGCTAAAGGGTGGGAAGAAAATAGAGATGCTTTTGATTATATTGTAGAAAACGAACAAGGAAAATTAGGCGAGGCTGTGGAAAAAGTTTATAATATTATTAAGTAAATTTCTAAGTTTTGTTTCTGGGAGTTCAACTCCCAAGAACGCTATTCTATTAAAAACCATGAACAATCTAATCAAAAAAACTCAAACTTATTCCAAGAGATTTAATCTTTGGAAAAATGGTTCAAGAATTATTGTGGGTGTGTCAGGTGGACCTGACAGCATATGTCTTCTGGATGTGTTAAATAAGCTTAAAGAAAAACAAAACCTAGAAATTGTTCTGGCTCATGTAAATTATGGATTGAGAGGTAAGGAGTCTGAGAAAGATGAAAAATTTGTAGAAAAATTGTCTCAACAATATGGTCTTGAACTTGAAAAAATAAAAGTAACTAATGTGAAAAAAGAAAGCTCCAATCTAGAAAGCAAATTGAGAGATCTGAGATTTGATTTTTTTGAAAGAATAAGAAAGGAGAGAGACTTTGATGTGGTTGCCATAGCTCACAATCAGGATGATCAAGCTGAAACCTTGCTTATGCGAATTATGCGAGGAGCTGGACTCCAGGGTCTTGGAAGTATGAGACCAAGAAACGGAAAAATAGTGCGTCCTTTTTTGAAAGTTAGTAGGGATGATATCTTGGAGTATATTAAAATTAATGATTTGGACTATAGGGTTGATAACACCAATGATGATGTGCGTTTTTTTAGAAATAAAATTCGCCACGATCTCCTTCCTTATCTTGAAAAGAAATACAATATCTCTATTAAAGAAATTCTATCTGGAGCAGCTACCAATATTGCTAGTGATTATGATTTTATAAACAAAAAATCTGAGAAAAAAGCGGAAAAAATCTGTAAAGTTGTGGATGACGGAAAAGTTGAAATTAGTGTTGGGGAAATCAAAAAATTACACCCATCTCTTCAAAATCAAGTATTGCGCCGAGCTATTTTGAGTGTTAAAAAAGATTTATTAAATATAGAGAATTCACATATTGAAGAAATTGTGAAAGTTGCGATGAGTGAAAAAGGAAAATCTCAAAAGCTTAAGTTTAAAAAGTTGAAAGTAGTCAGAAAAGGTGATAAAATCACTATTGTTATATAAATATTAAATTAAAATTAAATTGTAATGGATAAATTTTTAAAAAATATTATTTTACCATCATTGATAGCTTTTATTCTTGTTTCCGGGCTTGTAATGATATACAAATCACCTGCGCAAAAAGAAGAGGATATTTCTTTGAGCAAGCTTGTAAATGAAATAAATGAAGGTAAGGTAAAAAATATAGATGTAAAGGGTGGTACAATCGAGATTGAGTTAAATGATGAAACTTTGCAAAAAGCTTCTAAGGAGCCGGAAAGTTCACTTAGTGAGACTCTTGTTAATTATGGTGTAGACAAGGAAAACCTTCAAAATATAAATGTAGAAATTAAAAAAGATTCTTCTTTTGGCGCTTGGATGGCTCTGATACTTCCCTTCCTGTTGCCAATTTTGATAATTGTGGGATTTCTGTGGTTTATGATGAGGCAAGCTCAGCGAGGAAACTCTCAGGCACTTTCATTTGGAGCGAGTAAAGCCAGAGTAATAGATCCGAAAGATAAAAAAAAGAAAACAACATTTAAGGATGTAGCTGGAGCCAAGGAGGCTAAGGAGGAGTTAAATGAAGTAGTTGAGTTTTTGAGGAGTCCTAAAAAGTTTGTAGAAATTGGAGCTAAGATTCCTAAGGGCGTTCTTTTATTGGGTCCTCCAGGGACTGGAAAAACATTGGTTGCTAAAGCGGTTGCTGGTGAGGCAGGTGTTCCATTCTTCAATATTAGTGGTTCAGAGTTTGTGGAAATGTTTGTTGGAGTTGGAGCTTCAAGGGTGCGTGATTTATTCAAGCAAGCTAAGAAAAAAGCCCCAGCAATAGTATTTATTGACGAAATAGATGCGGTGGGGCGTCATAGAGGAGCAGGCTTGGGGGGTGGAAATGATGAGAGGGAGCAAACCTTAAATCAGATATTAGTTGAAATGGATGGTTTTGAAACAAATGATAATATAATTGTGATAGCTTCTACCAATAGACCAGATGTTCTTGACCCAGCACTTCTTCGTCCAGGCAGGTTTGATAGGAGGGTTACATTAGATCTTCCAGATATTAGAGAAAGAGAACTAATCTTGAAAATTCATACTAAAAATAAGAAATTAAATGATGATGTGGATTTTGGAAATATTGCTCAGAGAACTCCTGGATTTTCTGGAGCAGACTTGGCAAATTTGGTAAATGAGGCAGCAATTTTAACTGCTAGAAAAAACAAAAAAATCATAAAAACAGAGGCGCTCAGAGAGTCTATCGAAAAGGTTATGATGGGGCCAGAAAGAAAAAGTAGAGTAGTCAATAAAGATGAGAGGGATATTATAGCTTATCATGAGGCAGGTCACGCTTTGGTAGCTGCTCTTTCAAAGAACTCTGATCCAGTTCAGAAAATATCTATTATTTCTAGAGGTAGTGCCGGAGGATACACCATGAGTGTGCCGACTGAAGACAAGAGACTTCACAGTAAAGCGCACTTTGTGGATGAGTTAGCTGTACTTTTGTCAGGATATGTGGCTGAAAGTGAGGTTTTTGGAGATATAACCACAGGTGCTTCCAACGATTTGGAAAGAGCAACGCACATGGCTAGAAATATGGTTACTCGTTACGGAATGAGCGACTTGGGACCGAGAACTTTTGGCAAAAAGGATGAAATGGTTTTTCTTGGTAAAGAACTCAGTGAAGAAAAAGATTATTCAGAAGATACTGCTCTCAAGATTGATAAAGAAGTTTCTGGCATTATAAACGCTGCTAAAGAAAGAGCCTCAGAGCTTATTAGAGGTAAAAGAGAAGTATTAAATAAGCTTGCCGATACTTTACTTGAAAAAGAAACTGTAGAGAAAGAAGAGTTTGATAAGATTATGGGATTCCCCGTAAAGTCTGAAGACCACGGGGCAAGTAAAACAAAAGAAGAAGAGGAGCTCCCGGAGCCTAAAGAAGAATCTTCTAGTAAAGATAAACCGAGTGATGAAAAAGTTGCTTCTACTGAACCGTCAGAAGATATAGAGAAGGGAAATAAGTTCAAAAATAAGGAAGAATAATCTTTGGAAAAAATAAATCAAGAAACCACTTACTTTCAGGTAGTAAGTGGTTTTTCTTCTGTGAATAAAATATTTTGTCGGATAGTTTTTGCAATAGATATATTTTTTTTGTCGGAGCACTGGGATTCCCCTTCGGGCCTGGGTGTTCGACACACTCACACCCTTCGAATCCCAACATAATTGTAAACAAAAAAGCAACCATTTTACTGTTGCCTCTAAGTTACCCACTTGTTTTTGTCGGAGCACTGGGATTCGAACCCAAACTACACGGTCCCAAACCGTGCGTGCTAGCCGTTGACACCATGCTCCGCTATTACTTCTCTTTTAAACTTTTCAAGGAGCATTTGATTCTGAACCCAAACTATCCGCCTCAGGCGGACGTGCTAGTTCGCCTAGGCGAAACACCATGCTCCGATTTCAATTTACTTTAATTTTGAAACTATAGATTATATTATACCTAACTAATGATTTAGTCAATGGAAGTTTTAATGTTTTGAATAAAAACAAGGTTTTGCGTCGCGGCGTAAAACCTCGTTTGAACATATGCACTTAATGACTAGAGTTTTTCGCCACAATATGTGCAGTACTTATAGCCGATGGATCTTAAGCGATCATGTTCATGAGAGCAGTTTTTTGTAATGATTAGACTTCCTTCTTTAAGAGCTCTTCCATTAGTTAGACAACCACATTCTTTGCAAAAACATCCTTCCTGGTTTTCTCTGTAATCTGACATTATAAGTCCTCCCAATAAAAAATTTGATAAGTACTCGATTTCGATATAGTATTAAATATATAGCAATAAGTCAATAATATATAAGTATATGAAAAAATCTTTCTACATAACGACAACTCTTCCATATGTGAATGCTGCTCCTCATGTGGGGTTTGCTGGCGAAATAGTAGTAGCTGACGTGAGAGCTAGATTTGAAAGGATTATGAAAAAAGAAGTTATCTTCAATACCGGAACTGATGAGCATGGTTCTAAAATTTGGGAAAAAGCTCAAGAGGAAGGTAAGGACGTTCAAGAGTATGTCGATGAGTATGCAGCTAAATTTGATGATCTTAAAAAAATGCTCAACTTGAGTTATACCAATTTTATTCGTACAACTGACAAAAGCCACGAGAAGGCGGCTCAGGAGCTATGGAAAAGAGTGTTTGATAATGGATATATTTATAAAAAGTTTTATCATATAAAGTATTGCGTGGGCTGTGAACTGGAGAAGACGGATAGCGACTTAATTGATGGGTTTTGTCCTCTACACCCTGGAAAAGAATTGGAGATTATTGAAGAAGAGAATTACTTTTTTAAATTCAGTGAGTTCCAAGAGAAACTTTTAGAATTTTATAAAAACAATCCAGAGTTCGTGTTTCCTAAGAAGAGATTTAACGAAATAAAATCATTTGTCGAAAGGGGTCTTCAGGATTTTTCAATTTCTAGACTTAGAGAAAAAATGCCTTGGGGCGTGCCAGTTCCTGGCGATGACTCTCAAGTAATGTATGTTTGGTTTGACGCACTCACTAATTATATTTCAACTCTGGGATGGCCAGCTGATGAGAGTAATTTTAAGAAATTTTGGGGAACCAAGCAAAGAAGAAGGGCTATCCAAGTTGCCGGTAAAGATAATCTTCGCCAGCAAAGCGCTATGTGGCAAGCAATGCTAATGGCCGCAGACCTTCCTGGTAGTAAGCAGGTTTTTATAGATGGATTCATCGGAGTGGATGGTCAAAAAATGAGCAAGTCTCTGGGAAATGTTATTTCTCCAAAAGAGATGGTTGATAAATTTGGGGTAGATGCTACTAGATATTTACTGCTCACCAAGGGAAAGTTCGGTGAAGATAGTGATATGAGCTGGGAAAAAATGATAACTAAATATAACGCTGATTTAGCCAATGGGTTGGGAAATTTGGTTTCTAGAATAGTTGTTCTCTCTAAAGATCTGGATTTTGAAATAAAAACACCAAAAGAAATATTTAAAGTTAGAATTAAAAAAATGATGGAAGGTATGGAAGCTGAAAAAGTGTTGGAAGAAATTTGGAAAATTGTTGATAAAAATAATAAATTTATTGAGGATACTAAACCTTGGGAGCTAATAAAAACCGATGAAAAGAAATTCAAGAAAACTATGAAAAGTCTTCTTCAGGACGGGATGCTAATAGCTAAAATGATCGAACCCTTTTTGCCAGAAACTTCAGACAAAGTTAAAAAAGCTCTTGAAGTAAAAGAAAAGGTGATTCTTTTTGAAAAAATAAGGTAGAAAAAAATGAAAAAAATATTTATTACAATCTCTTTGATCTTCTTAATAGTGGTTTCTTTTGGATACTCTTTTTTGAAAATTTCATCTAATGGTAATGAATATAGTTATTTTAATATGAACTTTAGAAAAAACTTTTCCAAAAGCCCGCTGCTAAGAAGTTTATTTGGACTCCATCTTGATGGAGATGGAAGATATGACTACCTCGGAAATAGATATGAGAAAATAGTAGTAGCAGTATTTACAATTGATAAATATGGCATAGATAAAGATTTAATGAATCAATTTACTCATAAAATATCAAAAATAACAGGAAAACCAACTGTTTATAAGCTTTTAGGAACAAGCATTCCTTTCGAGGGTTATTCAGAAATAGATACTTTGCAAAAATATTTAAATAATAATAAATACCGAAAAGAAAAAGATGAAGCGGTTATATCGCTTATAGTAGCTGATCAGTTAAAGGGTAGGGAGGGTCAAATAGGTTCTACACTGGGAGAAAATGGCATCGTCTTATTTCAAGGGACTTTAAGCAAGTATATGCTAAATGAAAATGATGATGCAATTGATATTACCTCAGCAGTATTGCTTCATGAATTTGGTCATCAGCTTGGGCTAGAGCATAATAATAATTATGGTTGTTTAATGAATGAGTCTTCTGAGTTTACGCAAGAGGGAGAGTCTTCAGATATTGTGGTTGATTTTTGTGATTTTGAAAGAAATAAAATCAAAAGTATTGTTCAATAATTTATAAGTATGAATAAGATTGTTACTACATTAGTATTAATTTATGATAACAAAAAAATTCTTCTTGGAATGAAGAAAAGAGGTTTTGGTGAGGGTAAGTGGAATGGATTTGGTGGTAAGGTTGACGAGCATGAAAAAATCCATGAAGCGGCCGAGAGAGAGCTGGAAGAAGAAGCCGGTTTAAAACTGAAAAATAGTAATGCTTTGAAAGAAAGGGGGCTTATGTATTTTTCTTTTGAAGACACCAAAGATAAAGAAGTTATTGAAGTAAATGTTTTCGGAGTGAGAAGTGACAATATAATTGGTGAGCCGGAAGAAACCGAAGAAATGCGACCAGGCTGGTTTCGTCACCAGGAGATACCCTTTGATCAGATGTGGGTGGATGACCAGCACTGGATGGAGATTTTCTTGAGAGGCGATAACTTCTATGGGGAATTTCTTTTCAATAAAGATGGAAGCAAAGTGCTAAAGAAAAAAATGGAAATAAAATAATGTTTGCCAATTTTGACACATTTGCACCTAAAAACTAGAACCTAGAACTTAAAAACTATAAACTAAAATATATGCTTATTGATTCACACGCACATGTAAACTTTAACTCTTTTAAAGAAGATGGAGGTGAGGTTTTGAAAAAATGTCTGGACAATGATGTTTGGGTTATCAATGTCGGTTCAGAGTATCGTACTAGCAAGAGAGCTGTGGAATATGCAGAAAAATATAAAAAAGGAATTTATGCAGCAGTAGGACTTCACCCAATTCATCTTTTTAGTTCGCCCAATGTTCTTCCGGAAGAAAACCACCAAGAAGAGCTTGAATATGATAAATACAAAGAGTTGGTAGCAAGTAAAAAGGTGGTAGCGATTGGAGAGGTGGGACTTGATTATCATCATTTCGGTGATTCCCTACGAAGTACGAACTTTACGAAATTACGAATAGGGGAAATTATTGAAAAGCAGAAGAATGTATTTAAGAAATTTATAGATTTGGCAAATGAAGTTCAAAAACCTCTGGCGATTCACTGCTGGGGCGTGAAATCAAAAGAAGAACTTTATTATACCAAAACAGATGCATATGACGACCTTCTGGAGATTTTGAAAGGACACCCTCTCCGCCTTTCAGGCACCTCCCCCTCAAAGAGAGGGAGGGGGCTGGGAGTAATTCACAGTTTTGTCGGGAGTTGGAAAAAAGCGCAGAAGTTTGTTGATTTGGGTTATAAAATAGGGCTTAATGGAATTGTGACTTATTCTGAGTCATATGATAAGCTTATGCGAAATATAGATATCAAAGATATCTTGATAGAAACGGACTGTCCTTATCTTACGCCGAAACCACTCAAAAGAGATAGTCGCAATGAGCCAATAAATGTGGGTTATGTAGCAGAAAAAATTGCACATATTAAAAATATAGAGCTAGAAGAAGTTGAAAGAGTAACAACTGAAAATGCCAAAAAACTTTTTGGTATAAAGAAATAAAGGGAGGTAGAAATGTTAATCAATAGTGCTGTAAGGATGATATCTTATGCTTATGTATTCTTCTGTGGCTACTGAATATTCAGAATGTTCTTCAGTTTAAAGAAATAGAAACTCAAATCTTTCATGAGATAATCTCACTTTCTGTAATTGCAAGGGAGCCCGTTTCGCTAAGGCGAAAACGGTTCAAAATTTTTTATTGACATGAATGAATTCTTAATCTAAAATAGAATATGTTTAAAGAATATTTAAAAGAAGGAAATTTGAAAAAGAAAGATGAAAAAAAAGTTAGCAGCCAGTGGTCTGTTTTTTCTTTGGCAATGGAGCTGGGTTACTTGATTGCGATCCCTCTGGTGGTATTTGCTTTAGCCGGAAGATTTCTAGATAGAAAACTAGAGACTTCCCCATGGATTTTTTTGGCAGGAATTTGCTTGGCAATAGTGCTAACAACTTATTTGGTTTATAGAAAAACTGTTTCAGTTTTTGAAGAAGATAAATAAATCTTCATGTAGAGTTGCAAGCAGTATTCGAGTTATTCGAGTGGCTATTCGTACATTAGAGTCGCATTGATGATTTTTTAAAAACGACTCCAATACTCGAATTTTACTCGAATGACCCGAATGGATTTTAATTGTATAAGCTTAAGCTTAAGATAAATGGAAATTTCACTAGTTCCAGAATTAATAACCAGCTTCCTAGGTTTCCCAATAACAAACTCTGTTTTAGTGACCATTTTAGTAAGTCTAATTATTATTGTTGCATCTGTATTATTTAGCAAAAAATTATCAATAGTTCCAAGAGGCTTTCAGAATGTTTTCGAATATGTTTTGGAAGCTGTTTTAAATTTAGTAGACAGTGTAACGGGAGATAAGGAACAAACAAGAAAATTTTTCCCCTTAGTAGCTACAGTTTTTATATTTGTAATAATATCTAACTGGATAGGGCTTATTCCAGCCCTTGTGCCGGGAGGAACAATAGGTGTTTATCAGCTTCATGGCGGAGAAAATGTTCTGGTTCCTTTTGTAAGAAGTGGTAGTGCTGATCTCAATATGACCTTAGCGCTAGCTCTTATTGTTGTATTAACTGCGCAGTTTATGGGAGCTACAGCTTTAGGGGTAAAGAAATATGCTGGAAAGTTTTTGATAAGCCCTTTAAAGAAACCTTATTTTATAGGTACCTTTGTGGGGTTGCTGGAAATTATTTCAGAGTTTGCTAAAGTTATCTCTTTTTCGTTTCGTTTGTTTGGAAATATTTTTGCAGGAGAGGTGCTTTTGACAGTTATGCTTATGCTGGTGCCGTATTTTTTGCCGCTACCATTTTTATTTTTGGAAATTTTTGTAGGATTTATTCAGGCTCTGGTATTTGCGATGTTGACATTGGTATTTATGAAGATGGCTACAGAAGCACATTAGTTTAGGTTATAGGTTTTAGCTTTTAGCTTATAGAGACGGGGGTAAGAATTGAGTAATTAAGAAATTTATATAATAAATAATTTAAAGGTTAGTAGCTGTTATTAGATTTAATAACTAACAACTATTAACTAAAAACTAATTTTATGGCAGTTGAAGAAACAAAAGCAGTTGTTGAAGGAGCTCTTAACAATGTAGAATCTGCGAAATCTATTGGAGCAGCTATCGCTATGGGATTTGGTGCTATTGGACCTGGTATTGGTATTGGTCTTTTGGCAGCCAAGGCGCTTGAGGCTCTTGGAAGAAATCCAGAGGCAGCTTCAAAGATTCAAACAATGATGATTTTAGCTATCGCTTTTACTGAAGCTATCGCTATTTATGCATTGGTTGTTGCTCTTATAATCAAGTTTGTTTAATGGTTCACAGTTCACGGTTCACAGTTCATAGTAATTTTTGTAGCTGTGGCCCGTAATAGTGTGAATTTATTGGTAAGTGATTTATGATTTATGATTTATGATTTAGGAAGTTTTTAAACTTATTCTTAAATCGTAAATCTTAATTCTTAATTCATATTAAAATGGAATTATTAGGAAATTTAGGGATAAATGGCAAAATACTATTAGCTCAAATAATTAATTTCTTTATTTTATTTTGGGTGCTCAAGAAATTTGCCTATAAGCCAATGCTAAACTTGCTGGAAGAAAGATCTAGTAGGATTGAAAAGGGCCTTAGTGATGCTGAAAAAGCTCAGAATAAATTGGAAGAAGCTGAAAAGAAAGAAAAGAAAGTACTAAAGGATGCTAGGAAGCAAGCACAAGAGGTTATCAAGAAAGCTGAAGATCAGGCAGAAAAAAATAGAGAACAGATAGTTCTTGATTCAAAAGTGAAGGTGGAAAAAACTGTTGAAGATGCCAAAAAGAAAATTGAAGAAGAAAAGAGAATGATGATAGCTGAGGCTAAAGAAGAAATCGCAGGACTAGTGATGCTAGCAACAGAAAAAATAATTAATGAAAAAGTAGATGAAGAGAAGGATAGGGAAATAATCAATAGTGTTGTTAAATAGGTAAGTAGGAGTGAGGTAAAGATTTTTAAATCACAAATTTTTTGAAAATTATGAAAATATCGGCTAAACAATATGCTCAAGCTTTATATGAACTGACTTTAGGGAAAAGTGAGCAGGATATTGATATGGTGGTAGAGAAATTTTTTAAAAAGCTTATTAAAAGAAATCAAAAGAAAATAGCTCCAAAAATAATAGAAAAATTTAAAGATATTTACAATGAAAATAGCCAAGCAGTAGAAGCGCAAGTAATTAGTGCTAGAGAGGTAGTTGAAAGTCACTCAGATGATATAAAAAATTTCTTAAAAGAGAAGTATCGCGCTAAGGATGTTTTTTTGGATTTCAAAATAGATAAGGGCATTAAAGGTGGGATTATAATAAGAGTTGGTGATGAAGTTTTAGATGCTAGTATATCAAGTAAGTTAAAAAAAATGAATTTTTTAATAAAAAAATAATTTTATAAATAATTTAGATTTCTTATAAAAAATATGAGTAAAGATTACATTATAGAAAAGTTAAAAAAACAAATAGAGGGCTTTGAGGGTGATGCACAATCAGAAAAAGTAGGAAAAGTTAGAGAGATTGGTGATGGCGTGGCCAGAATTGAGGGGCTCAGCGATGCTATGGCATCAGAAATGCTGGAGTTTGCTGATGGAACCATGGGTGTAGCTCTTAATCTTGAGGAAGATCAAGTAGGAGCCATGATTATGGGTGACTATAGAGGTATCAAGGAGGGAGATGAAGTAAAGTCAACCGGTAAAATTCTTTCTGTCCCGGTTACTGAAAAAATGCTCGGGAGAGTTATAAATCCTTTAGGAGAGGCAATTGACGGGAAAGAAGATATTGTCTCAGATAAGTTTTATCCAATTGAGAAAAATGCTCCAGGCGTTATTGAGCGAAAATCAGTTCATGAACCTGTTCAAACTGGTATAAAAGCTATTGATTCTATGATTCCAATTGGGCGTGGACAAAGAGAGCTTATTATTGGAGATAGGCAAACAGGTAAGACCGCTATTGCAGTGGATACTATTATCAATCAAACTGACCAAGATATGATTTGCATATATGTAGCAATAGGACAGAAAGAATCAAAAGTAGCAAGAATTGTTGCAGAGCTCGAGAAGAAAGGCGCTATGGATCATACAATAGTTGTTGTGGCGGGCGCTTCTGATCCGGCAGCTTTTTCATTTATTGCTCCTTATGCCGGAGTTGCTATTGGTGAGTATTTTATGGATCAAGGAAAAGATGTATTAGTTGTTTATGATGATCTTTCAAAGCATGCCTGGGCTTATCGTCAGATATCTTTGATTCTGAAGAGACCGCCGGGAAGAGAGGCTTATCCTGGAGATGTTTTTTATATTCACTCAAGGCTTTTGGAGAGAAGCGCTAAGATGAATGAAGAGCATGGTAATGGATCAATAACAGCTCTTCCTATTATTGAAACCCAGGCCGGAGATGTGAGTGCTTATGTGCCAACTAATGTTATTTCTATTACTGATGGGCAAATTTTTCTGGAAACAGATCTTTTTAATAAGGGTATCAAGCCAGCTATTAATGCAGGACTCAGTGTTTCTAGAGTGGGATCTTCTGCGCAAATAAAAGCTATGAAAAAGGTTGCGGGAAAGATTAGATTAGATTTAGCGCAGTTTAGGGAGCTAGAGGCTTTTGCTCAGTTCGGGTCTGATTTGGATGAGAATACGAGAGCACAAATTGAAAGAGGAAAGAGAACTGTTGAAATTTTGAAGCAAAATCAGTACAATCCGATGAAAGTAGAGGTTCAAGTAGCTGTTTTGCATACTTTGATTAATGGGTTCTTAGATGATGTTGATGTAGAAAAAATTTCTGAATGGGAAGAGGGATTTACCAAGTTTATGCAGTCATCACATAAGGGAATTTTAGATGAAATTGCTGAAAAAGGAGAAATGTCTGAAGAACTAACCAAGAAACTAGAGAAAGCAACTGAAGATTATAAAGAAACGATTTAAATTACGAGATTCAAGATTGAAGATTGAAGATTTATGAAAAAATTAAATTCTTTCCAAAAAGGACTCTTAAATCATAATTCTTAAATCATAAATTAACAAAACACATGAGCAATTCAAAAGAAATCCGCAGGAGGATTACTTCCATAAATAATACAGGAAAAATAACTCGAGCAATGGAGATGGTTAGCGCTGCAAAAATGAGAAAGTCTACGGAGAGTGTTTTGAAAATTAGGGCCTATGCGCATAGTGCATGGAGTGTTCTTACTAATTTAGCTAGAGCTTTTGAAAATTATGATAATAGTCTCTTGGAGGTAAGAGAGGTTAAAAGCGTTTTAGCTATAGTCATAACTTCTAATAGGGGTCTTTGCGGGTCCTTTAATGCGCAGATTATGAAAAAAATAAAAGAAGAAATAAAAAATCCTGCTAGACTAAAAGTTAACACAACAGGAAATAAAAAAATTGAATCCAGTGTTGCCGATGAGGATTTGAAAATTGATTTTATAACAGTTGGTAGAAAAGGAGAGGGTTTGGTAAAAAAATTAGGAAAAGATATTATTGCAACATTCCCAGAACTCACTTACCTTCCTGGTATAGAGGCTGTAAGACCACTTTCAAAAGTGGTAATAGATAAATATGCTGCTAAAAAATATGATAAAGTTGTAGTTGCTTACACTGATTATGTTTCAACCGTAGTGCAGGAGCCAAAAATAAGACAAGTATTACCTGTTTCTCAAATAGATTTGGAGAAACAAATTGCTGAAATGGATAACTTAGCTAAAGAATATGGCTTGGAGAAACCAAAGATGGAATATAAGGTAGAGCCGAATCCAGAGGAGGTTTTGATTCACATTTTTCCAAGACTCATTGAGATGCAGATTTATCATGCGGTACTTGAGTCAAATGCCTCCAAAGAATCAGCTAGAATGATAGCTATGAGAAATGCAACAGATGCTGCTAAAGAAATGAGTGAAGATTTGACTTTGGCTTACAACCAGATAAGGCAAACCAAGATTACTCAAGAAATAGCGGAGATAAGCGCTGGGAGCGCAGCGCTGGGAAATTAGCTTTTAGCTTTTTAGGAATTTAGGAATATGGGAATCTAAGAATTTTGAGTTTCAGGTTTGAAGAAGTTCACAGTATGTCATCTCGAGCGGAGTGAATACGGAGTCGAGAGATCTCATTTACTTTTGTCCATTTGAGATTCCCCCACTCCGCCTGCCTACCGGACAGGCAGGCATTCGCTGTGGCCCACTTCGTAGTAGTTTTAGCGAGGCGAGTCGGAATGACAAGTAGTGGGTTTACAGTGTACAGTTAATAGTTTGCAGTATTATTATTTCTGTCAACTGTTAACTGTAGACTGAGAAAGAAGTGTTTTGAAGATAAAAAAAGAGCCATTCAATTCATTAATAATCAAATGACTCGGCAGCAGTACAAACATTATTTGTAGATTTGTAGCAGATTTGTATATTCGTAGGCATATAAATAATTTAAAATCGTAGTATAATATTATGAACCCCGTAAAATTTTTTATGAAAAACGGGAAATAATTTAATTAAATAATAAGATAAATAGGTTTAAACTTATATTAAAAATATGGAAAAAAATAACGGGTCAAGTAACATTGGAAAAATATCACAAGTAATTGGACCAGTAGTTGATGTGGAGTTTTCCGCCACGGCGGACAATGAAGTAAAGCTTCCAGAGATTTATCATGCTCTTGAAGTGGATCTAGGAAAGGTATCCGACTCCGCTGAAGCTTCGTCAAGCCAAGGCAAACTTGTTTTAGAGACACATCAGCACTTAGGTGCTAATAAGGTAAGAGCTGTGGCTATGGGATCTACTGATGGGCTTAGGAGAAGAATGGAAGTGGTTGATACCGGAGCTCCTATCAGTGTGCCAGTAGGAGAACAGACTCTGGGAAGAATGTTTAATTTGCTCGGAGAGGCTATTGATGGCAAAGAGGAGGTTCAAGTTGAGAAAAGAAATCCGATTCACAGAAAAGCTCCTGATTTTTCAGAGCAATCTACTGAAGCAGAAGTTTTAGAAACAGGAATTAAGGTTATCGACTTGATATGTCCCTTTGTAAAAGGAGGAAAGATTGGTCTGTTTGGTGGAGCAGGAGTGGGAAAAACTGTTATTATTCAAGAGTTGATTCGTAATATTGCTCAAGAGCACGGAGGGTATTCTATATTTGCTGGAGTGGGAGAGAGAACTCGAGAAGGAAATGATCTTTATCATGAGATGAAAGAGTCAGGCGTTCTTGATAAGACAGCCTTGGTTTTTGGCCAGATGAATGAACCGCCAGGAGCTCGTCAAAGAGTTGCACTTAGTGCGCTTACTATGGCAGAGCATTTTCGTGACCAGGAAGGAAAAGATACACTACTTTTTGTGGACAATATTTTCCGATTTACTCAAGCAGGTTCAGAAGTCTCTGCTCTTCTTGGGAGAATCCCTTCAGCGGTTGGGTATCAACCAACTTTAGCTGAAGAAATGGGACAACTGCAAGAGAGAATTACTTCAACTAAAAAAGGTTCTGTAACATCTGTGCAAGCTGTATATGTTCCAGCTGACGACTTAACTGACCCTGCACCAGCGACAACCTTTGGGCATCTTGACTCAACAGTGGTGCTTTCTCGTGGTCTTAGTGAGCTTGGAATTTATCCTGCAGTCGATCCACTTGATAGTTCTTCAACAATTTTGGATCCAAATATAGTTGGAAAAGAACATTATGAAGTTGCTCGTGAAGTTCAGGAAGTCCTTCAGAGATATAAAGATTTGCAAGATATTATTGCTATCCTTGGTATGGAAGAGCTTTCTGATGAAGATAAGGTTACAGTAGCTAGAGCAAGGAAGATTCAGAGATTTCTTTCCCAGCCTTTCTTTGTAGCTGAGCAATTTACAGGTGCTCCTGGAAAATATGTAAAACTAGAGGATACTATTAAAGGATTTAAGATGATACTTGATGGAAAATTGGACAATATATCTGAACAAGAGTTTTATATGAAAGGTGGTATTGGAGAAGTTAATAAGGAGGGAGACATGAAAAAAGAAAAGAAGGAGGAAAAAGGAGAAGATAAGAAAAATGTGAAGAAAAATAAATAATTCATTTTCCCACGAATCTACAAATGTGGTTAGTTTTTTCGCTTCGGGTATGTTATTTTTCTCACTATAGGCAACCCAGTTCTGATTTTTAAAATTAAGGAACGTTCCTAGGTGAGAAAAATAACATACCCTCTGCGAAAAAGCATTTAATTTTTTGAAATTACGATAAACTACACTTTAGCTAAATAATATTTATTGGCGTGTAATCCTAGAATATATTTATGAGCAATGAAACAATAGGACTAAAAATAGTTACCCCGGAAAGAGTTACTTATGAAGGAGACGGAGTTAATCAAATAACTCTACCTGTTTCTGATGGAGAAGTAACTATTTTGCCTAACCATAGGTCTTACATAGCCTCTCTTAAGCCAGGTGAAATTGTTCTCAAGAAAGATAATGAAGAGACTAGTTTGGCCGTGACCGGAGGCTTCATAGAATTTAATGATAATAAATTGGTGATTTTGGCAGATGAGGCGGAGAGAGCTGAAGACATTGATCTGAAAGAAGCTGAGGAGGCAAAAAAAAGAGCAGAGGAGCTTAAGAATAAAGCAATTGGAACTGATGATGTTGAATATGCCAGAGTTGCAGCTGCTCTTGAAAATGAATTAGCTAGAATAAAGGTAGCTAAGAGGTACTTAAGAAGAAGAGGTTTATAAAATAATTTATAACAATAAGATGAGTGAATTAAAAGAGGAGGTTTTAAATAATATGGAATCAAAGGAGGAAAAAATGAATTTCAAAGAGATTGCAAAGAAGAATTTTAGTGCTTGGAACGAAATGCTTCAATCACGAGATCCTAAAAAGGTTGCAGAGCTATACAAAGAAGATGCAACTTTCTTGCCAACAGTATCTCCTGAATTTAAAACCGGCAAAGAAGGAGCTTGTGATTATTTCGAACATTTTCTGGCTAAAAATCCTAACGGAGAGATCAAAGGCGAAGTAGTTCAACCCTTGGGAGATGCAACTTATTTGCATTCGGGGATGTATGATTTTGAGGTCGACGGAAAAGATGGACGGATCATCGTTGAGGCGAGATTTTCCTATGTCTGGCAGAAAAATAATAATGATGAGTGGAAGATATTGCACCACCATTCATCTGTAAAGCCTGAATAAGCAAGTTTGTAAAATTTGCTAAAAGCTTAAAGGTAAATCTACTTTTAAGCTTTTGTTTTTTTTAGTGATATTGTGTGTTAAAATAAACATAATTAAATATAATTAAATTAAAATAAAAATATGATGAATGAAAATTTCAAAAAAGTATTGAAAGCACTTGGAGTTTTATTATTGGTATTATTTCTCTGGGGAGTTTTTAATCTTTTTTTTGGGGGAAAGAACTATAAAAATCAAAAAAATGTAAACTATCAAGTTTCTGAACATGAAATGATGGATGATGCTATGGGCAGTGCGGACTCTATGCCACGCAGTAAAAATAATATTGGAGCAGGCAGTGCTCTTAGGTCGGATATGCCCCAAATGGAGGTGTCAGAAAAAGAAGCAATAAGAAATTCACTTGAAGATGGTGTTCAAAGCGATAAAAAAGTTATCAAAAATGGAAATCTGAAATTGCAAGTTGAAAAGACTGAAAAAGCAGCCGATGAGATCAAGCAAATAGCTATTAACCAAGGAGGGGAAGTTTTTGCTACTAATTTTTATGAAAAAACAAAGGGTCAAAAATCTGGCACAATTGTGGTAAAAGTCCCAGTCAATAAATTTGAAGATACTTTGTCTGCAATGAAAAATGTATCTACTCAAGTAATGAGTGAGTCGACTACTGGTCAAGATGTTTCTGCGCAATATACTGACCTTGAAGCCCAGCTTCGAAACAAAAGAGCGGAAGAAGAAAGCTTTGTAGCTATTCTTGATAGGGCTGGAGATATTGACGACGTTCTAGCTGTAACTAAACAGATAGCTAGGGTGCGTGGAGAGATAGAAAGAATTCAAGGACGATTGAAGTATTTGAGTAATCAGACAGATATGTCAACTATATCGGTAAGCATAAGTGAAGACGTAGAGATTGCGCCGGTAACAAGTGACTGGAGGCCTTGGCAAGTTATAAAAAAATCTTTTAGTGAACTAGTGGATAATACTCAGGATTTTGTGAATGGCATTATAAGATTTATAATAGTGGGCATTCCTTCACTTGTTCCATTCTTATTATTCTTATGGGTAATTTACTGGGGGGTTAAAAAGATCTATAAGCGCTTAAGTATGTAGACACTTGAGCGTTGAAAAACTTGGATATATGATCATAAAAATTTTAAGAACGACACTTATTTCTACGTGTCGTTCTTCAGTTGAAAGACAAGAAGAAATAGCATAGGATGGTATAGGTAAGCGTGTAAATATAAACATGCAAACATGTAAACATATAAACATATTATGAATGATTTTCAAGAAAAACTTAAAATTAAGATGGATGATTATGCTCATCTAGTCTATGATATTACAAAAAAATTTCCACACTCTGAATTGTACGGGACTACATCGCAGATGAGAAGATCTAGTCTTTCAGTTATTTTAAATTACATTGAAGGATTTGCGAGAAAGAAAAAAGCGGTTAAGAGAAATTTTTGGGAGATTTCTTATGGATCATTAAAGGGGAATCTAAATATTTATTGCATTTCACATTAGTAGAAAATTATTATAAAAAAGAAGAATATGATAAAGTTGTTGAATTAGCTGATGAAATTGGCGCAATGCTTTGGAAATTAATTAGTTCGTTAAAGTAATTATCAATTGTTTAAATGTTTTCATGTTTAAATGATTAAATGTTTGTATGAAAAAATATAATCACAAAAAAATAGAACCGAAATGGCAGAAAAAATGGGAAGAGAAAAATCTTTATAAAACTAAAGATTCTCAAGATAGTCCCAAATATTATATATTAGACATGTTTCCATATCCTTCTGGAGACGGACTTCACGTGGGTCATCCCAAGGGATATATCGCAACTGATATTTTCGCACGTATGAAAATGATGCAAGGATATAATGTACTCCACCCTATGGGATGGGATGCTTTTGGCCTTCCGGCAGAAAATTATGCGCTCAAGCACAAAACTCATCCGCGTGAGATGAATGAGAAAAATATAAAAACTTTCAAAAATCAATTAAAGAAAATTGGTTTTACTTATGATTGGAGCAGAGAGATAAATACAACAGATCCGGAATTTTACAGGTGGACGCAGTGGACTTTTCTTAAGATGTTTGAAAAAGGGTTGGCTTATGAATCCAATGAGCCTATCAACTGGTGCCCGAGCTGCAAGACAGGGCTAGCTAATGAAGATTTGGAAGATGGAAAATGTGAAAGATGTGGAAGTGAAATTGAGCAGAAGCCGATTCGTCAATGGGTTCTCAAGATTACTGATTATGCAGAGAAAATGCTTCAAGACCTAAGTAAACTTCCGAATTGGGATGAGTCTATCAGGGAAATGCAAAAAAATTGGATTGGTAAGAGCTCCGGCTCAAAAATAAAATTTTTAATCCGAAGCTCTTCGCGGACTGATGCGGACTTGACGCAGACTAACGCAGAACGTGGTCCGCGTGATTCAGTTTTGAGTCAGCATGAGTCTGCGACCGTAGAGGTATTTACGACAAGGGTGGATACGATTTTTGGGTGCACTTATATGGTGGTGGCGCCGGAACATGATTTAGTTAAGAATAATGAATTAGGAATTGCGAATTATGATGAGGTTCAAGAATATATTGAGAAAGCGAAAAAGAAAACTGAATTAGAAAGAACTGAATTGCAAAAAGAAAAAACGGGCGTCGAAATAAAAGGTATCAAGGCTGTTAATCCTTTCAATGGCGAGGAAGTGCCTATTTTTGTGGCTGATTATGTATTGGGTCATTATGGAACTGGAGCGGTAATGGCAGTGCCGGCGCATGATGAGCGTGACTACGAATTTGCTACGCGTCACAACGCGTCGCTAACCAACGCGGACGATACACTGACTAACGCGGAAAAAATTGAGATCAAGCAATCGATAGCACCGCATTTTGTCGATAAAAATAATCCTCCACAAAAAGGAAAAAAAGTAGTCTCCAGAAGAGCTGTACAATGCGTGGTGAAACATTGGAATAAAGACCAAATATTAACTTTGCATTGGAAGAAATTTCCCTGGAAGACATTTATTATAGGGGGAATAAAGGATCGTGAAACTATTGAAGAATGTGCGCTTAGAGAATTGAAAGAAGAAACTGGTTACAAAAATATTAAATCAATTAAAAAAATTGGCGGAGAATTTCACAGTGAATTTTTTGCGGCGCATAAGGATGTAAATCGCTATGCTTACATGCAAGGAGTTTATATCGAGTTAGCAGATAGTGAGCAGCAAGAAACATCTTTAGAAGAGCACGAGAATTTTGACATTGTGTGGACTGACAGAAAAAAAGTTGCAGAAAAACTGACGAGTGATGATATAAAAAACATGTGGAACAACTTACAAAAGAGCGAGGAGGTTTTTACGGGTGATGGTGTCCTTATGAGTTCAAATAATTTCAATGGACTGACTTCTGAAAATGCTCGGGAAAAGATGACTGCTTGGCTGGAGGAAAATAACCTAGGAGGAAAAGAAATTAATTATAAACTTAAAGATTGGGTTTTCTCTCGACAGAGATATTGGGGAGAGCCAATTCCGATAGTTCATTGCGAAAAATGCGGAGTTCAAGGTGTACCGGAGAAAGATTTGCCAGTTATTCTTCCAGATGTTGAAAGCTATGAGCCAACTGGAACAGGTGAGTCTCCATTGGCGGGAATTGAAGAATGGGTGAATACTACTTGTCCAAAGTGCGGAGGTGAGGGAAAAAGAGAGACTAATACCATGCCTCAATGGGCGGGATCAAGCTGGTATTATCTCAGGTTCATGGATCCAAAAAATGATAAGTCTTTAGTGGACAAAGAAAAGGAGAGATATTGGTCTCCAGTTGACTTTTATGTAGGAGGAGCAGAGCATGCCACTAGGCATCTTATTTATGCTAGATTTTGGCACAAATTTCTTTATGATATTGGTGTTGTTAATTATGAAGAGCCCTTTACTCGATTACAACATGTAGGAATTATACTTGCAGAAGATGGAAGAAAAATGAGTAAGCGCTGGGGAAATGTTATTAATCCGGATGAGATTGTAGAAAATTTTGGAGCAGACTCTCTTCGTGTTTATGAAATGTTTATGGGGCCATTTTCTCAAAGTTCATCGTGGAGCACTAACGGCCTTGTAGGGGCTAAGAAATTTCTTGATAAAACATGGAAGGTTTTTCAAGAAAAAGAATTAGTTGATTGTGAAGGAGGAGGGTGTGAAAATATATCCAAAGAACTTCCACCGCTTTTTCATAAAACAATCAAGAAAGTAACTGAAGATATTGAGACTTTCAATTTTAATACAGCGGTTAGCCAGATGATGATTTTTATCAATGAATGCTTGAGGCACGACAAGCTCCCCAAGACAGCTTTGGAAAAATTTCTTATGTTACTTGCTCCTTTTGCTCCGCATATTGCAGAGGAAATTTGGCAAAACATTTTGAAACACGAGAAATCTATATTCCTTGAAAAATGGCCGAAATATGATGAAAATAAGATTCAAGATGAAACTATTGAAATGGTGATTCAAGTGAATGGAAAAGTGCGTGATAAAATTCAGGTTGAAGTTGATATCTCCGAAGATGAAGCTAAAAAAATTGCGTTAGGAAGTGAGAGAGTTCAGAAATTTACTCAAGGAAAAGAAGTTAGGAAGATTATTTTTGTTAAAGGACGACTAATTAACGTGGTGATTTAAGATTAAAGATTTATTAATGAGTTCCTACAAATATACAAATGTAGTACAAATCTACAAATTTATATAAATTCCTGCAAATTTGTATTTGAGCTAAGTAGGTGAATATTAACTCGTATAGTGGTGTAATTAAATGATAGAAGATAAAGTCATTTACAAAGAATTAAGCTATCAAATAGTTGGTATATTATTTGAGGTTTATAATGAGTTGGGATATGGGTATAAGGAAAAGTATTATGAGCGAGCTGTTATTGAATGCTTAAAAGAAAAGGGATTATATTTCTCCAATCAATTAATGTACAGGATTAAGTTTAAGGAAAAAGAAATAGGTAAATATTATTTAGATTTTTTAATTGAAGATAAAATAGTTCTGGAATTGAAAAAAGGAAATCATTTTTCAAAAGGAAATATAGAGCAAGTTAAAGGGTATCTAAAAGCTACTGATAAAAAATTAGCCATACTGGCTAACTTTACTTCCAGGGGAGTGAAATTTTTAAGAATATTAAATATAAATAAACAGTAATTTGTAAATTTGTAATAAATTTGTAAATCTGTAGGGAATAATGAATATAGTAACAATCGGCGGAGGTACTGGGAGCTTTACTTTACTCTCGGGTCTTAAAAAATATCCTTTAAATATTACTGCTATTGTTACAATGGCAGATGATGGTGGGTCTACTGGAAAATTACGTGATGAGTTGGGAGTGCTTCCGCCAGGAGATATCAGACAGTGCTTGGTGGCTCTTTCTCAGTCATCAGATACCTTAAGAGATCTCATGAATTATCGTTTTGAAAAAGGCGATCTTCAGGGACATAATTTCGGAAACTTGCTACTTTCAGCTCTAGAAAAAATTGAAGGCAACTTCTCATCAGGACTTCAGAAAGCCTCGGATATTTTAAATGTTAGAGGGGAGGTAATACCAGTCTCAGAAGAGGAGATGAATCTTTGTATAAGATTAAAAAACGGCAAAATTCTAATTGGAGAGAAACAACTTGATCATAATAAGGATGTGAGAAAGTGTGGAATTGAAAAGGTTTATTTAGATCCAGTTCCAAAAGCAAATAAAAGAGCTATCAAGGCTATTGAGAATGCGGATATTATCGTTATTGGTCCAGGAGATCACTATGGATCGATTTGCCCTAATTTTCTCGTAAAGGGAGTTTCACAAGCTATTTGCAAGTCAAAAGCGAAAGTGGTCTATAATTGCAATCTAACCAATAAGAAAGGGCAAACCAAGGGCTTCGACGCTGATAATTATGTTGAAGAGATAAATAAATTTCTTAGTAAAGATAGGGTTGATTTTGCAATTATTCCTTCTAAAAAGCCTTCTAAAGATCTGATCAATAAGTATGAAAAAAGAGAAGGGATTAATTCTGTAGTTAGGTTTATTGAAGATTCTCGAAATTTGAGAAATTATTGTTTGATTATGGCTGATATTATCAAAAAAAATGTAATCAAGAAAAATAAAAACGACAAAATCGCTCAGTCTAGATCATTCATTCGTCATGATAGTGATAAATTAGCAAGAGTCATTATCGAGATCTCTGAGATGGACAAGAAGAGCATAATTAAAAAAATAGTTTAATTCGTATATTTGATTTCGCTGTTGATATATGTTACAATAAAAAAGATTTTGTAAAAAAAAATAAAAAAATAAAAATAGATAAATTATGTTACCACGACGCAATAAAGGCAATGGTGTAGTAAAAAAATAAGAAATAGAGGAGGAACTGTGCTCCCCCTGGTTTTTAATTTTGGAATAAAAATATCAGTAGTAAAAATAAAAAGAACTTTTCTAAAAGCTAAATGGAAAAGAGCTTTGGCTAGCTTTCTCATAATATCTCTAGTAGCTTCCAGTATGCTTCTTTTTAGAAATCCTCAAAGCGCTAATGCTGATTATGTAAACAATGTAAACCAAGGAAGTTGGAGTGGAGGAGCAGATACTGTAAGCACCGTTACTACCGAAACCAAAGATGGATGGAATAAGTATTATGAGAAGGATGCCGAAATAGCAGCAGGAGAAGATATCAGTTTGTCCGCACAAACAGTAGAAGGAACTGCAAATATCGATTTCACCACCGAAGCAAATTATATCCAAGAAGACAGTAATTACACTGATTTTTTGGCAGGTCTAATTCAATTGGAAAGTGGATCAATAGCTGAACAACAAAAAATCACTGCTTCTGACTCTCAGGCAGATGATAACTTTGGATATTCTGTAGCGATTGACGGAGATACGGCTATTGTAGGAGCGTATAAAGAAGATCCTTCCGGTATTAGTGGAGCTGGATCTGTGTACATCTTCACCCGCTCTGGCGAAGTGTGGACCCAGCAGCAAAAAATCATTGCTTCTGACTCTCAGGCAGATGATAATTTTGGATCTTCTGTAGCGATTGACGGAGATACGGCTATTGTAGGAGCGTATAAAGAAGATCCTTCCGGTATTAGTGGAGCTGGTTCTGCGTACATCTTCACCCGCTCTGGCGAAGTGTGGACCCAGCAGCAAAAAATCACTGCTTCTGACTTTCAGGCAGATGATAATTTTGGATCTTCTGTAGCGATTGACGGAGATACGGCTATTGTAGGAGTGCATAAAGAAGACCCTTCAGATCTTTCTAATGCTGGTTCTGCGTACATCTTCACCCGCTCTGATACTACTTGGACCCAGCAGCAAAAAATCAATGCCTCTGATAAAGAGGCTACTGATTATTTTGGATCTTCTGTAGCGATTGATGGAGATACAGTAGCTGTAGGAGCTTCTCATGAAGACCCATCCGAACTATCTGATGCCGGCTCTACATATATCTTTATCCGTTCTGAAGGTGTTTGGACCCAGCAGCAAAAAATCAATGCTGATGACTTTCAGACAGGTGATTGGTTTGGATCTTCAGTAGCTATTTCAGGAGAAACTATAATTGTAGGAGCTCACGGCGAAGACCCTTCAGATCTTTCTACTGCTGGTTCTGCGTACATCTTTACCCGCTCTGATACTACTTGGACCCAGCAGCAAAAAATCAATGCCTCTGATAAAGAGGCTACTGATTATTTCGGATATTCTGTAGCGATTGATGGAGATATGGCCATTGTGGGTGTGATTTCCGAAGATCCGTCTAGTCTTGCCAACGCTGGTTCTGCTTACATTTTTAGTCGCTCTGACACTGTTTGGACAGAGGAGAAAAAAATCACTGCTTCTGATAAGGCGGAGTATGACGCTTTTGGAAGATCTGTAGATATTTCCGGAGTTACAACCATTGCAGGGGCTTATACCGAAGATCCTTCTAGTCTTAATTCTGCCGGTTCTGCTTACATTTTTGCCAGTGATTATCCTACAATTTCTTCATATGTCACCACTTCCGCCACTTCTCAAATAGATACTTCTTCTTGGTCAGCTATGAATAGTACAACACTCACCCAAACAACCCCTACTAATACTGATATCAAATATCTCACTTCATTTGACAACCGCTCAACTTGGAAATATTGGGATGGCAGCGCTTGGCAAACTAGTGATTTGGCAAGCATTGAAACTAATGGAAATTCAAACACAGTTTTAGAGGGATTATCAACAGCCAACTGGGAAAGCGCCGGCGGATTTACTTCTGGAACGCTTGATTTTGCAGTGAGCCTGAGCACTACTGACACTGCTGTCACTCCAAGTTTAGATCAAATAAGTGTAAATTATTCATATACACCAACTTCGACTTCAAGCATCGATTTTACTACCGAAGCAGACTACATCCAAGAAGATATCTCCACAGATACAACTCTTACTCCCAGCGCTACTACTGGAGACGTAACTTTAACTCTAGGATCAGGAAACTGGTCTGACATAACTAAAGCAGAGGTAGGAACTAAAGTTATAGGTAACGGAGGAGTAGCTACTATAAGCGAAGCTCCAACTGCCAGTACCTCCATCCAAGCTTCAGTAGATATAAGTTTTACTGACACAAGTTCAATTGCAAGCGGAGGCTGGCAACTGGTAGGAACAAAGATTGATGGGAGTTTGAAGTTGAATGAAGTCAGCACTACAGATATGACAGCATGGAATCAGATAGATGTGGATACTGGAGCTAATCATCAATATATTGATTCCATAATCTATGATTCAACTAATAATAAATATGTAGCAGCTGGAAGAGATGATAACGGAACAGATTATGACGCCACCGTCTGGGAATCCCCCGACCTCACAACCTGGACTCAGCGAGATGTGGACACTGCTGCTGATAGGCAAGGTATTAATTCCATAATCTACGACTCAGTTAATAATAAATATGTAGCTGCCGGCTATAGTGATAACGGAACAGATCTTGATGCCATCGTCTGGGAATCAACTGACCTCATAACCTGGACCAAGCGAGATGTAGGTACTGGTGCTGATTCTCAAAATATTCTTTCCATAATCTACGACTCAGTTAATAATAAATATGCAGTTGCTGGGTATAGTTATAATGGAACATATTATGACGCCATCGTTTGGGAATCCACTGATCTCATATCCTGGACTCAGCGATATGTAGACCCTGACATTATTAATAAATATATTAATTCCATAATCTATGATTCAACTAATAATAAATATGTAGCAGCAGGTTATAGTAGAGACGGAGCTGCAAATGATGACGCCATCGTTTGGGAATCCACTGATCTCGTAACTTGGACTCAGCGGGATGTGGAAGGTGGTGCTGATACTCAAAGAATTGAGTCCATAATCTACGATTCAGTTAATAGTAAATATGTAGCTGCCGGTTATGATGATAATGGAACAGATGAAGATGCCATCGTCTGGGAATCCACTGACCTCACAACTTGGACCCGGAGAAATGTGGATACGGGTACTAATAAACAAGAAATATATTCCATAATCTACGACTCAGTTAATAATAAATATGTAACCGCTGGGTTTGATAAAAACGGAACAGATGTTAACGCTACGATTTGGGAATCCACTGATCTCGTAACTTGGACTCAGCGAGATGTGGACACTGGAGCTAATAGTCAACGTATTTATTCCATAATCTATGACTCAGTTAATTCTAAATATGTCTCAGCTGGTTATATCAATAACGAAGATAATGACGCCACCGTTTGGTCTTTAAGTCTTGCAAGCGAATACCCAACTTCTCCTCACTATACAACCACTTCCGCCACTTCTCAAATAGATACTTCTTCTTGGTCAGCTATGAATAGTACAACACTCACCCAAACAACTCCTGCTAATACTGATATCAAATACCTCGCATCTTTCGACAACCGCTCAACTTGGAAATACTGGGACGGCAGTGCTTGGCAAACTTCCACTCTGGACAATATCGAAACCAATGGAAACTCAAACACAGTTTTGGAGGGATTATCAACAGCCAACTGGGAAAGCGCTGGAGGTTTCACTCCTGGTACCCTTGACTTTGCAATCAGTCTTTCTACAACCGATAGTAGTGTCACTCCAAGCCTGGAGAGCATAGTTATAAGCCATGGAACCACTCAAACCAAATCCCTCACATCCTCCAAGTTTGATACCGAGTCAATCAAAACTTCTATCGGAGGACTTACTTGGGATGAAGACCCCACTCTTCCGGCTAGCTCAGAAGTATCTATCGCACTAAGAACTGCTTCTAGCGAAGGAAATCTCGACAGTGCAACTTGGGAAACTATCGGAACTTCCACTCCTTCATCTCTTACCACGGGCTGCACCAAATCAGGGACTACTGTAACTTGTGACTCTACTACTATCCCCAACGGAATGAAAACAGGAGGGGATGATAGATGGTTCCAATATAAAGTTAGTATTACTAGTGGAGGAGTTTCGCCAACAGTAACTAACATTAACCCAATCTACGAACAAGACACAGTTGCTCCAACTATTACTTCTATTACTTCCACAACTGCCAACGGAGAATACGGAGAAGGAGATGATATAGATATAACTTTAAACTTTTCTGAAGATGTAGTTTCTTCTACAGGTCTCACAGTAACTTTGAATACTGGAGGAACTTTTGATATTCCTGCTTGGAGCACTGCAGTATCAAACGTAACCGGAACTTATACAGTAGGAGCCGGAGAAGAAGTGGCTGATTTGAGTGTAACCGGAGTAACCGGAGATATTACTGATCAACCAGCTAATAGTCTAGCTTTAGATAATGCAAGCATTGATTTTGCAGATGCGGGGGATTATGTGCAAGAAAACATCAGCGACACAGAGATAATTTTAGGACAAGTGAAATTAAGAAGTCAACAATTTGTAGAGGATAATAAGCTGCTGGCATCAGACGTGGAAGCGAGTGACAACTTTGGATATTCAGTATCCATCTCTGGCGACACTGCTATTGTAGGAGCTTATAATGAAGACACCGGAGCATCCAATGCCGGAGCCGCCTATATCTTCACTCGTTCCGGATCAACATGGACAGAAGAGCAAAAAATCCAAGCTTCAGATAAAGAATCAGATGATAATTTCGGACACTCAGTATCCATCTCTGGCGACACTGCTATTGTAGGAGCTTATAATGAAGACACCGGAGCATCCAATGCCGGAGCCGCCTACATCTTCACTCGTTCCGGATCAACATGGACAGAAGAGCAAAAAATCCAAGCTTCAGATAAAGAATCAGATGATAATTTCGGACACTCAGTATCCATCTCTGGCGACTCTGTTATTATAGGAGCTCCCAATGAAGACACCGGAGCAGACAATGTCGGAGCCGCCTACATCTTCACTCGTTCCGGATCAACATGGACAGAAGAGCAAAAAATCCAAGCCCCTGATAAAGAATGGCTTGATAATTTCGGATACTCAGTATCTATCTCTGGCGACACCGCTATTATAGGAGCTTATAAGGAAGACACCGGAGCATCCAATGCCGGAGCCGCCTACATCTTCACTCGTTCCGGATCAACATGGACAGAAGAGCAAAAAATCCAAGCTTCAGATAAGGAAACAGATGATTTGTTTGGACGTTCAGTATCTATCTCTATGGACACTGTTGTTGTAGGAGCTTATCTTGAAGACACGGGAGGAGAATCAGCCGGAGCCGCTTACATCTTTACCCGCTCTGGAACTACCTGGACAGAAGAGCAAAAAATCCAATCTTCTGATATAGAAGCATATGATAGTTTCGGATATTCAGTATCTATCTCTGGCGACACCGCTATTATAGGAGCTTATAAGGAAGACACCGGAGCATCCAATGCCGGATCCGCCTACATCTTCACTCGTTCCGGATCAACATGGACAGAAGAGCAAAAAATCCAATCCTCTGACATAGAAGAGAGTGATAGTTTTGGATATTCAGTGGCTGTCTCTATAGAAAGTGCAATCGCAGGAGCATATTTTGAAGCTACTGGTGGTTCTGCAGCTGGAGCCGCTTATATTTTTAGTAGTAGCTATTCAAATACTTCTTCTTACATCACCACCTCCGCCACTTCTCAAATAGATACTTCTTCTTGGTCAAGTATGAGTAGTGCAACACTCACCCAAACAACTCCAGCTAACACTAGCATCAAATATCTCACTTCATTTGACAACCGCTCAACTTGGAAATACTGGGACGGCAGTGCTTGGCAAACTTCCACTCTGGACAATATCGAAACCAATGGAAACTCAAACACAGTTTTGGAGGGATTATCAACAGCCAACTGGGAAAGCACTGGAGGTTTCACTCCAGGAACACTTGACTTTGCAATCAGTCTTTCTACAACCGATAGTAGTGTCACTCCAAGCCTGGATTCTATAGTCGTAAACTTCACCGCTCCTGACGACACTTACGCCAACACTACTACGAACCCCGACCACACCACGAGTAATCTGGCTACCAACAGCATCCTCCTAGATGCCACAGCTCCAACTTCTACAGTTACCATACCTGACGGAGTAACTCTCGAATACACCCAAATAGATACTCTCACTGGTACCGCTTCAGATGATAACACTTTGGACAAAACAGAAATAACTATCCAGAATACAGACTCAGGGCTTTATTGGACAGGAACTGCTTGGGGAGACCAAACTTGGCTTACAACTACAGGAACAACTTCTTGGGAATATGACTCATCTAATGTGACTTGGATAGTGGATGAAAACTTTACAGTAAGATCCAGAGCTATCGATCAAGCTGGAAACATAGAAACCCCAAGTGCCGGTAATTCATTTATCTTCATAAACTCTCCACCGACTATTACTATCAATTCAACTCAAAAAACTGCTTCAGAAGTGGTAGTTGATTATGATGTAGATGACATAGAATCAGCAGCTACTAATGTGTCCTTAGCTTATGACTCAAATGGAACATTAGTAAACAGCTTAGACAATTCCTCTACAGCTTCTATAGAAATATCTGATACAAGCAACTTCCCAGCTAGTGGAACTATTCTTCTTAAGTATGGAACAGGAACAAGCACCAGATATGAAAACATAACTTACACTAGTGTCAATGGAAATTATCTAGAAGGAATTACTAGAGGAACCGATTCTACTATTGCTTACTCTCATGATGCCGGGGAGACAGTAAGAATTAAAGCCAATACCCTTAGTGGAGATGTAGGTAGTGTGGCTAACGGAACAGATAAAACTATTACTTGGAATGCAACCTCTGACACAAGTTTCAATAACGCTACTCAAACAGTAACAGTTGTTTCTAATGACGGAGCTAGCGCCAATAAGATTGGAGTAGGTACTTCAGGAACCTTTGACTTTGATACAACTACTCCAACTATCAACTCAGCTAATATCAACGCCTTAAGTGATCCTGCCCAACTCACTTTCGATGTAACAGACAATGATTCTATAGAAATGATGATTTCTCTAGAGAGTGATTTCACAGGAGCTAGTTGGGAAGCCTACACTTCTGACCCAACAATATCTCTAGATACTGATCCTGACACAGTTTATGTTAAATTTAGAGATCAACAAGAAAACATAACAGCTACCCAAGAGTTAACTACTCCTCAATCACCACAATCACTCATGATTCAAGATGTTTCTTCTACTGAACAAAACAAGTGGAGACTTTACACTTCTTGGCAAATCATCTCGGAACCAACTGCTGGTTTCAAAGCTTACAGGATCTATAGGTCAACTTCTCAAGGAGGAACATATGTTTACCAGGGATCAACTGCCGAGGGGGATATCAACGTTGATTATTATGCTGATAATGTTAATGAAGATGATACTTACTACTACAAAATAGCTAGTGAAGATCTAGATGGTAATATCTCAAATTACTCAACTTACGTCTGGGGAACTGCTAACGGAACCCAAGATGCTGGAGAAGGTGGGGGAGGATCATCCGGAGACTCAACCGCACCAACTATAAATACAGGACCAACTGTTGAATCTACTACTGCTTCTTCTGCAACCATATCTTTCAATACAGATGAATCTTCAGACTCATTCATAGAGTACGGAACTACAACTAGTTACGGAAATGTCTATGGCACACCAGACTTAACTACCGCTCATTCTGTAGCTCTACCGGATTCTCTTAGCGGAAGCGAAACTTATCACTTTAGAGTAAGAACTAGAGACGCAGCCGGAAACCTAACTATTTCTAGCGATTACACATTTGATACCCAAGAAGGAGCAGATGAAACTCCTCCAGTAATAACTGATGTTTTAACTTCTTCTCTAGCTCCAACTTCAGTTACAATAACTTGGACTACTGATGAAGGTTCTAATTCCTTAGTAGACTTTGGAACAACTCAAAATACTTACACAACTACTCAAGGAAATTCAGATGAAGAAACTACTAATCATGAAGTAACCTTAACTGGACTAAGTCCAGCTACTCCTTACTATTTCAGAGTTAAATCAGAAGATACCCTGGGCAACCAAGGAGAAGACGATAACAGTGGAAATGATTATACCTTTACTACTGATGCTTCTCCAAATCCAGGAGACGTAACTCCTCCAACTATTAGTAGTGTAAGTACTTCCAACCTAACCAGCAGTTCTGTAACTATTACTTGGAGCACCAATGAAGATGCTGATTCAGTAGTAGGTTATTCAGAAGACACTAGTTACACACAAGAACAAGGATCAATTGCACTTACTCAATCTCATTCCATCAATCTTTCAGGATTATCTCCAGAAACAACCTATTACTTCCAAGTTAAATCAAGAGACAATGCTGGCAACCTTCAAACTGAAACAGATGATCAAGTATACACATTTACTACAAATACTTCAGGATCTGGAGACGGACCAGTTATCTCAGATGTTTTTGTAAGTGATCTTAGCTACAATTCAGCTACTATTAATTGGGATACAGCAGCGGAGGGGAATAGTTTGGTGGACTATGGAGTCAGTTCTAGTTTTGGGGAGAGTTATGGAAATAGCAATGAAGAGGTTCTTGATCACAGCGTAAAAATACCAGGACTTAGTTCTCTTACTACTTATTATTTTCAAGTTAAAACTAAAAATAATAGTGGAAATGAACAAGTTGTATCCACCGATGACCAAAGCCAACCTCTAACCTTTACCACTCTCTCAGGTTCCCTAGACTCTGATGATGATGGAGAAGGAGACCAACTAAAAGATATTTCAGAAGATCTTGAAGGACTTGTTGATGACTATGAATATAGTGAAGAAGATGTTCAAGGAGCTCTAGCTAAAGTTTTCACTATTACTTCAGAAGGACCTTCTGTAGAAATAACTAACAATACTACTGCAACAGTAACTTGGGACACTAGTAAAGGATCAAATGGAAAAGTAGTTTACTGGGAAGATGGATCAAGTGAAGACACAGCTGCGACTGCATCAGAAGTAGGAAACACTAACAAAGAGCATGAAGTGATTATTAAAAATCTTAATGCTCAAACAACTTACAACTATTACACCAAGTCAGCTACTCCTCTAGGAGGAGAAGTAGAATCAAGTGCAAAAACTTTTGAAACAGGAGATACTCCAAGTATCTCAGGTATCAATGTAACAGACATAACTCTAGACAGTGCTGTAGTTTCTTGGATAGCCTCAGCATCATCTCTTAAAGTTGAATACGGAACTTCTTCTAAATATGGAAGTGAAATTGATGCTGGAGTTGGAGAAGATGAATCTACACATGCTGCTAAATTAGAAGAATTAAGCTCAGGAGAAACCTATCATTTTCGAATCAAAGGAGTGGATGATGATGACGAAACTGTAACTTCTGATGACTATTCTTTCACAACCTCAGAGCTTCCAGAAATATCCAATGTTACGACAACAGAAACTACTACTGAAACTGTAACTATAACTTGGAACACCAACACTAAAACAGATTCAAAAGTTAACTACAAGGTTCAAGGAGAGACAGAAGGAGCTTCCCAAGGAAAGCTAGAGGCAGTTAATGAGCACGAAGTAGTAATTGAAGACTTAATACCTGGAACAACTTATGAATACACTGTCTCTTCCAAGGATCAATTTGCAAACAGCTCCAATAGTGAGTCACAATATTTTACAACCCAAGATGACAGCAATCCTCCAAAAATCAGAAGTGTTAAACAAGAAGCTACAGTATTCCCTAACAAAGAATCAAAAATTCAAACTATTGTTTCTTGGAACACTGATAAAGCAGCTAACTCAGTTATCGCTTACAAAGAAGGTAAAATTAATGGAGATGAAGGTATTGAAGAAAAAATGTTAGACAACAATACTACTGAATTTAATGGCTGGAAAATAGTCAGAAAAGAAGATAACTCATTAAATCATATGTTTGTTTTCACAGACTTCAATCCATCTTCAGTCTACTATTTCAAAGTAGCTAATATTGATAAAAGAGGTAATGTAGCTACCTCTGACAATTATTCAGTTATGACTCCAGCTAAAAAGAAATCAATATTCGACCTCATAATTAGTAACTTTGAAGATACTTTTGGTTGGGTGAAACAGGTGGGGAGGTAGAATTTGATGTTAATTTTTAATTGTGATATTATTGATTATGTTAAAAAAATAAAGATAAAAGATAGGAAGAAATAAAAATAGATAAAAAATTAAAACATTAAAAAATGAGTTCATTTATAGAACTAGAAAATATAAATCTTACATACAATAAAGATAAGGACAATGCTTACCAAGCTCTTTTTGACATAAATTTAAAAATTAAAGAAGGAGAGTTTGTAGTAATTTTTGGGCCATCAGGATGTGGAAAATCAAGTCTTTTAAATATTATTGCTGGGCTAGAAGATCCTGATGAAGGAGATGTTTCTATAGAGGATAGAGATCTTTTGTCTATGAATGAAAAAGAAAAGGTAGAATTCCATTGCAATAAAATGGGAATGATTTTTCAGTCATATAACCTTATTTCAACTTTAGATGTTTTGAACAATGTTGCTCTTCCTCAAATGTTTAATAACAAAAGAAAAAAAGAAAGAGATGAGAGAGCTATGCAAACTCTAGAGAGATTTGGAGTAGAAAAACAATGGAAAAAAATACCGACAGAATTATCTGGAGGGCAGCAACAAAGAATAGGTATTGCTAGAGCTATTGTAAATAATCCTCAGATTATTTTAGCAGATGAACCTATTGGAAACTTGGATACCAAATCTGCCAATAATGTTATGGAAATAATAGGAGATCTCAATAGAAAGGAAGGGAAAACAGTTATCCTAGTTTCTCATAATCCAGAAAATATTATCTGGGGGGGTCACATTATTTACATGAAAGATGGAAAGATAGAAAAAGAGGAGTTAAAAGGACCTAATCAGGTCACCAAGATAGAAAGAAAAGAAGGTAAAGATAAGTCTGATTTTGATAGAATGCTTGATAAGTTAAAGGGTTTATCAGAAGAACAGATAGGGTTGATGATTAATCCTCTTAAAGCTAGGCTTTTAACAGAGGCATTCTTGATTCCTTATGAAAAAAACCAAACTGCTGTAATGGAAAAAAACGTAGAGATGTATCTGTCTAAAAAAATTGAAGACAATGAAGCTCTGAGTAATCTGGATAAAGACAGTGATCATGGAGGAGCTAATCTTGACTTTAGAACTGCTAAAAACTTCATAGAAGAGGTTTCAACTATTGCTAAAGCTGCTGAGGTTTTTAATAGTAAAAACGATATAAATGAAAAAGTTTTGGTTATACTGGAATATTTGGGGAACAAACTTAATCTAAGTATTGAAGATGATGATACAAGCTTGAAATTAGCTAACTCAATAAAAAATAGAGTATCTAATAACATGAATCATGGTGAGTTTAAGAATCTTTTAGATAGTTCTAGCAAGAAAGAGGGAGTTGGGTTGGATAAAAGAGTTGCTAAAAAAATAGCTAAAGAAGTAGACTTGTTTTTGATAGTAAATTACGGAGCTAGTAAGAAAGAAACAGCAAGTGTTAAGGAAGAAAACTTAGGTCAAAAATCACAAAATCAAAACCCGTTTCAAAAAAAAGTAGACATGTAATTAGTTTAATCCATAATTTAAAATGTTAGCGATAGACATACTTAGGATTTCAACAAGATCATTTAAAAATAATCGACTCAGGACGATGTTAACTGTTTTGGGTATTGGTATTGGTATTGGTGTAATATTTTTCCTAGTTTCACTCGGCTATGGTTTCCAGAAGTTAATACTCGACAGGATAGCTACTTCTGATTCACTTTTAACTCTGGATGTCATTCAAGAAAACGAAACAGTCAAGCTGGATAAAAAAAGTTTAGAAGAGATAAGAAACATTGGAAATATCAGCGAGATAAGCCCAGTGATAGCACAAGATTCTCAGATTAATAGGAGTGGATTTATTTCAGATCTTAGGCTTAACATAGTAGACAATAGCTATCTAAAGCTAGAAGGTATCTCGATAGAGGAAGGAAATACACTTAAAGACAATGATCAAGATGGAGTTGTTCTGTCTAGTGCAGTTTTGGAATTGCTGAACTTATCAAAGGAAGATATCGGAAAAACTGAAGTGTCTTTAAAAGTATTTAAAGAACAAAAAGAAAAAGATCTTTATCCAGAATTTGTAGATAAAAAATATACGCTTAGAGGAATAATTGAAGATGAATTACAGCTTTATGCCTATGTTGATAAAGCCTCTGTTCAGGATATGACCTTTAATCAATATGATAAAATCAAAATAAAAGTTACTGCTGACGATAAGCTAGAAGGAGTTAGAGAGGAGATAATTAATAAAGGTTATTACGTGAGTGCTATATCAGACTTGGTGGATCAAGCTAAACAAATATTCAATGTGAGTCAAATAATCTTAGCACTCTTTGGAGTAGTAGCTTTAATAGTCAGCGCCATTGGAATGTTTAATACTATGACCATCACTCTTTTGGAAAGAACTCAAGAAATTGGAATAATGAAAACCCTAGGAGCTTCTTCATATGTGGTATGGAAGATGTTTTTAGTAGAGTCTATACTTATCGGATTTTCAGGGGGAGTTATGGGTCTTTTGTTGGGATATCTTGGAAGTTGGGGCACTAATTCGGCTGTTAATATGTTAGCTAGAAGCTTTGGTGGGATTGAAGTTAATTTATTCTATATTCCTGGATGGTTCGTTATTTTTATTCTATCCTTTTCTGTCTTAGTTGGTGCGGTAACCGGGTTTTATCCAGCCAGGAGGGCTGCTAAGCTGAATTCTCTAAAAGCACTTAGGTATAAATAGAGAAGCATATGAACATATAAACATATAAACATATAAACATTCGCTATAGGATAAGTATTTAGTATATAAAAATGTGCAAACAGTAGTTTTAGCAGCTGGTAGAGGGAGAAGAATGGAGCGTCTAACTGATGATATCCCAAAGCCGATGCTTACTATCAAAGGTAAGCCTATACTTGAATACAAAATAAAATTACTTCCCAGGGAAATCGAAGAAGTTATTTTTGTGGTGGGCTATAAAAAGAGCCAAATTGAGAGATATTTTGGCAAAAACTTTGATGGGAGAAAGATAACCTATGTACTTCAAAAAGATTTAAATGGAACAGGTGGCGCGGTGCACTTGGTAAAAGATTTGGTTGAAGATAGGTTTTTAGTGATGATGGGAGACGATCTTTATCACAGAAGTGATGTTGAAAAAATAATAAATCAGAACAGTTTAGCCATACTCTCAGCTGAGACAGATAATCCGGAGCGGTTTGGAGTTTTTGACATTGATGAGAATGGCAATCTCCTTGATATTTTGGAAAAGCCAGAAAATCCCCCAACTAATCTTATAAATACCGGACTTTATTTGCTTGATAAAAAATTCTTTGATTACGAATTGGTGAAAATCAATAAAAAGGAATATGGACTTCCTCAGACTCTGGTAAAAGTAGCCAAAGATTATCCAGTAAAAATATTGAAATCCCGAGCTTGGCAACCAATTGGGAATCCAGAGGAGTTGAAGAAGGCGGAGGAGGTGTTGGGTGAGTTTGTTTAGTTTTTTATTAAAGGAACTTTACTAGGATTCTTCTAGTATTTCTATGAACGTTCATATGAACGTTCATTAACTTTTTTGACTTAAGAGATCTCTCCGTGCGTATTTTTTTATTCAAAAAAATATTTAGTCGAGATGACAAAATGATAGTTTTAAGTCACTTTAAAACTTTTAGTGTGTCATCCTGACAAGTTCATTAACAGGATTAATCTTTATTCTTTTAAAATTTTATATTCCCTTGCCGCGGCGAGTTTATAAACTAAAATTTTTTAAATCACTCAGCTTAATTTTATAGCACTTTGGTTGTAATGGATGAGCTGTAAATAATATAAAATCAAGCCTATGAAATTAGATAGACAAAAACCAGGTTTGATACGATAATTAGTGCCTTTAGCTGGTGCAGAGGTTTGCTCAGAATTTATTTTTTAAGGCAAAATTACCCCGCAACAAAACCAAGGCCTTAATTGTTCCTGTATTATTTTTTTAAGCTTGAAAAACGCCTGCGGCTTATATTGAAGATAGCTGTTGGTTGGTGCATGGTTTTGTGCAGGGTTGTTTTCGATTGAAGTCGAAGACTTCAATCGAAAACAAAAACCGGGTAGCTCACTGATGGAAATATTTCCATAACTTTGTGAGTACCCGGCGGGGGAGGATTATTTGACTTCTACCCATTTGGTAGTAGGTAAGCCATGCTTGTTTGTGTGGCTTTGGTCCACAGCCCAATGACCACCATCAGCTCTGATTTCATTCATCGCGTAATGAGCTGAAGTAAAAGCTATTCCTGCAGCTGTTAATGCTCCTAGGAAAAAGAAAGTTACAACTATCGTGAAAATTTTAAGCTTACTCATGTTTTCTCCTCCATTGATTTTATAATTTTACAATCCCAATTCAGTCAAAAAGATGCTATAATGAGCTTACGGACTAGATGGGAATTGTAAATCTTTTTAATGTACTGATGTTAAATTATAGCATATTTATGGAAAAAAGTCAAATATTATAAATTGTTAAAATTTAGGACTTACGCATTTGAATAAATTTTATCTAACAGCGCCCTCTCTTAAGAGGAGGTCAAGTAGTTCCCCCTCCCCTTATACAAGGGGAGGGTTGGGGAGGGGTTAGAAATATTAATTTATATCTCAACCCCCTCCCAACCTCCCTCTTTCAAGGGGGAGGGGCTCTATTTGACAGGATTTAATTAGTGCTTCTTCTCTCTAAAGAAAGATAGTAATAAATAATGACAAGCGCGTAGTTCTAATATTATTGCAGTGTTTATTTTATGAAAAAAATTAATGATAAAAAAGTGGCTATTGTGCATGATTTTCTTACCCAATATGGAGGGGCTGAAAAGGTTCTGGAATCTTTTTGTGAAATATTTCCTGAAGCACCAATTTATACTCTTCTTTATGACAAGAAGAAGATGAGGGGAAAATTTGAGGACAGGGAGATCTGTACTTCTTTCTTACAAAAGTTTCCCAAGTTCTTAAGAAAAAGAAAAAGATATTTAGTGCCCTTTATGACAACTGCTCCAGAGGTTTTTGATCTTCGAGATTTTGACCTGGTAGTGTCTTCCTCAGGAGCTTGGAGCAAGGGAATAGTCACTAGATTAAACACAGTTCATATTTCCTATATGCATTCACCAATGAGATTTGCGTGGGACTATAACGAGGAATATTTTAGAGATATAAAAAAGAAAGCAGGTATTTTTAAAAGAATGTTTTTGAGCTATCTGCGGGTCTGGGATTTTCAGGCAGCGCAAAGGCCAGACATATTGATTGCCAATTCCAAGTATACCAAAAAAAGAATCGAAAAGTATTATAGGAGAAGAAGCGAAGTAGTTTACCCTCCAGCAGTGTCATTGAAACATAAAAACATCGAAACATTGAAACAAGGGAGCGATAGAGGATATTTCTTGGTAGTTTCTAGATTAGCGGCTTACAAAAAAATAGATGTGGTTGTAAAAGCCTTTAATAAAATAGGATTACCTTTAGTAGTTATCGGGGAGGGAGAACAATCGAGTTATCTCAAAAAAATAGCAGCAAAGAATGTGAAAATTTTGGGATGGAAAAACGATAAGGATTTAGAAAAATATTATCAGGGATCAAGGGCTTTTATTTTTCCTACTGTGGATGATTTTGGTATAACTATGATAGAATCAATGAGTCATGGTAAGCCAGTTCTGGCTATTCGAAAAGGCGGGGCGATTGAAATCGTTAAAGAAGGTATTAGCGGAGAGTTCTTTGACGCACAGACACCTGAGGTTATTTCCGACTGTGTGAGAAGATTTATGGAGAAAGAGGGTCAGTATGATAGCGAGATCATCAAGGAATCTTCAAAAAAGTTTACCAAAAAGAAATTTAAAGAGAGAATTATGGAGATCGTGGAAAGAAGCGTGTGATATGTAAACATTGAAGTGTTAAAACAATTTTACATTATTCCTAACTCCTAATATACAATACGTGATACTTAATACTTAATATATTATACTTAATACATGCATATCGTTGGTCACAGTAAACAAATTAAATACTTGAACAATATACTTAAGTCCGAAAATATTTCACAGGCTTACCTTTTTGTTGGTCCTGAGGGGGTTGGAAAGTTTTCTTTGGCTAAGCTTTTTGCAGAGGCTTTAAATAAAGGATTTGCTGAGATGAATGAAGATAATTTTTTAAAGAAACTGAAAAATATAGATGTAGATATTTTGGAGCCAGAAGTTGTAGAAAAAAAATCTCAAATAAAATACAAAAACATTGAAATAGATGACCTAAGGGAAGCTCAAAAAAACCTTTCCCTTTATCCTTCAGCAGGCAAAAAAAGACTTTTGATAATAAATAATGCGCATTCTATGACTATTTCTTCTCAGAATTCAATATTGAAAACTTTGGAAGAGCCAAGCAGCACCGCTATTATAATTTTGGTAACACATAGGGAGGGTGATATCTTGGAAACTATTAAATCAAGATGTCAGAAAACTAATTTTGGGCTAGTGGCTTTGAGTGAGATAAAGGAGGGTTTTCTAAAAAAAGTTCCCGATAGTGAGATTGAAAAAGTAGTTATGTTTTCTATGGGAAGACCAGGTGAGGCAGAAAAGATAATAGAAGATAAAAAATATTTAAAAGAAAAAAATGATTGCGCTGAAGAGCTAAAAAATATAGTGGGAATGAGTGTCTTAGAGAGAATGGATATGGCTGAAAGGTATTCAAAAAATATTCCTGAGTCTGTAGGGATATTGGAGTTTTGGGTGTGGCTCTTGAGATTACAAGCTTTTAAAAGCGTTCAAGATCAGCAGAGAGTAAGAATATATTACAAGGCTATAAAAGCGATAAATGAGTCATTGGATAAACTAAAAAACCCAAGTTATAATAGTAGATTAATTTTAGAAAATTTATTCCTAGATTTATAAAAATCTTTTTGGTATGAAAACAAAAAACAAGCACCATTGGGCTAGAGAAAATAAACAAAGAGAAGTAAAGAAAACAAAAGTGATTCGCAATGTATTGGCAAAAATATTGGCAATACTGTTTTTAGGCGTAGCTGTATATTCTTTTGTTTTTGCTGGTTTTTTGAAAATTGATAATATTGAGGTAACCGGGCTTGAGACCCTGGATAAGGAGGAGGTTAGGAGCTATGTAAATGAAGGGTTGAAGGGGAATTATCTAGAATTTATTCCTAAAAACAATATTTTATTTATTAACAAGAAAGTATTTAAAAATAAAATAAAATCAGAGTTTAAAAAAATTGAAAGTATAACTGTCAAAAAAGTCTTTCCAAGCAAGGTAGTTCTCGATATAGAAGAAAGAGATCTTATGCTAATGCTTTGCTCTAAAGGGGAGTGTTTCTTTGTGGATAAGCTAGGCAATGCTTATGCGAGGGTGGATTTTGACTCAGAAGAGGTAAGACAAAATAAGTTAGTAAAGCTTATTGATGAAAGCGGCAAGGATGTGCATATTGGCAGGAGGGTTTTGAGAGAAGATTTTTTGAGATATATTTCCAGCTTAGCTCAGGAAATAGAAAGGGTGTCTCATATAGAAATAACCAAGGACTATAGATCAAGGTCGCTTATTTCTGAAGAAGTTATCGTTCAGACAACCAAAGGCTGGGATATTTACCTAAGCAGCGCCTTTCCTGCTGAAAAATCCGCTAGAATTTTGAAAACTTTTTTAAATAAACAAATAAGTTTAAGAGAGGCAAGTGAATTGGAGTATGTTGATCTGAGATCTGAGAACAAAGTTTTCTATAGAATGAAAGGCGATGGAGCTGTAGAGGAGGAATCTGAAGAAGGAAGTGATGAGGAGGAAGAGGGTGAAAAAGAAGAAGGTGATGTTTAGCAAATCTCAAGGCTCAACCTTTGGCGTGCCAAAGGTTGAGCCTTGAGATAGCCTTGAGATACTTGAGATATATTTTATGAATAGACACAAAAAACCATTCGCTCTAGGGCGAATGGTTTTTATTTGTACGTTCGAGAGTTTATTTTTTTGAAAGAATCTGAAATCAATCTATGTAGTATATGAATATAGAAGTTCCAACTTGATAGACTGGTTCGTATTCGAGAACCCATTGCCACGAATCCTCAGGTTTTCTGCGAAGAGTCCCGTCTGGCTTTTTCCTGTCATCATATATGCTTCCTTGCAAGAAATTTGTGGAAACAGCGTACCACCCTTTTTCAATCGGGCGTTTGCTGTCCCACCATTGAATGTACTTGTCTCCTAGATAGTATTCAGGATTGCCGCCGCCAAAATAATCTACCCTAATTTCTTCTATTTCAGGATGCTCATCTAAAAACTTTTTTAACCTCTTTAGATCTTGCCCCCAGTCTGCGTTGGAGTCAGTAACATATTGATATCCATTCTTTGGACCACCAGCGAATTGATTGAAGTAAGACATGTAATAAGGATAATTGAGTACAGGCTCTAAAATAATCCAGATTAAGAGGATTCCCATTAAATATTTTGCAAGGAGTAGTTTTTTGTCATGGACTTCTTTGAAGAAGTCGTGAACTTTTTTGGATACCAAAATATAGATAAAAGGAAATATTGGGAAGAGGTGTCGAAGGCCAATATTGAGGTTTCCAGTAATACTCAAGTAAGAATAAAGAATAATAAATCCAAGGAGGGTATATTCGGCAACAGAACCTCGAGCCCAATGAAGAATATCTTTAAAGGTTTCTTTTAAGAAGTTTCTGTAACCAAATTTAGTTGAGGATATTATCTGGTAAAGAGTAAAAATAGAAGTTAGCAGAATTAGTATTAGTAATGGAATAGTTTCTTTTATAAGGAAGACTGTCGGAAAATAGGCCACAAAGGCGCTGTCAGAAACTTCTCCCAAGAAATAAGCCCCATTTCCCCCGGCTACACGTCTGAAAACATAGTTTACTCCGATGCCGTACTCTGCCAAAGGTCTGGTTACGGAGCTTTCATTTAAGGCATATAGCACTTTGCGAGTGTAAACATTTTTTATATTAGTGTCTGTCGGAGGAGCGTTGAAGTCTATGGCTTCTGTCATGATTTCTTTGGGAGTATTGAAGTTGTTGACAGCATAAAAAACCCAAATCATGGCAATGGAAATAAGGAAAGCAGCAATACCTTTCATGAAATAACTTCCCAGTGTCTTCAATCTTCCTTCATTTGACTTGATTTTCTTGATCAGAGGGTAACCTATGAGAATTAATCCAAAAATAGGTAGAGCCAGGATTGACGAAAATTTGGCTAAATGAAGAAGTCCTAAGAAGAATCCGCCAATGAGAACATTCTTCCAAGTTGGTTTTTTGATGAATTTTATAAAGTAATAAAAGGAAAAAGTGAGAAAAGCCATGATTCCCAAATCAGTGGTGACGTAATGATTGTGTCCCAAGATATTGGGGTCAAAAGAATAAAGTGTAAAAGCCAGGAGTCCTGCACCTATGCCAGCCAATTCTTTGGTCCACTTGAATATAAACAGTCCCAAGAGTAAAGAAAGAATGACAATTGGCACTCTTGACCAAAAAACAATTTTGTCAGGATCGTTGCCTGCTTCCCATATCAGGTGCCTTCCAGCAGCCCATTGTCCTTCATCCCATTTTCGATCCAACTCTCCAGTCCAGAATGGTTGGGTTGTGTCAAAGTTTAGATCCATGAGTGTAAGAGGTAGGGCAGAAAGGTATTTGATAAGAGGCGGATGCTCAGGATTTAATCTGATTTGATGCTCAGTTAGATAAGAATAACCAGCTGGGATATGAGCAATCTCATCAAAGGTAGTAGCATCATTTTCAGCATTTAAAAAGGAGACCGTGAGAAAAAGTAATGATACAAATACTAATATTAATTTATATTTTTTCTTAATGTAACTTTTCATAGATTTTATTTATTTTTATTTAATTATCCAAAAAGCCTCTCCAAATTTCCCTTTATGTTTTATGAGTTCAAGGTTAGGGTAGGAGTTAAGTATTTTTTCTGCCATCCATTCTTCTTTTTCTGTGAGTATAAATAAATTCTTGTTTTTATTAGATATTTCTTTGGTTATGTTATCCAAATTATCAGGATGAGCTCTGTATGTGTTGGGTAGCTCACTATTAAAGAGTTTGATAGGAATTATTTGCATATTTCTAGCAATAACTACTTTATTGTAATTTTCAGGAACAGTTTTGAGGTAATCAGATATTTCTATCAAATTTCCTTCAAAGGAATTATATTGATTTTCATTTTGAGCCCAAAATTTATGATATTTTATTACATTGGAGACACCAACTGTAAACATAACTATGAAAATAAGTGAAACAGTCACAAACTTAAATCCATGATCGAATGTATCTTTTTTACCCAAGAACCAGAGAAGCGGGATAATGGATATCATATAGGTTGTAGGCAAGGTTCCGATAGCTCGGAGAGCATGGGGCAATCCTTCGGCAGTCATGAATTCAGGAGCGAGCATAGCAAAAAACCAAGCTAAGATAAAGCTGTAGACATAGAATTTTCTGTCTCGTATACCATTTTTGAATCTAATGAAAAGAAGATGGAACCACTTAACTATCAAATATATAAGTCCAGCCAAGAAAGGTAGGCCCAGTAGTGGATTGAGAATTGGATAAGGAGGATAATTGTGTCTCCAGTTTTGGTCTCCCCAGAAGTTGTATTTTACCAAGCTCAAACCTAGGCTTTTAGCAGCTGTTCCGATCAAATTGCCTTGGTTTACTTCTGGAGAAAGTATGGATATGTCTCCAGATCTAGAGTTTAGAAATTCTGGGTGAGCTTGAAAAGTGAGAATTATGGGAGCCATCGAAATAAGAGCAAAGAGTGTAAAAATTAATCCTTGAATCCAATAGTCACGAAGGAAATGTTTTTTGGTAATCCAAAGTGCTAAGAATAAAATAGCCAGTATTCCGGGAGCAATTCTAAAAGCAATATAGGTGTGCAATCCAATACCAAAGATAAATCCCGCTAAGGCAAAATAAGCATAGTTTTTAAAAATACCTTGTTTGATAGAAAAACCTTGAAAGGTGCGAAGTCCTCTAAAGAGAAAATAAAAAGAAAACGAAAGAATAGTTGGAAGCATAATAGCCCTAAAGGCAATTCTGGAAAAATTTATAGACCAAAAAGAAAAAGCTAGGAAAAAAGCAGCCATGAGCCCGGCTCGGCGACTGCGAAAAAGCTCTTTGGTTATAAGATATGTCCCTAAAACTGATAGGGTCCCAAATATAATGGAGGGAAACTTAAGCCCCATTATAGTTACTCCAAAAATAGCATAAGAAAAAGCTATTAGATTCATAAAAAGACCCTCTCTGCCGTTATTGTCTGGATAGAACCATTGATAATTTCCACTTTGAAAAGCCTTGAGTGCATCCATGCCGTTAACAGCTTCGTCTGGATAAACTCCTCCTGGCGCATTCTCTATATTCATAGCTCGAACACAAAAGGAAAGCCCAAGAATAACCATTAACGCTAATAGATAAATAAGGTTTCGTTTTTTTATTTTCATTTTATTTTTTATTTAGATTATCAATATTTATATAATAGCATCTTTTGTTGCTTCAAGAAAGATATGGTATAATATAAGAGAATTTAATTAACTTTTTTATTTTTTGGTATGGCAAAAAGCAATGAATTTGAAGAAGGTGTCCTAGGAGATAGCGGATCTAGAAAGGAAAGATTGGGTAGGAAGAAAATAGAAAATAATAATCTTTTAGATTCCGAAGATAAAGAAGCGCTAGATGCTCAAATTGAATATGAGATAGATTGTTTGAATATTTTATTGAATGAACTTGAAAATAAAGTTGAGTCCTTAAAAGCAGAAGAATCGAAAGATGAAGAGGTAGTAGAAATAGAAAAAGAGATACTAGATTTTTCTAAAAAGATCGAAAAGGCAAAGAAAGTAAAAAAGAAAGATAAGCAATTAGAAAAATTATTAAAAATAAAAGAAGAAATAGAAAAGTCAATATCAGGAGAAGAAATTGAAATTGAGAGAGGAGAGGAAGTATCAGGTGATGAATATTTAGAAGAAAAAGATGAGGTAGAGGAGGCTCACAAAAAAATGAATAAGGACTTGGCTGAAGGGCTGGAAGATTTAATCGATTCTGATAAAGATGGGCAAAATAAGAATAATAACTCTGAGCTATCAGAGAAGAAAGACGTAATTGGTAGTAAAAAAGTAAATGGTGCTGATACTAAAAAAGAAGCTCTGAATGACTTTGACGAGCTAAAGAAAGACTTGAATGAGTCACTGGAGGATTTTGAGAAAAAATTCGTTGAATTTAAAAAAGCATATCCTAAAAAGAAAAGTTTTCACCAACAGATAAAGGACGAACTTCTTGGATATGGAGAAAAGATAGAAAAAATCGATAAATTTAAAAAAGCCGAATATGGAGAAGATACTTTTGTAGAAGCTAATCAACTGCTTCATGAAATGCAAAAAAAACTTGATAGGGATTGGGTTGACCTATATAAAACTAGAACAGAAACTGAGGCCGATAAAAAAGAAGATAAGGAGACTTCAAAAGACTTTAATGAATCGGGAGATAATGAAGATGTCTCATCGGAAAAGGATCTTAAGGATATTTTTTATGATAGAAAAATAAATGATTTAAAAGAGGAGTATGGGGAAGTCGGAACTGTCTATTTTAGAAATGATAAGAAAACAGGATTTCCTATAGACAGTTATATTATAAAGGGCTATATAGTGGGGAAAAATCCATCAGATAATTTTGTGAAAGTCGAAAGATCTGGAAATATTGTTGATATTCCACTAAAAAATTTCAAAAAAAATATTAAAGGTTTCCTAAGAGAAAGTGATAATAATTTTTCTGAAAAGATTAGTTCTTCGGAAGAAAGTGAAAAATCTCTCAGTAAGGAACAACTAGAAGCTAAGAATATGATAATAGATGGATTTAAAGATTTTCCAAAAGATTTGGAGAAAGACAGTGATTGGGAAGGTTATATTGAGAAAGAAAAAGATAAGGTGATTTTAATCTTAACTAAAGTGGAAGTCAGAAAGGCGTTAAGAGATGCAGGTGTTTTTGCAGATGAAGATATTGATAATAATGTGCTGAGAGTAGTAGCTGCTATAAAAAATAAGAAACGAAAATAAAATGTCAGAAGAAAAAACAAAACAAGATCCTTTTGAGTTAGCAAAGAAAATGGGCGAAGAGAATCGAGTAAAAATAGCTGAGAAGCTTGGCAATTTCGAAGGGAAAAATAATAATTTTGAAGAAATCAAAAAAGAAATTGATGGTTTTTTTGATAGTAAAGAAATTGATAATTATATTGAAAGCACTGGAAGGTCAGATACTGTGGAAAAATATAAAAAAGAAATTGAAATAAAAGTAAAAAATTTAGTTAAAGAGGGAGAAGGTATTGATTTGGATAAAATTATACTTAACTTAATGGCAGAAAAATCTAAAACCAAATTAGCTAAGATTGTAATTGAGATGGTAGGTGGTAGGAAATCAAAAGAAACCGGTGGTGAAAAGAAAGATGGCAAGCTGGAAAAAGAATTTTCTCAGGAAAGAAATAGGTTGGAAAAGCTTGTTTTAAGATTTAAAAATAAGCTTCATGATTTTTTGGAAGAAGTTTCTCAAGATGATAGCACAAAGGATTCTAGGAAAAAGTTTTTGAAAGTAGTTTTTGATTTGGAGGATAGGAAAGATAAGCTTTTGGAAAAAGAGGTCTCAGCTGAAACTCTTGAGGAAATAAAAAAACTTTGCAATGGTCTGGAGAGAGATTTGGATGCTGACTTAGCAGAAATGTTTAATGGACTTCAGGAGGATCAACTTAAAAATTTTGACAAAAATTGGAGTGCTCAAGAAATCAGAGAAAAACTTAAAAAAGCTAATTTTAAAAAAGAAGAACTTCGGGATTTTATGGATTTGAAAGAAGATGAGCAAAGGAGGATTCTTGGTCTCGAAGATGAGGATACAAAAAGTGAATTTTATAAAATACTGGAGGATAAAAGTAAAAATTTAATAAAGGAAGGAGAGTCAGATAAAGAAAGTGAAAAATATGAAGCCAAATTAACCCAGGAAGAAAAGAAAGATTCTCTGGAATTTTTTGAAAAAAATATACTACCCCTTTATGAGCTTCGAAAAAAAGGAGAGGGTTGGAGTGGTTACAGTAAAGATACGGCAGATTTTTTGAAAAAAGAATTTTTTGAAGTAGCTCAAGAATTCAATTATTTAGATGGTGATAGTGAGAAAATTGATTTGGCATGGAGAGAAGTTGCTAATGTGCTTGAAGAGGAGATCAGCAAAATTGAAGCGAAAGATATTAAAAAAACAAAGAAGAGTAACGAGGAATATATAGACGAATATCAGGAATCAATAAAATCATCCAAGAAAAAAGAGCGAAAAAATGAAGAATTTGAAGAGCTTCAAGAAGTCGAAAGGGCGTTGGAAGATGCGAGGAGAGCTTATGTGAGAAAAAAACTTGAAATAGAAAAAGACAGTGGAATATTTAGAAAATTTTTTAAAAAGGAAATAGATTTGGGAAATATAGAAGAAGAGCTTGATTTGTATAAAGAGAGATACCTAGAAAACCTCGGTAAGCACAAAGATTTGTCACTAAAAAATAACCCTGGCGAGAACGTGGAAGCAATGATTAATTATTATAGCAAGATGGAGTTTTTGAGGCTGGAAGAAGATAGGATTGATATAAAAGAAGAAGATAACCCGCGGTTGGCGGTTTTGAAGAATTTTTTTAATGATAGGGTGGCAGAATATCGAGGACTTTCTTTGAAAAAGAAACTGACCTATGGTGTTGCTCTTTCGGCAACTGGTATGGCAGCTTTTGCTGGTGGAGGGGTAACTGCCTCTGTTATTGCAGCTGCTGCTCTTACAGGAAAGAGAGCTCTGGGATTGGGAGCTTCTACTGCGGGATTTAAGATGATTTTTGACTCAAAAAGTGAAAAAAAATTCGAAAATGAAAATAAAGAAAACATAGATAAAATAACTAATTTTGATGCGAGTAATCGAGGTAAAGAGTTGGATAATTTTTTGCAAGATAAGATAAGCAACTTAGATAAAGAATTTGAAAAAAGAAGCTCTATAAGATTTAGAAATACGGTAAGCGCAGCTGTTGCTACAGTGTTGTTGTCAGCCTCTTTTTCCTATGCTGGAGAAGTGGTTTCTGAATCAGATGTTGTAAAAAACGTTATTGATTATTTTAAGGGCTCTTCTGATGATGTCAGTGAGAAAGCGGAAAATTTAATGAAAGATGGAGACTATATATCCCCAGCAGAGATAACCAGTGAAGATCCGAAGAGCACAATTGGAGGCGGTAAAAATATAGATGAGATCATGAAAGCAGCTGGAGTAAAGGAAGTAACTCCTGCAACAGAAGCTTCTGCAGCCAATGATGCAAGCAATTTGGAAGATGCAGGAAAGGCAATTGAAGGAATAAAAAACGATAACGCACAAAAAGAAAATTCAATCGGAAACAGAGAAAGTATTTACAAGACAATGGAGGAGTCTGGAGCAGAAGAGTCAGACAACTCAAGTGCAGCAACAGGTGTTTCACCCAATGTAGCCGCAAAAGATGTTGAAATAGATAAGTTAAGAAGTGTAGATGATGTTGTTAAAGATGTGGAAAAGGGTGTTATAAAAAATGATAACGACAATAATGGTATCGAAAATGATGCAGAGAGAATGGATAGTGAGCTTGAGAATCAAAGTATTCAAGGAGGTCAAGAGATTTTAGCTGGCAAGGAAGTTCTTGTAAATATTGACAAAGGTAGCAATGTTAAGGACAGTTTGACTAATTTTCTCGAAAAAAACCATGAGAGATTTACCGAAGGAAATATGGGTTGGGATCAGGAGAAGTTTGGTAGCGTAAAAGAATGGGCGGAAAAAAGAGCGATTGGAATTGTGGGTGAATTCACTGAAGGAAAAGATTATGATTATGATTTAGTATCTCCAGATGCAACTGTCCGCGTTGATTTTTCCAATCCGGCGGATATCAAAATTGAAGAAATTGATGATCCGAAAAATTTGGGAGCTTTGGAGGATATTTCTAACGTGACGGCGGAAAACCCTAGTGAAGGAGTAGCAAATGCTAAAAATTTGCCTTCAGTTGAGGAGGCGATTGAAAATATTGAGAAGGAAAACGTAATTGATATTAGTGTTAAAAAAGAGATGGAAATGGCTTACCGGACTGGAATAGCTCCGGATCATTACGCTGAAATAAATGATGTTTCAGTTGATGATTTTATAGCTGAAGCCGAGAGACTGGAGGGAGTTAGTCATGGAGGCGGAGAGGATTCGTTAATGGGATTTTCTGAAAGCAAATTACCAGCTAGTGATTTTGATGGAAGTGATGATAGGGAGAATGCGAGACTGGCAAGAATATTAAATTATCTACATGAAGACGGTAAATTAGAAAATACTTCACAAAGTGTTAAGGACGCTTTGCGAGGAGTGAATGAAGATGATTTTAAATTAACTATTGGTAAATATGAGGAGAATTATGGTAATGTAGATAATGTAAATGGAGGAGAATTGTCTAGTGATGAATGGCGAGGAGAATATATTAGTTCGATGATTAAGAGCGAGTTGAGAGAGATGATAAACAGCTCTTCGGGTGAAGGAGCTGTGATGAAGGAGATAGCAGAAATAAGAGGTAGCTCCATGGCTGAAATGAAAGATAATGAATTACTACAATCATTTAAGAATGTTGTGGCGAGTACTGTGGGAAATGTAGAACATGGAAATAGTGAAAGTGTAGGAAAGTATATTTTAAAAGTTATTAGAAAAACTTATGAAATTGGAGAGATGGAAAATCTGAGATTAAGACTGGCAAATATTAATATAAATAATTAAGATCAAATTTATGAATAAATCACAACAAGATAAAGTTAAAAAAGAAATAATGAAAGAGTTGGGTTTGGAAAGTTTGTCTCAAGAAAAGCAAGATGATATTTTGGTTAAAATGGGGGAAATAATTCTTAAGAAAATTTTTATTGAAACTGTAGACAGACTGAGCGCCGAAGATCGCAAAGAGTTTGAAAATATGTTAGAAAAAGGGAAGAGCACTGATGAAGTAGAGGTTTTTTTGAATAATAAGATAGACGATTATGATGAAATGGTGGAAAAAATAGTCGGTGAGCTAAAGGAAGAAATGAAAAATAATAATTAAGCATATTTTTTAAAAAAATAATAAAACTATGTCTGATGAAAAAACAAATTTGGAACCTACAGAAAATAGCGAAAATAATTTAGCTAAAAAATTTGGACATGTAGAAAAGGCAGACTTTGAAAATCAAGGCGAGCAAACTGAAGAAAGATTTGAAAAATCTCAAGAAAGAGATCTTGAGAAAGAAACTGCTTCAGCTGAAAAAGATCATGCTTACGGGGAGATATTGTCAAAAGTTAAGTCAAAGGAAGGAAGTGATTATGGATCAGAAGATATTTCCAAAGATGCAAAAGAAGCTTCTTTGCAAGCCGATGCAGATAGTCAAGTCCAGCATCTTGTCGATTTAGCTGTAGATAAGGATGTAGCACATGCAGTGAAGGTGGCGAAGCATTTGGAGGATAATTATGTGTTGGATGCTTTCCATAGCAGACTTTTGTCAAAAGAGCTTCATGGTGCATTGGATGAAAAGGGACTTCTCGAATAATCATATTTCAAAAACAAAAAATAAAAAACAGAAACTATGTTTGACCTAAATTTCATAATAATTCCTTTATTGATTTTTTTCGCTACAGCATTTTTAGTAAGCGGAGTGCTTTTGATAGTGAGAAGTTTTATTAGGTTCCGTGCGCAAATTAATTATTCTATGAATATGGAGCTGGAAGTGATCAGGGTGGCTAAAGGAGAGAATAGCACTAGCAGTAAGGAGAATGGTGGCACTGATGATTGGAAAGATGAAATAGGTGCTATGGAGCAATTGTTATCCACCCTAGCTAGTCTTAGATTTAAGAAAAGGTTTTTTGTAGGAATGTTTTATGATCCTCCCTATGTTTCTTTGGAAATAGCTAATCCTTCCAATAGTGATGAGATATTTTTTTATGTAGCAGTTCCCAAGAAAATTAGAGAAAATGTAGAAAAACAAATACATAGTTATTTCCCTAGTGCATCAATTGAAAGATCTCCTGAGTATAGCATTTTTTCTCCTAAGGGATATTCTGCTGCGGCTACTTTGGAATTGAAAAATAAATATGCTTTGCCAATAAAGACTTATGAGAACATGGAGACCGATCCATTGAATGAAGTGACGAATTCAATGAGTAAGTTTAATACCAAGGAAGAAGGAGCTTCGCTACAGCTACTTTTGGTTCCAGCTGGAGAAGGATGGAGAAGCTTGGGACACTCCATTGCTCATAAAATGCAACAAGGAAAGCAGTTAAAAGATGCTTATTCTAATTCTATGATCAGGTCAGTAGGAAAAGAAGTTAGCTCTAGCTTGATCGATCTAATTAATCCTACCAAGAAAAGTCAAGAAAATTATCATAAAGAGAGTGAGAACATTCAGCTCACACCAGAAGAGCAAGAGCTTATAAAAAATATTGAAAACAAGTCAAATAAAACTGGATTTAGGGTTAATGCCAGGCTCTTAACTTCGGCTGCTTCTCAGGAAAGAGCGGATGAGATTTTGGGTCAAATGGAAAATGCATTTTCTCAATTTGAAAATCCAGGAGTAAATCATTTTAAGATAAGATCTAGAACAAAAAATAAAGATATATCTTTTAATTATATTTTTAGAAACTTTGAAGAAAGTAATTCAATAGTTTTGAATGTAGAAGAAATAGCCAGTATTTTTCATTTTCCTATTTCTACAACCGAGACTCCAAACATAAAATGGTTAAAGTCCGGCTCAGCTGTGCCTCCTGCAAATATCCCCAAAGAAGGAATTCTTCTCGGGTACAATGATTATCGAGGTAAAAAAACTGAAGTGAGACTTTCTGATGATGACAGAAGGCGTCATCTTTATGCTATTGGGCAAACAGGTGTTGGTAAATCTAGTTTTCTACAGGAGATGGCAAAGCAGGACATAAGGAGTGGTAAGGGAGTTTGCTTTATTGATCCTCATGGAGATGCTATCGAAGATATCTTGACAGCTGTTCCCAAGGAGAGGGCTGAAGATGTTATTGTTTTTAATCCTGGAGATGCCGAGAGACCCTTGGGACTAAACATGCTTGAATATTATAGGCCGGAAGAGAAAAGTTTCGTTATAAATGAGATGATAAATATCTTTGATAAACTCTATGATTTAAAGCAGACTGGGGGTCCTATGTTCGAACAGTATGCCAGGAATGCTATGCTCTTAATAATGGAGCACCCGGAATCAGGCTCTACTCTTATGGAGATTCCTAAAGTTTTAGCTGATGAGGAGTTTAGAAAGATGAAGCTAGATAATTGCAAGAATCCTGTTGTTAAAGATTTTTGGATAAAAGAAGCTGAAAAAGCTGGAGGAGATGCTGCTTTGGCTAATTTGGTTCCCTATATCACATCCAAGCTTACGAGCTTTATCTCAAATGACTTGATGCGTCCTATTATTGCACAACAGAAAAGTGCCTTGAATTTTAGAGAAATAATGGATGACAAGAAAATTCTTTTGATAAATTTATCAAAAGGTAAAATAGGAGAGACTAATAGTCATTTGCTGGGAATGATAATGGTAGGGAAGATACTTATGGCTGCGCTTAGTCGAACAGATATCCCTGAGAAGGAAAGGGAGGATTTTTACCTATATATAGATGAGTTTCAAAATGTTACTACTGATTCGATTTCTCAGATACTTTCAGAAGCTAGAAAATATAAACTGAACTTGATTATTGCTCATCAATTTATTGGTCAGCTCAGTGAAGAGATATCCAAGGCGGTGTTTGGTAATGTTGGATCACTTTGTGCTTTCAGGGTTGGTCCTGAAGATGCTGAGTTTTTGGAGAAGCAATTTGATCCAGTTTTTACAGCTAAGGACTTAGTTAATGTCGATAATTATAATGGTTTTGTAAAAATATTGATTGACAATGAGACAACAAAGCCTTTTAACATAAAAACATATCCTCCGGATGATGGTGATTTAGAAATTGCAAAACATTTAAAAGAAATGTCTAGATTGAAATATGGACGAGACGTTGCTATAGTGAATGAAGAAATAATTAGAAGAACTAAGATTTTATCACAGGGCATATAATATAAAAAAATAGAACATCGGTCATTGAGAAATTTAGTAATATAATTTAGTAATATAAAAACAAGATGTTTATCAGGAATAAAAAATTTAAACAATCATTTGTAGCTTTTTTCATTGTGTTGGGATTTTTTTTGCTGTTGACGGACAGTGTTTCTTTAGCTCAGACATATGAGCCGCTGGAGCCAATTCCCGGAACACCAGAGTCAGAGCAATCAACTTTTGTAGGATATGTCCAGGCTATTTATAGATTCGCAGTCTGGTCAGTGGGAATAGCTGCTCTTCTTATGATTTCTATTGGAGGATTTATGTATTTTACAGCAGCGGGTAATAATTCTAGAATGGAAACAGCCAAGGGTATTATCGCGGATGCGATATTTGGACTAGTGGCAGTGATGGTGGCTTGGCTAGTTCTCAATCAAATCAATCCAGATCTGGTAAACATAAACTTAGATAGTATCAGCAATTTACAAACGCAATAGATTGATTGATAAAGCATATAAACATAAAGTTGGTATTTCTTTCAGAAGAGTGCTTAAAATAATAAATAAAGATAGTGAACATTATGAAAAAAATAATCTGTATAGGATCAGCATCAAAAGATATATTTTTCCCAACTCCAGGAGGGGTTGTTATCAAAACACCTGAGGAGCTGGATTCTCAAGAAAAATTATCATTTGAGCTGGGAGCCAAGTATCAAGTAGAGGAGATTTTTGAAGCACCCGGAGGTTGTGCTGCCAATGTCGCTCAAGGGTTGGCAAGATTGGGAATCGATGTTTCTTGTTACTCTAGAATAGGGGGAGACAAAGTGGGAGACTGGATAAAGGAAGAGCTGGAAAAAGAAGGGGTGGACATCTCTTTATTGCAGATAGATAGTAATGCAGTTAGTGATGTTTCTGCTATAATAGTTGATGAAAAAAGTAAAGATCATGTTGTTTTTTTCAACAGGGATGCTAATAATAAACTGGAAATAGATGAGACTGATGTAGAAGGTGCAGAAAATATATTTATAAGTGCGCTTAATGGTGATTGGCAGAATCATATTGATAAGATATTGAAGACAGCTAGTGAGAAAGATATAAAAATTATTTTAAATCCAGGGCAGCGAAACATAAAAGATGATCCAACAAAAATAATTGAAGTTATCGAAAATAGCGAGACCTTGATTTTAAATAAGGATGAAGCGATAGAAATAATTATGTCGGACGCTAAGGAATATGATGAAGAAACCTTGAATGATGAAATATTTTTGATAGAGAGCTTGAGGGGCATGGGTCCGAAAACGGTAGCTCTTACCAATGGTAAAGAGGGTGCATGGGTTAGTGATGGAAAAGAGGTTTTCTTTGCTAAATTTTATGTAAAAAATCCTATAGATTCGCTAGGAGCAGGAGATGCTTTTTCAAGCGGTTTTTTGTCAGGTGTTTTGACCCATGAAAGTATCGAAAATTCATTGCGCCTGGGTATAGCGAATAGCGCTAGTGTTATAATGTATTATGGAGCCAAGAAAGGCCTCTTAAAGGAAGAAGAAATAATAGAAAAATTATCCAACATAAATACTGAAAAGTTGGTATAAAATAAAAATATTTTTTATGAGTTTTTTGTCTAAAATTTTACCTAAAAGAAAAAAACTGGGTACAATCCTAGCTCTTGATATTGGTACGGAGGTCATAAAAGCTCTGGTCTTGAAAGTAGATAATGAAAATAAGAAAGGAGTCGTGGTAGGTGTTGGAAAGGTAAGGCAAAATGTTGGTAATATGCAAAGTGGAGCTGTTTCTGATATTTCCGGAGTTATTGGCACTGCTAGAAAAGCTATTGATATAGCCAAGGATAGGGCTCGTGTTAAGAATGTTAAACATGCTATTGTTGGTATTGCCGGAGAACTAGTTAAAGGAACTACAACTACTGTTCATTATGAAAGAGCTAAGTCTGATATGGAAATAGGTCTTCCTGAGCTTAAAAACATAGTGCAGAAAGTTCAGCAAAAAGCTTATGAAAGAATACAAAGTCAAATTGCCTGGGAAACAGGTCAGAGTAATATTGATATAAAGCTTATTAATGCTGCTGTTTCTGATGTTCGTATAGACGGATATAGAATAACTAATCCACTGGGCTTTCAGGGGCATAATGTTTCCATAAGTGTTTTTAATGCTTATGCTCCAACTATTCATCTGGGAGCAGTGGAAACTATAATCAATGAATTGGGAATAGGTTTGGTAAGCATAGCAGCTGAACCTTATGCCGTTGCTCGCTCTGTTGATTTTGAAGGAGACTTGGGCTTTAACGCTATCTTTATAGACGTCGGAGGAGGCACAACAGATATTGCTGTGGTTAGAAACGGGGGCTTGGAAGGAACTAAGATGTTTGCTTTAGGTGGAAGAGCCTTTACTAAAAGGTTAGCCCAAGAGCTTAAGATAGATTTTGAGAAGGCGGAAAATTTAAAAATAAAATATTCTCTCGGAAAATTAAATAATACAGATAGTCAGAAAGTCGAGAAGATATTTGAAGACGATTGTAGAATTTGGCTTAGTGGTATAGAGTTAGCGCTTAGTGAGTTTTCTCAGAATGATTTATTGCCCACTAAAATACTTATGTGCGGAGGAGGATCAGGTCTTCCTGGTATAAAGAAAGCTCTCTCAACTCCAGGATGGTTAAGCAAACTAGCGTTTGCTGATTCTCCAAAGATATCCTTCTTGCGTCCTCAAGACGTTGTAAAGATATTTGATGAGACCAAGTCGCTCAACAGCACTCAAGATATTACACCTATGGGGCTGGCTAGTTTGGTTCTAGATTTGGTCAATGAAGAAAAGGTTCTGGCTGGAATTCTCAAAAGAGCTATGGGCAAGATTGATTATAAATAATGAATAAAAAATATTTAATATAAAAAAATATGCATCAAACTTTTTATGTTGATGTTGATGAAGAGGTTAATTCAATTATTAGCCGTTTAAGAAAGTCAACTTCCAAATATAATATATTAGCTATCGCTCAGCAAGCGTTGATACTTCAGAGCGCTGTCAGTCTTCGCCTTATTAAAAAGGAAATGGATTCTTTGCAAAAAAAAGTAATGGTTGTTACTCAAGATGAAAAAGGACTGATTATGGCTAAAAAAGTAGGTTTTCCTGTCAAAAAAACAATAGATGAGGTAAGTAAAAATCAAGAAACAGACAATTCTCAATCCCCAATTATGATGCAAGACAAGAAAGATGATAAAGGAGAAAAAGCTTTAAGTGAATACAATAGGCTTAAGAATTTGGGAGACAGTAAGTATAGTGCAGTGGAAGATGTGTCAATTGAGAATCCTGCAAAAGAAAAGGAGCCTTCAAGATTTACCCCAATTGAAGATAGCAATTTTAACTCAAAAGAAGACAAGAAGGGGGAATTTGGCAATCTATTTGGCGATAAAATAAACGAAAATTTGGAAGATAACTCTCAGGAAAAGAAAAATAATGTTAATAAGGGTGCAGGTAAGTTTTTGTGGGTTTTCTCTTTGATTATAATTTTTTTGGTAGGAGGTGTGGTAGCTTATTTATTTATTCCAAAAGCTGAAGTCAAGGTAGCTCCCAAGCAGATTCAAAAAAACATAAATTTGAGCATAAAAGCCGGAGATGAATTTCAGGGAGAGGACTATCCTAGTGATACTATTGTCTTGGACTCAGTTTTAATAGAGGAGGAGGATGTTGTGTCGAATATTTTTGATGCTACTGGAGAGAAGTCATCAGCTACTAAGAAAGCTAGAGGGACTATAACAATTTACAATGACTTTAGCGAAGCTAGTCAAATACTGGTAGCCACGACTAGGTTTTTATCAGAGGACGGTAAGCTTTTTAGGCTTATAAAAAATGTAACTGTTCCTGGTGTAAGTATCGAAAATGGCAATAGAACTCCTGGAAAAATAAGAGCTGAGGTAGTTGCCGATAGTGCTGGAGAGGAGTTTAATATTGAGCCTACAAGTTTCACAATACCTGGTTTTGAGGGTAGCCCTAAGTATGATAAATTTAGCGCTCGTTCAGAGGAAAAAATGAAAGGTGGAGGAGGGGGAGAGTCTGAGCTTAGCTCAGTTTCTGAGGCAGATATCGAAAAAGCCAAAGAGGAATCTTTGCAAGAGATAAAAAAACAATTATCGCAAAAAATAAAAGAAAGCGTTGGTGAGGGCAATGTTTTTCTAGAAGAAGCTATAGAATATGAAGTTTTAGATTCAGCTTCTTTCCCGGAAGCTGGAGCAATAGCTGATAATTTTGAATATCAACTGAAGGCAAGGGCTAAGTATTTAACTTTCGACTCTTCTGAAGTAAATAAAAAAGTAGATATCTATATAGATGACAATGTTTTAGCTAAGGAAAAATTTGCGGTGAAAATATCTAGACTTGATAAGAATTATGGTAAGCCTAAGAATGATTTTGAAAATAAAAATTTAGAAGTTAAGTTGTCTATAAATTTAATACTGAAAGGGTCTGTGAGTGAGACTAGTTTAAAGAGAGAATTGCTTGGAAAGGGTCAAGAAGGCGTTGATGAGGTGATGAGTAATCACCCAGAAATTCAAAAAATAGATGCTTCAATAACTCCAAGTTCTTTGGTTAGCAAGATACCGAAGTATTCTTCTAGGGTAGAGATGGATATTCTAGAATAATATTAGACTAAATCATTCTTTGTGTTATTATTTATAATTACAAAGGGAATTATAAAACTTTTAACTTCTTAGATAATGAGTATAGTTGTAGAAGAGATTAAGTCTAAATTGAATATAGTTGATTTGATAGGCGAATATGTCAGATTGCAAAAAGCGGGCGCTAGCTGGAAAGCTTGCTGTCCTTTTCATAATGAAAAAACGCCATCATTCTCCGTAAGTGAAGACAAGCAAGTTTGGCATTGCTTTGGTTGTGGCAAAGGAGGGGATGCTTTTGGATTTATTATGGAAATAGAAGGTTTGGAATTTAGAGAGGCTTTGGAAAGTCTGGCTCAGAAAACGGGAGTGGAGGTGCCAGAATATACAAAAGGAGATGCGGCACAAAAAAAAGAAAGAAATAAGATATGGGATATATTAGATTTATCTACTAAATTTTATAAAAAACAGCTTTGGGAGGGAGAAGGAAAAAAGGACTCCCTGAAGTATTTAAAAGAAAGAGGATTGAGTGAGGAAACCATTGGAGAATTTGATCTGGGCTATGCTCCTAAGGGGTGGAGAAATTTATTGGACTTTTTGACAAGTCGAGGTTTCGAGAAAGAAGAGATTTCAAAATCAGGAGTCCTGGTAGAAAAGAAAGGCGACGGAGGTAACGTGGAAAGTTACTACGATCGATTCCGAGAGAGGATTGTTTTTCCAATTAAAGACGTGACAGGCAAAACAATTGGATACTCGGCAAGAGTTGCTCCAGGAGGAGATGAGTCTCAGGCTAAATATGTAAACACTCCCGAGACAGAAGCTTATCATAAAAGTATAGCTCTTTACGGCATAGATAAGGCTAAAATGGATATAAAAAAAGAAGACTGGGTGCTCCTAGTGGAAGGTAATATGGATGTTATAGCTGCTTGGCAGGCCGGCATTAAAAATACAATAGCTATATCAGGCACAGCTATGACGCCAGAGCAGTTGAATATTATTAAGAGATATACGAAAAATATAAAAATGTTTTTTGACATGGATGAGGCAGGGCAAAAAGCAGCTAAAAGAAGTGCGGAGATAGCTTTTGAAAAAGAGATGAATGTTTCCATTGTAGAGATAGAGAATGGGAAAGACGCGGCTGATGCCGTAAGAGATGATATGGATAACTTTCTTAAAGCTGTTGACGAAGCCTCTTCAGCTATGGAATATTTTATCGAAAAGCTTCTTTCTGAATATGATAAAAATAAAATTGAAGATAAGAAGAAAATCATAGAAGAGTTGTCGGGATTGGTAAACAGTTTTTCGAGCAAAGTAGAAAAAGAACATTGGATAAGAAAAATATCCGAAAAATTGGATATTTCAGAGAGCACTCTTTTTGATGCATTTAACTCTTTTCAAGACAAATTTCAAAGAGTTTCTCGTGAAGAGCCTCAGATTGACTATAATAGGGCAGATGAATTTTTGCAAAATAGGGAAGACAGTGTGGAATTGCAGATAATGGGATTTTTAATTTCTGATGATAATGTCTGGAAAGAGGCTGCTAAAAAGTATCAAAAAGAGATCGAGGATAGTTTTTCCAATAAAAAAGTAGTTGATATAATTATTAAAAAAGGAAAAGAAAGTGATTTCAATTTTGAAAAATTAATCAATAAAATTGAAGATGAAAATCAAAAAAAATATTTAAGAAAAATATATTTTGAAAATATAGAAAAAGGAGAGCAGTTTTCAACCACGGAAGATAAATTAAAAGCAGTTGAAGTTGACTTTACTGAGATCAGAAAGCGAAAAAAGAAGAATAGGATAAGGGAATTGTTTGAAAAAATGACAGTATTAGCCCAAGAGGGTGGTAGCAATGAAGAAATAGAAAAAGTAAGAAAGGAGCTTTTGGACTTATCTGAAGATAAATAGGCGGCGTTTTATTTGTTTTTGTTGTGAAAATGGTGTAAGATACAGTCGTAAAAGAAGATAGGGCGAAGAGTGTCGTACCTTTTTGTTTGTATTTAAATTTATTAAAAAAATGGCCAATATTAGGAAAAAAGTTAATAGAAAAAAAGCAGCTTCAGGAAAAAGAAAAACTGCTAAAAAGCCGGCTAAGAAGAAAGTTTTAAAGAAAGTTGCTGCCAAGAGAGTTCCTGCTACCAAGAAAAAGAAAGCTGCTTCTAAGAGGAAGACAGCTAATAAGAAAGCAACCAAGAAATTGAGCAGAAAAAATGTTACTCCTAATAAGCGAGTGGCAAAGAAAACAGCTAATAAGAAAAATTCTCAAAAAAATACCCCGAGAAAAAAGAGGGTCACTAAGGAGGAAAAAGGAAATATGATAAGTGATCTAGTTTCAAGGGGGAAGCAAAGAGGGTTTATTACAGAGGATGAAATAATCCACACCTTACCGGATATTGAAAAAAATATAGATGATCTCGAGGATCTTTATGGAAAGCTTGAAGAAGGTGGTGTTAAAATAATGAGTTCAGGCGAGGTTATTAAGAAAGAAACTGATAAAATAGCTAAAGACTTTGAAAAGGGAATAGAAAAAGAGAAAAAACCTACTCGTGAAGAAGTGGAGCCAAATCATAATGATTCAGTGCAGATGTATCTTCGTGAGATTGGAAAAGTTCCTCTCCTCAAGGCGGAAGACGAGGTTAGGCTAGCTAAACTTATAGAAAAAGGGGATCCAATTGCCAAGCAGCAACTTACAGAAGCTAATCTAAGGTTAGTGGTTAGCATAGCCAAGAAGTATGTAGGTAGATCTAATAATTTGTCTTTGCTTGATCTTATTCAGGAGGGTAATATAGGCCTTTTTAGAGCGGTAGAAAAATTTGATTATCATAGGGGGTATAAGTTTTCCACTTATGCGACTTGGTGGATTCGTCAAGCTATAACTAGAGCTTTGGCTGATCAGTCTAGGACAATTAGAATCCCAGTTCATATGGTGGAAACTATTAACAAGTATACTCAAATAGTTAGACAGCTTGTTCAAGAATTAGGAAGAGAGCCTTTGGCAGAAGAAGTTTCTGCAGAAATGGATATTGAGGTTGATAAAGTGCGTCACATTCAAAAAATTTCTCAAGAAACAGTTTCATTGGAAACATCTATTGGAGACAGCGATGACGATAGTGTTTTGGGTGACTTTATCGAAGATACTGAGACCATAATGCCTGATCAAACAGCTTCTAGAACTCTCCTCAAGAGACATGTGGGAGAGGTTTTGGAAGAGCTTAGTCCTAGAGAGCAGAGGATTTTGAAAATCCGTTTTGGACTAGAGGATGGCGTAACTCACACATTAGAGGAGGTGGGTCAAGAATTCGGAGTTACCAGAGAAAGAATTCGTCAGATTGAAGCTAAGGCTTTAGAAAAAATAAGGAATCAGCAGAGTTTGGGTAAACTTAGAGATTACTAGGAAGTATTAAGAAGAAAGTATTATGTAGTAAGTATTATTTATTTGATATAATATTATTTGAAAAAATATATGGAAAGAAAAAACTTTGAAATGCCAACAAACAATAATCCAGAATCTTCTGAGAAGGATGAGAAGTTTTCTGAACTACTGGCGGCTGAAAATGAAGGAGTTGTTCCAGAAGAGTACAGTGAGAAAGAAGTGAAGTTTGAAGAGAAGAATATTTTTGAAAAGACTGTAGATAATATTTTTCTGAAAGCCAGGTAAATGGTCTTTGATGATCTTGGAGAATTCTTGAATTTGGAAGAAAAAACATTGGCTGAAAAAATAATTAAAGATAAGGTGTATACCAAGAAGAATAGTTCTCTGGATTTGTGGACAGCTGAGCTAAACCGACTCATACAGGAAAAAGGAGATGTAGATGAATTCAAAAAAAGAACTGCTAATAACTTATATCGAGAAATGAAAGACGAGATCCTGGAAAAGCTTGAAAAAAATGAGGGTTCTAATTAATTTGTGTTAATAATCAGGATTTTTTTTCTTTTTCTGAAAGTTTGTTGGATTATTGAATACTCTTGATTTTTTATTTGAGTGAGATATAATAGTTTTTGTTAGCTCAAAAGCGATATTTTTATTTTCAAGATTCAGTTTGCAATTTTTTTGTGAATTGAACATTGAAAATTTATTCCGCGATAGCTCAGTGGTAGAGCAGTTGACTGTTAATCAATTGGTCGTAGGTTCGAATCCTACTCGCGGAGCCCTGTACCGTATGGTACAGGGCGGAGCCACATACCATTCGGTATATGACGCAGCCACATACCATTCGGTATATGACGCAGCCACATACCATTCGGTATATGACGCAGCCACATACCATTCGGTATATGACGCAGCCACATACCATTCGGTATATGACGCAGCCACATACCATTCGGTATAT